>Ga0207675_100000296_pt1 | contig 48019 bp, 46 predicted proteins | sample KBSSwiS42_FD_184305 | JGI IMG/M metagenome (GOLD analysis project Ga0207675, IMG submission 184305) | Switchgrass rhizosphere microbial communities from Kellogg Biological Station, Michigan, USA - KBS Switchgrass S4-2 (SPAdes) (version 2) | ecosystem: Host-associated > Plants > Roots >...
AAGCTTTGGGCCGAAGCGCGCAGGGCGTTTGGCACGTCGTTCCTGTTCACGCTCCCGTTGACCGTGCCTGCCGGCAAGTCCTCACAGGCGCTCTAGAACGCGTTTCCACCCCTGCCAAGGTAGGGTAGCCCACACCTCCGCTCAGGGCTTCTGGGCTTCGAGGTCAAGCGAACGGACGCATCTGCTCGATGCACACCGCGCTCGAGTCGTTGCTCCTCGAGCCCATCGATGCGAACGATTGGACTACGTGAAGCACCCCTACCAACGCAGGGTAGAGGCGAGCGCGCCGGGAATGTACGTTGTCGGTGTTCAACTCGAGCGCACTTCACTCGGTCGCGTGCGGCGAGGACCTGGTGTCGAAACGAAGTCACTCAGGGCGTCGAGGACGGCCCGACCACGAGGAGCAGGAAGACATGAATGGCGCAGTCCCCATTGCCAGGAGCATCGAGTCTCTTGTCCCATTCCGTCGTTCGTCAGAAGTTCATGACGCGAGCGAAGCGGTCGTCACGGGCAACCCGCCCGACTGGCTGCGGGGCGAGCTCGTGCGGACCTGTCCAGCCGTGTTCGAGGGAAGTCGTTGGCTCGCCCGTCACTGGTTCGACGGACTGTGCATGATTTACGCATTCCGCATCGGCGAATCGTCTGTCAAGTTCCAGTCTCGGTTGCTCGAGAGCGAGGCGGCGCACGAGATCGCGGCCGGACCGACGCGCGTCAGCTCGTTCGGGACTCCGACAGGCCGAACCTGGTGGCAGCGGGCGGTGCAGCCCGTTCAGCGCATATCAGACAACACCAACGTCAACATCGTCAAGATGGGTGACGATCTGGTGGCCCTAACCGAGGGCGACCGACAGCTGCGCATCGACGGAGCTTCATTACGCTCGCTGGGCGCCGTCTCGTACACGCGCGACGAGCTTACGGGGGCGGTAGCCGGGGCCCACCCGCATTTTGACGTCGAGCGCCAGCAGATCGTCAACATCGCGACGAAGTTCGGTTCGAATGGGGTAGTGTCGATCTACGAGCACGGCGGTCTTGAACGTAGCCGCAGAGTCATTGGGTCGTGGCGCACCCGTCGCGTCCCCTATCTGCATTCCTTCGGGCTCACTACGGCGCAGGCGGTCTTGGTCGCGCACCCATTCGTGGTCAATCCGTTCGACATGTTGTGGTCGAACCGCGGATACATCGACCACTTCGCATGGCGGCCCGAGGACGGCACTCGCCTGGTGGTGATGGATCGGGCTACCGGACAGACTGCGCAGCACGAGACCGATGCAATGTTCGTGTTCCATACCGTCAACGCGTTCCAGCGCGACGGGGACACCATCATCGACGTGCTGGCTTATCCGAGCGCGACGATCGTGGACGACCTTCGCGTCGAGCGAATGGTCGAGCAGTTGCCCGACCTCCGGCCTTCGCTGGTTCGGATCGTGATGCACCCCGGCCGGACGCGCGCCGAGCTCGAACCGCTGAGCGACGTTGGATTCGAGTTTCCCTCGACGAACTACCGTCGGGTAAACGGCAGCAATTATCGCTTTGCTTGGGGCGCGGCAGACGGCCCGGAGGCGGCCGACGGCTATTCTTCCTCCATCGTCAAAGTCGATGTTCGAACGGGCAAGTCCAGTGCCTTTTCGGACGGCGAGCGTGTTTACGGCGAGCCCGTGTTCGTGTCTCGTCCAGGCGGCAGCGACGAGGACGATGGAGTCCTGCTGTCGGTGGGGACCTCGCAGCGAGCGGACAGCGCGGCGCTCGTGATCATCGACGCCAAGGCGATGGTGCCGCTGGCAACGGTCGAAGTCCCGAAGTCGATCCCGCTGGGTTTTCACGGATCGTTCATCAGCCGGCACGCTTGAAGTCCAGCACAACGGATCAGGACTGGAGAAAAGCAAATGTCACATCGAATGCTCGTGTGGGGCGGTCCACTGTTACTCTCGACCGCTCTGGCCAGCGCCCAGCGAGATGGCCTCGAAGCCAGTGTCACTGGCGTGCGCAACGCCAAGGGACAGGTGGGCTGCTTGCTCTTCGCTTCCGAGGATGGCTTTCCAGGGGATATCCAGAAGGCACGGCAAGCCGTGCGCGCGCCAATCGTCGATGGCGTGGCTTTGTGCCACTTCCAGCCTCCCGCGGGAAGCTACGCGATCGTCGCGATGCACGATGAAAACGGCAACGGCAAGCTCGACACGAACCTCATCGGAGCGCCGACGGAAGGGTATGGCGCCAGCAAGGGCGCGCACGGAACCTTCGGTCCCAAGTACGACGACGCTCGGTTCGACTATCGCGGCGGCAGCATGACGATGCCGATCACCCTGAGGTATTGATCATGGCGCAGCACTCACTCAGCGTTGGGCACCAGCGATCGGGCGCGTCGCACGACACACCCGGCGGCAGCAGGCGTCGCAGGAGCACGCTCTTGCGCCGAGTTGGCGGGGCCGTGGGGCTCCCGCTGACGGGAGTCCTCGCATACCTGTGCTTCTGGCCCGTTCCCGCAGAGCCCCAGGCGTGGCCTGCACCGACGCCACCTGGTTTCACTGGCGCTTTCGCGCCCAACACGCGCCTGTCCGAACTGCGCAGGATCGAAATCGGCAACGAGGTCGGCCCCGAGCACATCGCGGTGGGACCCGACGGCAAGCTGTATGCAGCGGTGGGCAGCGGCAACCTGTTGCGGGTCGACCCCGATAGCGGAGAGCAGGCGGTATTCGCGAATACGGGCGGGCGGGTGCTCGGTTTCGACTTCGACGCTGGCGGACGCATGATCGCTGCGGATGCGATGAAGGGGTTGCTCGCCATCGCGCCTGACGGAGTCGCGACCCTGCTCGCCGATCGCGTGAGCGCCGAGGATCCGATCCGGTATCCCGACGCCGTTGTCGTGGCACCGGACCATACGATCTACTTTACCGATGCGTCCACACGGTTCGCGCCTGCGCAGTGGGGCGGCACCTACGAAGCGAGTGTGCTCGACATCATCGAGCAATCCGCGACGGGCCGTGTGCTGGCCTACGAGCCTGCCACGAAACAGACCCGCATCGTTGCGCATGGGTTCTCGTTTGCCAACGGGATCGCCCTGTCCTCCGATGGACACACCTTGTTCGTGAACGAGACGGGGCGTTACCGGATCTGGAAGGTCGACGGTCACGCGACGAGCGTGGACGTGCAAAGCGGCTCATCGAGCGCCAAGGTGTTGCTCGACAATCTGCCGGGCTATCCAGACAACCTGATGCGCGGGCGCGACGGCCGCATCTGGGTGGGCCTCTTCAAGCCGCGCAATCCGGCGGCGGACCAGCTCGCGGAGAGGCCGTTTTTTCGCAAGGTGCTGCTCCGGTTGCCGCGCTTTCTTCTGCCGCTCGGCCCATCCTACGGACACATTTTCGCCATCGACGAGGACGGCCGTGTCACCGAAGACCTGCAGGACCCAACCGGAGCCTACCCCGAGACGACGTCTGCAACGGAGACCGAGCACCGACTGTACGTCGAGAGCTTGCACGCTCGCACGATCGGCTGGCTTCCGCGATGACTCACTCGAGATCTGGGATAGGAGGATGCAATTCATGAACGAGAGAATTGAAGGCCACGCCTCGTCGATGCGGCGGCGGCTGCTCGCGACCGCTGCGATCTTGGTCAGCATCGTGCCACCGTCGGTTTGCAGAACGTCGGCCGGCAATGCCGCAGAACCAGGCAGTGCGCTCGAAGAGATCTACATTTTGCGCAGCATTCGCGAACCACGTGAGCCCGTCGCAGGCTGGTGCTCCGCGGCCAAGACCGGGTTCGAGCCTTTCACGGCGGACGCCGAGCGCTCGTTCTCGTTCTGGAGCGTTCGCTCCGAGGGGGGGAAAGTCATGGACGCGAAGACTGCTCGCGTCGCGGAGTTGCGCGGTTGCTTCGGCGCGACCGATCAGCGCGCCCGACAGAACTTCTACGCCGAAATTCGCCTAGGCTCGATCTCAGTGCGCGGAAACGGCGACTGCCAGGCACTCGGCATTGACTTTCCGGAGCCTGGCCTTTTTCCCGTCCGTTGCCAGCTCGTCTTGAACGGCATGCCAGCCCCATACGTCGGAGGGCTGTTGACGACCAATACCCTGACGAGCAAGGCCGCCTTTGGCTCGGCCTCGGATCCACCCGGCTATACCCAGGCATCCGTCGCCACTATTCGCCTGTGGAAGGCCCGGTAGCGCAAGTCTGCGCTTCTGGTCGTGACAGCGAAACACGGCGTGCTGAAGATCGCATCATTCCACCCTCCGCCCAGCGCCGAATGGCGGCGCGAGCGAACGCCGCGATCACCGAGGTTGCTGCTAGCCACGCCGTGTACGTCTCGCAACCGAAGGCAGTGGCGGACGCGATCGAACGCGCGGCGCGAGCTTCCCCGGGCGCGGCCACGGCACATCGTTGAGGTCGACGCTCGGCTCAACTCTCTCTGAATGCTTGGCGCCCTCTGCGTCTTGGCGGTTCACTCTCCTGCATGGTCTCCGCGAACGAGCGTGTCGCTGCGCTGCTCCGCGCTTCGATGGCGCAGAGGGCATATCCTGGAGTCGAGGGGCGCGCGCGGTTCCGAGCCCATGCGCTCGGGGAGGGGCGGGGGTGTTTGTGGAGCGTCGCGTGCCGGAACGCTTCAGGGCTTGCGCACGTGACCTCGGGCAGCGAAGCGCGCCGCCAGCTGGAACACGCGCGCGTCGGGTCCGCTGGCGAGCCGTTGATACAGCCCGGCGGCGCTCTCGTCGCCGCTGAGCGCGGCGCGGAAGGCAGCGCGCTGTAGCTCGGGAGAGGCGGGCGGTGGCAGCTCGGGGGCGGGCGCCGGGCTCGGCTCGACGGGAGCGTCCACGTGGGCGTCGAGCGGGGCAGCCGCTGGCTCGCGAGTTGCCGCTGCGTCGGAGGTCGGCACCGTCGCGGTCGCCGGCGCCGAGGGTTGTCGCGGCGCTTCGGCCGCGCTGGCGGCGTCGCGAGCAGGGGCACGCGCAGCCGCAGAGACCGAGCGCGTGCTGCGCCAGACCAGGACGATCGCGGCGCACGAGGCGAGCGCGATGATCGCACTCTGCCGTGCTCTTTGCCGCGCCCCCGGCGCACGCCAGAGCGCGCTCAACGGTCCAGGCTGACGCAGAGTCGCCCGGACGCGGCGCAGCCATTGCCGCACAGCGCTCGCCCGCTGCGCCAGCGCCGTGCGCAGCTGCGCCAGCGCGGCGCGCAGCTGCCGGTCGATCTGCCGCCAGCGAGCGCCATCTCCGATCGCGAGCAGGACGCTCCGGCGTGGAGCGGCGAGCGGCTCGTGCGCGGAGCGGCGCTGCGCGGCGAGGTCGGCGAGCTCGGCCTGCGCAGGCGGGCGGCCTCGCGCTGGCTCGAGCCCGGGCTGTGGCTCGGGCTGTGGGGCGAGCCGTGCGGCAGTGGCTGTCTGCGCCATGAGTCGCAGGGCGTGCGCTCGGAGCGCGCCGCCGTCGCACGCGGTCTCGAGCTGGGCCGGATGGGCGCTCGCGGGCGCAGCGCTCAGCGGCGCAGCGCTCGGCGGCGCAGCGCTCGGCCGCGCCGCCGGCGACCGCCCTGCGACCGGACGCGCGGCGAGCAGCAACGGCGCGAGCGATCCCAGCTCCAGCTGTTTCGTGACCGCCAGGGTCTCCGGCGCGCTGAAGAGCGCGCGCGCTTGCACCCGTGCCCCGCCGAACTGGAGCTCCGCCGGCAGCGCCAGCTCGCTCCAGGTCGCCGGCAGCGGCGCGCCGTGTACCTTCACCTCGTTGCGCGGCGACACGGCCGCCACGCACAGGCGCGCGCCGTCGAAGGCGAGATACAGGTGCGCGTCCATGACGCCGGGCGCAGAGATGGTCCAATCGCCGCGCTGCCCCACGGAGAAGGGCGGCACGTTGCTGCCCCAGGGCAGCGTGCGGCTGTGCTGCGGGCTGGAGCCTGCGACCAGGCGCAGGAGCAGGTGAGACGGTTGTCCGATCATGGCGCAGCTCCCGGCGTCGCGGCACGAAAGGCGTCGGCGGACAGCTCGACGCCGTGCTCGGCGAGTCGCGGCAAGAAGCTCGGCACGACGCCGGTGGTCGAGAGCTCGCTCGCGATCCGACCCCGATCGTCGAGGCCGGAGTATTTGCGCACGAGGAGGTCTTGCAGCTGGTAGCTCTGCCGCTCGCTATCGAAGCCCAGCACTTCGGTCACGTGGGTCAGCTTGCGGCTGCCGTCTCGCAGGCGGGCCACGACGATGACGAGATCGATGCCGGAGGCGATCTGGTTGCGCAGGGCCGCGAGCGGCAGGTCGAGATCGCTCATCATGGCCATGGTTTCCATGCGCGTCAGGCTGTCTTTCGGGTAGCTGGCGTGCAGCGTGGACATGCAGCCGCCGTGGCCGCTGGTCATGGCCTGCACGATGTCGAGCGCCTCGCCGCCGCGGATCTCGCCCACCACCACGCGATCGGGGCGCATGCGCAAGGTGGCCCGGAATAGATCGCGGATCGTGACGGCGCCTCTGCCGTTGGGCTGCGCGGGCCGTGCCTCGAGCTGCACGACGTGTGGCTTTTGAAACTGGATCTCGCGCGAGTCTTCGATCACGACCACGCGCTCGCCGTCGGGAATGAAGCTGGAGAGCGCGTTCAGCATCGAGGTCTTGCCGCTGCCGGTGCCGCCGGCGATCAGCACGTTGAGCTTGCCGCGCACGAAGCTCTCCAGCAGGTGCGCCGCGAAGGCGGGCAGCGCGCCGAACTGTACCAGCTTGTCCACCGTGAGCGTCTCGCGGAAGAAGCGCCGGATCGCCACGCTGGGTCCGTCCGGCGCCACGGGGGGCAGCAGCGCCTCGACGCGTGAGCCGTCGGGCAGGCGGCCCTCGAGGATCGGGCGCTCTTCGCTGATGGGCTTGCCGACGTACTGCGAGAGGTTGCGCAGCGCCGCGAGCAGGGCCTCGCTGCTGGGGAAGCAGGCGCCGGTGAGCTCGAGCTGGCCCCGGCGCTCGACGTAGATCTGGTTCGGTCCATTGATCATCACCTCGCTGACGGAGGCGTCCTCGAGCAGCGGCGCGATGGGCTCGAAGAACTGGAGCAGGGTTTGCTCGAACAGGTGCTGCGGGATCATGTCAGGCATCCTTTCGGTTCAGGGCGTGCGGCGGAGCCGCGAGCGAGCCAGCTCGGCGAGCGGGCCACGCGGCGCGAGCTTGATGTATTCGAGGTCCTCGAGCTCGGCGCCTGCCGTGGCGTCGCCCTGCTCGCGCAGCACGCTGGCCAGCGCGAAGTGTGGTTCGGGCCAGCGCGGCACGTGCGCGATCAGGGCCTCGAGCAGCTCGCGCGCGCGGCCCAGATTGCCGGTGGCGAGGTGCAGGGAAGCAGTGGCGAAGCCGACCTCGCGATCGTCGGGATGGTGGAGCAGGTAGCGCTCGGCGTATTGCACGGCTGCGGGGTAGCGGCGGTCCGACACGCAGGCGGCGATCAGGCGCCGCACGATGCGCGGCTCGTCGCCGCCGCTCTGCAGCGCTGCGGCGAAGTATTGCTCGGCGCGCGTGGCATCGCCGGCGTCCGCGGCGGCCTCGCCCTTGGCGAGCAGCGCCGGCGGGCTGGCCGCGGCGCGCGGGCTCTCGGCCTCGGAGGGGCCCGCCGCAGCGCCGCAGCCCGAGAGCGCCGCGACGAGCGCCGTCCAGAGCAACGCGGCGCGCAGCGCACTCGTGGCAGCGCTGGCGCGCCGCGGCTCACGCGGCTGCCGAGCGCTCACGACGCCCCTCCCGCGCCCAGCTCCTGTGCTTCGCTCTCGAGCCAGCGCACGTAGGCGCCGGACTTGCCGCGCAAGAGCGCGCGTAGCCAGGTCACGTCGGCCTGAGCCAGCTCGCGGTCGCCCACGAGCAGCAGGCGCGAGAGCCGCAGGCGGCGCGCGCGAAAGTCGTCCTCGAGGGCGCCCTTCAGGCGCTCGGCAGCGGCCGCTGCCTGCTGCGCGAGCGCCGCTGAGCCGCCGCTCTGGAAGCAGGCAGCCGCCGTCTCGAAGGAGTCCACGGCGGACACCCCTTCTTCCACCACGAAGGGCATGCGTTCCTGCTGACTCTCGGCGAGATCGCGCTCTAGCCGGGCGAACGCCAGCGCCTGCAGCGGATCCTGCCGTGGACAGCTGGGCGCGAGCCGCGAAAACAGCGCCAGCTCCGGATCCATGGGCGGATCGCCGCTCGCCGCCCGCCGGCGCGCAGCCAGCAGCACGAGCGCCAGCAGCAAACACAGCCCGAGCGCCGGCTGCCAGAGCGGGCGCCCCGAGCGCCGGCTCGTTCCTGCCGGAGCCGCGCCTGGCTCGAAGATCGGGCTCGCGCGCAGGCGCATGCGGCCGATGCACAGCTCCGAGCCGCGCCCGAGAGCGCCCGCGGCGAGCGGAGCGCCCTCCAGCGTGACAGCGGGCGCAGCCAGCAGCGCTTGAAAGACGAGCTGATCCGCGTCGAGCGTCACGCGCACGTGCTCGGCACCCGCCTCTTCCAGCGGCAAGCGCACGTCGCAGTGCGAGGCGCTGCCGATCGAGGCGCGGCCGCCCTCCACGCTGACGGACTCGCGCCGGCCCATCGGGTCGATGATCTCGAACAGCATTCCCTTCATGACTTCGCCTCATTTCTCCCTGGGCTGCTCAGAACCCGTTGCTTTGCAGGCGCAACACCATCGGCGCCACGATCAGCAGCAAGATGGCGAGAAAGACCAGCACCAGCGGACCCATCATCGCCACGCCGGCCTTGGCGGCCAGCTCCTCCGCGCGCACGCTGCGCTTGCGCCGCGAAACCTCGGCCTGGATGCGCAGCACCTCGACCAGCGGCGAGCCGCGCAGCTCCGCCTGTACGACGGCGCCCACGAACTCGACGACCGCGTCGCTGGGCACGCGCTCGGCGAGCTCCTCGAGCGCTCGCCGGCGGGTGCGACCGAGCTGCAAGCTCTGCAAGAGCAGGGTGAGCTCCTCGACCAGTGGATCGTTCGGGTTCGGCGACTTGTCGAGCAGCTGGCGCAGCGCGCCGGGAAAATCCGAGCCTGCTCCCATCGATAGCGCGATCAGATCGATGGCGTGAGGCAAGCGGCGATTGACGTCCTTCTTGCGCTGAGTTGCCGCGCTGCCGATGCGCAGCCGGGGCAGCGCCGCGCCCGCGATCAGGCCGGCAACGGCGACGCCGTCGCCCAGATGGCTCGAGCGACCGAGCACACCACCGAGGCCGAGGCCCAGGGCGCCCGACAGCGCGCACAGCGCCAGCAGTTCTTCGGGCAGCAGCCCGAGCACGTCTCCGGCCAGCGCCATTTCGCGCTCCAGGCGCTGGCGCAGAGCGTCGGGCAAGAGCGGCGCGAGGCGAGCGCCGAGCCAGCGCAGCATGGGCTCGAGCAGCCTCCAGCCTGTGACGAGCTCGAGCGCGCGCTGGCGCTTGAGCCCGCGCAAGCCGAGCCGGCGGCTAGTGGCCGTGGGCGCGCCGCCGAGCAGCTGCCCGAAGGTAAACAGCGCACCGGCGGTCGCGAGGCAAGCGAGGACGAGGGGCAGGCTGCGATCGAGTGTCATCAGATGTCGACCTTCAGGATGCGGCGCGCCGCGAGCAGCGCGCCGAGCCAGAGACCCCCCGCGACGGTCACGATCAAGGTTCCGATCACGCCGCTCTGCAGCGGCAGGAAGTACCCCGGGTCGACGGCGTGGAAACCGAATGCGAGCACATACGGGAAGCCGCCGAGCACCCAGAGCTGAGCCTTGGCTTCGGAGGTCTTGGCGCGCAGCACGCCCTCGAGCCGACTCATCTCGCGCATGGTGGCAGCGCTGTTCTCCAGCACTCGCGGCAGGTTGCCGCCCGCTTGCAGACCGATGAGCAAGGCGGAGAGCGCGCTCTCGACGTCGGCGCTCTCGAGCCGCGCCGCCATGCCGAGGAGGGCCTGCTCGAGGGTGCTGCCCACGCGCAGCTCGCCGAGCAGGCGCTCGATCTCGAGCCGCAGCGGCACGGGCAGCACGGGCGCGAGGTGCGCGAGCGCCGCTCCCGGGCTCGGCACGGCCTTGAGCGCGTTGGCGAGGCCGACGATGAACGTGTCCATCTGCGCCTCGATCTGCGCCACGTGCTGGCGCCGGCGCCGCGCGAGGTAGCGCCCCGGCGCGACCGCCGCCAGCGCCGCGAGCGCGTAGCCCCAGGGAAGGCGGAACAAGAGCGCGGCGCCTGCCGACAGCAGCACCGTCGCGAGCTGGAGTCGCGCGATGCGCTGGCCCGAGCTCGGCAAGAAGCACAGCCGCAGCTGCCGCTCGAGCCCCGCCACGCGCCGTTCGTACTCGCGGCGCGGCCAGGCCCCGGGCGACAGCAGCGCGGGCCCGAGCGTGCCCAGCGCGAGCGCAGAGCAGCCGGCGCCGAGCAAGGCCAGCGCTCGCTCCAGGGCCGCGGAGATCACAGCACGCTCTCCCCGCGCTCGATCAGCCCCAGCACCAGGAAGTCGTGGACAAAGCTGGGCAGGAAGCCGGTCGCCTGAAACTCGCCTTGCACCGCGCCGCCGGCCCCCGTCCCCGTGCGCTGGAAGCGAAAGATGGGCAGCAGCTCGATCGCGCCGTCTTCCCCCACGGCGCGCACCTCGGTGATCGCCGTCACCTTGCGGCTGCCGTCCGAGAGCCGCGCCTGCTGCACGAGCAGGTGCACGGCGCCGGCGATCTGCTCGCGGATCGCGCGCACGGGCAGATCGAGCCCCGCCATCAGCACCAGCGTCTCGAGCCGCGCGACGGCTTCGGCGGCCGAGTTGGCGTGGGTCGTGGTGAGCGAGCCGTCGTGGCCCGTGTTCATCGCCTGCAGCATGTCGAGCGCCTCGCCGCCCCGGCACTCGCCGACCACGATGCGATCCGGGCGCATGCGCAGCGCGTTCTTGACCAGGTCCCGGATCGTGTACTCGCCCTTGCCCTCCATGTTGGCCGGCCGCGTCTCGAGCGCGACGACGTGTGGCTGCCCGAGCTGCAGCTCGGCCGCATCCTCGATCGTGACGATGCGCTCGTCGTTCGGGATCGCGGCAGACAGCACGTTGAGCAGCGTGGTCTTGCCGCTGCCGGTACCGCCGGCGATCACGATGTTCTTCTTGGCGATCACCGCGCGCGTCAGGAAGCGCCCCATCTGCTCGGTCAGGGCGCCGAGCGAGACCAGCTTGTCGAGCGTGAGCGGGGTCTTGGCGAACTTGCGGATGGTGATGGCCGAGCCGCGCAGCGCGAGCGGGCGGATCACGGCGTTCACGCGCGAACCGTCGCTCAGGCGCGCATCGACCAGCGGCGACGACTCGTCGATGCGACGCCCGAGCGGCGTGACGATGCGCTCGATCACCGCCCGGACGCGCTCGTCGTCGGTGAAGCACGCACCGGAGCGCGTCAGCTTGCCGCGCTGCTCGACGTAGATGGTCTGCGGATCGACCACCATGATCTCGCTGACGCTCGGGTCGTGGATGAGCTGCTCGAGCGGGCCGAGGCCGAGCGCCTCGTCGAGCATCTCGCCGATCAGCGCGTCGCGCTCGGTGTCGGGTGCGATGTGCGCGTCGAGGGCAGTGACGATGCGCCGCAGCGCACCCAGCACCTGGGGCCGCAGCGAGGGGTTGTCGAGCTTCTTCACGTCGATGGCGGCGAGATCCAGGTGCTCGAGCAGCAGGCGGTGGATCTCGCGGCGCAGTGTCAGCGCGTCCCAGAGCTCGCTCGGGCCGGCTGCTGGCTCGCGCGCGGGGGCCGCGGGCGGCGGGGCGGCAGCGGGCGCGGGCGGGGCTTGGAGCTCGACCGTGCAGTCGCCGATGGTGAGCCGGGTGCCGAGCGGAACCTCGGCCTCGGAGTTGCGCAGCAGCACATGGCCCGCGAGCGTGCCGTTGCGGGACGAGTCCACGACGCGCATGCGGCCTTCGCACTGGGCCAGATGCAGGGTGGCGTGGTGACGCGACACCAGGTGGCTGTCGATGCGCAGCGTGCAATCTTCGCCACGGCCGATGCTCAGAGAGCCATCGGTCTCGACGGAGCGGCGTTCGGGGCCCTGCGGCAGATCGATCACGACTTCGAATTGCATGTTCCTGTTCTCCTCGGGGGCTCGCGCCTCAGCGCGGCACTCCCGCGCCGCCGCCGGGGCGACGGTCGTAGGCCTTCACTCCGCTCATGTCGCCGGAGTACGCCTCGAACCTGTCGAGCGCCGCCTGCACCAGCTCCGCGGCAGCATCGGGCACGCTCTGCACCACGCTCGGCACGACGAAGATCGCGCCCTCTGTCTCCAGGTTCACGTGCGCGCGCGAGCCGAACAGGATACCGAGCAGCGGGATCTCGCTCAGCCCGGGCAGGCCGGTATTGGAGTGAGTGAGCGACTGCGTCCGGATGCCCGACAGCACCAGCGATTGGCCGAGCTTCAGGCTGACGTGCGTCGTCAGCTTCGAGGTCACGCGCCCGGGCAGACTGGAGCCGGAAGCAGCGGAAGACAGGTCGCTGACATCGGCGACCACACGCATGCTGATCTCGGACTTGCTGGCGTCGAAGTGCGGCAGCACCGTCAGATCGGTCCCGAACTGGATGCGCTCGAGCCCGATCGTGAGGCCCGTGTTGACCGAGAAGTTCTGCTCGCCGCCGTTCGAGTAGGTGGCCTCGGCGTCGTTGTTGGTGATGACCGTGGCCTGCTTGATCACCTTGGCCCAGCCGCGGCTCGCGGCCAGATCCAAGCGCGGCAAGGGCTGCGAGGCGACCGTCGCCGTCGCGCTCTGCGCGGCGCCCGCCAGGAAGTCGTAGGCATAGCTGGCAGTGGCGCCCCTGCCGACCGAGTCGGGCCAGCCCACGCCGACCTGGTAGCTCGAGTTCTTGTCGTATTGCACGAAGTAGAAGTCGATGCGGATCAGCGAGCGCACGGCAGCGGCAGCGGCGGAGATCGTGCCCGGCTCCGAGAGCTGTACCAGCGACGTCACCTGAGCCGGATACAGGCTCGCGATCTGCTGCACACGCCGCAGGTCCGCCTCGCTCGTGACCAGGCCGTCGAGCACGAGCTGCGGTCCCACGCGCCGCGCCTGCACGCTGAGCCCGGAGAGCAGGTCAGCGAGCTCCTTCTCGACGATGCCCGGAGGACGCGCGAACACCGCCACGCTGACCGTCGACTGGCTGCCGTCGCTGCGGATCAAGAGCAGCGTGGTCGAGCCCGGCGCCTTGCCGATGAGCACGAACTGCGAGGCGTCCGAGGTCAGCGTGACGTCCACGATGCCGGCGACCCCCACCGAGTAGTTGCGCACGCCGCGCGCGGACAGGGTCAGCGTCTCGCCGACCGCGAGCGTGATGTCCTCCGTTGTCGGGGCCTTCTTCGGCTCCGCCTTGGGCTCGGCGTGCGCCGGCGCCGCGAGCAGCAGCCCGGCGGCGGCGCTGCCGGGACCGACCAGGCATGCCCACAGCCCGAGGCCGAGCCGAAGCAGGCGCGCTCTGCCCGCTGCCGTCACGGCTCGCTCCCCGTCAGCAACACGGGACGACGGCTCGGACGTTGCACGGCCTGGCGCACGGCGCTGTCATGCAGCGCGCTGCGATCGACGTCGGGCGGCGCGTCGAAGATGCGCGGATCGCTCGCGCCGCGCACCACGACCGTCAGGCCGCCGAGCGACTGTGCCAGGCTGAGCAGCTGTGCTTCCTGGAGGCTGACGCTCAGCGTGAGCAAGCTCGCCCGGTAGCCCGAGGCCTCGGAGTCCTGCTTGGCGGCGCGCGTTTCCACGCCGATCGCCAGGACCAGCACGCGCTGCAGCAAGACGCTCGACTGGTGCGCGTCGGCATCGACGCTGAGCACGTCGACGAAATCGCCGGGGCGGATCAAGGCCAGCGCCTCGTCGAACTGGACGCGGATCGGCAGCGCGCGGTTGCCCGGCTGCACCAGCGAGCTCAGATCTCGGCGGTCGTCGTTGGTCGCGATCAGATCCGTCCAGACCAGCGTCTGCTGCACCGGCACCGTGGAGACGGCGCGCAGCTCCAGGATGCTGTCGCGCTCGCTCGCGCGGATCGCGCGCTCGTCGACGTAGGCCTGGGGAACGGCGCGCTCCGCCAGCATCTCCGGGCCGAGCTTGGTGCCGCGCTCGATGGTGCGCGCGGCGGCCAGCACCCGGACCTTGGGACCGCCCGAGGCCTCGGCCTCGAAGCGGCGCAGGTACAGCATCTGCAGCCCGAGGCCGAGCGCGGCCAGGGCGCCGCCCAGAAGCAGCTTGCGTTTTTCGTTCATGGTCATCGTTTCGGTTACAGCCGCGACAGCAGCACCAGCAGCGTTCCGCCGAGCATCGCGGGACCCAGCCGGATCCAGTGAGCCGCAGCCGGCGGCAGAGGGCGCCGGGACCGGCGCGGCAAGAGGGGTTGCAGAAGGGCGAGGCAAGCTCGGCCGAGCAGCGCGCCCAGACGGCCTTCGCGCAGGAGCTGCGCCGGCACCCAGGCGGCGGCGAGCACGAAGGCGTAGAGTTGCGCCTCGATGCCGAGCAGCGGCTGGCAGCACGCGCCCAGGGCCGCGAACAGCTTCACGTCGCCGCCGCCCATGCTGCCTCGGTAGAACAAGGCGGCCGGCGCCAGCGCGCACAGCAAGGCCCCCGCGGCTGCGGCGCCCAGGGCAGCGAGCCCCGCGCGCCAGCCGCCGAGGTGCCAGCCGTAGGCGAGGTGCCCGAGGGCGCCGGCGAGCGCGCCACCGAAGCTGAGAGCATTGGGGATCAGGCCCCAGCGCAGGTCTGTGAACGCCGCGATCGCGGAGATACAGACGGCGCCGATCAGGAATGGCATCATGGCGATCTTCCCACTGCGGCTGGCTTACTTGCCGCCGCCGATGCTCTTCACCTTTTTCGCTTGCTCCTCCACCTTCTGCGTCACGTCGGTGCCAAACGTGGTGAACGCGGTGATGGCGACGAGCGCCACGAGCCCGATCAGGATGATGTACTCGACGAAGCCGCCCCCGCGTTCGTCGCGCAGCAATGGTGCGATTCGTTGCTTCATGTTCAATTCTCCTCTGGTGTGTGGTTTGGGTTGAGACAATGGCTGTGCTGGTTGCGGGTCAGGGGATGGGCGCCAGGATCAGGCTCCGCACCAGGTCGAAGTTGTCGACCAGGGCGATGCCGACGCCCACCAGGCCGATGGCGCCGCCGAGGGCCATCGTGCCGACCAGGATTGCGTATTCGACCATGACATCGAGCTCCTCGCGCTGAGCGCTGCAGCGAAGCACTGCTCGGGCCAGCGTCGGTGACGAGCACCTTTGCAGAGCTGGGCCTCTGCAAGGTCGGGGCCAAGGTCGGGGCCAAGGTCGAGGCCAAGGTCGGGGCCAGGAGCGCGGCCGCGCATTTCCTCGCGATCTCTGCTCGCGCCAGCGCTGCGCGCGTGACCACGGCGGCGGCGACTGCCAACCAGCGGTTGGCAGTCGCAGGTTGCATGCCCACCGCTGGTTGTCGGGACACGCCGTCTCGAGCGCGGCAAACTCGGCAAAAAGCTCGCTCTGCTCGGCAGCGCTGCGCCAGGCGCGGAGCTGGTACGCCGGCTGCAATGCCCTCAGGTGATGCAACGCCCGCAGCTGATGGAATGCCAGCCGCGCTCCCGCCCGAAGAGCCAGCGCCTGCCGCGCTGCGGCGGCGCGCGAGCCTACGGACGCGCGCTCCTCGTGCACAGCTCGGGCGCGGTGTTCGTCGAGTTCTTGATCTGCTTTCTACCCGTCTATGTCTTCTTCCTGTGCCTGATTCAGCTGGGCGTGCTGTTCGCCGCGCGCCTGCTGGTCGAGCACGCCGCGCTCAGCGCGGCTCGCGCCGCTGCAGTGGTGATCGGCGACGACCCGCGCCGCTACGGTGGTGAGCCGTTGCATCGCATCGATTCCGAGCGCGGGCGCCGCCAGAGCAGCGTGCGCAGCGCAGCGCTCTTGGCCCTCGCCCCTTTGATCGCGAACGGCACGATCCAGGAGGTGAGGCTGGTGTTTCCTCCCGCAGAGCAGCCGGCTGGGCGCGAGCGGCGCGGCCCGCTGACGTTCGCTCCGCTCGCGCCGCAGGCGGTCAGCAAGCTGCGCGTCCGGGTCGAGGTCGATGCGGCCTGTCGCATCGGCTTCGCCAACCGCATCGCCTGTCCGCTGCTCGGCGGTGGCCTGCGCTCGCTCATCGGCGCCCCGACCCTGCGCATCGTCGCCGAGGCCATCTACCCCTACCAAGGAGCGCGTTATGACTATCCCTGAAGCTGCGTCCGGGCTCGACTGGCGCCGCGACCAGCGCGGCGCCGTGCTGGTGCTCGGCGTGTTCATGGGCGCGTGCATGGTCGGCCTGCTCTGGTACCTGGCCGGCATCGGCGACGCGATCATCCATCGTGAACGCCTGCAAGAGGCCGCCGACGCCGCCGCCTTCAGCTCGGCCGCGCTGCACGCCCGCGGCCTGAACCTGATCGTGCTCGTGAACCTGATCATGGCCTGCATCCTCGGCGTACGTGTGACGCTGAAGGCGGTCGAGGTGGCGCTGGGCATCGCCGTGCTGTTCTGCAGCATCGTGCCCGGGCTCCAGCCGCTGGCGGCGGTCTGCACTGAAGGCATCCAGGCCGTGCAGAGCGCCATCAACGCCACGCGCGCGCCCATCAACCAGACCCTGAGCGCGCTGAGCAAGAGCCAGAAGGCCTTCGCCGCGCTCGTGCCCGCTGCGGCCGCCGCCGGCTCGGCGCAGGTCGGCTCGCGCTACCGCCCGCTCGTCCGGAGCGCGCTCGCCGCCAGCCCGCAGAGCCTCACGGGGCTGCCCGTCGTGGAAGACAGCGTCGATCACCTGTGCTCGGAGGCGGGGCAGAGCGTGCTCGGGCTGCTCGAGATGGCGCTGCCGAGCGGCCTGCAGACACCCGCGGCCAAGCGCGTGTTCGACAAGGTGGAAGGCGTGGTGGGCAAGATCGTGGCGAGCGGCGGGGCATTCTTCTGCGAGCTGGGCAGCGGTGCTGCGACTCCGCCCGACCTGGGCGCGGAGACACAGCAGCTGGCCGAGCAGGGCTGCGCGCGCGAGCAGGACGAGCGACGGCGCGCCGGCAACGCGAGCCAGTTCGACGTCGCGCAGTGCCGTCGCGACAAGCAAGCCGAAGCCGAGCGCCGCGTGCACTCGAACGCGCCGGCGCGCGTGGGCTCGGGCGCGGGCATGACGCCGAAGAAGATCGCCCCGGGCTGGCAAAACGGCGTCGACGCTGCGCAGCTGAACGCCATTGCGCTGGGCAGCGGCGCGGCGCTGCAGGCGGGCGCGGACGGTGTTCGAGCCGGCGCCTGGAGCCAGGCCCCCGCGCCGCGCGGCGCGGCCGGCGCCGAGCAGGGCTTCGCGCAGGCCGAGTTCTTCTTCGACTGCCAGGGTCGCTGGTCGAGCGCCTCCTGCAACGGCCCCGGCGCGAGCGAGCTTTCGCTCTGGCACTTCCGCTGGCGCGCGCGCTTGCGGCGCTGCAACGCCGGCTTCTCGGCGCTCGCGCAGGTCGAAGGCAGCGCCGCTCTGATCCGGGCGGCCCTGTCGGGCTCGCCGATGGATAGCAATCCGCGCCTGGTGCGCGAGCTCGAGGCGGCGGCCCAGCAGGGAGTCATTCACTGAGCCGGCGCGCTGCGCCCGGAGATCTCTCGATGCAACAGCCAGCCCCGATCTCAACGCGAGTCCAAACCCGGCGGCGCGGTGCCGTCTTCGTCGAGGCGCTGGTGGTGATCTCCGCGCTCTCGCTCGGCCTGAGCGGCCTGGTCTACTTCCGCGAGCTGTACCTGCATCAGCTCTCGGCGCTGCGCCTGGCGCGCGCAGCGGCACTGGCTCACGCGCTCGCCGGCTGCAAGGACAACACGCCGGCGCGCTGGCTCGGCAAGGACCTGGCCGACCAGCGCGCGAGCGGCTCCGGGCAAGACAAGCAATCGGCTCGCGCCGGCACTTCCTCGCGGCCTGTCGCCGCTGGCGATGGCGGCCGCGCCGCACGTCTGTTCGGGCGATCGGGCTCGGCGACGAGCGACGGCGAGGGCCTGCTCAACCCGATCAGCGACGCCGACGTGTCGGCGCTGGCGCGCGTGCGCGGACTGCGCGACGGCCGCGCGACGACGCTCTTCGAAGGGCAAGCGCGCTCGCGCTCCTACGTGAGCTGCGGGGAAGAGGTGAAGGACGGCGACTTCGAGCAGCTGATCCCGATGATCCGCGACGAAGCCGCGGCGCTGTTTGGAATGCGCTGAAACACGGCGCCCGCTCGGGCGCCACAGGACAGGAGACATCCGCCATGACAGGAGGAATCGCTCGCCCCGAGCGCCGGCGCTCGCGGCTTTGGCTCGGTTATTTTGCTGGCCTCTGCGCGAGCCTCGCGCTCGTCTGCGCCCAGGCGCTGTACGCCCAGGCGCGAGAATCCGCGCTGGCCTTCGGAGCCGAGCTCTCGCAGCTCGGCGATCTCGGCGCGCAAGCCGAAGCGCTGCTGATCAACGGACAGCGCTTTCAGCATGCCGTGCTCGTCAGCGACGGCGAGCCGGCGCAGCTGCTCGATCGCGCACAGGCCGAGTGTGCGCGAGAGCCAGGGCCCTTTGGCGCGGCGCTGGCACAGCTGGCAGCGGCGGCCGCGCGCAGCGGCGCCGAGCCCGCGAGCGCGCTGCGCTCGGGAGTGCTGCGCGCAGAGGCAGCCGACCGCGGCATGATCGCCTGCTTCGGCGGCGCCGGAGGTGCGAGCCTCGCGGAGCTCGCCGAGCGCATAAGCGAGCTCGTGCGCACGGGTCGCCTGGGAGCGATCGGCGGCGTCCGCTATGTCTATGCGCAGCAAAGCGCGCCGGGCCAGAGCCGCGTGACCGCGCTCTGGACGGACGAGGGGCTCGATCCGGGCGCGCTGTTTCCCGCCGCCGGCGACGCGCCGGGCAACGACTCGCCGCTGGTCCCGAGGCCGCCCGAGTCGCGCCGTCTGCTCTCGGCGGCGGCGGCAGGCACGCCGTTTCTCTTGCTGCACTACGCTGCGCGGCTGCCGGCGCCCGAGCTCTGGCGCTTCTATGCGCCGCGGCTCTCGGCGCTCGGCTTCGAGCGCGTGGCCGCAGCGGCAGACGCCGCCGCGTATCGGCGCGCGGGCGGCGAGCAGCTGTTTCTCGCGTTGATCGAACAGGACGGCAGCACCTTGGTCACGTTGATCGAAGACCGCACGGGCTGGTCCGCCGTCGAGCTCGGGGAGTGAGGCGATGCAACACGAAAAGGACTCTGTTGCCGGCGCACCCTCGCCACGCCGGCGCTGGCTCGCCTGGCTGGGGCGACTGCGCCGCGACACGCGCGGGGCGTCGCTGATCGAACAGGTGCTGATCATGGCCGTGGCCGTGGTGGGCATGGTCGGCTTCTCCAGGTTTGGCAGCGAGCTGCACGAGCAACTCGACCACGAGGCGCAGCACGTGCGCGGCCGGGGAGCGCCGGGCTCTGAGCTGTCGCTCGGCGCGCTCGCGAGCAGCTACCAGCCCGAGCTGCCGTCGCGCGGCACGGCGAGCGGAGCCCGACCGGCGCCGGGATCCGGACGGGCGACGAGCGCCGCCAGCTCCACGCCGAGCGGCGCGGCGACGGCGCCGAACGGCTCGGCCGCGACGAACGGCACGGCGACGGCGCCGAACGGCACGGCGACGGCGCCGAACGGCTCAGCCGCGCCGAGGGGCGCGGCATCAGCCACGCCGAACGGCTCAGCCGCGCCGAACGGCGCGGCGACGGCGTCGAACGGCGCGGCGACGGCGACGGCGCCGAACGCATCGGCAGCCGTGCCGAATCGCGCGGCAGCTGCCGGAGCGGCGGCGCTGCCTTCCGCATCTTCGAGCGGCGGCGGCCCCTCCGGCACCCCCGGCGCCTCCGCGGGCGGCGTGCCGCCGCGCTCCTCGCGGCCCGATCTCGAGTGTGGAGACTCCGGTCGCTATCAGGCCGATCTGGGCGCCAACAGCCGCTCCCGGAACGCCCCGCGCGTTCCCGAGGGCAGCGATCTGGAGCGCGATCACATCCCGCAGGGCCACTCGCTGCGCGTGCGTGCCGGGCAGCTGCTCGACGCGGAGATCACACGGCGCGTACAGGCGCAAATGGCCGAGCGCTGCCGCGACCTCACGCCCGAAGAGGAGGCCCGCATCGTGAGCGCCGTCGTGCAAGAGACGGCCGCCGCCGTCAGCCAACGCATGAACGCGATGGTCGAAAACCGAGGCTTCACGGTGGCTCTACCCCACCCCTTCCACGAGCAGGGACGCACGCATTCCAACGCCTCTCTGGCGGCGAGCGAGGCCGGCGATCTGGCGGCCGCGGCGCGGGCGGACATGCAGCACTATCTCGACATCCTCGATGACGAGGTGCGCCGCGGCTCGATCAGCGCCGAGTGCGCCGGGCTACTCCGGAAGGTCTTCGCGGAGCGCGCTGCGGTCAGCAAGGCGCAATACGACGCCGAGCTCCAGAAGATCATGCTGACTCATCTGCAGAAGAAGTCCGGGACACTGAACACGTCCCTCAAAAAACAATTCGAACAGGAGGCGAAATGCCAATGACAGCCAACATCCCTCACAGCCACGACAACGCCGCGCTACCGAGCGCCGACCAGCTACTGTCTCTACTGGGTGAGCCCGCCCGCGGCGCTCGCGTCACGCCCGTGCTCGAGCGTCTGGGCATGAAGCCCGACTTCAGCCAGAGCTGGTCGGTCGCGGTCGCCGCTCCCCGTCACGGCGTGAGCCTGCGCTTCGGCAGCGCGCTCGAGCGCTCCGAGGGCTCGGCCCTCGGCGCCGATCCGGGCCCCATCGTCGTGTGCACCTTCTTTTATGCGCCCGGCCACGAGGGCCACCGGGGCTACGGCTCGCTGCTGCCGTTCGGTCTCGACTTTGGCTGCTCGCGCGCGCGCGCTCGAGAGCTGCTCGGTGCGCCGTTCTGGTCGAGCATCCGCCATCAGAGCGACCGCTGGAACTTCGAGGGTCGCTACCTGTGCTTGGACTTTGCGCGCGACGAGTCCTCGATCCGGCTCGTCACGGTGGGCCTGCCATGGCGCGTACACTCGTGAGGGCCTGCGCAGCCCTCGTCTGCGCGGCCCTCGCCTGCGCGGCCCTCGCCTGCTCGGATGCTGCAACGCCGTCGGGCGCCGCGCTGTCCGGCGCTGCCGCTTATGCGCTGATCATCGACGCCAAGGGTGAAGCGCGCGAGCCTCTCGCCGGCGTGCGCGTCTTCGCAGACGACACGCTGATCGGCGCGACCGAAGCCTCGGGCCGCGTGCCCCTCGAGCTGCGCGGCACGGAGGGCGATCGCGTGGCGCTGCGCATCGAGTGCCCGGAGAGCTTCCATTCCCCGCCGCAGCCGCTGGTGGTCGGCCTCTGGCAGCCGAGCGCCGGATCGCCCGCACCCACCTTCGAGGTCGAGTGTGTGCCCTTCGTCCACTCCTACGTCGTCGGCATCGCCGCGGAGAACGGCGCGCGGCTGCCGATCTCCTATCTGAATCAAGCTCTGGGGCAGACCGACGATCTCGGCATCGCCCACGTCCTGGTCCGCGCCCCGAGCCGGGAGCAAGTCAGCCTGACGCTCGACACCAGCGCTCGCCCCGAGCTACGCCCCCAGAGCCCGAGCCTCGCCTTCGTCGCCGGAGAGAGCTCCGAGCTCGTGCTCCTGGAGCTGAAGTTCTCGGAGCTGACACGGCCGCGCCCGCTGCGCCCAGCGCGCACGATCCCGATCGAGATCAAACACTGAGCGAGCGGGCCGGCGTCGAGCGACGACCGAGCACCAGCAGGGCTCGACGCCGCGCCAGCCGTGCCCCACCAGGAATGCCCGCCACACGGCGCCGTACCTCGTCGTGGAGCGGGCTCATCCTGGCGTCGTGCGGCGCCGTGCGGAGGCGAGCCCCCTGTCGAGCGGCGAGCTCTCCGCCCCCAGTGGCAAGGGCGTGACGAGCCTGGCTCGCAGCTGCTTGCTGGCTCCCTTGCCCGCGACGACAGCGACCGCGCCGGGCTGGATCGATGCGCCCGTGCGGCGATCGACGATGGCCAGCTCGATCGGCTCGCCCGTGCGCAGATCGACCGGAACGATGCTGGCCTTGCCGTGCAGAACCCAGCGATTGCCCCACTCGCCCAGCGCCAGCAGGATGGGCAGGAGCTCCAGCCCCTTGTCCGTGAGACGATACTCGTCGCGAGGAGGATGCTCCTGATAGCGCCGCCGGCGCAGCAGCCCGTGCCGGCAGAGCTTGTCCAGGCGACGCGTCAAGGTATTGGGCGCGATCCCCAGGCCCTCCTGGAAGTCGGCGAACTGACGCACGCCTCTGAGCGCGTCGCGGAGGATCAGCAGACTCCAGCCGTCGCCGATCTCCTCGAGTGCGCGCGCGATGGGACATTCCATGCGGGCGAAGCTTGCTCGTTCCACCCGCTCATGATAGACGCGTGACTATCATCATGCAAGTGATGAGCGCGGCGGGCCGACCGCTGGCGCGAGACGGCAGGGACCCGGAGGAAACCATGAAGCTTTACATGAACAAGTTGTCTCCCAACGTGCGGCGCGTGCGCCTCACCGCCGCTGTGCTCGGGCTGGAGCTCGAGGAGCACAAGGTCGATTTCAGCAAAGGCGAGCAGAAGGCGCCCGAGTTCCTGGCGCTCAATCCGAATGGCCAGGTTCCGACGCTGGTGGACGGCGACTTCGTGCTCGGCGAATCGCGGGCGATCATGCAGTACCTCGCGTCCAAGAAGCCCGAGTCGGGCCTGCTGCCGCGCGACGAGCGGGCGCGCGCCGACGTGACGCGCTGGCAATTCTGGGACTCGTCGCACTTCGCGCCGCAGCTCGGCATGCTGGCGTTCCAGAAGATCTTGAAGCCGATGCTGGGCCTCGGTGAGCCCGAGCTGGGCAAGATCGAGGAGGCCCTGAGCAACTTCCGGCGCTTCGCTGCGGTCTTGAACCAGCGCCTCGAGGGCAAGCGCTACGTCGTCGGCGACTCTTTGACCCTGGCTGACCTCACGCTCGCCTCGTCGCTCATGTACGCCAAGCAAACCGAGCTGCCGCTCGCCGAGTTCCCGAACATCCAGGCCCTGTGCTCGCGCATTGGCGAGCTGGATGCCTGGAAGCGGACGGAGCCCTGAGCCGCGACGCAGGGTTGGTCCAACGGGGCCGGCGAGTGAGCGCCGTTCAAAGCGCGCGTCGCAGCACCCGCTCGAGGTGCGCGTCTGCGCGCCGTTGCAAGCTCGCGGCGTCGATGGTGGTGAGCCCGAACTCAGCCCACGGGCGATAGAAGCGCGGCGCGGGCAGGCTCATCTCCAGCACGGACTCGATGTCCCAATAGGCGTCGTGCTCGCCGCCGCCGTGGCTCCGATACGCCTGGAGGAAGCGTTCGGCGGCGTCGGGTCCGTGCATCAGACACAGGTTCGTGCGGCAGTGGGCGACGTCGACGCCGGCGGGTCCGCGGCAGGCATTGACCCAATCGACGACGCCGGTCACTCGCGCGCCCTGCCAGAGCACGTTTGTTGGATGATAGTCCCGGTGCAGAAACACCGGCGTGGTCGCCGGCGCCGGCTCTCGCACGCGCTCGATCGCGCGGCGCCAGGGCTCGGGATCACGCGCCCACGCGGGCGGAGCGAGGCCGCCGCGATCGAGCCACGTGCGGTGCTGCCAGGCGAAGTCGCGAGCCGGGTGGGCGTGGATGTGCACGAGGTGCGTCGCGAGCTCCGCGAGCCAGGTGTCGAAGTCTGCCGGTGCTAGCTCGACCTGCCCCTCGACGAATGACATCAGGACCACGGGCGCGCCGAAACCCGCTTCCACCCCGCCGAGCGCCACGAGCTCGGGGCCGGCGAGCCCGGCGCGCCGCAACTCGATCAGCGCGCCGGCTTCGTGCTCGGCGAGGTCGGGCTCCCGGGCGAGCCAGGCCGCGTTGTCGAGCACGCGCAGCACGGAGCGCGACGCCGGCATACCAGGGATCTCGATGAGCACGATCGACGAGGACGTGGAGCCCACGAGACGACGCGCCACCAGCTCGCCCGCTGCGGTGCGTGTCGCGGCGGCGAGCCAGTGGCGGGCGGTGTCGCTGAGCTCCACCCCCCGGGCTTAGCACATCAGCGCGGCGAACCCGCGCTCAGCCAACTGCCATGCCCGCGCCGTTCAGACCACCAGCCTCCGGCTCCGGAGCTCTGTCTCGATGCGTTCGACCTCGGCGCGGTGCAGTGGATACGTCCACAGGGTGAGGGCTTTGAGGCTGGCGAAGACGCCGGGCAAGATCGAGAACGCGAGCAGGATGCCGAGCAGCGTCCGGTCGTTCTGGACGATGTTGGGGACGAAGCCGAAGCGGTCGAGGAAGACGGGCAGGAGCCAGCCGGCGATGGCCGTGCCGGTCTTGAGAGCGAACAGGGAGGCCGAGTAGATGAGGCCCGTCGAGCGGCGGCCGAATTTCCATTCTCCGTAGTCGGCGACGTCGGCGTACATGGCCCAGACCAGCGCCGAGGTCGGACCCATGCAGAAGGTGCCGATGCCGTTCACGACCAGCAGCAGCGCGTAGTTTTCTTTCGGCAGCACGAAGAAGGAGGCGAAGCAGACGGCCGTGATCGCGGTCAGCACGGTGGCGAGCGTGCGTTTGTCTCGGGAGGCGGCGAACAGGCCCACGCAGGCCGTGCCGAGCATCATGCTCGCCATGCCGGTGGACAGGAACACGCTGGCGCGGTCGAGCTGGCCAAACAGGATGGGCGTGCTGTCGTCGCGCAGGTAGTACTTGAAGTAGAACAGGGTGCTGCCGCCTCGGAGCACGATGAAGGTGGTCGAGAAGATGGCCGTGGCGAGCATGATGACCCAGGGGCGATTGCCCAGGAGCTCCTTCAGCTCGGCCTTGACGTCGCTGCGCTGACCCGCCGGAGGGGTGACGCGCTCGCGGGTGGTAGCGAACGTGATCCAGAACAGCAGCACCGAGGCCGCTGCAAAGATCGCCATCGTGCGCTGGAAGCCCTGTACTTCGTCACCACCGCCCAGGTGCTTGACGAGCGGGCGGACCAAGAGAGAAATGAGCAGCCCACCGCCAAATGCGCCGACGAAGCGAAAGCTCGCGGCCACGGTGCGCACGCGCGACGAGGGGCTCAGCACGCCGAGCAGCGACGAGTACGGGACGTTGATCGCGGTGTACGCAAACATCATCAGCGTGTAGGTCGCGTAGGCGTACGCGAGCTTGCCGCTCGGGCCCAGGCTCGGATTGGCGAAGATGAGGTAGCCGCACACGCCGTACGGGATCGCCATCCACAGCAGATAGGGGCGAAATTTGCCCCAGCGCGTGCGCGTGCGATCGGCGATCAGTCCCATCACCGGATCGGCGACCGAGTCCGTGAAGCGCACGAACGGGATCATCCATGCGATGGAGCCCGCGGCCAGACCCCAGACATCCACGTAGTAATAGGTGAGGAAGATGTTGAAGGTCTGGAAGAACAGGTTGGACGCGGTGTCGCCGAGCGCGTAGCCAACGTATTCGGTCCGGCTCAGATCCTCCGAGCGTTCGGGAGCTTGCATGGGGGCCGGAGCACATTAGCGGGGCGGCGATCGCCAGCCAGCTGATTTCGCTGTGTGGCTCGGATTTGCTGGTCAGCTCTCCAGCCGCGGACACGAGCGGCGACGCTCGGGAGGGTGAGCGCCGCCGCGCTGCGAGAGGAGCTCCAGCCGCTCAGAAGCTCAGGACCGCTGCTCGATCGTCTTGCGCAACTGTTCTTCCTTCTGACGCAGCTCGCCCGAGGGGTCGGCGGCGGCAGCGAAGTCCTCGAACTCGTGCACGGGACGAATTTCCAGCTCGGACTCTTCGCCCGGCATGCAGTCGGGGCAGCGCTTGACCCACTCCAGGGCCTCTTCCATCGACTTCACCTTCCAGAGCCAGAAGCCGGCTACCAGCTCCTTCGTTTCACTGAACGGTCCGTCGATGACCGTACGCTTCGAGCCGCTGAACTTGACGCGCTTTCCGCGCGAGCTCGGCTGGAGTCCTTCGCCGGCCAGCATCACGCCCGCCTTCACCAGCTGTTCGTTGAATTTTCCCATCTCGGTGAGCATCTTGTGCATCTCTTCGTTCGGCATCGCGCCCGTCTCGGAGCTCTTCGTCGCCTTCACAATCACCATCACTCGCATGACTCTCTCCTCTGGCTTGGGCCGGGTTGAATCTCAGCCTCTACCGGTTCGACGAATCGCGAGGGCGGCGATCGACAGCGCGCCTCATTTTTCTTCAGCAGGCTCGCAAGCGACGGAATGAACTGAGTTTTGGTCGCTCGGCAGGAAGCGCTACGCGCGCGTCGTGCACCAAAGGCGCTGCCGGCTCGACGGCTCGTCAGGCTCGTTCCAGGGCGAGCTCCGACGCACGAACGTGCTCGATCAGCAGCTCGGCGAGCGCCCGCTGGAGCTCGATCTTGCGCTGCATCCAGACCACAAACGCAGCGCGATCCCAGCGGCTGGGGTCGTGCGGCGCGGGGGCGAGGTTGGCGGCGTTGCGCATGTGCTGCACGGCGCGCTCGGCGGCCTCTGCGATGGCGCGGTAGTCGGTTGCGAGCTCCAGCAAAGCGGCGCGCTCGAGCCGCGCTGCCTCGCTGGAGTTGCCCACCCAGTCGGCGTGCGCGTCGAGGTTCTGCGCCACGTGCAGCATCAAGGCTGCCAGTCGTTGCGGCACGAGCGCCGACTCCGCGAGCTCTGCTCCACAACTTTGCATCTCGAACTGATCAACGCGCGACCGCCGTACTTGTGACAGGGCTGCAGATGGTGACCGGCCTCGCCCGCTGAGGGCCCCTGCGCGTGACACGAGAGCCATTCGCTTCGCTGGTTCACTTCGCGACTTGACGAGCCGACTCACGTCCTTCAGAGTAAGCGCGGGAATTCGGAAGGAGGACGTACGACATGAAAAACGTAACTTTGCACCACGGTGATCGTACCCCTTCCGGCAGCTCGACCTGTTCGCTTCGACGATCTATCGATCGAACAGCTCGTTGAGCTCGTAACCCGCCTGCCCGCAGGCACGCCAACGACTTGCCCTAGTCTGGGCTGCCCCCGTTTTTGGGGGCCGTTCATCACGGCTGTTTTTTCGTGGCGTTGCTGACGGGCGGTCGTCCCGCTGGGAGCTCTCCTGCGGTCCATGGGGCTGCAGCAGAGCTCTGAGCGCTGCGTTCTGCGACGCCGTTCTCTCCGGAGACGGGCGCCTCAGAGCTGCGGGTAACGGGCTTCGACAGTCGAGCGCGGTGGGCTGGCGACCGATCGGTCGCGCTGCGCGCGCGCTGATTCGCGGTCCGCCTCTTTCACCGTCACCGGGACAGCGATTGTCCCGACACACCGAACGCCGTCTCACTCGGCAGCGTTCGAATCCGTGCGCTGCGCTGCGTGCGCGCTGCCGGCTTTTCTGATCGCTCCTCGACCTGCTCGCGGCCTGTGCGCGCGAGCGTGTCGCGACGGAGTCTCATTTCGTGGCTCTGCGCGGTTTGTCTCTACAGGACTCATGATCCATCTCTCAGCTACTCCGGCGTCGATTCCTCGGCGCCGCGATCAACGATCGAGAATTCACCGTTTTGGTGGGGGCCCGAGGGGGCCGCCGCTCGAAGCGCGCCGCCGCGCGCGGCAGTGAAGCCTGTGCGCTTCAGCCACGCGTCAGCGGCGCGCACCAACGGCGCCTGGCTAGCGCACGAGCACGACCACGGGCTCGGGCGCTCGTCACGGCTGCGACACCGCCGAAGTCCAGGAAGCGCTGGGCTTCAAATCGATATTGCAAATCAATATCGATTCTGAGAGGGTGTCGCCCGCATGGAATCGCTGCAAGAAATTCCGGCATCGGCCCACGCCGCTGCCCAGACGCTCGACGCACGGGAGAGCAGCTTCGAACGTAACCGCGAAGCCTGCGTCGAGAGACACTGGCTGGAGCGCTCGCCGTTTCGACTCGCAGGCTCACGCGAGGGCCTGAGCGAGCTCTCGGCGCTGTTGTCGACCGCGATCGATGCGGCTCTCGCCGCGCGTCGCCTCGCTGGGCCGCTGCCTGCCGGCGCGCCAGCTGACGTGCTGGCCGCCGCGGCGGAGGCGCTGGGTGCGAGGCAAGTTCCGCGCGAGGGCATGGGGGCGGAAGCCGCGCTCCGGCGCTTGGCGCAGGTCCTGGTGGAACACGGCCTCGACCTGGCCAATCCCCGAGCCGCCGCTCACCTGCAGCCGCCGCCTCTGTCCGTCGCGGTGATCGCCGACACGCTCGCGAGCGTGAGCAACGCGTCGCTCGACACCTACGACTCCGGGCCCTCGGCGATCGCCATCGAGCGCTGGCTGATCGGGGCCCTGGCTCGGCTGGCAAACCTGGGTGCGGCGGCTGACGGCGTGCTCACGCCCGGTGGCTCGATGTCCAACCTGCTCGCGCTCCTGCTCGCTCGCGACGCGGCCGCGCGCAGGCAGGGCGTCGACGCACGGCGCGAGGGCATCGGCGCGCTGCGCGGGCCGCTCGTGTTGTGCTCCGAGCTGGCGCACTTCTCCGTGCACCGCGCCTGCGCCGCGCTCGGGCTCGGCGAGCTGTGTGTGCGCGCGCTGCCGGCGGATGCGCGGCGCCGCCTGCGGCCGCGCGCGCTCCGCGAGCTGCTGCGGCAGCTCGGTCCCGAGCAGACGCCGGTGGCCGTGGTCGCCACGGCCGGCACGACCGACTTTGGCTCGATCGATCCGCTGGGCGAGATCGCCGCCATCACCCGCGAGCACGGCGTCTGGTTGCACGTCGACGCCGCGTATGGCTTCGGGGCGCTGTTCTCGGAACGTCTGCGCGAGCGCCTCGCGGGCATCGAGTATGCCGACTCGATCACGCTGGATCTGCACAAGCTCGGCTGGCAACCGGCGGCGGCGAGTGTCTTGCTACTGGCCGATCCACGAAAGTTTGCGGCCCTGGAGCGCGAGGTCGCGTACCTGAACCCGAGCGACGACAGCGAGCAGGGCCTGGATGGCTTGCTCGGCCGGAGCCTGCAGACCACGCGGCGGCCTGACGCGCTCAAGGTGGTGGCGACGTTGCTCGCGTACGGCCAGCGCGGCATGGGCGCGCTGGTCGACGCCTGCCACGACCTGGCGCGCTACGCGGAACGGCGCATCACGCGCGAGCGGGAGCTGGAGCTCGTGGCGCCGGCCGAGCTGACCACGGTGGTGTTCCGGTATCGCTGCCGAGCAGGCGTCCCTGAGCCCGCCGAGCTCGAGGATCGCGTGAACGGCGCCCTGCGGCGCCGGCTGCTGGAGCGCGGCGTCGCCCTGATCGGGCGCACCAGCGTTTCGCTCGCCGGCGCGGAGGCACCAGCGCGCGTGTGTCTGAAGCTCACCTTGCTCAATCCCACGGCCCGGCCCGGCGACATCGACGATCTCGTGCGTGCGGTGCTGCGCGCGGGGCGCGAGTGCGAGCGCCAGCTCGAGGAGCGCGCGGCATGATCAGCCGAGAGCCTGCCGTGGACGCGCCCGTGCGCAGCCAGCCGGAGGAGGAGCACGACGTCGTGGCCATCGGCTGCGGCCCCTTCAACCTCGGGCTCGCCGCGCTGGCGTTGGGCATCGAAGGTCTAGACCTGGTCGTGTTCGAGGCCCAGCCCGAGCTGCGCTGGCACCCGGGTCTGATGTTCGAGGACGCCACGCTGCAACTCAGCTTCCTCGCGGATCTCGTCACGCTGGTCGATCCCACGCACCCGCTGTCGTTTCTCGCCTATCTCCGGGACAGCGATCGGATGTATGGCTTCTATGTCCGCGAGCGCTTTCACCCCACGCGCCGGGAGTACGAGGACTACTTGCGCTGGGTCGCCGGGCGCCTGCCCAGCGTGCGTTTTTCACAGCGAGTCGAACGCGTCGAGCGCGACGCCGAGCGCGCTCGCTTCGTCGTGGAGCTCGCAGCCGCGGATGGGTCGCGCTCGCGCGTGCTGGCCAGGGATCTCGTGATCGGCATCGGTAGCGAGCCCCATCTGCCCAAGGCATTGCGCGCGTTGCCGGAGAGCCGGCTCCTGCACTCCGCTTGCTATCTGGAACGCTGCGCCGACGTGGCGCGCGCGTCCCACGTGACCGTGATCGGTTCGGGTCAGTCGGCAGCCGAGATCGTCGTCGACTTGCTGCGCCGCAACCTCGCGGGAGGACCCGCGATCAGCTGGTTGACGCGCAGCCGGGCCTTCGCTCCGCTCGACTACACGAAGCTCGTCCTGGAGATGACGACGCCCGCGTACGTCGAGTATTTCCACGGGCTGCCCCAGAGCACTAAGGATCGCCTACTGGAGGAGCAGTGGCAACATTACAAGGGCATCTCCAGCGAGACCCTGGACGAGATCCATGATCTGCTGTACCGGCGGGAGCTGCAGCCAGGCCTCGCCCCGGTGGAGCTGCGCTGCGGCGTCGAGCTGGAGTCGGCGGAGCAGCAGGCGGCGGACACGCTCTTGTGCTGCCGGCATCGCGACACGCGCCTGCCGCTCGTGCAGCGCACCGGGCTCGTGGTGGCCGCGACCGGGTATCGGCCACGGCGCCCGGCATTTCTCGATCCCCTCGAAGGGCTGCTGCGCCGAGATCGGCAGGGGCGGCCGCGCGTGCGCCTCGATTATTCGCTGGAGCTCACGAGCTCGATCAGCGGCAGGATCTTCCAGACCAATGGCGAGCTGCACAGCCACGGCGCGGCCACGCCGGATCTGGGCATCGGCGCGGTTCGCAACGCGACCATTCTGAACACGCTCGCGGGCAGGGAAATCTACCGTTTACCCCAGCGCACGGCCTTCACCAGCTTCGCCCCGCCTGCCCAGGCGCGCGCGGCCGACGCCGCGGGAGTCAGCGCGCCCTGCCCGGAAGCCGCCGCCCACCAGCCCGTGTCCGCGAGGCTGCCGTGAGCCCGAGGCTGTTTCTGGTGCTGATGACGCTGCTGGCGGTGGCCAGCGACTCGCTGCTGCACCCGTTCTATCCGCAATACTTCCTGACCGTCTTCGGCGTGACCGACGAGCGAGAGGTCGGCATCTACATCGCGCTCTGCAGTCTGACGGTCTTGCTCTGCTTGCCGGCGTGGGCGCTGCTCGCCCGGCGCGTGCACGTGCTGCGGCTGCTCGTGGCCAGCCAGGCCCTGAGCGCCGCGCTCAGCCTCGGTTGCTACGCCGCGACATCTCTGACCGAGTTCTGGATCGTATCGCTGGCCATGATGGCGTTCAAGGCGAGCTATCTGCTGATCTACCCGTATCTGATGAGCATCGACGACGAGCAGCGTCACATCTCCACCATCAGTCTGCTGGCGTTTGTCGTGCATTTCGGCGGCATCGCCTCCGCGCTGCTGAGCGGCGCCGTGCTCCAGTGGCTGGAGGCGCGCGTGCTGTTTGTGGCCATGGCGCTCGGCGACGTGTTGCAGATGCTCTTGTGCTGGTACTGGCTCGCGCGGCGAACCGGCGCCGAGGCGAGTCCCGCTCCCTGTGCGCGCTCGCTGCCCTGGAGCTCTCTCTACCGGCTCGGCCTGGTCATGCTGGTGGTGTACTTCAGCGCCTACCTCACGGAACCTTTCCTGTCTCCGTACTGGGAAGCGATCTCCGAGCTGGACAACAAGCTGCTCTCGGGCGCCGTCTTTGCCATTCCGGGCGCGGCCGCCTTGCTCGGGTTGCTGGTCAATGCGCGAGCGGAGCAAACCGGCACGCCCTATGGCGGCATCGTGCCGGCGATCGCGCTCGGGGTGTGTGGGCTGTGCTTGCAGATGAGCGGCGTGCTGGCGGCGATCTTGCTGGGTCGCTTTCTCTATGGCTGGGCGTTGTTCCAGGCCACGGTGCGGCTCGACCTGCTGCTGTTCCGGCTGAGCACGCCGGGCGCCTACGCCCTGGATTTCGGGAAGATCAACCTGTTTCAGGGCCTGGGAGTGCTGCTCGCCGCCTCCGCCGCCGGCTCCGTCGTGTCCTGGTTGGGCATGCGCGCGACCTTCGTCATCGCCGGGTTTGGGTTTGCTCTGGCGGCGGTGCTGTACTGGGCGCTGTTTCGAGAGCAGTTGCGCGCGGCGGGGTCGGAGGCGTTCCCGCCCGCGACGGTGGGCAACGGGAGGGCGGCATGAGCAACGAACGACTGGCCCCCGTGCAGGCGGTTCGACACCTGCGGCCCGACGTGTGGGAGAGCGTGAACCGCCGGCTCGTGGCCAAGGCCATCGCCGAGTTTTCCCACGAGCTCTTGATTGCGCCGCAGCTGCTCGAGCGCGACGAAGCCTGGGGCAGCTACGTGCTCGCCAGCGATGGCGGCGACGTCGAGTATCGCTTTCGTGCCCGCGTGCTCAGCCTGGAGCATTGGTGGGTGGACCGGGCCTCGCTGCGCAAACTTTCTGACGGACGCGAGCAACCCATCGATGTGCTGCGCTTCATCCTCGAGCTGCGCGAACGACTGACGATCCCGGCCGCGTTGCTGCCCGACTATCTGCAGGAGCTGGCGGCGACGGCCTACGGCGCCGCAGAGCGCTACTCTCGCCCCGGGCCGCCCGCCGCCGAGCTCGCCCGCGCCGACTTTCAGCAGCTCGAAACCGGCATGCTGGAAGGCCACCCCAGCTTCATCGCGAACAACGGCCGCATCGGCTTCAGCGCGCTCGACCAGCAGCTGTATGCGCCGGAGCTCGCTGTGCCCACGGCTCTGATCTGGCTCGCGGCGCAGCGGCAGCACGCCGAGATCAGCTGTGTGCAGGATCTGACGTATCCGGAGTTGCTGCACGAGGAGCTGGGCGAGGCGGCGCTCGCAGCGTTTGCCCGCGCCCTCGAGCAGCGTGGGCTCGACCCGGCGGCATACGTGTACCTGCCGGTGCACCCGTGGCAGTGGCAGAACCGCATCGCCCAGCTGTTCGCGTTCGAGCTCGCGAGTCGCGCCCTGGTCTACCTGGGCCCGGGCGAAGAGCTGTACCTGGCGCAGCAATCGATCCGCACCTTCTACAATGTCAGCCAGCCCGGCAGACGCTACGTCAAGACCGCGCTCTCGATCTTGAACATGGGCTTCACGCGCGGCGTGCCGGCGTCGATCGTGGCCAGCGGCGCCGCCGTCAACGATTGGGTCGCCGCGCTGGTGCAGCAAGACGCCTATCTCCAGCGCCAAGGCTTCAGCGTGCTGCGCGAGGTGGCGTTCGTCGCCTGGCGCCACCGGCACTACGAGGCCGCCAGCGCGCGGCGCAGCGACGCGCGCAAGGAGCTGCTCGGTGCCCTCTGGCGCGAAAGCCCGCTCGCCCGGCTGAAGGACGGGCAGCGCCTGATGACGATGGCCGCCCTTCTGCACATCGATCGGCAGGGCAAGTCGCTGCTCACGGCACTGATCGAGTCTTGTGGCCTGGGCATTGACGGCTGGCTCCGCCGCTACCTGCAGGCCTATCTCGCGCCGCTGGTCCACTGCTTCTATGCTCACCATCTGACTTTCACGCCTCATTGTGAGAACGTCATCCTGGTGCTGGAGGACGGCGCGGTCGCGCGCGTCATCCTCAAGGACCTCGCCGAAGACATCGGCGTGCTCAATCCCGAGGTCGAGCTGCCCACCGCGGTTCGCCGTCTGGCCCTGCGCGTGCCGGAGGAGGTGATGACGCTGGTGATCTTCACGGACGTGTTCGACGGCGTATTTCGCTTCCTGGCTCAGATCCTGGAGGAGCACGCCGACTATCCGGAATGGAAATTCTGGCGCCTCGTCGCTGAATGCATCCAGCAGTATGAGCGTGAGCAACCCTGCTACGCAGAGAAATTTCAGCGCCATGATCTGTTCGCGTCGGTGTTCATCCGCAATTGCCTCAACCGCCTGCAGCTCGACAACCACCAGATGATGGTCGACCTCAACGCCCCCGAGCCCGTGGACAGCTTGAAATTCGTGGGCACGCTGCCCAACCCCCTGGCGGCATTTCGCCCGTTCGGGCGAGCCTCGCGCAGCTCACAGGGGGCCTCGTGAGCGTGTTCGAGCAACAGGTCCCGGGTATCGGCCGCTTGCACTTGCGGCGCGCGAGCTTGCCGGAGGATGCGCCGATCCTCCACGCCTGGGTGAGTCGCGAGCATGCGCGCTACTGGGGCATGCTGGGCCAATCCCTCGAGCAGGTGGCAGCAGCCTACGCGGACATCGCCCAGCAGGCGGACGTCTACCTCGGCTACCGGGACGCGGCTCCCGCGTTCCTCGTCGAGCTGTACGAGCCGGCGCGCGCGGCGGTCGCTGAGCACTACGCCGTGCGGGCCGGCGATCGCGGCATGCACCTCTTGCTCGCGCCGGCGGAGCAGCCCGTCTCGGGCTTCAGCTGGGCCGTCATGCAGACGGTGCTGGAGTTTTGCTTCGCCGACGGCCGTACCGAGCGGGTCGTCGTCGAGCCGGACATCCAGAACAGCAAGATCCATGCGCTCAATCGCCGCGCGGGCTTTCGCTACCAGAAGGTGATCCAGCTCGGCAGCAAGACGGCGCACCTGGCGTTCTGCACCCGCGCCGACTACCAGGCAGCCAGCGCGGGGCAGAGCCTGGCAGGTGCTGCCGCGCCGCCGGTCGACCCCATCGAGCACCTGCAGGCCGAGCACTGGTCCGTGGTCAACCGGGAGCTGGTGCGCAAGGCCATCGCCGAGCTCGCGCACGAGCTGGTGCTGGAACCCCGGCGGCAGCGCGGGGGGGAATGGAGCGAGTACGTGCTCGCGGCGGACCTGCCGGAGATCGAGTACCGCTTCCGAGCGCGGCTCCTTTTGCTCGACCAATGGGACATCGCCGCGAGCTCGCTCGAAAAGACGGAGCGCGGGCAGCCGGCGGCGCTCGACGCGGCGCGCTTCATCCTGGAGTTTCGCGAGCGCCTCGGGCTCGACGCCGGCGTGTTGCCCGTGTACCTGGAGGAAATCGCGAGCACGCTCTACGCTGCGGCGTTCAAGCGCGCACATCAGCGCCTGAGCGCGGCCGATCTCGTGCACGCGCCGTTCCAGGAGCTGGAGGCGGCCATGACCGAGGGTCACCCCTCGTTCATTGCCAACAGCGGTCGGGTCGGGTTCGATGCGGCGGACTACCAGGCGTACGCGCCCGAGGCGGCGGCGCCGATCCGGCTCGTGTGGCTCGCCGCCCAGCGGCGCTGCACCGAGTTCACGTCGCTCGGCAGCTTGTCCTACCAACAGCTGCTGCACGAGGAGCTCGGCGCGAGCACGCTGCAGGCGTTCGAAGCGGAGCTGCGCCGGCAGGGCCTGGAGCCGAGCGAGTACCTGTTCTTGCCCGTACACCCCTGGCAGTGGTTCAATCGCCTGGCGCTGGCCTTTGCCGCGGAGATCGCCGCACGCGACCTGGTGTGCCTCGGCTACGGCAGCGACGAGTACCAGGCGCAGCAGTCGATCCGCACGCTGTTCAATCGCAGCCAGCCGCACAAGCGCTACGTCAAGCTGGCGCTGTCGGTCCTGAACATGGGCTTCATGCGCGGCCTATCGCCGGACTACATGCGCGCCACGCCCGCCATCAACGAGTGGATCGACGAGCTGATCCGCGGCGATGCCTTCTTCTCCGATCACGGCTTCGGCATTCTGCGCGAGGTCGCCGGGATCGGCTATCGCAGCCGCAGCTACGAGCTCGCGGCCCCCCAGGGCAGCCCGTACCGCAAGATGCTGGCAGCGCTCTGGCGCGAAAGCCCGCTGCCAAAGCTGGCGGCTGGGCAGCGCCTGATGACCATGGCGGCCCTGCTGCACCGGGACCGCGACGGGGTCGCGCTGTTGCCGCAGCTGATCCTGGCGTCGGGCGTCGGCATCGACGCCTGGCTCGATCGCTACCTCGGCTGTTACCTCGCTCCGCTCGTGCACTGCTTCTACCGCTACGATCTCGCGTTCATGCCCCACGGCGAGAACGTGATCCTGGTGCTCGAGCAGAATCTACCCGTGCGCGTGTTCCTGAAAGACATCGCCGAGGAGGCCGCGATCCTGGACGGCTCGCGCGCGCTCCCGCCGCAAGTGCAGCGCCTGGCGGTCAGCGTTCCCGAGCACGTCAAGCTGCTCTCGATCTTCAGCGACGTGTTCGACGGCATCCTGCGCTACGTCGCCCAGATCCTGCTCGAACAGGCCGGCTATGTCGAGGCACGCTTCTGGCAGCGCGTGGCCGAGTGCCTGCTCCAGTATCGCGACGGCCAGCCCGCGCTGCGCGCGAAGCTCGCGCGCTACGACCTGTTCGCTCCGAGCTTTCCGCGCTCCTGCCTGAACCGGCTGCAGCTCGCGAACAACCAGCAGATGATCGACCTGAGCGATCCGGCGAAGAACCTGCGCTTTGCCGGCTCGCTGCCCAACCCGGTCGCGGCGCATTTCCGTCAGCCGAGCACCGGCGTGAGCAGCACCGCGGAGTAACCGACGGCTGGCTTCTTGCCGGGGTTCTCGTACGAGTGACGCTGATCGCCGCGGAAGACCACGACGTCTCCCGGCTCGAGCGTGTAGCGCTCACCGCTGGCGATGAGCAGCAGCGTTCCCGATTCGCACACCAGGTATTCGCGCGTGCCGGGCGTGTGGGGAATGCCGATCAGCCGTGAGCCGGGCGGGAGCTCCATGCGGTCGAACTCCATGCCGGGCAGCGGATCGGGCAAGAGCTTGCGCACGCTGACCGTGCCGCGTTGTTTGGTGGTGAGCGTCCGAGCGGGATAGTGGCGGGCGCTCGAGCGCGGCGCCGCGAGCAGCTCCTCGAGCGAGACTTGCAGTGCCTGGGCGACGCTGTACAGAACCTGCAGCGTGGGGTTGCCCGCGCCCGACTCGAGGTTTGCCCAGGTGGCGCGCGGCAAGCCGGCCAGCTTCGCGAGCTCGGCCTGGGTGGCATTCCTGGCTTCGCGCAGGGCCCGGAGGTTCCGAGCCAACCGATCGGCCAGCTCGCTGGCGGGAGTGTCGTTCATTCGGTTGGCATTCTGCCAACAGATTGGCGCGCATGCCAGTATACGAGCGGCGGCTGCTTAACTGTACGGGCAGGAGGTTCTTGTCATGCCAGTCAATGATAAAGCCGTGCTCGTCACGGGTGCCAGCCGCGGCCTGGGCCGTGCGCTGTTTCGGGAGCTCGCGCGGGCCGGGGCGCGCGTGGTCGGGGTCGCGCGCGACCGTGCCGCGATCGAGGCCGTGGCCGGCGAGCTGTCGGCACAGGGTTTCAGTGCCCACGGTCTGGCAGCGGACGTTGGCGCGCAGGGCGATATCTATCCCATCGCTGGCGCAGCCGCGGCGCTGGTCGGCCCCATCGACGTGCTGGTGCACAACGCGAGCTCGCTCGGACCGACACCGCTACCGTTGCTGCTCGACACCGCGTGCGAGGACTTCGCGCGCGTGTTGCAGGTCAACTTGCTCGGCCCCTTCCGGCTCAGCAAGATCATCGTGGGCAACATGCTGCTGCGCGGGCAGGGCCTGGTGCTGCACGTGAGCTCGGACGCGGCCACGTCCGCGTACCCGCGCTGGGGCGCGTACGGGGTGTCGAAGGCAGCGCTCGATCATCTGGCGCGCATCTGGGCGGCGGAGCTCGCGGACAGCGGCGTACGCTTCCTCTCCATCGACCCCGGCGAGATGGATACGGCGATGCACGCGGCCGCGCTGCCCGAGGCCGACCCGGCGAGCCTGGCGCGCCCGGAACAGGTCGCGGCGCGCATCGTGCGCTTCCTGCAGACGGAGCCGGCGGCCTCGGGGCAGCGGTTCGAAGCTGCGCAGCTGGAGGCGTCATGAGGCCCGCACGCGCGCCGCGCGCCGTGCGCAGCTCCGGGCGGCTCTTGCACATCGATGCCGCGCTCGAGCGCATCCAGGATCGGCGCCCCTCGGAGCTGCCGGAGCTGCTCGACACCGGGGATCTGCTGGTGCTGAACGACGCAGCGACGCTGCCGGCGTCCTTGCGCGGCACGGTCGCTGCATCGGCGGGCTCCGCGGAGATCGAGCTGCGCTTGCTCGCTCGCGAGCCCGATGGCAGCTGGCGCGCGGTTGCCTTCGGCGCCGGCGACTGGACGACGCCGACCGAGCATCGACCGGCACCACCACGGCTAGCCGAGGGTGCTCAGCTCACGCTGGGGGAGCTCCGCGCTCGCGTCGAGGCAGTGTCAGCGCTCAGCCCGCGCCTGTGGCGGGTGCGCTTCGAGCAAGAGGGCGCTCGCTTCTGGTCGGCGCTGTATCACAGCGGTCGCCCCGTACAGTATTCGTATCTCTCGCGAGCGCTGGAGCTCTGGGACGTGCAGACGCTGTACGGGGCGCAGCCCTGGGCGGTGGAAGCGCCGTCCGCGGGCTATCCGCTCGACGCCGAGCTGCTGCTCGCGCTGCGCCGGCGTGGCGTCGTGCTGGCTGGCATCACGCACGCGGCCGGGCTGTCGGCAACGGGCGACGGCGCGCTCGATGCGGCGCTGCCGCTCGAGGAGCGCACGCTGGTACCGGAGAGCACGGTCGTCGCCATCGCTCAGGCTCGCGCCGCGGGCCGACGCATCGTGGCCGTGGGCACCAGCGTGGTGCGAGCGCTCGAAGGCCGCGCGCTCGCGGGCGGCGGAGAGCTCAGCGCCGGCGAATCGAGCACCTCGCTCTTGCTCGGGCCCGGCTACCGGCGAAAGGTGGTCGATGGCTTGCTCACGGGTATGCACGATCCCAGCGAGAGCCACTACGCGCTCTTGCAAGCCTTCGCCCCGCGCTCGTTGCTCGAACGAGCCCAGGCGCAGGCGGAGGCGTGGGGGTACCTGGGGCACGAGTTTGGCGATGCTTGCTTGATCGCGGGCGCGCCGGCCGTTCTTTCGCCCTGAGGCTACTCGTCGTCCGCGGCGCCGCCGCCCGAGCGTGCCAGATCGCCCGCTCCGACCTTCTCGATATTCAGCTTCTGCGCGCGGCTGGTCATGGTGGCGAGCAGCTCGTCGAAGCTCGGCAGATCGCCCTTGATGAAGCGCAGCGGGTTGACGCGCGCCACGACGAAGTTCTTCAGATACGGGCTCTGCAGCCCCTTTTCCTTGAGCTTGGCCACGGCTTCGTTGACGGCGTCGTCGAGCCCGAGGATCAGATCGGCGCGCCGCTCGCGCTCGGGCAGCGTCTTTGCCAGCGAGCCCGGCAGCCACGCATCGACCTTTTTCAGCGCCGGATGGTACGTGCCGCCGGCGAGGCGCCCGCGCTTTTCATAGCCGAAGCCGAGTGTGACCAGGATCGGCTCTTCGAACTCGAGCTCGTGGCTGGCCTCGTCGGTCTCCGGCAGGCGCGCGAGCTCGCGGTACATGCGCTGCACCTCCAGCGCCTTTTCGCGCAGGCTGTGCGCCTTCTCGATGTTCAGCGCCAGGATCTGGTAGGCGACGTCCGCCTCCGGCACGAGCAGGCCGATCACGGCCTTGGCACCGAGCTCGCGCAGCGCCGTCAAGCGGTGGTTGCCGTTCGGCGTCTCGTAGCCCTCCGCGCGCTGCACCACGATCAGCGGATCGAGGAAGCGGCGCGTCTTGTCCATGGCGTGCGTCAGCTTGCGCACGTGCGCGTCGCTCACGTCGCGCTGGAAGGGTGTCGGCCGCACTTGCTCGATGGGCAAGCTCACCAGCACCAGGTTGCGCCCGCCGAGCGGCTCGCGATAGGTGGCGAGCACGGCGCCGCCGTCCGTGCGCACGCGCTCGAGCAGCGCGGCGAGCTCCGGCGGAGGAGTCGCGAGCGCCAGCTCCTGCGCGCCGAGCTCGGTGGGCTGGAGCGCGACGCCGCGGCGCTTGCGGGTCCCGGCCTTCTTCGGTGCCTTCTTTGCAGCCTTCTTTGCAGCTTTCTTGGCGGCCATCGGTTCTGCCAATATCGGCGCCGGGCGGCTGACGCAAGGGGCTCTTTCGCGGCACCGGTCCGGGAGGCCCCCGCACCCGCGGAGACGGGCGTCAGCTCGAGCTGGCGCCACGCCCTGCGGGCTTGCGCCCGCTCAGCACCGGCACCTGCCAGACGGCATAGCTGGCCTCGTCGCGGATGCTGGCGATCACCTGATTGAACAGCGCGAGCGCCTCGCTCGGGGTCAGCTTCGAGCGCTCGCCGAGCACGCGCGCGTAGCCGTCCCGCCAGGCTTCGAAGATCTGCGCGAAGGTGTCGCGCGCCACGCGCAGCGTGTCCACCACCACGTAGTCGACGTGGAGCTCCTCGAGCCCCAGCTGCTTCAGATACGACCAGGTGTGGCGCCCGACGCGCGCGTCGGTGCCCGTGGCGCGCGCATACGGAAACACGCCGTCTTGCCACAGGCGATCGAGGTCCAGCGTGCCGAAGGGGAAGTGCAACATGCCGTAGTCCTCGCTCAGCACGTGCAGCCAGCCTCCCGGCTTGCAGATCCGGTACAGCTCGCCGAGCACCCGCTCGGGCCGGGGCACGGCTTGCGTCAGGTGCCGGCAGACGACCAGATCGCAGCCGTCCGGCGGCAGCGCGAGCTCGAAGGCGTCGCCCTGCTCGAAACGCAGCCGGGGAGCGAGAGAGGAGTAGCGCTCGGCAGCAAACGTCACCGAGCTCGCCAGGATGTCCACCCCGAGCACCCGCGCTTCGGGATACAGCCGGGCGAGCCGCGAGCTGATCTCGCCGCTGCCGCAGCCGATGTCCGCGATCTGTACGGCGCCCTGCAGCCCGTAGCGCGCGAGCAAGCCCTGCTCCTGCGGCCAGATGCAGTCCGCCTGCGCGGCCAGGGTGCGCAGCATCGATTCGGCCGCCATCTGTTCGGCTTGAGGATTGCGTTCGCCCGTCATCCGCGCACAATCGTGCTCAGAAACCTCGCCGCGTGCAAGCGACCCGCCGGTTGCTACTGCTCTCCGCCGCGCTAGTTGGCGCAGCGCGCGTCACAGACCAGGTCGCTGGCGCCCGCCGGCAGATCGCCGAACACCTGGCACTCACCCACGTCCAGATCGCTGCAGGCCTGCGCGCAGGGCTGCGCGGTGATGCTGGCCACGCAGCGATCGACCGCCGCCGCGTCTTTGTCGCCCGGCGAGTCCTGCTCACACTGTTGCTGGATGATGCCGAGCGAGAGCGCGTCACACTGCACGCAGATCAGGCTGGTGCCGATCTGCGTCAGCACCAGACCGCACTCCACGCCCTTGTTACAGCTGGCGCGTGCGAACAGATCGCAGGCGCGCGCCGCGGTGTACGTGGGACCCGTAGAGGTGCTACCCCCGGCACTGGTCGAGCTGCCACCGCTGCCACCGCTGCCGGTGTCGCCCGCGCTGATGTCGGTGCCGGCGCCTGCGTTCTCGGACGCCTTGTCACCATCCTTCGCGTCTCCAGAGCAGGCCGCGGAGAGAGCCAACGTGATGCAGCCGAACACACCGAGAGCGAAACGTGACATGCAAGTCCTCGCCAGGGAGCTTTGGCCAGACACCTCAGGCTGTCAAGTTGCCTACCTGTAACAGCGCTCCCTGTACCGCTGAGCGCTTCTTCAGGCGTCGGTAACTGCTGGCGTGTCGTCCGGCGTCGCTGACCCCGGGCCGGTTCGGTCCGCATTGGCACGGATGGCTGCCACCAAGAACGCAGTCAGGCCCGTACCGTGGCGATCCATGTTGGCAGAGAAGCGTGCATCGCTTTCGTACAGGCTCGAAAGGCCGCGGTGCATTTCCAGGCTGCACGGATAAAACCAGCGATCGATCGACAATCGATGCCGTTCCGCCACCGAGCGCGCACGTTCGCCGTCGGGCGGCTCGCCCGCTGCGATCAACGCCAGCGCGTCGGCATACAGCGCGGCTTGCTCGGCTCCGAAGCGCTGCCAGTCTTCGCTCGTATAGCCCTTGGTCCGGCGTGCCGATTCCTTGTAGGCGTCCGTGTGGCCCCAGCGCTGCTCGGCTTCCGCCTCGTAGCGCGCGGGGTCAAAACCGTCGAAGAGCTGCTCGTGGTCCATCCCATTCTCCTTGTGTGAGTCGAGCAGGCAGAGGGCGTGCTCCACGGCGCGCAGCATCTCTGCCGTCTGTTGGGCGCGAGCACGCAGCTGCTCTCGTTGCGTGAGCAAGGCTCGGCGTTGATCGAACTCGGGGTCGTCGAGAGAGCGCCGGATCTCCGCCAGCGGCAGCCCGAGCTCGCGCCGGATCAGGATCTGTTGCAGCCGTAGCAGGTCGCGCTCATCGTACTTGCGGTAGCCCGCCTGGCTGCGCTGCGAGGGCACGAGCAGGCCGATCTCGTGATAGTGGTGCAGCGTGCGCACCGAGACGTTCGCGAGCCGGGCCAGCTCCTTCACCCGATACAGCTTGCCTTGCTGCAGCTTGCCTGGCAGCAGCTTGCCTGGCAGCAGCTTGCCTGGCTGGTGACGGAGCCGAGGGCGCGCCTTCATCTTCAGCAGCGTGAGGCCTCACGTCACGAGAGGGTCAAGGAATTTTTGGGGCCGGGCCCACGCTGCCCGAAAGCACAGCTTTCCGGGCGTTCTGCCCGGTCGCTTGACATTCGAGCCATCACGCAACATCATATGTTGCGTGAGACGGGACAGCCGATTGTCTGGAGTGCTCCACGTGCTGCTGCACATGGCGCAGAACGACGGCCCCGTGACGTCCGAGGTCCTCGCACAGGCGATGGACACCAATCCAGTCGTGCTCCGTCGAGTAATGGCTGGGCTCCGAGACCAGGGATACGTCCAGTCGGAGAAGGGACATGGCGGCGGGTGGACCCTGGCCTGCGATCTCGCGAAGGTCACCCTGCGCGACATCTACACTGCCCTCGGCTCCCCCTCTCTGCTCGCCGTTGGGAACCGAACGGAGGCGCCCGGCTGCGTCGTCGAGGAGGCGGTCAATGCGGCTCTGAACAAGTCGTTCGCAGATGCGGAGTCGCTCCTGCTTGCGCGGCTCGGCGAGGTGACGATCGCGACGCTGAGCGAGGACGTGCGCAGTCGCCTCGCCACTCGTGGCGGCGCGCGTCACTCGGGGAGGCGTCATGGGTAAGCGGACGTTCGAAGCGTCCGAAGCTGCGCGCCAGCCGCCTGACACATCGAGAGGATCGGACATGCTCTACGACATCGTCATCGTGGGAGGCGGCCCCGCCGGGCTCTCGGCTGCGCTCGCGCTCGGTCGGGGACGCAAGCGCGTGCTCCTTCTCGACGCGGGCGCGCGGCGAAACGCCGCGGCCCAGCACATCCACAACTTCGTGACGCGCGACGGGACCCCGCCGGACGAGTTTCGTCGGCTGGGCCGCGAGCAACTCGCGACCTATCCGAACGTCGAGGTCCGGCAGGAGCGCGTCGAAGCCGTCTCCGGGGCGAAGGGTGCGTTCCGGCTGGTCGTAGGCAGCGGCACCATAGGCGCGCGCCGCATCATCCTCGCTACCGGGATGGTCGACGAGATGCTCCCGCTCGAGGGTTTTCGCGAGCTCTGGGGGCACGCAATCTTTCAATGCCCCTACTGCCATGGCTGGGAGGTCCAGGACCGCGCGTGGGGCTACCTCGGTCGCGCGACGGACGCGGGCCACTTCATCCCGTTCGCCATCATGATCCGCGGATGGTCGCGCGACGTCGTGGCCTTCACCGGCGGCGGATTCGAGGTTCCGGAGCAGGGGCAGCGCACCCTCGAGGCCGCCGGCGTGCGGCTCGAGACGGCGCCGGTCGCGCGCCTCGTGGGCGCGGACGGCAAGCTCGAGGCGGTCGAGCTGGTGAATGGTGCGCGTGTGGCTCGCGACGTGCTGTTCACGCATCCGCCGCAGCGGCAGGTCGAGCTGGTGGGCACGCTCGGCCTCGTCCTCGATGCCGACGGCCTGGTGCAGATCGATCCGATGACGCGCGCGACATCGGTCCCCGGGATCCACGCCGCCGGCGATCTGACGACGCGCATGCAAGGCGCCATCTTCGCCGCGGCCGCAGGCGCTCATGCCGCGGCTGCAGTGAACGGAGACCTGACAACGGAGCTAGCTGCCAGTGGAGCGCCGTGAAGCCGTCATCAGCCAGGTCTCGCCGATTGCGCTTCCTGACCAGTACATCGTGGAGGCGCGTCGGCCGCATCGAGTTCTCGACGCCCTATCCGGTCTTCAGAGGCCCGGCGACCTCGTAAGTACCCGTGCCCAGCAGGACCGGATACACCGCTAGGCCCGCGTAGGAGCCGCGCCCCCGTCGCGGCTCCCGATACGTTTCCGCTGACAGCTTCAGCGTCTACGGCCTGCCCCCAGGACGACCTGGGGCTGGCTTCGTGTCGCCATGGGGAGCTCGATGCGGCTCGGATGCTCCGGATCGTGCGCCAGCGACCACACGGGTGTGCCGGTGGCAGGAACGCGGGCGAAGCTGCTCGAATCATGGCCCGCCAGTGCGACCCGGATCGAGTGGCCCGCGCGCACGAGCACGCTGATGGGGTGCAGGCCGATGTTCACTTCTTCGAGGCTGCCGGGCGGCATGGGCTCGATGTCTTCGGAGCGGAAGCTGTGGCAAGGGCCGTACATGTCAAAGCTCGCGGGCTCGGCGCACGGCTTGCGGTGTTGGAGCCGCAGCTCACCCTCTGTGAGGTAGGTGACGCTGCCGTCGGGCGCTACGTCTTCCAGATATACGAAGACGGATCCATCCGTCTCGGTACTGGCGAGATGTAGCGTCACCTGCGCATGCCCGGTCAGCTCCGTGTCCATGTCGAGCGGCGCGCTGGTGTAGACGAGCAGCTTCTCGTCTTCAGAACGCCGGTCGCCCTGAAACACGTCCTGGCCGCTGTACTTCGTCCACCAACCGTTTGCCTCACCGGTCGACGCCGAAAAATCCACGCGGTATCCGTCGGGTACTTCCGTTGCGGCGGGAGGGAGCTCGGCGAGAGCGCTCTGTTCGCGCAAGTAGAGCGGCGTCATGCGTGTGCCGGTGGGCGGCCAAACGGGCGTTTCCTTCCACACGTTCTCGCCGAGCGTATAGTAGACGATCTTGCGCGCCAGTGGCTCGTCCTCGGTCTTCAAATAGTGGTCGAAGAAGGCGAGCTCCATCGCCCGTTGCTGGTCCCCTCCGAGCTCGAGCGGAGCGTCCTTTGGTTGGTACGGGTTGGCGTCAGTGGACGCGTCGTGGTTCCACGGACCGATGTACAGCTGCATCGGCACGTCGGTGGCAGCCCAGCGGTTGAGGGCGCCTCGGGCCGTGCCGAGGTCCATCCAGCTCGCCCAGGCCATGAAGGGCGTTCCCGTCTGCTCGGCTCGTTCGTTGCGGCTGCCGGGGCTCAGGCTCGCGAAGTCGGCCCCGTCCCAGCGCTCGTCGATGCAGCTGAGCAAGCTCAAGGCCGCAAACTCGTCGGGCCCCTGCGCATGTTCCGTCAGCGCGGCTGCCTGCAGCCTACGATCGGTGTCCACGTCCACGGGCTTGACGCCCCCGACGAAGGTCAGCTCCGCCTCGCAGTCTGCTCCCGACAGACCCTCGAGCGTGCACAGGTCATTGGCGTCCATGACGCGTCCGCGCTCGAGCCAGCCCTGCATGAAGAGCTGGTTGTAGATGCCACCAGGAAACATGACGTCGGTGTAGACATTGGGGTAACCAAAGCGGGGGATGACCGCCTGAACTCCCGCGTTCCCGGCCGTCGCCATCATCTCGGCAGTGTTGCTGTCGTAGGAGATGCCAAAGGCGCCCACGCGGCCATTGGACCACGGCTGAGCCTGCAGCCATGCCACGATCTCGCCATAGTCGGCGATCTCGTTCGGGGACCACGGCTGCGCGGAGGGGCCAAAGCTCGAGCCGGTACCTCGCGCATCGATGGTCAGGTAGGCGTAACCGCTCTGCACGAAGGACTTGGCCATGGCTTCGCGGTCCGTCTCGGGAACCGCCTCTCGGTTGCGCACCTCGAGCTCGCGCCAGTAGCGAGTGGCGCGCACGATGCTGGGAAAGCGCTGTCCGGGCGCGGCGCCGCCGGGGAGCCACAGATCCACGGCGATGCGAACCCCGTCGCGCATGGGCAGGTAGAACGCCGTGTTGAGGGGCGCGGAGGGCTCCGGCGTTGCGCCGGGATCGACGGGATCTGGTCGGGCAGAGCCGGGCTCGACGTTGCTGGTATCGACGTTGCTGGTATCGACGCTGCTGGTGTCGACGCTGCTGGTATCGACGCTGTCGATGCTGCTGGTATCGAGTGGAAGCTCCGTCACGGCGGGGCCGTTGTCCGTCGAACCCTCGCTTGCCGTGGGGCCGTGCGTCGTCGAGCCAGCGGGGCGTTCGGAGCGGTCGACGCCGGAGCAGGCAGCGGCCGTCAGGGGTAGCAGGATGCACGCGCTCCGCAGGCGATCGCGCGTGCGGCTCCAGCGTGCCGGACGCAGGTGAAGCGCGCGGGAATGAAGGGACTGGGACATGGCAAAGGATCCTTCTCTCGAGTGAGTGGGGCTGGTCGGGAATGTGCGTTTGCATGGCCCTTTGCAGCCCGTGTGCCAGACCGGGCTCGGGCTCCTTGCGTGCCTTTGCGGCCGCGGAGTGCCGGATTCGTCCGGCTCCGTTACAAGTGTTCGGACAGACGTTCCGGCAGTCGACGGAAACGCTGCAGCATTCCTCGAAGCTGCTGCGGGAGCAAAAGCAGGAGTGTCATGGCGCTTGGGGCCACCGCCGTTCGAGCGTGTCCGAACTGGCTCTGCCGTTGCCCCGAGGGCGCGACGGACAGGTGTACGAGCAATGCGGCACTTGCCCGGGGAAGATGTCCGCGACGGCTCGTACAGCTCGAGCTCGCTCAATTGGAATAACGTGCGGGCGAAGGGCGCCCCACGGCGGGCGTTCAGGTGACGGCGCGGGCCAGCCGCTGTGCGAGCGCGCGGATGTGCTCGCGCAGCTCCGCTGGCTCCTGTACTTCGAAGTCGACGCCGAGCAGGGAGATGTACAGCCCGAGGGTCGCCAGCGAATGGCTGCCGGTCTCCAGCAGGCAGCGGTCCGCATCGATGCGCTGGAGGCGGCCGGCGAGCGGCGGGATGTGCTCCGCCACGCTCTCCAGAGGCGCGTGCAGCAGTACGCGCGCCTGATACGTGTACACGTTGGTCGCGATCGAACGCGCCACGTACGCGGCCACGTCGCCGTGCGGCACCGGGCGCGGCACGAAGCGCCGCCCGGTGCTGGCCTTGCCCGCGATGCGATCGACGCGAAAGCTGCGCCAGTCGGCGCGATTCAGATCCCACGCTACCAGGTACCAGCGCCAGCCTGCGTGCACGAGCCCGTGCGGTTCGACCTGCCGCTGCGTCGAATTGGACTCGACGTCAGCGTAGCGGAAGGTGAGCTGTTCCTGATCGCGGCACGCCCCCGCCAGCAGGGTGAGCAGCGCCGGATCGATGCGCGGCCCGGCGCGGTGGATGGGCATCACGGCCGCGTGCAGCGCCTTCACCCGGCGCCGCAGCCGCGCCGGCAGGAGTTGCTCGAGCTTGGTGAGCGCGCGCACGGCCGCTTCTTCCATGCCCGTCACTGTGCCGGCGGCCGCCGTGCGCAGACCGAGCGTCACCGCGAGTGCCTCGTCGTCGTCCAGGAGCAGCGGGGGCAGCGCCGCGCCGGTGCCGAGTTGATAGCCGCCCGCCACGCCGGCGGTGGAGCTCACGGGGTAGCCGAGCGAGCGCAGGCGATCCACGTCGCGCCGCAGCGTGCGCCCGGTGACCTCGAGCCGCTCCGCTAGCTCCGCACCGGACCAGAAGCGCCGCACCTGCAAGAGCGAGAGCAGGCGCAGGAGCCGAGCGGAGGTCTGGACCATGGCGACAGCCGGAGGCCGGGGCGGCCGGAAGGATTTTCAGTCTACTCCGATTGAGGACAGAAACTGTCCGCAATTGGATCTACCTTGAATCTCTGGCTCGCCGGCGATCCAGCCGGCGCTGCTGGAGGAGGATAGCAGTATGTCGATCGTTTTTTATGCCGCCCCGCAATCCAGTGCCAGCCCCGTCACCTGTGCCCTGCAGGAGCTGGGCGTGCCGCACGAGCGGGTGAACGTGAATCTCGCCGCTGGCGATCAGCGCAAGCCGGAGTATCTGGCGTTGAATCCGAACGGCAAGGTGCCGCTGCTGGTGGTGGATGGCACACCGATGTTCGAGGCGCTCGCCATCTTGCACTGGCTCGGGGACAGGTACGGCGTCGAAAAGAAGCTCTGGCCCGCGGCAGACTCGCCGGCGCGGCTCGAGGCGCTGTCCTGGACGACGTGGGGTTACGTGACGTTTGGCTACGGCCTGTCGCGCTTGATGTACGCGACCAGCGACCGCGTCCCGAAGGAAATGCACAACGCGGCGGTCGCCGCCGCGACGCAGCAGGAGCTGCAGGGCTTGCTCGGCTTGCTCGACGCGCGCGTGAGCCAGCGCCCCTATCTGCTCGGATCGGCGTTTTCGCTCGCCGATTTGATCCTCGCGTCCGTGGTCAACTATGGCAGGCTCTGTGGTGCATCGACCGACGCGCACCCCAAGTTGCAGAATTGGATGGAGCGCGTGCTGAGCCGCCCGTCGCTGCAGAATCCGTGGGCGTGAAAGGAATGCGACAGGGATCCGACACGACGGCTAATCCGGGCA
>Ga0207675_100000297_pt1 | contig 47904 bp, 48 predicted proteins | sample KBSSwiS42_FD_184305 | JGI IMG/M metagenome (GOLD analysis project Ga0207675, IMG submission 184305) | Switchgrass rhizosphere microbial communities from Kellogg Biological Station, Michigan, USA - KBS Switchgrass S4-2 (SPAdes) (version 2) | ecosystem: Host-associated > Plants > Roots >...
CGAGGGCGCGCTCGGCCGCTGGTACCCGGTGACCAAGTCAGGCGCCTCGCGCAAGTTCTGGACCGAAGACCCGCACCGCAAGATCGTGCACGAGCAGTTCTCCGCCGGCACGGTGCCCTTCGAGTTCACCAAGAACTGGAAATTCACCATCCTCAACAACGAGAACGTGTGGGCCAAGGCGGTGAACCGCGTGGTCGTCGACAAGTGGACCCCGGAGAAGGCGGTCGACGAGATGATCGCGAGGATCAAACAGGTAGCAGGCTGACGGTCGCGGGCTGGCGCTTCTCGCTCATGGGTGAGATAACGGGTCTCCTAGCCGGGACCCGTTTTATTTCATGGCCGCGATAGCCATCCCTCACTCGCCGCCGGCGCAACGGCGCGGGCTCACCACGTGGCAGACGTGGGGCCTGCTGCTTCTCGCGCCCTACATCCTCGTCTTCCTGGTGTTCGTGCTCTACCCGGTGACTTACGGGCTGTGGCTGGCGCGCCACCCGGAAAGCTATCGCACGCTGTTCGAGGACCCCGTTTTCTTTACCTCGGTCCTGAATACGATCTTTTTCCTGCTGGTCGCGGTCAACCTCAAGTTCGTGTTGGCGCTGTTCCTGTCCGGCTTCTTCGTTCACGAAAGAATCTGGATCCGCTGGCTGTCGGTGATCTTCATCATCCCGTGGGCGGTGCCGGCCATCCCGACCATCTACTCGATCCGCTTCATGCTCAATCCCGAGTGGGGCGTGGTCAACTCGCTGCTGTTCCGCCTGTTCCAGATCGACGGGCCGAACTGGCTCACCAACCCGCAGCTCGCGATGTGCATGGCGATGCTGGTGCACATCTGGAAGGCGCTGCCGTTCTGGACGCTGATCCTGATGGCCGGGCGGCTCGCCATCCCGAAGGAGCTCTACGAGGCGGCCAGCGTCGACGGTGCGAGCGCGTGGCAGAAATTCAGGTACGTCACCTGGCCGTCGATTCGCACGCTCTACATCACTTCGACGCTGCTCAGCCTGATCTGGACGCTCGGCGACTTCAACAGCGTGTACCTGCTCACCGGCGGCCAGCCCGCGGACAAGACGCACGTGCTCGCCACGCTCGGCATCCGCTACATCCGCCTCGACCAGCTCGACCACGCCATGGCGACGATCGTCGTTGCGCTGCCGTTCGTGCTGCCGCTGGTGTACTTCATGATGAAACGTCTATCGATTGATGACCAGAAGCCGTCTTAACTGCAGGTGACGAGCAGAAAACTTCTCAGTGAGGCGAAGCTGTGGCTGGTCGCGATCCCGGTCCTGCTGTGGACCCTGATCCCGATCTACCACATCTTCCTGTTCTCGATCTCGACCAAGGATTCGGCGTTCTCCGGGCGGTTGTGGCCGAAGGAGCCGACGCTGCGCAACTTCGGCACGGTGTTCCGCCAGGAGCACTTCTACCTGCACCACTTCTGGAACCAGATCTGGAACTCGCTGTGGATCGCGGTCGCCGCCGGCGTGATCACGCTGGCCGTTGCCACCTGCGCTGCATTTGCAATCAGCAGACTGAGAGTCAAAGGCGGAAGAACGGTGATGAACGCCGCGCTCTTCACCTATTTCATCCCGGCGGCGTTCCTCGCGGTGCCGATGTACAAGGCGATGGGCACCTATGGCCTCCTCAACAGCCGCTGGTCGCTGGTGCTCGCGATGGTGACCATCGCCTCGCCGTACGCGATCTGGGTGCTGAAGCAGGCCTCCGACAAGCTGCCGTGGGAGCTCGACGAAGCGGCGCGCATCGACGGCGCCACGCCGCTGCAGCTCTTTCGCCTGGTCTATCTGCCGCTCATGCTGCCGTCGCTGGTGGCGATCTTCACCTACGCGCTGCTCCTCACCTGGAACGAGTACCTGTACGCGTTCCTCCTGCTCTCGCACGAGAACACGATTCCGCTCGCGGTCGGCCTCGGCCACTTCCTCTCCTCCGACGACTCGCCCTGGGAGATCCTGATGGCCACCGCGCTCATCTACGGCCTGCCGCCCGCGGCGATCTACTACGCGTTCCGGCGCTACATGGTCGGGGGGCTCACGGCGGGAGCGGTGAAGAGCTGATGGCCTCTGTTTCTTTTTCCAGTATCAAAAAATCCTTTGGATCGACGAAGGTCCTCCACGGCATCTCGCTCGACATCGCCGACGGCGAATTCATGGTGCTGGTCGGGCCGTCGGGCTGCGGCAAGTCGACGCTGCTGCGCATGCTGGCCGGCCTCGAGGACATCACCGGCGGCGAGATCGCCATCGACGGCCGCGTGGTGAACGACCTCGACTCGAAGGACCGCGACATTGCGATGGTGTTCCAGAGCTACGCGCTCTATCCGCACCTCACCGTCGGCGAGAACATGGGCTTCTCCCTCCGCTTACGCAGTGAACGGAAGGACCTGATCCAGAGTCGCGTGGACAACGCGGCCAAGATCCTGAACCTGCAAGCCCTCCTGCAGCGCTATCCGCGCGAGCTCTCGGGCGGTCAGCGCCAACGGGTGGCGATGGGACGAGCCATCGTACGGGACCCGAAAGTCTTCTTGTTTGACGAACCATTGAGTAACCTGGACGCCAAGCTGCGCGTCGCGATGCGCGCCGAGATCAAGGCGCTGCACCAGCGCCTGAAGACCACCACCGTCTACGTCACCCACGACCAGGTCGAGGCGATGACCATGGCCGACCGCATCGCGGTGATGAACGACGGACGCATCGAGCAGCTCGGCGAGCCGCTCGAGCTCTACGACCGGCCGGCGAACCTGTTCGTGGCGCAGTTCATCGGTTCGCCTGCAATGAACGTGTTCGAGGGTCTTTATCGCAATAACTTCATAGAGGCCCTGGGGGCGGCCTGGCCGGTGTCCGGTGCCCGCGCCGCGGCGGGCCAGCGCGTGCAGTACGGCATCCGCCCGGAGCACATCGACCTCGCTGCTACCGGCGTCGCCGCCGAGGTGGTGGTGGTGGAGCCGATGGGCGCCGAGACCGAGCTCCTCGTCAAGGTCGGCGATCGAACGCTCACTCTCACGACCCACGGGCGCTCGAGCCTCGGGCCGGGCGAGCGCACGTTCCTCGCGCCGCGCCTCGAGCACGTGCACCTCTTCGACGCCGCCACCGGCGCGCGCCTCTAGTAGAATCGGCATACCGGTCCGATTTCACTCATCTTTCTCATGGCGGAAAAAAGCGACTGGCAGTTCCCGGTGGAGATGCGCCCGCGTCCCGAGGACTGGCGCTTCGACCTCGACGGAGCGCTCGACGCGGTCGTGCAGCTGCGCGCCGAGATCCCGGAGGACGCGTTCACCGCGCAGATCCTCGGCACCGAGCGGGTCGGCAACGGCATCGTGATCCGCGACGACGGCCTGGTCCTCACCATCGGCTACCTCATCACCGAGGCGAGCACCATCTGGCTCACCACCAACAAGGGCGTCGTGGTGCCGGCGTTTCCCCTCGGCTACGATCAAACCACCGGCTTCGGGCTGGTGCAGCCCCTCGCCAAGCTCGGCGTGCGGCCGCTCGTGCGCGGCTCCGCCGGTTCCTGCCGCATCGGCGAGAACGTCGTGATTGCGGGCCACGGCGGCCGGGCGCGCGCGCTGCGCGCCACCGTGTTCGCCAAGCGCGAGTTCGCCGGCTACTGGGAATACGTGCTCGACGAGGCGATCTACACCGCTCCGGCGCACCCGCAATGGGGCGGCGCCGCGCTCATCGGCTCCGACGGCAGGCTGCTCGCCATCGGCTCGCTGCTCGTGCAGGAGAAGGTGGACGGCGGCATGCTGCAGGGAAACATGCTGGTTCCGATCGACTACCTCGAGCCCATCTTCGACGACATGCTGAAGCTCGGCCGTCCGCGGCGCGAGGCGCGTCCCTGGCTCGGCATGTACACCACCGAAGCGGGGCCGAAGCTCGTCGTGGCGGGAGTCGCGTCGGGCACGCCGGCCGACCGCGCGGGCGTGAAGGTGGGCGACGTCGTGGTCGAGGTGGCCGGCGAGAAGCCCGCGGGGCTCGCCGACCTGTGGCGGCGCGTCTGGCGCCTCGGTCCCGCCGGCACCCTCGTTTCCCTCAAGGTCCTGCGCAAATCGGCGCTGGTCGACATCGCCGTGCACTCCGGCGACCGCAACGACTTCCTCAAGAAGCCCCACCTTCACTAAACAAATCGGGGTCAGACCCCAATTGAGAGAAATCGGGGTCAGACCCCGATTTGCGGCGTCCTGCTCGACCTCGGACTAGCTTTCGGCCGGCAGTAGCCAGGCTCGACTTGAAGACTTCGCTCGCAAGCGGATAACCGCCGTTCGTCGCGTCGCGGATTGCATGCAAGAGTGATGGTTCAATTCCATCGTCCACGAGCCTGCGGTAGACCCTGTGGCATTCGGCGGCATCGGCGGACAATGCCAGGAATTCCGTGTGCGGGATCAAGAGCGCGTCGGTGCGGATACCTGCATTCACGGCGTAGCTGGACCACGGATAAGCCGAAGGATGACCCACCATCTTTGCTCGCACCGGATTCAATTCGATGTACCGGTAACACGCGAGCACGTATCCCGCCGACTGGGTAAGGCAGGAACGAAAGCGCCCTTCCCAAAGAGTGCCCGTCCGGCCGTGCGTTGCATTGAAGTACTGCACGTAGCGCTGACCAAGCGCCTTCATAAGAGCGGTACATGCACCGGGGAAGTTGGGCGTTAGGAGCAAATGGACATGATTGGTCATCAGGCAGTAAGCATGCACGTCGCATTGAAACTTGAGGCTCAATTGCCGGAGGTTGGCGAGGTACAAGAGGTAGTCGCTCTCCTGTTTGAAGCAGGAGGCGCGGTTGTTCCCTCGCTGGACGATGTGAACAGCCACGCCGGGCAGGATCAGCCGCCGTTGTCGCGCCATTGGCAAAGAACGGCCCGTCGGGGTGGTGAGTTGACGGAACCGAATGAAATCGGGGTCTGACCCCGATTTGCCGGAATTGGGGTCTGACCCCGATTTTTGTTTGGCCCCGAATTAGAACTGCAGGCGCTGGACGGCTTTCCAGTCGACGAATTTCTCGAGGTCGGCGTCGTTCGGGAGCTCGATCTTGCCGCCGCGGATCTGGGGGCTCAGGCGCGTGACCTGGGACTTGAGCAGCATGAAGAACGAATGCGACGCAGGGATGCGCCGCGGATTCTTCACGGCCGCCGCGTGCTGCAGCGAGATCAGGGTGCCGAGGGCGCTTTCGTAGTACACCGCGACCGCGATGCGCGCATGGCCGCCGGCGGCGACGTTCTCGATCGCGCGGGCTTCGCTGAAGCCGATGCGCGCCGGCTTCGCCGCTAGAGCGCGCGCGCCGCGTCCGGCATAGAGGCGCGCGTCGTCGGCCGAAGCGCACGAGAGATCGACAAGAATCGGCAACCCGCAGTCGCGCTGCAGTGCCGAGTAGCCGGCGTCGGGAGCAAGCGGGCACGGGTCCTCGGCCACGGTGACGCCCGCGTGGGCGAGCGTGCGCACGTACTCGAGCGCCTCCTCGCGCGCGTAGCTGCCGTTCGCGTCGACGATGAGCTCGATGGTGTTTCCGACGGCCGCGCGCACCTCGACCAACATGCGCGCATCGGTCTCCCAGCCCTGCCCGCCCTGGAGCTTCAGCGTGCGTACGCCGTGCTTGTCGCAGGCCACTGCGGCTTCCGCCGCCATGCGCGCCGGAGTCTGGCGCGTCACCATCCAGCACACCTCGACCTCGCGGCTGCCTCCCCACAGCGCCCACAGCGGCATGCCCTTCGCCGCGGCGCGCAGCGTCCAGCAGGCGTTGTCGACCAGCGCCTTGGCGAGGCGGTTCTCGGGAATCCGCGCGAGCGCCGTGGTTACTGCCTTGGCGTCGGCCAGGTCGACCTGGCGAAGCTGGGGCAGAATGACGTCCTCGAGCACGACCGCGAGCGAGCGCGGCGTATAGCCGGTGCGCGTGGGCTTGATGACGCCCTCGGCGATGCCGGCGGCGCCGCTGTCGGCGACGATCTTGAGCAGGACGTAATCGCCGCTATTCTCGGCCGCGTACACCCATTGGATGTCCCGCACGTAAGGCAGCCGGTAAAAATGCAACGACCACTCGCCGAGTTTCACGCGCCGTATTCTGAACGAAACGGGTTTTCCCCACTTGGTCACAAGAATGCGGGTCAACGCGACGAGGTGCGGCGGCGTTCAACCTTGATGCGTATTCCCCTCGCTCTTTTATCCGCCGCGGTTCTGGCGGGCTGCGGCGTCACTGCGCCTCCCCGGCAGGACGCCGCCTCCATCGCCGCCGCGCCGGCCGCGGTCGTCGCCTCGCCGCTCGAGCCCGCGGCGCAGTTCCAGGGCAGCCAGGTGAGGTACGCCGACGGCGCGGTCATCGGCGCGACCGGCGGCGCCGGAATCGGCGCCATGTCGGGGTATTCGTCCGCGGGCATTCTCTGCACCATCGGCGGTCCCCTTTGCATGATGGTCGTCGTGCCGGTGGCGGTCGTCGGCGGGCTGGTCGGCGGCGTCGCCGGCGCCGCCGTCCAGGCGGCGACCAGCGACCCGCTCGGCCGCACCGCCAGTGCACGCCACACCATCGAGCAGGCGATTGCCGATATGCGCTTCACCGACGGTCTCGCTTCCAAAACCTCGGAGCAGCTCAAGCTGCCCCTCGCGAAGGCGGGGGTCGGCAAGGCGGGAGAGGTCCAGGACGGGACCATCCTGGAGGTGGGCGTAAGCGAGCTCGAGATCCTTGCGCACGAGCACGAAATGGCGCTGGTCCTGCGCGCCCGCTCGCGCCTCTATCGCAGCGGCGACGGCAAGGTGCTCGAGGAGCACGAGGCGGAGACGCAGACCGAGTTCAAGAAATACCGGGATTGGGCCGCCGACGGCGGGCAGCCGCTGCGCGACGCCGTCGACTATGCGCTCGTGCGCTTGGGCCGTTCGCTCGTCAGCGCGCGCCGGGAATCCCAGCTTCGCGCAGGTACCTGAGCACGCCTGGATGGATGAGCTCGCGCCGCGGCGCGGCGGCGAGCGTGTTCGCCATCGTGGTCTGGCGCGCCTGCTCCAGGCGCGCCGCGAAGGCGCCCTCGCCCTTGTGGATCGCCCGGCCGAGCCGATAGGCGGTCTCTTCCTGCAGGGCCTCGTTCGCCAGCACGTAGCTCCACGCGCCCACGGAAGGAAGGGGCGCATTCTGTCCGGGATAGCTTCCCGCCGGAAGGGTCACCGCCTGCAACCCCGGGTTCCTGGCGAGGATGGCGCGGATCTCGTTCGCATCGGGCACGACGAAGCGCCCGCCGGCCTTGGCGATCGCGACAAACGCGGGCCAGCCTACGCCGGCGCCCCAGAGGGCGGCGGCGCGAGCGTCGGCCAGCATCGGCGGCCCATCGGCGACCTTCTCGAGATAGATGGGTTGAACTTCAATTCCCAAGAAATCAAGAACATTACGGCCGAGAAGCGTGATGCCCGAGGCCTGTGCGCCGAGCACGACCGCACGCCCCTTGAGATCCGCGATCTTGCGGATCGGGCTGTCTGCGGGAACGATGAACATGCCGGGCGTCGCGTAGATCGCGCTGATGATGCGAAGGCGGGTGTCGGGCTTCGCGAGCGCCGCGTTGACGAACTCGCCGGCGACGAGGGCGATGTCGAGCTTTCCCTCCTCGAGCAAGGGCACGTTCTCGCCGCTGCCTTTGGTATTGCGCGGCTGCACGCCGAGCGTGGGGTCCTGCGCGTTGACGACTTCGGCGAACGCGTCGCCGTAGAGCGGAAAGCCTCCACCCGGGGTGGCGGTGCCTAGGACGAGCACGATCGCGAGCTCCTCGCCTTCCTCGTTCTGAAGCTACTGCAGCTTGATGTCCGCCGCCCGCACCACCTTGCGGTACATCTCGATCTCGCTGCGCACGAAGCTCCGGAATTCCTCGAGCTTCATCGGCGCGGGCTGGATGCCGAGCTTCGTGAACTGCTCGCGCACCGGTGGCTCGAACACGATCGCGTTCACCGACTCGTTGAGCTTGCGCACGATATCGGGCGAGGTCGCCGCGGGCGCCCACATGCCGAACCACAGCGTGACCTCGTAGCCCGGCAGACCCTGTCCCGCGATGGTCGGCACCTCGGGCAGGACCTCGGCGCGCGAGGTGGTGGAGACGCCGAGGGCGTTGAGCTTGCCCTCCTTGACGAGATTCACCGCGACGTTGACCGGCGCCATGTAGAACGCCGCACGGCCGCCGAGGACGTCCTGCAGCGCTTCGGGCGAGCCCTTGAACGGCAGGTGGATCATGCGCACGCCGGCGAGGCCAAGGAGGTACTCGGAGGCGAGGTGCGTGGAGGTGCCCATTCCCGCCGACGCAAAGGCGAGCTCGCCCGGCTTCGCCTTCCCCGCGTCGAGCAGCGCCTTGAGCGACTTGTAGGGCCCGTTGCCGGCGCTCACCAGCACGTACGGCGTCTTGCCGAGCATGGCGACGTCGACGAGGTCGGTGAGCGGATCGTAGGGCAGGCTCTTGTAGATCGCAGAGTTCGCCGCATGCGACGAGGACTGCACCATCAGCGTATGGCCGTCGGGCTCGGCCTTCACTACTGCCGAAGTGCCGATCTGGCCGCCGGCACCGGGCCGGTTCTCGACGATCACCGGCTGCTTCCAGTGCTCGTTCATGCGCTGCGCGATGATGCGCGCCGCTATGTCGGCCCCCGCGCCGGCCGACAGCGGGACAATGATGCGGATGGGTTTTGTCGGGTATTCCTGCGCCTGCGCAAATGCGCTCGAGCCTCCGATAAGCCAGAGCAGAAAAACCAGGAAAACAGGGACGGACCCTATTTTTTTCATTGGATGCTAGCCCAACGTCGGCATATGGAAGCCGGGCGCCGGCGTGTCCCCCGAACGCAAGCGTTCGGACACATCCTGATTCGGCCAGCGCGTGGTCACCACCTTGGTTCGCGTATAGAACTTGACGCTCTCGACGCCGTGCACGTGCAGGTCGCCGAAGAGCGAGCTCTTCCAACCGCCGAAGGAGAAATACGCGACCGGCACCGGGATCGGCACGTTCACGCCGACCATGCCGACCTGGATCTCGTTCTCGAAGCGCCGCGCCGCGCCGCCGGACTCGGTGAAGATCGCCGTGCCGTTCGCATACGGATTGCGGTTCACCAGCGCGATCGCCTCGTCCAGCGTGTCGACGCGCAGCATCACCAGCACCGGGCCGAAGATCTCGTCCTTGTAAATGGTCATTTCCGGCTTCACGTGGTCGAAGAGGCTGGTGCCGAGGAAGAAACCTTCCTTCGGGACGGCCGAGTCTCTGCCGTCGAGCACCAGGCGCGCGCCGTCCTTGAGCCCCGCCTCGACGTAGCCGGCGACCTTGTCGCGGTGCGGGCCGGTGACGAGCGGGCCCATGTCGACCCCTTCTGCATCGCCGGCGCCGACCTTGATGGTTTTCGCCTTTTTTTCCAGCAAGCGAACCAATGGGTCGCCCGCCGCCCCCACGGCAACGACAGCGGATACCGCCATGCAGCGCTCCCCGGCCGAGCCGTAGGCGGCGCCGATCAGCGCGTCGGCAGCGAACTCGAGATCGGCGTCGGGCAGCACCACCGCGTGGTTCTTCGCGCCGCCGAGCGCCTGCACGCGCTTGCCGTGGCGCGCGCAGGTCTCGTAGATGTACTTGGCGATCGGCGTCGAGCCGACGAACGACACCGCCTGGATTCCCGGGTGGCCGAGGATGGCGTCGACCGCCTCCTTGTCCCCGTGCAGCACGTTCAGCACGCCGTCGGGAAGCCCGGCTTCCTGGAAAAGCTCGGCCATGCGCAACGAAGCGGAGGGCACTTTTTCCGAAGGCTTCAGGATGAAGCTGTTGCCGCAGGCGATCGCCATCGGGAACATCCACAGCGGCACCATCACCGGGAAATTGAACGGCGTGATGCCGGCACACACGCCGACGGGCTGACGCACGGTGTGCGTGTCCACCTGCGTGCCGGCGTTCTCGGCGTACTCGCCCTTCAGGAGATGCGGGATGCCGCAGGCGAACTCGACCACTTCGATCCCGCGCTGCACGGAGCCGATCGCGTCGGGAAGGGTCTTGCCGTGCTCTTCGGTGACGATCGCAGCCAGGGCTTTCTGGTTTTTCTTCAGAAGGCCCAGAAATTCCTGCATGACACGCGCTCGGCGCAGCGGCGGCGTATCGCGCCAGGCCGGCAGCGCGGCGGCCGCCGCCTTGACCGCCGAATCCACCGTGGAGGCATCGGCGAATACCACGCGCTTGGTGACCTGCCCGGTGGCCGGGTTGAAGACGTCGCCGTAGCGCCTGGCGGTGGAGACCGGCTTGCCATTGATCCACACCGGGACGGTGCCGAGCTTCAGTTCGGCGGGCTTGTTCATGCCGCATTCCTTTCCTTGATCTTCAGTCCGCAGGTTTCGAACGCGGCGCGCGTGGCCGCCTTCTCCTCGCCGGTCAGCTCGAGGAGCGGCGCTCGCACCGCGCCGCCCGCCTGGCCGAGGAGCTCCTGCCAGTATTTCTGGTGCGCGGCCGCCTTGCCCGGCGGCCGCGTGCTTTTCAGCGCCTGTCTCACCGGGTCGAGGCTGTCGCGGATCTTCCTCGCCTCCGCGACTTCGCCGCGGAAAGCGAGTTGCGTGTACTCATGCATGCGCCGGTCGAGCGCGGTCTGTAGCAGGTACGGCGGCGTCGAGCAGAGATACACCCGCCAGCCGAGCTCGGCGACGTTGTCGAGCCATTCGTCCTCGTTCGAGGTGCTGACGATCAGGCGCTCGCCCGCCAGGCGCGAAAGCCGCACGTAGGTCTCGCGCGGCACGCTGTACTTGATCGCGACCACGTTCGGCAGCTCGGCGATGCGCAGGCACACCTCGGGCTCGAGCAGGTAGCCGCAGTCGGGCGGCTGGTTCCAGAGCACCACGCCGATCTCGACCGCCTCGGCGATGCGCCGATAGTAGTTGTAGAGCGTGTCGGGGGTATGCGCGCCGAAATAGAGAAGCGGCGTATGGACGACGATGTAATCCGCGCCGATCGCCTGGGCGTGACGGGCGAGCTCGAGCACCGTGTCGAGGCTCTGGTCCGAGCAGGACACCATGACGCCGCCCGACTTCTCGGCGACGGCGGACTCCGCGGTGCGCTTCCGCTCCTCGGTCGTCATGGCGTAGAACTCGCCCTGCTTGCCGTTGACGAAGAGCCCCGCGATGCCCAGCTCGCGGTACCAGTGGCGCAGATTGCGGCGCCAGCCTATGTAGTCGAGCCGCAGTTCCGGAGTGAACGGCGTGAGCGCCGCCGCCCAGATGCCGCGCAGGTGCTCGCGAGCATAGGCCTTCGCGTCCTTGCGGCGGTATTTCATGGCGTCAGTCTAAACCCTCACAATACGCCGTGGCCGTTCCCCTCATTCCGGCGCGACTGCGTTTCACGCCGCAGGGCGTGCCGTATTCGGAGGCGTTCGACGACATTTACCATAGCGTCGCCGGCGCTGTCGGGCAGGCGCGCCACGTGTTCCTGGAAGGTAACCATCTGACCGAGCGCTGGGCCGGGCGCGAGCGCTTCGTGATCATGGAAACGGGCTTCGGCGCGGGAATCAACTTTCTCGCCACCTGGCAGGCGTGGCGGCGCCACCCGCGGCGGCCGCGGCGGCTGCATTTCGTATCGATCGAGAAGCATCCGTTCGCGGCTGCGGACGCAAAGTCGATCTTCGCCAGCCTGCCGGAAATCCGCGCCGAGGCCGCGGAGCTGGAAGCGAGATGGCCGACTCTCGTGCCCGGCGCGCAGCGCATCGAGCTCGACGGCGGGAGCGTCGTCCTCACGCTCTTCTTCGCCGATGTCGGCGTGGCGCGCGACCTGCGCCTCGCGGCCGACGCGTTCTATCTCGACGGCTTCGCGCCGGCAAAGAACCCGGACATGTGGACCCCCGCGCTCATGCGCTCGCTCGCGCGCCTCGCCGCTCCCGGCGCCACCGCGGCGACCTGGAGCGTCGCCGCATCCGTGCGCCATGCGCTCGAGGAAACCGGCTTCGCGGTCGAGAAGCGTTCCGGGTTCGGCGACAAGAAGGAAATGCTCGTCGCCCGCTATGGCAAGCCTGGACGAACCCTTCCCAGCCCGGGAGAAAGGAAGGCCGTCGTTGTGGGCGCGGGCCTTGCGGGTGCGGCGGTTTGCGAGCGCCTGTGTGCGCGCGGGTGGAGCGTCACGCTGCTCGAGCGCCACGCCGGGCCGGCAAGGGAGGCGTCCGGAAACCACGCCGGCGCGTTTCATCCGCTGGTCTCGCCCGACGACAGCGTCTTCGCGCGCGTGACGCGCGCAGCGTTTCTCGCCTCGCTTCAACGATGGCCTTCGCTGGAAGCGCGCTGGGACGCCTGCGGAGTGCTCCAGCTCGCGCGCGACGAAAAGGAGACGCTCTCCCAGCGCCGCTCGGTGGCAGCGCTCGCGCTACCGCCCGACTACGCGCAACTCGTGTCGCGCGACGAAGCGGCCGGGCACGCCGGCGTGCCGGTGGCCGCGGGCGGACTGTGGTTTCCGCGCGGGGGATGGGTCCAGCCCGCCTCGCTTGCCGAGGCGCAGCTCTTCGCGTGCGGCGAGCGCCTCGAGCGCCGGTTCAATACCGAGGTGAAGGACTTGTCCAAATTCAAGGCAGACGCAGTCATCCTCGCGAACGCAGCGCAGGCAACAGCGCTGCATCCGCTGCCGCACCTGAGGTTGCGCCGGGTGCGCGGACAGGTCACGTACGTACCGGCCGCGAGCGTCGATGCACCGCGCGCGGTGGTCCTGCGCGGCGGCATGGTGCTTCCCGCGCTCGACGAGCTCTGCGTGGTCGGCGCCACCTACGACCTCGAAGACGAGGATCCGGCGCCGCGGGTGGAAAGCCACGCGAGCAACCTCGAACGCGCGGCCGGCATCCTTCCCGGGTTCACGTTCGATCCGAAGTTGGTGCACGGCCGCGTCGCGTTCCGGGCGGTGACGGCCGATCGGCTTCCCGTAGTTGGAAATCTTTCTGGAAACACCTACGGGGCGTTCGCGTACGGCTCGCGGGGACTGCTCTGGTCGACGCTTGCGGCGGAGCTCGTCGCCTCGCAGCTCGAGGGCGAGCCCTTGCCCATGGAGGGGACGCTATGCGATGCGCTGAGCCCGGAGCGATTCGCCAGGCGCGCGGCGCGGCGCGCGGTCGAGAACCTGCCTGCGGGTCCCCGATCCCTTTGAAAGCCCGTTGAAGGCCGCGGGCCGGCCCCCGACCGCAACGCGGAGCGAAGATTAGCCGCCGCGCGGCGCCGCACCCATAGGGGAGTTCCTGTCGTAGCCCTAGGGGGAAACCTGAAGAAGATTTTTCAAGGCAGTTTTCAATTGGCGCGCAGGATCGAGCGGTTCGCGTCGCGCACCTCGCGCAGGCCGCACAGCGCCATGGTCACGTCGAGCTCGCGCTGGATGATCTCCAGCGCGCGAGTCACGCCCGCCTCGCCCATCGCGCCCAGTCCGTAGGCGAAGGCGCGCCCGATCAGCGTCGCGCGCGCGCCGAGCGCGAGCGCCTTGAGCACGTCCTGGCCGCCGCGGATGCCGCCATCGAACCAGACTTCGATGCCCTCGGCGACGGCGTCGACCACCTCCGGCAGCGCCCGGATCGACGACAGCGTGCCGTCGAGCTGGCGTCCGCCGTGGTTCGACACGACGAGCGCGTCGGCGCCGCTCTGCGCCGCGATCTTCGCGTCCTCGGCGTCGAGGACGCCCTTCAGGACGAGCTTTCCGCCCCAGAGCTTTTTCACCCACTCGACGTCCTTCCACGACAGTGTCGGATCGAACTGGCCGGCGATCCATTGCGACAGGGTGGTGAGGCTGTTCGCATCCGGGATGCGGCCCTCCAGATTGCCGAAGGACTTGCGCTTCCCGCGCAGCACGTTGAGGGCCCAGGCGGGTTTCATCATGATGTCCAACGCGGTGCCGAGCGTCAGCGTGGGGGGAACTGCAAGGCCATTCTTGAGGTCTCGGTGGCGCTGGCCCTGGATCTGCAAGTCGAGCGTGAGCACCAGCGCCGAGCAGCCGGCGGCCTTGGCGCGCTCGATGAGCGAGGCGGCGAAGCCGCGGTCGCGCATCACGTAGAGCTGGAACCAGAACGGCTTCTCCACCCCGCCCGCGACATCCTCGATCGAGCAGATCGACATCGTCGAGAGCGTGAACGGCACGCCGAAGCGCTGCGCGGCGCGCGCCGCGAGGATCTCGCCGTCGGCCCAGTTGAGGCCGGTGAGTCCCACCGGAGCGAGCCCGACCGGCATCGACACCTCCTCGCCGAGCATCGTGCCGCGCGTGCTTCGCTTGTCGACGTCGATGCCGACGCGCTGACGCAGCGTGAGAAGCTCCAGGTCGGCGCGGTTCGCACGCAGCGTGGACTCGGTGTAGGAGCCGCGGTCGACGTAGTCGAAGATCGCGCGCGCGACCCGTTTCCTCGAGAGCTGGCGCAGGTCCTCGATGCAGGTCACCACAGGCATGGCGCCGCATTCTACAATGGGGCTTGTCGATGAAAGAGGAACAGAAAAATCCGATCCAGGTAGTCGAACGCATGATGCGCCTGCTCGACGTGCTGGAGAAGCATCCCGAGCCGCTCGGCCTGAAGCAGATCTCGCAGTACACCGGCCTGCACCCGTCGACTGCGCACCGCATTCTCTCGGCGATGTCGGCCGACCGCCTCGTCGACCGCGTCGAGCCGGGAAGCTACCGCCTCGGCATGCGCCTTCTCGAGCTCGGGAATCTCGTGAAGTCGCGCATCAGCGTGCGCGAGCTCGCGCTACCGCTCATGCGCGAGCTGCATGCCCACACCGGCGAGACCGCCAACCTCTCGGTGCGACACGACGACGAGATCGTCTACGTCGAGCGCAGCTCGTCGGGGCGCGCGGCGATGCGCGTGGTGCACGTCATCGGCGCGCGCGCGCCGCTGCACGTCACCGCGGCGGGCAAGCTCTTCCTGCTCGAGGAGGGCTTCGCGAGGCTGCGCGATTACGCGAAACGCACCGGCCTCGCCCCGCACACCAAGAACACGCTCTCCAGCGTGCAGCTCCTCGAGCGCGACCTGGAGAAGATCCAGCGCCAGGGCTGGGCGACCGACAGCGAGGAGGCCGAGATCGGCGTGCGCTGCGTCGCCGCCGGGATCCGCGACGACAACGGCACGCTGGTCGCCGCGCTCTCGCTCTCCTCGCCCGCCGACCGCATGAAGCTGCAGTGGGGACCGCTCGTCAAGGAGACCGCGGACCGCATTTCCCGCGAGATCGGCCATCGGCCGGGCTCGCGCATCGGTGTAGCCTGAAAGATTTTTTGGACGAAGTGATCGCGGGACTCTCGCTCCCGCAGAAGGCGCTGCCGCCGAAGTATTTCTACGACGACGCCGGCAGTCGCCTGTTCGAGCGCATCTGCAGGCTTCCCGAGTATTACCTGACTCGCGCCGAGCTCGCGCTGACCAAAGCGAACCTCGCCGCGATCGCGCGCTTTGCCGGAAAGGGCTGCGAGCTCATCGAGTACGGCAGCGGCGAGAGCCTGAAGACGCGGCTTCTTATCCGCGCCCTGCGCCCTGCGGCCTACCTGCCGGTCGATATCTCCCGCACCGCGCTGCGCGAGGCGGCCGCGCGCCTTGGGCGCGAGTTCCCTTGGCTCGAGATCGTCCCGGTCAACGGCGATTTCCTGCGCCCGATCGACCTACCGCGCCCGCGTGCCGCGCGCGTGGTCTATTTTCCGGGCTCGACCATCGGCAATCTCACTCCGGACGAGGCGCACGCGTTCCTCTCGATGACGCGCGGCCAGGCCGAGCGCGTGCTGGTCGGCGTCGACTTGCGCAAGAACGCGAGCGTCCTGCACGCGGCGTACAACGATTCGCGTGGCGTCACCGCGGCGTTCAACCTGAACCTCCTCGTGCGCATCAACCGCGAGCTCGGCGCGGACTTCGAGCCGGCCCGCTTCGCACACTACGCGTTCTACCACCCCGCGGAGGGGCGTATCGAGATGCACCTCGTCTCGCTCGCCCTCCAGAGCGTGCGCATCGGGCGCCACCGCTTCGCCTTCGAGCCGGGCGAGTCGATCCACACGGAGAACTCGTACAAGTATTCGATCGAGGGGTTCCGCGAGCTCGCGGCCCGGGCGGGGTACAGCGCTGCGAAGACGTGGACAGACCGGCGCGGCCTTTTCGCGCTGCATGGGTTGCAGGCCGAAGAAAGACGAAAGGCGCAAAAAAAAATCGGGGTCTGACCCCGATTCTTTTTCCCTGCCGCTAGAGAAGCGTCAGGTGCGCTGGCTCGCCTTGGTGCTCATCTCGAGCCACTTGCGGATGCGGTTCGCGTCGGCGATCCGCGACTGCTTGCCCCACGAGTCGAGCAGCACCACGATCAGGTCCTTGGAGGCGAGGCGCACGTGCATCACGAGGCAGCGGCCGGCCTCGCTGATGTAGCCGGTCTTCGAGAGCTCGATGTCCCAGTGGGAGTTGCGCACCAGGCCGTTGGTGTTCACGAAGCGCAGCGGCCGGTTGAAGGCCTTGATGGTCGCCTTGTCGCGGGTCGAGTACTCGCGGATCAGCGGATAGCCGTGCGCGGCGCGCACCAGCTTCACGAGGTCGCGCGGGCTGGAGACGTTCGACGGCGAGAGCCCCGTCGGCTCGATGAACTGGCTGTCGCTCATGCCGAGCTCGGCGGCCTTCTCGTTCATCGCCTTGACGAACGCCTGCACGCCGCCCGGATAGGTGCGGGCGAGCGCGGCGGCGGCGCGGTTCTCCGAGGCCATGAGCGCGAGGAGAAGCAGCTCGTCGCGCGTGAGCGTGGTGCCGGGCATCAGGCGCGAACGCGTGCCCTTGTGGGTGTCGACGTCTTCACGGCTCACCACGATGCGCTGCTCGAGATCGAGGCCGCGGTCGAGGATGATCATCGCCGTCATGAGCTTGGTGATCGAGGCGATGGGGACCACCGCGTCGCTGTTCTTGTTGATGACCACCTCGCCGGTCGCGGCGTCCTGCACCATCACCGCCGCCGAGCGCAGGTAGACGACCTTGACCTTCTGGGTCTGGGCCTGGGCAAAACCGATGGTCAGAGCGAGAACGAAAAACAGCGCGAAGGCGGCGACGATTCCTTCGAGGGAATGAAGTTTTCTTTGTTGCGCAGCCATGGATGCGGATCTTTTCTTAGCGGTAGCGGTATCCGTTTGTTGTGGCCATGCCCTATTCGGCACATGGAGTTGTCGCAGTCTAGACGACGCCAAAACAGAAAATCAAGCAAAATCATGTAGTAGGGAATAGTTCCTCAAATCGTCGTGAAATATGCACACTGTCGGGCTGAGGCTACAGGGTTTGTTCCCTGATTTCGGCATGTTCGAGCACCGCCTGGGCCTCGGCCGCCTCGCGCTGGAGCTCCCACATTCTGGCATATTCACCTTTTAGTTCAAGTAGTTGTGCGTGCGTACCTCGCTCAGCCACCCTGCCGTGGGAGAGGACGAGGATGAGGTCTGCGTCCATCACGGTGGAAAGACGGTGAGCGATCACTAACGTAGTGCGGCCCTCGGCGATGCGCTCGAGCTCGGCCTGGATCGCCTTCTCGGCGCGCGAATCGAGAGCCGAGGTGGCCTCGTCGAAGATCAGGATGCGCGGGTTCTTCAGCAGCGCGCGCGCGATCGCGACGCGCTGCTTTTCGCCGCCCGAGAGCTTGAGGCCGCGCTCGCCGACTGCGGTTTCGTACTTCGCCGGCAGGCTCTCGATGAAATCGTGGATGTGCGCGGCGCGCGCTGCCTCGAACACCTCGGCGTCGCTCGCCTCGGGCCGGCCGTAGCGGATGTTGTAGAGGATGGTGTCGTTGAAGAGCACCGTATCCTGCGGAACGATGCCGATGGCGCTGCGCAGGCTCGCCTGCCGCACCTCGCGCACGTCGACGCCGTTGATGGTGATCGATCCGCTGGAGACGTCGTAGAAGCGATAAAGGAGCCGCGCCAGCGTCGACTTGCCAGAGCCCGAGTGGCCGACGACCGCGATGCGTTGGCCCGCGGCGATGGTGAACGAGACGCGGTGGAGGATCTGCCGCGCCTTCTCGTAGAAGAAGTCGACGTCGTGGAACACGACCGTCGCGGGCCCCGGCGGCACCTCGGGCGCGCCCGTCCGGTCCTCGACCTCGCGGTGCGCCGAAAGGAGGCGAAACATGCGGTCCATGTCGAGCAGCGACTGCTTGATGTTGCGGTACACCATCCCGAGCACGTTGAGCGGGATGTAGAGCTGGATCAGCAGGCCGTTCACCAGCACGAGGTCGCCCAGCGTGAAGGCCTTCTCGACCACGCCCTGCGCGGCGAGGTACATGAGCGCGGTGACCGCCGCGGCGATGATCAGGCTCTGGCCGATGTTCAGCAGGCCGAGCGAGGACTCGCTCTTGGTGGCCGCGTCCTCGTACTTCCTGAGATTCTCGTCGTAGCGGCGCGCCTCGAATTCCTCGTTGCCGAAGTACTTCACCGTCTCGTAGTTGAGCAGGCTGTCGATGGCGCGGGTGTTGGCCTTCGAGTCGAGCTCGTTGGCGCGGCGCCGGATCTCCATGCGCCACTCGGTGACGAGCACGGTGAAGCCGATGTAGAGCGCGACCGCGCCGAAGGTGACGGCGGCGAAGCGCCAGTCGAACCTGTTGAGGAGCACCGCGGCCACCAGCGCGAACTCGAGGATCACCGGGAGGATCGAGAACAGCAGGTACGAGAGCAGCGTGGAGATGCCGTTGGTGCCGCGCTCGATGTCGCGGGTCATGCCGCCGGTCTGGCGCTCGAGGTGGAAGCGCAGCGACAGGCTGTGCAGGTGGCGGAACACGCCGAGCGCGATGCGACGCATCGCCCTTTGCGCCACGCGCACGAACACCACGTCGCGCAGCTCCTGGAACAGCGTGGTCGAGAACCTGAGGATGCCGTAGGTCGCGAGCAGCGCGACCGGCACCGCGACGATGGCGATGGCGGCGTCGAGCCCGTCCACCAGCCGCTTCATCACGAGCGGCACCGCGACATTCGCGAGCTTCGCCACCACCAGGAAGGCGAGCGCGAATACCACGCGCCACTTGTACTCCCACAGGTAGGGGGCGAGCGTCGCGACGTTGCGCCACTCCCCGCCTTTCAGCCGGTCTTTCATCGAGCGCGCGATTCTAGTGCCTCCGCGCCGTGACAAATGCCACACGCGTCCTTGCAGCCTCGTCAGAATTTGGTGCCGAAAGAAATCGCATGCCATCCATTCGGACGGATGAGACGTAGTAGGCTCGGTAAGGCGAAGGGTTCAGTGTAAGCTGCCGTGCAAAATAACCGGCGGCGACATTTGCGCCGAAACACAATAAGGCAAAAGGGGGAACGCAATGGGTCTGCGGCTCAAATTCAACCTGGTGTTGATCTTCGTCTTCGTCTGCGGCCTGGGCGTCGCGGGCTTCATGTCCTACGAGCTGCTGCACAAGAACGCTCAGGACGAGGTGCTGCGCAACGCCGGCGTGATGATGGAGGCGGCGCTCTCGATGCGCGGCTACACCGTCGGCAAGGTCCGGCCGCTGCTGCCCAACGACCCGGACAAGTTCCTGCCCGAAAGCGTGCCGGCGTTCGCCGCCACCGAGATCATGCACCTGCTGCAGAAGAAGTATCCGGACTACTCGTACAAGGAAGCCGCGTTCAACCCGACCAACCCGCGCAACAAGGCGGTCGACTGGGAGAGCGACATCCTCAACACGTTCCGCAACGGCGCCGCGGCCAAGGAGATCATGGGCGTGCGCGACACGCCGACCGGCCGCTCGCTGTACCTCGCGCGGCCGCTGAAGATCGCCGACGAGGCCTGCCTCAGCTGCCACACCAATGCGGACATGGCGCCGCCGTCGATGGTGAAGCTCTACGGGCCAGACCACGGCTTCGGCTGGAAGATGAACGAGGTGATCGCCACGCAGATCGTGTCGGTGCCCATGGACTTGCCGATCCGCAACGCCAACCACGCCTTCGTCACCTTCATGAGCTCGGTCGCGGTGGTGTTCGCGGTGCTCTTCGTGCTCCTCAACGTGATGCTGACGCTCTTCATCGTGCATCCCATCATGCAGCTCGCGCACACCGCCGACATGATCTCCAAGGGCCGGCTCGACATGCCCGAGTTCTCGAACAAGGGGCGCGACGAGGTGTCGCAGCTCGGCCAGGCGTTCAACCGCATGCGGCGCAGCCTGCAGAAGGCGATCGCCCTCATCGACAAGGGCTAGGCCGGCAAATGGCGGTGCCCGCTCTTCCTTCCGGCTACGCGATCCAGGAGTACCGGATCGAGCGGCTGCTCGGGGCCGGCGGGTTCGGCCTGACCTATCTCGCGATCGACACCAATCTCAACCTGAGGGTGGCGATCAAGGAGTACCTCCCGTCGGACATCGCGGTGCGCAACCCCGACCAGTCGGTGGCGCCGAACTCGACGCAGAGCGGCGAGGATTTCATGTGGGGAAAGCGCCGCTTCCTCGATGAATCGCGCACCATCGCCTCGTTCCGGCACCCGAACATCGTCCGGGTGATGCGGTTCTTCGAGGCCAAGGGCAGCGCCTACATGGTGATGGAGTACGTCGAGGGCGACGCCCTGCCCGACTGGATCAAGCCGCGCCGGCCGCTGCCGGAGGCCCAGGTCATGGCGATCGCCGGACCGCTGCTGGAAGGGCTGCAGGTCGTCCACACCACGGGCTACCTGCACCGCGACATCAAGCCGGGCAACATCTACATCCGCTACGACGGCAGCCCGGTGCTGCTCGATTTCGGCTCGGCGCGCCAGGACGGCAAAGACGACCTCACCGCTATCGTCACGCCGGGCTACGCGCCGTTCGAGCAATACCACTCGAACGGGCAGCAGGGTCCCTGGAGCGACGTCTATGCGTTTGCCGGGGTGCTCTACTGGGTCGTGACCGGGCAGCGGCCGCTGGAGGCCGCGGCGCGGGTGCGCGAGGACACGATGCAGCCGGCCCTCAAGGCGGGCGACCGCAACCGCTACCGGCCCGAATTTCTCGCGGCGATCGACTGGGGGCTCGCCCCGCACGAGGATGACCGTCCGCAGAGCGTTCACGAACTGCGTGCAGCCCTCGCGGGCGCGATGGAGTCGAAGCTGAAGCCGGCGGAATCCGCGCCGCCGCCTCCGCCGCCTCCCGCGGCCCCCCCGGCGGTGTACTTCGACGCCAACTTCCTCGACAAAGTCGAGCGCGAGCTCGCGCAGCACGTCGGCCCGATCGCGCCGGTCATGGTGAAAAAGGCGGCGAAGAAAGCCCAGGACCCGGCCGAGCTCGTCCAGCTCCTCGCCGCGGACATCACCCACAACGGGCTGCGCCTGAAGTTCGAGCAGCGCTTCGCCGATCACTCGCGCCCGGCCTCGAGGTCGCAGCCCACGAGCGTCACGCCCACCTCGCCCAGCGGCCCGCCCAGCGGCGCTCCCATCTCGCCCGAGATCCTGAGCCGCGTCGAGGCCCTGCTTGCGCAGTACCTGGGACCCGTGGCGAAGGTGGTGGTGAGCCGAGCGGCGCGCAAGGCGCGCGATGTGTCGGAGCTCTACCTGCTGGTCGCTGACGACATCGAAGACCCGGCGGAGAAGAAGGCGTTCATCCGCCGGCGGATTTCGACCACCAGCAAGGTCTAGCCGCAGTCGACTTGCCCCTCCGGGGGAAAGCCAGCAAGGCAAGCAGGACTTGACGGCGCCGCTTTCGCTCGGATAGCATTCAAACGTTCGTTTGAACTGGAATTCCCCCCATGCCCGCCTCTTCCCTGCGCACTGTCAAGCCGCCGCACGAGACGCGTACGCGCATCCTCGACGCCGCGGAGGAACTGTTCATGCTGCACGGCTTCGAAGGCACGTCGATGCGCCAGCTCACCGCCAAGGCCGACGTCAACCTCGCGGCCGTTAACTACCACTTCGGCTCCAAGGACGCCCTGATCGAGGCGGTGTTCCGCCGCCGCCTCGATCCCATGAACGCAGCGCGGATCGCTGCGCTCGACGCGATCGAAGCCCCCGGCAGGCTCCTTCCGCCCGAGGCGATCATCCGCGCGTTCGTCGGCGAGAGCCTGCGGATGATCGAGGACGCGAAGGGCGGCGGGCGCAATTTCATCCGCCTGCTCGGCCGCACCTACACCGAGCCCTCGAAGCCGATCCGCGTCCTCATCGGCCAGCTCTACGCGCCGACGATGGAGCGCTACAAGTCCGCGTTCGTGCGCGCGCTGCCGCAGATGCCGCCCGAGGAGCTCGTGTGGCGCATGCACTTCATGTTCGGTACGCTGTCCTACACACTCGCCGCTACCGACGCGGTCCAGCTCATCGCCGGTTGCAAGCCCGAGGACCGGCATGACGCCCGCCTGCTCGAAGACCGCCTCACCGCCTTCCTCGCCGCGGGGCTGACCGCGCCGCTGAAGCACGCGGTGCGCAAAGCCGCCTAGGAGCCACCATGCTCGAATTCATCCTCGCCGTGCTCGTCGTCTTTCTCGTCTTCGGCTTTTTCGGCCTCGCGATCGGCTGGTGGACCCTCGCGGCCGCCGCTTTGCTTGTTTACCTAAGCAACGTAATGGCCTTTTCCGCGGTCACCAACGTGGTGATCGCTGCGCTGTTCATCGCCGCGGCAGCGGTGGCGAACGTGCCCTGGCTGCGCCGCAAGCTCGTCACCGACCGCATCCTCGCGGTGTACCGCCGCATCCTTCCCGACATGTCGCAGACCGAGAAGGAAGCGATCGACGCCGGCACGGTGTGGTGGGACGCGGACCTCTTCTCCGGCAAGCCAGACTGGAACAAGCTGCTCGCCGTTCCCGAGCCGCGCCTCTCGCCCGAGGAGCAGGCGTTCCTCGACGGTCCGGTCGAGGAGCTGTGCGCGATGTGCGACGAATGGGACATCACGCACGAGCACCAGGACCTGCCGCCGCGCGCCTGGCAGTTCGTGAAGGACAAGGGCTTCCTCGGCATGATCATCCCGAAGCAGTACGGGGGCTTGGGCTTCAGCGCGCTCGGCCACTCCGCAGTGGTGCAGAAGCTCGCCACGCGCTCGAGCACCGCGGCGATCTCGGTGATGGTGCCGAACTCGCTCGGGCCGGGCGAGCTGCTCCTCCACTACGGCACCGACGAGCAGAAGAACCACTACCTGCCGCGCCTCGCGAGGGGGCAGGAAATCCCGTGCTTCGCGCTCACCAGCCCGGAGGCCGGCTCCGACGCCGCCTCGATTCCCGACCACGGCGTGGTGTGCCGCGGGGTCTGGCAGGGCAAGGAAGTGCTCGGCATGCGCGTCACATGGGACAAGCGCTACATCACGCTCGGCCCGATCGCGACGCTTTTGGGTCTCGCCTTCCGCCTCTACGATCCGGAAGGGTTGATCGGGGACGAAAAAGATCTGGGCATTACCTGCGCGCTCGTTCCGACCAACACGCCCGGCGTGAACATCGGCCGGCGCCACATGCCGCTCAACGCGGCGTTCCAGAACGGCCCCAATTCCGGCAAGGATGTCTTCATGCCGCTCGACTGGATCATCGGCGGGCGCGAATACGCGGGCAAGGGCTGGATGATGCTGATGGGCTGCCTCGCCGCCGGGCGCGCGATCTCGCTGCCGACCTCGGCGGTCGGCGGCACCAAGGCGCTGGTGCGCTTCGTCGGCGCGTACGCCCGGGTGCGCAGCCAGTTCAGGACGCCGATCGGCAGGCTCGAGGGCGTCGAAGAAGCGTTGGGCCGCATCGCCGCCCACTGCTACATGATGGACGCGACCCGCACCATGACCGCGGGCGCGGTCGACCGCGGCGAGAAGCCGGCGGTGCTCTCGGCGATCGCGAAGTACCACATGACCGAGCGCGCGCGCCAGTGCGTGAACGACGGCATGGACATCGTGGGCGGCAAGGGCATCTGCCTCGGGCCGAACAACTGGATCGGCCGCGGCTACCAGATCGCGCCGGTCGCCATCACCGTGGAGGGCGCGAACATCCTCACGCGCACGCTGATCATCTTCGGCCAGGGCGCGATCCGCTGCCATCCCTACGTGCTGCGCGAGATGCGCGCGGCGAAGGAGATGCAAGGAGAGGAAGCTTCGTGCGAGTTCGACGACGCCTTCACTTCCCACGCCGGGCACGTTCTGCGCAATGGCGTCAGGAGCTTCGTGCTCAGCCTTTTCACGGGTCTTGCGCCCGCGCCACGCAACGCCGCTCCCGACACGAAGCACTACTATCGCCACGTGTCGCGGCTGTCGGCCGCGTTCGCCTTCCTCGCCGACATCTCGATGCTGGCGATGGGCGGGGCGCTCAAGCGCAAGGAGAAGATCTCCGGGCGCCTCGGCGACGTGCTCTCCATGATGTATCTCGTCTCGGCGACGCTGAAGCGCTACGAGGACCAGGGCCGCCTCAAGGCGGACTTGCCGCTGGTGCGCTGGGCGGTGCGCGACGCGCTGCACCGCGCGCAGGAAGCGATCGAGGGCATCCTCTCGAATTTCCCGGTCAAGTCGCTGGCGACCCTGCTGCGCTGGATCATCTTCCCGAGGGGCAAGCGGCTGCGCCCGCCGCTCGACTCGCGCAATCGCGAGTGCGCCCGCATTGCGCTCGAGCCCGGCGCGATCCGTGACCGGCTCACCGCGGGCATGTACCTGCCCAAGGGCGAGCACCCCACGGCCGTGCTGGAGGCGGCGTTCCTCGCCGCCGTGGCCGGCGAGCCGATCGACAGGAAATTGCGCGAAGCGCGCAAACAAGGTGTGGAACACGTAACTTCGGTGTTGGATCCTGAAGAACTGCTTCAGTGGGAGAGAAAGGAAGCGCTGCGCAAGCAGGTGATCAAGGTCGACGATTTCCCGCAGGACTTCGGCCGCGCCGAGCTGGTCCTCGACGGCAAGGCGCACGTAGCGGCGAAGGCCGCCTAGCACAATGTACGCAAAACCCATCTACATCGTGGACGGCGCGCGCACGCCGTTCCTCAAGTCGAAGAACCGCCCCGGGCCGTTCTCCGCGGCCGACCTCGCGACCCAGGCCGGGCGCGCGCTCCTCATGCGCCAGCCGTTCCGGCCCGAAGAGCTCGACGAGGTGATCCTCGGCTGCGCCGCACCGTCGGTGGACGAGGTGAACATCGGCCGCGTAGCGGCCCTGCGCATGGGCTGCGGACAGAAGGTCCCCGGCTGGACCGTGATGCGCAATTGCGCCTCCGGCATGCAGTCGGTCGACTCCGGCATCAACAACATCCTCGCCGGCCGCTCGCAGCTCGTGCTGGCGGGCGGCGTCGACGCGCTCTCGCGTGCGCCGCTCCTCTATGCGGACCGGATGGTGCACTGGTTCTCCGACATGGCCGCGGCCAAGACCACCGGCCAACGCCTGGCTCTTTTCTCCAGGCTTCCTCTGAAACAGCTGCTGGCGCCAGTCATCGGCATCATGAAGGGCCTCACCGACCCGATGGTGGGCCTCCTCATGGGCCAGACTGCGGAAAATCTGGCTCACCGCTTCGGCATCACGCGCGAGCAACAGGATGCATTCTCAGTCCGCTCCCACCATCGGGTCGCCAAGGCCCAGGATCAGGGCACCCTTGCTTCCGGCGGCGGCGAAGTCGAGGCGCTCTACGATCGCGACGGCAGCGTCTTTCCGCTCGACGACGGCGTGCGGCGCGACGCCACGCCGGAGTCGCTCGCAAAGCTGCGCCCGTTCTTCGACCGCAAGTACGGCAGCGTGACGCCCGGCAACAGCTCGCAGATCACCGACGGCGCGGCGTGGATGCTGCTCGCCTCGGAGGAGGCCCTGAAAAAGCACGGCCTCGAGCCGATCGGGCGCATCGTCGACTCGGAATGGGCGGGGCTCGACCCGGCGCAGATGGGACTCGGCCCGGTCCACGCCGCCACGCCGATCCTGAAGCGCCGCAGCCTCGGCCTGGACGACCTGGACTACTGGGAGATCAACGAGGCCTTCGCGGCGCAGGTGCTTGGGTGTCTGGCGGCCTGGCGCGACGAAAAATACTGCCGCGAGGAACTTGGCCTCGATCGTGCACTTGGTTCTCTGAATGAAGAAAAACTCAATGTGGATGGAGGAGCAATCGCGTTGGGCCATCCGGTCGGCGCCTCGGGGACGCGCATCGTCCTGCATCTCCTCAAGACGCTGAAGCGCAACCAGGCGAAGCGCGGCATCGCGTGCATCTGCATCGGCGGCGGCCTCGGCGGCGCGATGCTCGTGGAAGCGCTCTGAAAACAAGTAGACTGGGACTCCCTTGATGGACCGAGCCTCCACGTTTACCCGGCACTGGCGCTGGGAGACCGACCGCGACGGGCTCGCCTGGCTCACCTTCGACAAGGAAGGCGAGTCGGCCAACACGTTCTCGCGCGAGGTGCTGGAAGAGCTGGGGCGCGCGCTCGCAGCGATCCGCATCGAGAACCCCAAGGGGCTCGTCGTGCGCTCGGGCAAGGACAACTTCATCGCCGGCGCCGACGTCGAGGAATTCACGCGCTTCAAGTCCCCGCAGGAAGGCCTCGCGTTCGTAAAGCTCGGCTGGGACGTGTTCCAGGAGCTGCGCGAGCTGCCTTTTCCCACCACCGCGATGGTGAACGGCTTCTGCATGGGCGGCGGCGTGGAGCTCGCCCTCGCCTGCCGCTACCGCGTCGCGCTGGACGACCCCAAGACGCGCTTCGCGCTGCCGGAAGTGATGCTCGGCATCATGCCCGCCTGGCATGGACTGCAGTGGCTGCCGAAGCTCGTCGGTCCCGCCGCGGCGCTCGACATGATCCTGACCGGCCGCGCCGTCGACGCGCGCCGCGCGAAGCGCATAGGGCTCGTCGACCAGGCAGTGCCGCTGCGCATCCTCGAAAATACGGCGCGGATGGTCACGCTCGAAGCTCCACCGCAAAGCAAGCCGAGCTTCATGAATCGCCTGATGCTCGCGCGCCCGCTGCGGGGGATCGTCACCTCCCAGGCGCGCAAGCAGGTGGCCAAGCGCGCGCGCCGGGAGCAGTACCCCGCGCCCTACGCGGTGCTCGAGTCGTGGCGCAAGTACGACGGTAATCCGTTCGCCGCATCGCACGATCCTTCCGCCTCGGTCGAGTCGCTGGTCGAGCATCCGACCACCAAGAACCTGATCCGGATTTTCTTCCTGCAGGAGCGGATGAAGTCACTCGGGCGCGGCGCCGACTTCGAGGCGCGCCACGTGCACATCGTCGGCGCCGGCGTGATGGGCGGCGACATCGCCGCGATCTGCGCAATGCGCGGCCTCTCCGTCACGCTGCAGGACACCGCACCCGAGCGCATCGCGCCGGCAGTCAAGCGCGCGGCCGAGCTCTTCAAGCGGCGCATGCGCGACGAGCGGCGCGTTCGCGACGCCCTCGACCGGCTGGTCCCCGACGTCGCGGGCGAAGGCGCGCGGCGCGCCGACGTGATCATCGAGGCAATCTTCGAGAACCTAGACGCGAAGCGCGCGCTCTTCGCGAAGCTCGAGTCGATGGCCAGGCCCGGCGCGATCCTCGCTTCGAACACTTCAAGCCTCAAGCTCGCCGACATCGCCACCGCGCTCAAGGATCCGGCGCGGCTCGTGGGCATTCACTTTTTCAATCCCGTGCCCCAGCTCCAGCTCGTCGAAGTGGTTTCATCTTCGAATACGAAACCCGAAACGGCGAAAAGCGCGGCTGCGTTCGTGCGGCAGATCGACAAGCTGCCGCTACCGGTCAAGGATTCGCCCGGGTTCCTGGTGAACCGGGTGCTCGGGCCGTACATGCAGAACGCTTTCCGCATGCTCGACGAGGGCCATAAGCCGGAGACGCTGGACCGGGCGATGGAGCAGTTCGGCATGCCGATGGGGCCGTCCGAGCTCGCCGATACCGTCGGCCTGGACATCTGCCTCGCCGCGGGCAAGGCGCTCGCCAGGACGACCGAGGTGCCCAAGATCCTCGCCAACAAGGTCGAGCTCGGTCATCTCGGCAAGAAGACCGGACAGGGAATCTACCGCTACGAGAATAGGAAGGCCGTAAAGGGCCAGCCCGACGCGTTCGACGAAACGCTGGTGCAGCGCCTGATCGATCCCTACCTGCGCGAGGCCGAGGCGGTGCTGCGCGAAGGCATCGTCGCCGACGCCGATCTCGTCGACGCCGGGCTCATCTTCGGCACCGGGTTCGCACCCTTCCGCGGCGGACCGATCAACTATCTGAGAACGCGTGGACAGGCTTCCTGACGGAAAGCAGCCGGCGCTGCGCGTGATGCCGATGCCGGCGGACGCCAACCAGAACGGCGACATCTTCGGCGGCTGGATCATGGCGCAGGTCGACGTCGCCGGCGGCACGGTCGCGGGCAGGATGGCGCGCGGCCGCGTGGCGACCGTCGCGGTGAAGGAGTTCACGTTCAAGCAGCCGGTGCAGATCGGCGACCTGCTCTCGTTCTACGTCGACGTGGAGAGAATCGGCACCACGTCGATCACCGTCACGGTCGAGGTGTACGCCGAGCGCCGCCCGGAGAATCCCCGCGTGGTGAAGGTAACCGAGGCGACGCTCACTTACGTGGCGATCGACGCCACCGGGCAGCCCCGCCCGGTGCCGCGCTCGTAGTTGCTCCTCGAAGCGTCGACCCTCGCCGCGGTGGCGCTGCTCTCGATTGGAGCGGCGATCGTCGGCGGCATGGGCGGCTTCGGCACCGGCGTGATCCTCGCCGCAGCGCTCGTCCCGCTCATCGGCGTGAAGGCGCTGGTGCCGGTCATGGCGGTCGCTGGCGTGATCATCAATGCCGGGCGCTTCTGGTTCTACCGCGAGAGCCTCGAGCGCCGCACGCTCGGCGTGGTGCTCGTCTCGGCGCTGCCCTTCCTTGTGTTCGGCACCTGGCTCTACAGCGTGCTCGACGCGCGCTCGGTCGGCACCATCCTCGGCTTAGCCGTGATCGCCTCCGTGCCGCTCCGCAGGATTCTCAGAAAGAAAGCAGTCATGCTGAGTCGCCCCGGCCTCGCGGTCGGCTCCGGCATTTTCGGGCTCGCCAGCGGACTCGCCACCGGCACCGGCGTGATCCTGGTGTCGCTCCTTCTCGGCACCGGAATGAGCGGCCCCGCGGTGCTCGCCACCGACGCGCTCGTGTCGATCGCGCTCGATCTCACCAAGGCCGCGCTCTTCCAGCGCTTCAACCTGCTCGACGCGCAGGCCTTCTTCACGGGCGTGGTGATCGGCGTCGCCAGCATCCCCGGCAGCGCCATCGCGGCCGCGCTGGTGACGCGCGTCGGCGCCAAGCTGCACGTGGTCTTCATCGAGACCTTGATCGTCGTCGGCGGAGCGTCCATGCTGTGGCACTCATGGCGCTGAACGAGCTCGCTGGCAAGGTCGCCGTGGTCACGGGGGCGGCGAGCGGGCTGGGCCGCGCCATGGCGCTCGCCTTCGCCGACGAGGGCATGCACCTCGCGCTCGCCGATGTCGATGACGCTGGTCTGCAGGAAACCCGGACGCGACTCGATGGCAAAGATGTAAAGAGCATCGTCATGCGCTTGGACGTGTCCAAGGCCTCCGAAGTCGAGGCATTTGCGCGGAAGTGTTTTCAAGAGCTGGGCGCGGTTCACGTGGTCTGCAACAACGCGGGCGTCGCGCTTTCCGGGCCGGTTTGGGAAACGAGCGAGGCAGAATGGCAGTGGATCCTCGGCGTCAATCTGCTCGGCGTAGTGAACGGCGTGCGCGCCTTCGCCCCGCGCCTGATCGCCCAGGACGAGGGCCACATCGTCAATACCGCGTCGGTGGCGGGCCTGATCTCCCCGCCCGGCATGGGCGCCTACTGCGTGTCGAAGCACGCGGTCGTGACGCTCTCCGAAGCGTTGCATCACGACCTGCGCGAGCGCGGCTCGCGGGTGGGCGTGTCGCTCCTGTGCCCTGCGTACGTGCCAACCGGGATCGCGGATTCGGAGAGAAACCAACCGCCCGGTGTTTCCGTTTCTTCGAAATCGAATGAACGTGTTGCGAAGGAAGCCGCGCTGCGAAAGGCCGTCGCCGCCGGCAAGCTCAGCGCCGACGATGTGGCTCGAGCCGTGGTAGCCGCGGTGAAGGAGAACCGGTTCTACGTGCTCACGCACCCGGGAATCAAGGGTGCGGTGCGGGCGCGGATGGAGGATGTGCTCGAAGAGCGCGTCCCGCGCGATCCGCTCAGGTTGAAGTAAGTCCCGGAAAGAGCACCTTGAGCCCGTCGGCCATGGTCTCGATGGCGATGGCGGCGAGGAGCAGCCCGAGGAGCCGGGTCGCGATGTTGAGGCCGGTGGTTCCGAGGCGCTCGCCGACCGGGTCGGCGACGCGCAGCATGCCCCAGAGGATGGCGCAGACGAGGGCAAGGCACCCGAGAATGGCGGCGGTGTGGGTGAAGCCGCCCGACTGCGCCGCGATGATCGTGGTGCCGATGGCGCCCGGGCCCGCGAGCAGCGGCACCGCGAGCGGCACCACCCCGCTCAACTCTCCCGACTCGAGCTGTTCGGCCTCGGCGCGCGACTGGCGCATGCCGCCGGCCTGGGCGTTCAGCATCGCGAGCGCCATGAGGAGCAGCACCAGGCCGCCGCCGACCTGGAATGCGGGCAGGCTCGCGCCGAGAAACTTGAGCAGCGCCTCGCCGAAGATCGCCGCCCCCGCCAGCACGACGAACACGGTCAGCACGACGGCGTTGGCGAGCCGCTGGCGCGAAGCCGCGTCGCGCGAGGCGGCGACGCCGAGAAAGATCGGGACCGCGAGGAAGGGGTCGAGCACCGCGGTCAGCGTCGCGATGAAGCGCAGGTATTCCGGATACCCGGTCACCAATCCATTATATTCAGCCCATGCCGAAGGACGACCCGGGCTACATCACCGAGCTCGCCGCGGAAACCTCTTACGGCGGGTACCTCGAGCTCGCACGGCTGCTCTCGGCGCAGCGGCCTCGCTCGTCGCACCACGACGAGATGCTGTTCATCATCCAGCACCAGACTTCGGAGCTCTGGATGAAGCTCCTGCTGCACGAGCTCGCCGCGGCGACCGGGCACGTGAAAGCCGACCGCCTTGCGCCGTGCTTCAAGATCCTGGCGCGGGTCAAGCAGGTGCAGCGCCAGCTGTTCGAGCAATGGGCGGTGCTCGAGACCCTTACGCCGTCGGAGTACGCGCTGTTCCGCAACGTGCTCGGACCCGCCTCGGGCCTGCAGTCGCACCAGTTCCGCGCCATCGAGTTCATGCTGGGCAACAAGAACGCTCGCCTGGTCGACCTGCAGAAGCACAACCCGGAGATCGAGGCTTACCTGCTCGGCCTCCTGAATTCACCTAGTCTGTACGACGAGTTCCTGCGGTATCTGGCGCGGCGCGGCATGCCGGTGCCGGCCGAGCGCGTCGAGCGCGACTGGACGGCGCCATACGAGCGCCATCCCGGCGTGACGGCGGTGTTCAAGACCATCTACGAGAACACCGAGCGCTACTGGGCCGAGTACGACATGTGCGAGAAGCTCGTCGACGTCGAGGAAAACTTCGTGCTGTGGCGCTTCCGGCACGTGAAGACGGTGGAGCGCATCATAGGCTTCAAGAAGGGCACCGGCGGCACCGCCGGCGTGCCCTTCCTCCGCAAGACGCTCGAACTCTCGCTCTTCCCCGAGCTCATCGATGTCCGCACCGAGATTGGATGAGGCGTGGCTCGCGCGGCACGTGTGGCCGCGCTTTTCCCGGGTGCTGGCGAGAAAGGAGATTTACCTCGCGAACCACTCGCTTGGCCGCCCACCCGACCACGTCGCCGAGGAGCTGCGCGCGGCAATCGACGCCTGGTACAGCGAGATGGACGGAGCCTGGGATCTGTGGATACAAGGCCGTGAACGCTTCCGGTCCTTGGTTTCTCAACTGGTAGCTGCGCCCCGTGCCGACTGCATTGTTCCCAAGACGAGCGCCGGCCAAGGCCTGCGCGCGGTATTGAACGCTCTGCCAGGCAAGCCGCGTGTGCTGACCACCGACGCCGAGTTCGACTCGATCGACTTCATCCTGCGCATCTATCGCGACAAGGGCAGGATAGAGCTCAAGGCCCTGCCCTTCGATTCGTTCCGCTTCGAGCCCTGCGACCTCGTCGTGCTTTCGACGGTGGCTTTTCGCACCGGCGCGATTTTCCCCTCTGTAAAGAATGTCATTGAAAAAGCGCATGCCTCAGGAGCGTTGGTGCTGCTCGATGTCTATCACCACGCTGGCGTGCTGCCGCTCGACCTCGCCGCGCTCGACGCGGACTTCGCGGTGGGCGGCTCGTACAAGTACCTGCGCGGTGGGCCGGGCGCCTGCTGGCTGTACGTGCACCCCAGGCATCACGGCTTGCGCACGCTCGACACCGGCTGGTTCGCCAAGGAGGATGTCTTCGCCTACCAGCGGCCCGAGCCGCCAAGGTTCGCCGCGAGAGGCGACGCGTGGCTCGAGTCCACGCCGCCGGTGCTGGCGCCCTTCCAGGCGCTCGCCGGGCTCGAAATCACGCTCGAGCTCGGCGTCGAGCGCATCCGTGAGCACAACCTCGCGCAGAAAGCCTTGTTGAAATCGTTTCTTCCAATCGAGGGCGAAGGCGAGGGCCATGGCGCGTTCGTCACGCTCAGGAATGCAAAGGCGAAGGCGCTCTCGGCCGAGCTCGAGAAGAAGGGCGTGAAGACCGATGCGCGCGGCGAGTACCTGCGCATCTGCCCGGACTACCTCAACAGCCGGTCTGAGCTCGAAGCCGCCGCCGCGCACATCGCAGGGTTGATCGAGGGAGAACGCGTATGAGGCTACTGTGGATTGCGCTCGCTATGACAATGGCGCAGGCAGCGAGCGCGGCCTATCCGGAACGGCCGGTCAAGGTCGTGATGCCCTTCCCGCCCGGCGGAACCGTGGACGTGGTGACGCGGCTCGTGTGCAACGAGGCCTCCGAGCTCCTCGGCAAGCCGCTGGTGCTCGACTACCGCCCGGGCGCCGCGGGAATCATCGCAAGCGAGGCCGTGGCGCGCGCTCCGGCCGACGGCTACACGGTGCTCGTGACGACTCCGAACCACACCATCAATCCGGCGCTGCGGCAGAAGATGCCGTTCAACACCGAGACGGATTTCGTCCCGGTGAGCCTGATCGGCAACGTGCCGGAGCTCCTGATCGCGCATCCCTCGGCGCCGTTCGACACGCTCGACGGCATGCTGCAGTACGCGAAGTCCAATCCGGGCAAGCTCAGCTATTCCTCCGCCGGCATCGGCACGCTGCCCCACATCACGATGGAGCTGCTATTACGGCAGGCCGGCGTGCAGGTCACCCACCTCGCTTACAAGGGCGCGGCGCCGGCGCTGACCGATCTGCTCGCCGGGGTGGCGCAGCTCAAGTACGACACCTACGCGACGACCTCGCCGCTGCTGCCCTCGGGCAAGGTCAAGGTGCTCGCCACGGCCGGGCGCGCACGCCTGCCGCAGCTCCCGAATGTCGCCACGGTCGCCGAGTCGGGCTTCCCCGGCTACGAAGGCTACCTGTGGATCGGCGTGCTCGCGCCGCGCGGCACGCCAACGCCAGCGGTTTCCATTCTTTCGTCCGCCCTGGCCAAGGCGGCCCGTTCGCCCAAGGTCGCCGCCCGCTTCCAGGCGGATGGCATCGAGACGCCGGCCGGCGGGCCCGAGGAGCTCGGCCGGCTGATAGCGCGCGAGCTTCCGCTATGGGCGCGCGTGGTGCGTGAAGCCAAGATCACGGTCTCGGATTAGACCCGCTCTACTTGCCGGAGCGCCAGGCCTGGAGCGGCTGGCCATTCGAGGTCTTGACGATCTTGTCGAACTCCTCGGACGGTACCTGCTCCATCTTGGCGCCGCTGCAGATGCCGACCCAGCAGGTGGACGACCCGGCCTTGTAGAACTCGGTGGCCCAGTCCTTGACCACGCCCTTGCGATCGACGCGGAAGTAGATCACCCGCGCCTGCTGGTCCTGCTTGCCGTAGATCCCGCCGACGTTGCTCGTCGCCTGGCCGAAGTCACCGACGTGCTTCATCACCTGGTCGCCGTTCGGCAGGGTCTCGCGCCCGATCAGCTTGCCGAAATCCGGGCGCTCGTACATTACCTGGCTGTACTGCTTGCCCAACGTGTTGTTGAGCTGCGAGTTGTTGATTCCCGAGGCGACCTCATGGCCGATCGAGCTGCAACCAGCGGCGAGCAGCGCCGCGACGGCCAGTGCGAAGAATTTCATGACGACCCCCTTTTCTTCTTGTTCTATCCAAGGAGGGCAGACTATCCGCCGAGCGACCGCCTGGCGGCAAGGCAGTAAGTCATAGCACCCGCACCGGCGCGCCGCGGCGCCAGGCGGCGATGTCCTCCACCGCGCCGCGGAAATAGGCACTGTAGCTCTCGCGCGTCACGTAGCCGAGGTGCGGCGTTAGCACGGTGTTGGGCGCGGAAAGCAACGGATGATCCGGCGCGATCGGCTCGGTGTCGTAGACGTCGATTCCCGCACCCGCGATCGCGCCCTTCTTCAGCGCCTCGGCGAGCGCGGCCTCGTCGACGATCGGGCCGCGCGAAGTATTCACGAGGAACGCGGTGGGTTTCATCCGGGCGAGCTCGCGCCCGCCGATCAGCCCGCGCGTGCGCTCGCTCAGGACGAGGTGGACGGTCACCACGTCGGAGCGCGCCAGGAGCTCGTCGCGCTCGACCCGCTTCGCTCCCGCGCGGCCCGCGCGCTCGGCGTCGAGGTTCTGGCTCCAGGCGATCACTTCCATGTTGAACGCCGCGCCCACCTTCGCCACCTGCGAGCCGATGGTGCCGAGGCCGATGATCCCGAGCGTCTTCCCGGCAAGTCCCAGGCCCACCGTGGTCTGCCACTTGCCCTCCCGCACCAAGCGGTCTTCCCGCGGAATTTGCCGGAAGAGCGCGAGGATCAGGCCCCACGTGAGCTCCCCAGTCGTGCCGGCCGACCCGGGCGTGCCGCAGACCACGACGCCGCGCTCGCGCGCGGCCGCGAGGTCGACCGAGGCGTTGCGCATGCCGGTGGTGACCAGGAGCCGCAGGCGCGGGAGCTTTTCAAGCAGCGCGCGCGGGAACGGCGTGCGCTCGCGCATCGCCACCACGATTTCGAAGTCTTTGAGTCTTTGGACGAGCAAATCGAGATCGGCGAGGTGGTCGCGAAAAAAAGTGACTTCGCAATCCGTCCCAAGGCTCGACCAGCCGGCCATCTCGCGCGCAACGCCTTGGTAATCGTCGAGTACCGCGACCCGCATGCCGGTCTCCTAAGCGCGCCGCAGCGCGAGGGCTTCGGCGATCGAAGTCTGCTCGCCCAGCTCCTGCTTGGCGATCGCGTTGCGGTGCACCTCGTCGGGACCGTCGGCGAAGCGCAGGGTGCGAGCATGGGCATAGGCGCGCGCGAGGCCGAAGTCGTCCGACACGCCGCCGCCGCCGTGCACCTGCAACGCCCAGTCGATGACCTGGCACGCCACGTTCGGCGCGAGCACCTTGATCATCGCGATCTCCTTCTTCGCCGCCTTGTTGCCCGCGCTATCCATCTTCCAGGCAGCATTGAGCACCATGAGGCGCGCCGAGTCGATCATGATGCGCGCCTCCGCGATGCGCTCGCGAGTGACGCCCTGGTCCGCGACGGGTCTCCCAAAGGCAATCCTTTCAGTGGAACGGCGGCACATTTTCTCAAGCGCCACCTCTGCCTGCCCGATGAGACGCATGCAATGATGGATACGGCCCGGCCCGAGCCGTCCCTGCGCGATCTCGAAGCCGCGCCCCTCGCCGAGCAGCACGTTCGAAACCGGCACGCGCACGTCCTTCAGCTCGATCTCCATGTGGCCGTGCGGCGCGTCGTCGTAGCCGAAGACGGATAGATGCCGCACCACCTTGATCCCTGCAGTTCCGGCAGGGACAAGAACCATGGATTGCTGGCTGTGCCGTGAAGCGTTGTCGGGATCGGTCTTGCCCATGACGATGTAGATCTTGCAGCGCGGGTCGCCCGCGCCGCTCGACCACCATTTCGTCCCGTTGATCACGTATTCATTTGTTTCACGAAGAATCCTGGTCTGGATGTTGGTCGCATCCGACGAAGCGACGTTCGGCTCGGTCATGAGGAAGGCCGAGCGGATCCTGCCCTCGAGCAGCGGCTCGCACCATTGCTTGACGTGCTCTGGCGAGCCGTACTTCAGCAGCGTCTCCATGTTGCCGGTGTCGGGGGCCGAGCAGTTGAACACCTCGGGGGCCCAGTGCACGCGGCCCATGATCTCGCAGAGCGGCGCGTACTCGAGGTTGGTGAGCGTGCCGCCGTGCGACTTCGGCCGCCACAGGTTCCACAGGCCTGCCTGGCGCGCCTTGGCCTTCAGTTCCTCGATCACAGGCACCGGCTCCCAGCGCTTGTCGCTTTGCACGTGCGCCTCCCACTTGTGCTCGTTGGGATGGACGTGCCCCTTCATGAACGCCATGAGCTGCTGGCGCAGCTCCTGAACCTTCGGCGAGTAATCGAAGTTCACGCTGCTCTCCTCAGTATCTTTTCCACCTGCTTCCATCCCAGTTCCGCCATCGGGCGGGCACGCGAGCCGGCGTCGACCGCGTGCTCGCTCGCCGCGGTGCCGTCGACCACGCGCTTGCGGATGCCCTGCAGGATCGCGGCGATGCGGAACAGGTTGTACGCCATGTAGAAATCCCAGTGCGCCGGATCGATCGCGCCTCTGCGGGTCCGCTCGCAATATCGCGCCACGTACTCGTTCTCCGTCGGGATTCCAAGGCGTGACAAGTCGAGGCCGGCGATGCCGCGGAACTGCCCCGGAGGGATGTGCCAGCTCATGCAGTGATAGGCGAAGTCGGCGAGCGGGTCGCCGAGAGTCGAGAGCTCCCAGTCGAGCACCGCGAGGATCCTCGGCTCCGAAGGATGATAAATCGCGTTGTCGAGGCGGAAGTCGCCATGCACCACCGACGTGCCGGTTTCCGGCGGGATGTTCTTCGGCAGCCAGGCGATCAGGTTATCCATCGCTTCCATCGGCTCGGTCTCGGAAGCCTGGTACTGCTTGCTCCACCGTGCCACCTGTCGCTCGATGTAGCTGCCGGGCTTGCCGAAGGTCTGCAGCCCTATTTCTTCATAGTCAATCGAATGAAGGCGAGCAATGACGCGGTTGAGCTCGTCCCAGATCGCGCCGCGCTCGGCCTTCGACATGCCCGGGAGCGACTGGTCCCAGAGCACGCGGCCGTCGACGAAATCCATGACGTAGAACGCCGTGCCGATGACCGACTCGTCCTCGCACAGGACGTGCGGCCGCGCCACCGGAAACCCAGTCGGATGCAGCGCCTGGATGACGCGGAACTCGCGGTCTACCGCGTGTGCCGAGGGCAGGAGCTTGCCCGGCGGCTTTCGGCGCAGCGCGAAGCGGCGGCCGTCGGCGGCGCTGATGAGGTAGGTTGGATTCGACTGTCCGCCCTTGAATTGCTTTACTTCGAGAATCTTGAACTTGAGAAAGGCTTCGAGAGCACCTGCGTTGATTCGGTGGCGCTCTTCGACGGGTTTCGTGCCGATGAACTGCTCGAACATGCCGGGGCAAGCTTACCCTACAATCCCCGAGGCATGAGCAAGCGCTTCCATGTGGCGCACCTCGCGGACGCGAAGTTCTCGCGCCGTGGGCTGCGCGGCTACTTCGAGTACCGCGACCTCGGCATCAGGCGCGCCACGCGGGGAAAAGTGATCGCGCACGTGATCCGTGCGCGGCCGCAGAAGGCGCCGCACGGCGAGTGGCACGCTCACGACTGCAAGCTGCAGTTCGTCTACGTGCTGAAAGGCTGGGCCCTGTTCGAGTACGAAGGCGTCGGCAAAGTGATGATGAAAGCCGGAAGCTGCTTCTACCAGCCGCCCAATATTCGCCACCGCGAGATCCGGCATTCGAAGAATCTCGAGCTGATCGAAATCGTGGCGCCGGCGAACTTCAAGACCCGGGCTTCGCCTGAAGCCAGAAAGTCACCGGGCCGTCGTTCACGAGGCTGACGCGCATTTCGGCGCCGAAGCGGCCGGTCTCCACGCGCGCCTGGCGGCGCGCGGCCTCGACAAAGCATTCGAACAAACGCTTGCCTTCCTCCGGCGACGCACCGCTCGAGAAGCTCGGGCGCGTGCCCTTGCGGGTGTCGGCCACCAGCGTGAACTGCGGCACGGCGAGCAGCGCGCCGCCCGCTTCAACCAGCGAGACGTTCATGCGGCCCTGCGCGTCGGGAAAGATGCGGTAGCCCAGTACCCGCTCGGCGAGGCGCTCGGCCTGCGCCTCGCCGTCGTCGCGCTCGACACCCACCAGCGCGAGGATCCCCGGGCCGATCGCGCCCACGGTCTCGCCGTCGACCGCGACGCCGGCCTCGGCGACGCGCTGAATCAGCGCGATCACGCGATGATGTCTGGGATGAGTCGGGTGCGCAGGCGCGCGATCTGGTCCTTCAGCAGGAGCTTGCGCTTCTTCAGACGCTGGAGCTGCAGGCGATCCTGCCCCGGATCGAGCGCGAGGCGGTCGATCACGTCGTCCAGGTCGTGATGCTCGATCTCGAGCGCCTGGAGCCGCAGCTGGATCTGCGAGCGCTCTTCTTCGGTCAGAGGAAAGTCGGTCACCCGGGTCCGTCACGCTCCGTGAGAGTCCCGATCGGGTTTTCCATCCTATCCCTATGTCAGTAGGCCGTCGAGCCCTTGAAATACTGCGCGCGGTCGACGGAGCGCACCGTGACGCTTCGCACCTGAGCCCCGCGCAGCACCTTGAGCGGGACGTCGACGCCCGCGGCGCCCCGCGACCAGATCCGCGAATAGAACTCGGCGAGCGAATGCACCTCGTCGTCAGCCACCGCGAGCACGATGTCGTCGGCGCGCAGCCCGGCGCGCTCGGCGGGCCCGCCCGGCGAGACGCGCGACACGAAGAGGTGGCCGCGCACCTCGTCGGTGTTGACTCCGAGCCACGGCCGCGCCGGCCCCTTGCGCCGGCCGCTCGCGATGAGGTCGGACAGAATCGGCTTCAGGAGATCGATCGGGACGAACATGTTGCCGGGCTCCCGCCCACCGTCTTGGCCGTCCGCGTCCGCGACGATGAGCGAGCCGATGCCGAGGAGCTCGCCCGTCGGGCCGATGAGCAGCGCGCCGGACCACTCGGGCACCGCCGGATGGGTGAAGATCGCCGAGTCGAGCATGTATTCCCAGCCGCCTGAAAATCCCCGCCGCGATACCACGCGCACGATGCTCGCGCCCTCGCGTCCCGGCGCGCTGATGACCATCGCGGGATCGTTCGCGCCGAGGCCGGCCGAGTCGCCGAGCACGAGCGGCGTGCCGCCGAGCGGCGCGGCGAGCTTGAGCAGCCCGAAGCCGGAGACGTGGTCGAATGCGGCGACCGTGGCCGGCACCGTGCGGCCGTCCTGGGAGGTCACCTCGACCGCCTGCGCCTCCATGACGAGGTAACCGATGGTCAGCACGTATTGCTCTCGGATCAGGGCGCCGGTGCCGCGTCGCTCCGTGCCGAGGGTGGCGGCGCTGCGCGCGCCCTGGGCGATTTTCGAGCTCACGCCGACGACCGCCGAAAGGGTTTCCTCCGCGCTGGGTTGCGCCAGGGCCGTCGAGGCGGCGAGCGCCAGGATCGCGACGAGTGTCCGCATGGGACCTCCTACACTGGCGATGATGCGCCTCGTGGCCCCGGGGCCGCAACTGTGTTGAACTAGCGCCAACCCAACCCCGGCGAAGCGCGCGATGCCCAAGCTCCTGGCCTATCTTCCCTGCGAGAAAGTCGTCATCGAGGAAGAGTCGAAGAACATCTCGGTGTTGTCGATCCTCGAGACCGTCAACGTCACCCTCGCCCGCGGCGCTCCGGCCCCGGCGCAAAACGCTTCGATCGGCATGGCCTGGGCGATCTTCACGCTGTGGCAGAAGGAAAAGGGCGAGTCCGGCGAGTTCGAGTCGAAGTCGGTGTTCGTGTCGCCAGCCGGGGAGGTGCTGGCGCAAACACCGGCGGCGAAGCTCGGCTTCGGCACCAACACGCGCCAGCAGGTCGTCAACCGGATGGCGAGCTTCCCGGTCTGGACGCCTGGCCCCTGTCAGCTCAAGCTCATGGTGAAAACCGCGCGCGACGGAGACTTCCGCGAGCTCGCCAACGTGGGGGTCACGGTGCGTCACACCTGGGCGTAACCGCGAGTGAGAATCGCGAGCTGGAATGTGCAGTGGTGCCGCGGCCTCGACGGCGTGGTCGATCCCGCGCGCATCGCCGCGGAGCTGCGCCGCATCGCCGACCCCGATATCGCGTGCCTGCAGGAGATTGCCTCAGGGTTCGCCGACCTGTCGGGGAGCCGCGGCGAGGACCAGCCTGCGGCGCTCGGCGGCGAGCTGCCGGATTACGAAGCGGTGGTCGGCTGGGGCGTCGACGTCGCCGGCGCCGGGCGCACGCGAAAGCGCTTCGGCAATATGATCCTGTCGCGCCTGCCGCTGGGTCGCGTGCGGCGGCATTCTCTGCCGTGGCCCGCGTCGCCGACGGATCCGAGCATGCCGCGCGTGGCGGTGGAAGCCGTGGTGGATGCGCCCTTCGGTTCGCTCCGGGTGGTATGCACGCATCTCGAGTACTACCTCGCCCAGCACCGTGCCGCGCAAGTCGCCCGGCTGGCGCAGCTTCGCCTCGAGTGGCTCGCAGAGCGCGAGCATGTCGACGAGAGAGGGCCGTTCCGCTCGCAGCCGAGCGCGGCGAGCACGCTCGTCTGCGGCGATTTCAACCTCCCGCCGGACGATCCGCTGCACCAGCAGATCATCGACATCGGCTTCGTCGATGCGTGGGAGTCGCTGCATCCAGCCGTGCCGCACCCGCCCACGTTCAAGCTGCACGAGCGCGACCAGGGCGAGTCGCCCTATTGCTGCGATTTCGTCTTCGTGACGCCCGACCTCGTGCCTCGCCTGCGCTCGATCCGTATCGACGCGGACAACCGCGCCTCGGATCATCAACCACTTATACTTGAGCTGGCATGACCAAGGTCAAAGTCGAGAAGCTGGCGCCCGCCCTCGGCGCGGATGTCGGCGGCGTCGATCTCGCCCAGCCGGTTCCGGCGGGTGCGTTCGACGAAATCCGCGGCGCGTGGCTCGATCACCTCGTGCTGCGCTTCCGCGGCCAGAAGCTCTCCGACCCGCAGCTCCTCGCGTTCAGCAAGCGCTTTGGCGAGCTCGACCCGCCCGGCCCGAACCCTTACGGCAAGCCGTTCCTCGCCGAGCATCCCGAGATGAACGTCATCTCCAACATCAAAAACGACGGCGTGCCGATAGGCGGCCTGGGAGACGGTGAAGCGATCTGGCATGCCGACATGACGTACGTCGAGAAGCCGCCGATGGGCGCGATCCTGTACGCGCTCGAGGTGCCGCCCTCGGGCGGCGACACTTACTGGGCGAACATGTACACGGCGTACGAGGCCCTTCCGGCGCGGCTGAAAAAGCGCATCGACGGGCGGCAGGCCGTCCACGACGCGACCTACAACAGCGCCGGGATCATGCGCAAGGGCTACAAGGAGGTCACCGATCCGCGCACGGCCCCCGGCGCGCGGCATCCGCTGGTGCGCGTGCATCCGGAGACCGGCCGCATGTGCCTGTTCCTCGGGCGGCGGCGCAACAGCTACGTCGTCGGCCTCGAGCTCCCCGACAGCGAGGCGCTGCTCGACGAGCTCTGGGCGCACGCCACGCGCCCCGAGCACACGTTCCGGCAACAATGGAAAGTCGGCGACGTTCTCATCTGGGACAACCGTTGCACCCTGCATCGGCGCGATCCCTTCGATCCGGAGGCGCGCAGGCTCATGCACCGCACGCAGATCAAGGATGCGCACTCAGGCCGCGCGGCAGCCCGCGACTGAAGTCCTGCCGCCGCTCTCCATCGAGCGCGTCGAGGTGTTCGGCGTCGCGGTGCCGCTCGTCGGTCCAGGGTTCAAGAACGCCTACCTCACCAAGACAGTGCAGAAGAGCGCGCTGGTCCGGATCACCGCTTCGGGCGGAGCGGTGGGATTGGGCAACATCGATCCCTCCCCGGGCTACTCCGCCGAGACCATCGAAGCGTCGCTCGCGGCGCTGCGCGAGAGGCTCGCTCCATGCATCCACGGCATCGATGCCGCGAACATCCATCGGCTGAATGCACGCCTCGACGCCGCGGTGCCGGGGTTGCTCGACGCCAAAGCCGCGATCGAAATGGCCTGCGTCGATCTGACCGCGCGGGCGCTCGGCATCCCGGTGCACGCGTACCTCGGCGGCGCGCTCAAGGAGCGGCTGACGTTCAACGCCTGGATCGGCATCGTTTCGCCCGGGGAGGCGGCGGCCGAGGCAGGCAAATGGCTCGAACGCGGCTTTCGCTCCGCCAAGATCAAGGTGGGCGGCGGCATCGAGGCCGATCGCGAGCGGGTGCGTTCGGTGCGTGAAGCCGTCGGCGGCGGCATGGCGCTGCGTATCGACGCCAACGCGGGATACGACGCGGAAAACGCGCTCAAGCTCTTGCGCATGGTGGAGCCGTTCGAGCTCCAGCTCTTCGAGCAGCCGGTGCCGGCGGACGATCTCGACGGCATGGCGCGCGTGCGGCGCGAGGCAGGCGGCGTGCCGATCATGGCCGATGAATCGATCCTCGACCATGCAAGCCTCGTCGCCGTGATCCGCGCGCAAGCGGCCGACATCGTCAAGCTGAAGGTGATGAAGCAGGGCGGGTTCCATCGCACCTCGGCGATGCTCGCGACCGCAGAGGCCGCCGGCATCCGCTGCGTGATCGGGCACGGCTTCGGCCTGGGCGTGAACACGATGGCTGAAGTCATGCTCGCCGCCACGAGCACCAACGTGATGGACGGGCTCGAATGCGTCGGACCGCTCAAGACCGCCGACGACATCGTCACCGAAAAGATCGATCTCGGCTCCGGTGTGCTCGCGCTTCCTCCGGGGCCGGGACTGGGTGTCGCGCTCGACGAGGCCAAGCTTGCGCGCTATCGCTTTGCGTAGCGGATTCCTGCAACGCATTTTTTTCGCCGCGGCACTCGTCACGTGCTTGGAAGTCTTCGCGCAGCCCTATCCCACGCGGCCGGTTCGCATGCTCGTGCCCTTCGCAGCGGGCGGAACCGTGGACATCGTGGCACGTCTCGTCGGCGCGAAGCTCGCGGAGGCGCTCGGGCAGCCGTTCGTGGTCGAGAACCGGAGCGGCGCAGCCGGAACCATCGCCACGGCGCTGCTGGCGAAGTCGCCGGGCGACGGCTACACGCTCATGACGATGCACCAGGGACTCGCCTTCAACGCCGCGCTCTACTCGAACCTTCCCTATGACACGATGCGGGACCTCGCGCCGATCGCCTATCTCGGCGCCACGCCGAACGTGCTGGTCGTGACCGAGACCCTGCCCGTCCGGACGCTGCGCGAGTTCCTCGACTACGCACGCCGCAATCCCGGGCGCATCGCGTACGGCTCGGGCGGCGTCGGCAGCGCGGGCCATCTCCCGGTGGAGCTGCTGCAGTCGCTCACAGGAACGCGCTTCACGCACGTCCCGTACAAAGGCTCGGGCCCCGCGCTCACCGATCTCGTAGGCGGGCAGATCCAGGCGATGCTCGCGACGATGCCCGCGGCGATGCCCTTCGTGAAGAGCGGCAAGGTGCGCGCGATCGCCACGTCCGGAGCGCAGCGCTCGCCGGCGCTGCCGGAGCTCCCGACGATCGAGGAAGCCGGCGTGCCCGGCTACGAATACATGCCCTGGTACGGCCTGTTCGGCCCCGCCACGCTGCCCAAGACCCTCGCCGACCGACTCCACCAAGCGGCCGCCAACGCGCTCGCGGAAGCCGACCTCCGCGAACGCCTGGCGCAGCAGGGGCTCGAGCACCGCGAGACGACGCGCGAGCAGTTCGCCGACCTGGTGCACGCAGACGTCGCGAAGTGGGGCAAGTTCATTCGCGACGCCGGCGTGCGCGCGGAATGAGGTTCAGCGGCGCGCTTCGATCAGCGCGCGAAGCCGCTCGACCCGTTCGCGGTTGACGCCGAAGTCGCGCCGGCCGAGGCGCGCGCACGAGCGGACCTGGAGCACCTGCCCGTCGAAGTAGAGCTCGACGTCGTCGACGTAGCGCAGCAGCCGGGTTCGGAACTCGGCGTACAGATAATTTCCTTCCATTTTTATGATCCGCGTTCGAGGCAGGGACTCGATGGCGCTGCGCGCGGCCGCGATGCTGCCGCGGATCGGCGCGATGTAGTGCTCGCGGTCGGAGGGATCGGCCTGCGACGACACGCAGTTCGGCGAGCGCTTGCACGGCGCGAGGCGGCCGTCGCGCACGCCGAGGTTGTCCGGGCGCTTCCAGGAGAACACGCCGCCCGATGCTACCATCGCGCTCCCGACCACACGCGGAGGCGCAATGCAGATCCTCTCGTCGCAGCATCTCGCGGAGCTCCTGATGGGCATCGCGCGGGCGCAGGCGGCGATCGTTCAGGCGGTGGAAAGCGAGCGCGCCGGATTCCGCAGTAGCCACGCGCTCCCGGCGCTGCAGAACGCGGCCCACCTCCGGGATCATCCCGAGCCGACGCTGATCGACCTGCCGGTGCGCATCCTGCTCGCGAGCCTGGGACGCGCCGGACCTGACGCCACCGCGATCGTGAAGGACCTGGAGCGGCTCGTCGTCGGCCGCTCGGGCGGCGGCTCTCCGGGCCCCGACCTCGACTTCAGCAAGGCGCCCTAAGCCGCAGGCGCTTCCTGGAGCCGCCTCAGAAGTCCTTCGGCTCCGGCGGAAAGACCGGCTTGCGCTTCTCGCGGTGCGAGGCGACGCCCTCCTTGGCCTCGGGCCCGGTGAAGCCAAGCACCTCGAGCGCGAGCGATGCGTCGAACGCCGGGCCCGCCATCCGCAGCCAGTTGTTGAGCGAGTACTTGGTCCAGCGCAGCGCGGTCTGAGCGCCCGCGGCGAGCTCGCGCGCCACTTCCAGCGCCTTTGCCTGCAGCTCCGACTCCTCGCAGGTCAGCGAGACGAGGCCGAGGCGCTCGGCCTCCTCGCCGGTGATCGTCTTGCAGGTGAGCAGGTAGTACTTCGCCTTGGCCATGCCGCAGAGGAGCGGCCACACGATCGCCGCGTGGTCGCCGGCGGCGACGCCCAGGCGCGTGTGGCCGTCGATGAGGCGGGCATTGCGCGCCGCGATCGAGATGTCGGCCAGCAGGCCGGCGACCAGCCCCGCTCCGACCGCGGGACCGTGGATCGCCGAGACGATGATCTTGGAGCAGTTGATCATGTTGTAGACGAGATCGCGCGCCTCGCGCCAGACGCGCGCCCGCAGGTCGAAGTCCTGCGTCATCTTCTCGACCATCGCGAGGTCGCCGCCCGCCGAAAAGCCCTTTCCCGCGCCGCGCAGGATCGCCACGCGGGCGTTCGGGTCGCGATCCACGTCCAGCCAGATGCGCGCCATCTCGGCATGCGCATTCTCCGTCGCCACCGCGAGCTTGCCCTCCTCGCCCATCGTGATCTCGAGGATGCCGGGCTCGAGCAGGCGAACCTTCAGGTCTTTATACGAGGAGTAGTCCATCGGCTCATTCTACAATCGCGACGTGCGCACCCCTGACGAGCGATTCGCCGATCTTCCGGACTTCCCCTACGCGCCGCGCTACCTGCAGTGGCGCGATTGGCGCGCGCACTACATCGACGAAGGCAGCGGCAGCCGCACCTGGCTATGCCTGCACGGCGAGCCGACCTGGTCGTATCTCTACCGGCGGATGATTCCGGCGCTGCTGAATAGCGGCGGCCGCCTCGTCGCGCCCGACTTCATCGGATTCGGTCGCTCGGACAAGCCGGAGGACGAAGCGATCTACACCTTCGACTTTCACCGTGCCTTCCTGCTGGAGATCATCGAGAAGCTCAACCTGAGAAACATCACCCTGGCGGTGCAAGACTGGGGCGGACTGCTGGGTCTCACGCTACCGATGGAAATGCCCGAGCGCTTCGAACGCCTGCTGGTCATGAACACGGCGCTCGCAGGCGGCGACCAGCCGCTCAGCGAGGGTTTCGTCGCCTGGCGCGCCTACGTGGCGAGGACCCCCGATCTCCCCTGCGGCAAGCTCATGTCGCGCACCTGCACGCATCTCACGCCGCGCGAGCTCGCTGCCTACGACGCGCCGTTCCCCGATACGCGCTACAAGGCGGGCGTGCGGCGCTTTCCGCAGCTCGTGGCGGAACGCGGCGAGGACCCGGGCGCCGACATCGCGCGAAAAGCGCGGCAATGGCTCCGCGATTCCTGGAAAGGAGAGAGCTTCATGGCGATCGGCGTCAAGGATCCGGTGCTCGGCCTGCCGGTCATGACCGAGCTCAGGAAGTGGATCCGCAACTGTCCTGAGCCGTATCGCATCGAAAACGGCGGCCACTTCCTCCAGGAATGGGGCGACGAAGTCGCGGCAGCCGCGTTGAAGCACTGGAGCTGAAATGGTCACCTACGACGATATCGCCGCCGCGCACGAGCGCATCAATGCGCATGCCCGGCGCACTCCGGTCATGAGTTCGCGCCAAGTCGACGAGATCACCGGCGCAAGGGTGTTCTTCAAGTGCGAGAACCTGCAGCGCATGGGCGCGTTCAAGTTCCGCGGCGCCTACAACGCCCTGTCTCTCCTGTCGCCGGACGAAAAGCGGCGCGGCGTGCTCGCTTTTTCTTCGGGGAACCACGCGCAGGCCGTGGCGCTCGCGGGAAGGCTTTTGGGTGTTCCGACGGCCATCGTGATGCCCGAGGACGCGCCCAGGGTCAAGCTCGAGGCCACACGCGGGTACGGTGGCGAGGTCGTGACCTACGGAAAGGGCGCGAACCGGGAAGCTCTTGCAAGGAAATTGTCGGAGGAGCGGAACCTCACGCTGATTCCCCCGTTCGATCATCCGCACATCGTCGCCGGCCAGGGCACGGCGGCGAAGGAGCTGATCGAGGACGCGGGGGCGCTCGACGTTCTCCTCGTGCCCTGCGGCGGCGGCGGACTGATCTCGGGCTGCGCGATCGCGGCGCGGCATCTCTCTCCGGATTGCCGCGTGATCGGCGTGGAGCCGGCGGCGGGTGACGATGCCACCCGCTCCTTCAGGGAAAAGAAGCTGGTCAGAATCGATGTGCCCGACACAATCGCCGACGGCGCGCGCACCACTTCGCTCGGCGCCGTTACGTTCCCGCTGGTGATGAAGTACGTGAGCGACATGCTCACCGTGACCGACGAGGAGCTGCTGCGGACGATGTTCTGGCTATGGGAGCGGATGAAGCTCGTGGTCGAACCAACGGGGGCACTTGCCGCCTGCGCCGTGCTGCAAAAAAAGCTAAACCTGGAAAAACAGCGGGTCGGGGTGATTCTATCCGGCGGGAACGTCGACCTTCGCTGGGCCGCGGCGAAAATGCAGGAACGCTAGCACCACGGCGCCAACTACCGCGGCACCGATTGTGATGTCGAAGCGCGGCGACACGGTAGCGACGGCACAGGCGAACAGCACCAGGCGCAGGGGCCAGGAGATGGGGCGCAGGCCCATGAACCCCTGCATCGCCAGCGAAGCGAAGGTGACCATCGCCACCGCGAAGAAGATGCATTCGACGATGTATCCCAGGCTGCCCTGCATGTTGAGACCCGGGTTGAACAGGAAGTAGAACGGCAGGATGAAGCCGCCGATGGCGAGCTTGACCGCGTAGGGGCCGAGGGCCATCGGATTGACGCCGGCGATGGCGCCGGCGGCGAAGTTCGCCACCGCCACCGGCGGCGTGATCGCCGACAGGCAGGCGAAGTACAGCATGAAAAGGTGCACCTGCATCTCGGGCAGGTTGAACACGCCGCGCAGCACCGGCGCGAGCAGCGCCGCTCCCATGATGTACACCGCCGGCGTCGGCATTCCCATGCCGAGGAGCACGAGGAACAGCGCCGAGAGCAGCAACGTCGGCACGAGCAGCCCGCCCGCGAGCATGTTGATGAGCAGCGTGAACTTGCCCGCGAGCGCGCTGATCTCGATGGCGCCGATCACCACGCCGGCGGCGGCGACCGCGCCCACCAGCGGCACGAGCTGGGTGATGGTGTCGGTGCAGCACTCGACGAAGCGGCGCGGGCCGATCGCGCCCGGCCGATGAAACCACGACAGAACGATCACCGCGGCGGTCGCGCCCGCCGCGACGTACACTGGGGTGTACCCCGCGACCAGCAGCCCGATCAGCGCCGCGATTGGCAGCAGATGACGCCAGCCGCCGGCGAGCGCCTTGCCAAGGGGCACG
>Ga0207675_100000299_pt1 | contig 47665 bp, 32 predicted proteins | sample KBSSwiS42_FD_184305 | JGI IMG/M metagenome (GOLD analysis project Ga0207675, IMG submission 184305) | Switchgrass rhizosphere microbial communities from Kellogg Biological Station, Michigan, USA - KBS Switchgrass S4-2 (SPAdes) (version 2) | ecosystem: Host-associated > Plants > Roots >...
CGATATATCCAACGAAATCGTGATAACAGTAACAGCTGCTGCTGCTCCATCAGTGACTATCGCTGCCAGCTCAGGAAATACGATCTGCTCAGGAACGAATGTAACATTTACTGCCACACCCACCAATGGAGGTTCAACGCCGGCCTATCAATGGAAATTAAACGGAACTAATGTGGGCACCAATAGTAACACTTACCAAAATGCGGCATTGACCAATGGTGCTAAGGTGACCTGTGTGATGACCTCATCGCTGGCCTGCGCAAATCCCACCAATGCTGCATCGAATGAAGTAACTATGACAGTGAATGCCAGCCCGACCCTAACTATTGCTGCCGACCCGGGAAATACGTTTTGCCCGGGAACCACTGTTACATTTAGTGCAACAGCTGCTAATGCCGGAACTACTTCTTCATACCAGTGGAAATTGAACGGCGCGAATGTTGGCGAGAACAGCATCACTTATCAAAACCCTGAATTAGCCAATGGTAATAAGATAACCTGCGTGATGTCAAGTAACGCAACCTGTGGAAGCCAGGTGCCTGTTGTGTCAAATGAAATTACAATGACAAGGGCCAAATTAGGGACCTGCCTGGTCTTCAGCTATCTTAACGCCAAGAAGAGTTGCGTCAAAACTTACCACCTGCAGGAAGGAAACAACGGTGAAAACAAGGTTAATTTAAAGGTTCAGATCCCCAGGGCATCAGCAAAAACTGTTTACCTAAAATATAGAACTGAAAGTGGAACTGCCTTGCCAAATAAAGATTACAGACCTGAAGAAGGAACGATACAATTTGCACCCGGCGTTAAGACGGCATTCATCACCGTTACGATACTTGGTGATATAGCAAGAGAAAACAACGAAACATTTTATCTCGAGTTTCCGGAGGGAAAAGGTGCGAGATGGCGAATTCTCATTATAGATGACGACAATGATCAGAATAAGTCGCAGGAAACAGCCGCACGGCCAGAAAAAGAAAGGATTGATAAACTGCAGGATTTTCAACAATCGAATGTAAAAATCCCGACTCTCCTGCACCGCTATGAGCCACTGGCAATAAAGGGTCTACCCAATACACAAAACACGTTGTTTATTTCAGACCTGAGAGGCGTCCAGGTAGCAAAGATTGATCATTATTCCGGAACCTGGATTCCCGGCAACCTTACTCCCGGATTGTATTTTTACCAACTATACTTCCGCAATCAAAGGGGTGAGTTGGAAAGAAAGACAGGAAAGATTCAAATAACCGATTAATTTCAAAAGACCCCGGATTACCGGGGTCTTCCTTTTAATAAGGTAATGAAGGAACTATTTTGAGGTGATAACAATTGCGCTGCTGTTGTGCGGCCAACCCGGGACTTGTACGTTGCTCTATAACGTTCGTCATATTGTTCGACGTAAGGCAGCTTGCTAACTTTCATAAGTCATTATTTGCTTCCTGTTCGGCTATGCATGTACACATCCGGGTTCACACAGGACCTTAAAAATTAAACTCACTTCATATGAAAAAAATAGCGCTAGGATTGTTCCTTATTGTGCTTACCCATATTGCGACCGCACAAATAAAAGGCATCCTCAACAAAGCAAAACAAAAAGTTAGCAATAAGGCCAACGAACAAGTTGACAAATCAGTTGATAAAACGCTTGACCCCTCTTCAGATAAAACCCAAAAGGAGCCAGGCGAACCCAATGCTCCATCCGGCCAGGCGAAGCCGGCAACGGATAGCGCAAAGAATGAAAAAGATGCAACCCCTTCTATAAAAGCCTATAGTAAATATGACTTTGTGCCAGGGGAAAAAATTGTAGTGTTTGAAGATTTTGCCCAGGATGCAGTCGGCGATTTCCCTGATAAGTGGAATACTAATGCATCAGCAGAGGTAGTAACTATCGAAACCCTACCAGGAAAATGGCTTAAGATCAGCAAACAAGGCGTGTTTATGCCAGAATTCATAGATTCTTTAACCGACAATTTTACACTGGAATATGACCTGCTTTGCGACAATCCCGGGAAGGTTTGGGGCTTTTATTCCACCATTACAGCATTATCAGACCGCAATCGTCCTGAAACCTGGCAATCGGAAGACAACCGCTTTACTTTTACTGTAGCAGCTTACCCTGACGGAAACAGTACGTCTGTGGTAGAGCGCAGAAAACAGGGTGTGGGTGAATCGTCCATGACGACAGGTACCAAACAGTTTTCTGATAAAACTAAACCTGTGCATGTTGCTTTGTGGCGACAAAAGGAAAGAGTACGTGTATATTTTAACCAGGAGAAAGTTTGGGATTTACCCAAAGTTTTCGCCCAAAGTGTCCTTTACAATTCTATTGTGTATTGGCTTCAGGGAGGCACCGATGATGGGAATTTTTACCTAAGCAACCTCCGCCTCGCAGTGGGCATGCCGGATACGCGCAATAAAATACTTACACAAAACAAATGGGTCACTCATGGAATTCTCTTCGACGTCAACAGCGCCGATATCAAACCCGAATCTTATGGCACTTTAAAAGAAATGGCAAGTGTACTGAAAGAATATTCCGATCTAAAAGTGAAAATAGTGGGACATACGGATGCAGATGGAAAGGATGATGCTAACCTTGATCTCTCCAAACGCAGAGCTGCCTCTGTAAAAGCTGCATTGGCGAAAGAGTTCGGTATTGATGAAAGCCGGATGGAGACAGATGGTAAAGGTGAAAGTGAGCCGATCGATAAAAACGATAATCCGGCGGGTAAAGCCAATAACCGCAGAGTAGAGTTTATAAAAATATAAAGCTAACCTTATCTGGACCGGGCAATGAAAAGGGTGCTCTTATGCACCAAAAGAGGTGGCGTCCTTATAGGGTTTGCTTGAAACGCACCCCTTAAAGGGATTGATGCTGGTAACCGAAAATCCGGATTATATCCGTAAAGACTTGCCAAAACATGCGCCTCAAATTTTTATTCTTGCCCGGAGGTGCAATGATTGGCTGCCGCAAAAGCGCGTGGGTGAGATCATGGAGTATGCTTTCCATTTGAAAAATTGCGGGCGATGATTGATAAATAAAAAACAGCACAATGAAAACAATTCTTCTACTGCTTATCCTGCCTCTTTCGATCATTAATGCAAAAACAATAAAAAACAACAACAATATTCCTGTCACTAAATGGACTGGCGCCAGGAGAGTTCTTGAGTCTGCCGGGGTTTCTCCAGCTATAAGTATCGCCGATTCGCGAATTGTGGAGGGCAATTCAGGGCATGGAGTCGTTGAAGCAATGGTCACCTTGTCACAAGTCATGACTGCACCCTTTTCTGTGAACTATAGAACAAAAAATGTAACTGCCATAGCAGGTGAAGATTATGAAGCTGCAAAAGGCTCAATCATTTTTGCTCCGGGAGAAATGATGAAGCGGATTAAAGTGTCGGTTATTGGTGAGGTGTTGTGCGAGGAAGACGAAACATTTCAAATTATTTTAGGCAACTCCTCAGATGCGTCGATAGATGCTGGCGCGGGGATGGTAACAATTGTTAACGATGACTGCAGGGGAAATAATAAATCAGGCACACCCGCATCCGGCAGCGGAGGAGCTGTCAATATTTCCGGAAATCTATCCGTTTACGAAGTCCGATTGACACATACCGGGTATACATCTTTTACGACAGGCCCGTCTGAATGTGGCATTCGATCCAAGGGCAGAGTTGTGCTGACCGGGCTGCTGTCCGGATCAGAAAAGGTGGCCGAGGACGACGACATCACGTATAGAGGGACACTGCAAATGGACATGGACATCGACATATGCAGTGTCATGCGGAAACCCAACGGGGAGGACGCACTCTGCGGGATGACTGTCATAGGATCGGGGCCAGTGAAAGCCGAACTCGAAATCTATTTTGACTCAAGAGGTGGATACATCAAAATCGAACATACTTCCGGCCAGTTTCTTAAAAATGTTTATGGTTCATGTGACCATGCGCAAATAAGCGAAGAACAAACCATGGTTCCTAATAAAACTATAGCATCCATATTTAACGGCAGGGAGCTGCCCATGCTTACGGATCGCACGCTCCGGGTCGGACGCCTGGTCGAAACAGATGGTGAAAATGAAACAGTGGTAGAGGTATTGAGGATACTAAGTCAATAATTCAATAGCCCGGTTCAAAAGCTCCCATGAAGCAAATAATCATTGCCTCAGTTCAATATTGCTTTCTTATGATGACTGCGATTGGCTCAGTAGCACAAACAGGCAAATTCGGACAGGTAATCTATAATGAAGAAACAATAAACTGCCATCTGCAGACGATCATAAATTTTCCATTAAGCCGGGGCCTATATCAATTTGTGTTCTACTGCCAGCTTAATAAGTGTCGCCGTATTCTTCACATTGAGCTTTGCCAAAAGATTCTTACGATGACTGTCAACGGTAAACTGACTGAGGAATATCTTTTCCGCTATCTGCGGATTGGTGTATCCTTCGGCAATTAATTCCAATATTTCTTTTTCCCGCGGCGTCAGTTCCGGCAGCGCGTTTTTCGATGATTTCTGATAGTCTCCCAATGCCTGTCCCGCTTCGCCGCTAAAATAAATCCCGCCTCCATGCACTACATGTATCGCCCTGATCAATTCTTCTTTTGATGAATTTTTCAAAATATACCCGGAGGCTCCATTCTCCATCATTTTTTTAATGTATATCCCCTGGTTGAATGTGCTCAAACCAAGAATGAAAATACCAGGATACTTATTTTTCATTACGCCGCACAGTTCAATCCCGTCCATTCCCGGCATGCTGATATCCATCAATATTACGTCGGCTGTATTATTTACAAAAAATCCAAGGCACGACGCGGCGTTCATGGCCTGCCCTACCCAGGCAATATCTTTCTCATTCATCAGCAATGCATGGATGCCTTCGATCACGACAGGATGGTCGTCTACTATAAAAATGCGAATCATAGTAAAGTTTGAGGGTTAAAGTTTAAGGTTTTTATTGTAAGTTATTTCTGCTTGCCAGGGAGTTAAATTTAACTTTTACAGATTCCCAACTTTAAACCTTAAACTCAATATTCACCAACGTTCCCTTGCCGGGTTCGGAATGGAGATCCAGTAGTCCTTTCAGGTATTCCACGCGAGAGCGGATGTTTGTCCAGCCTGCGCCTTTACTGTCCTTAAGGATGCCTGTATCAAACCCTTTTCCATTATCTTCAACAACAATATTCAATCGGCTATTTTCCCTTATCAGCTGAATAAAAGCTTCCGACGCTCCAGCATGTTTTAAAACATTATTAAGCAGTTCCTGCACAATCCTGTAAACAATGATCTCAGTGCTTTGATGTACGCGGTCCTCCATTCCGAGCGATTGATACTTCACAGCAAGCAGTTTTGTTGCATTCACGGCATTGGTATATTCTTTCAGTGCTTCATCCAATCCGAATTTGTTGAGCATTTCCGGCATCATGTTATGCGCCACTCTTCGTAATTCCCTGATAGATGCATCGAGCATATCCAGCGACCGTTCAAATACGGCCATGTTGTCCGGGGTTACAATTAAATTATCTTTCATATTGCTTAAAGAATATTTGACACCTGATAATAGTCCGCCCAACCCATCATGAAGGTCTTTGGCCAGCCGGCTCCGTTCCTCCTCCTGTCCCTTCAGCATGGCGTCCACGGCAATCAGCTGCTTGTCCATTTCCAGCTGCTGAATGCGCTGCTGCTGCAACTCTTCCCGCTGTTTTGCCAGTTGGTGGCGATGACGAAAGTTGCGATCCAATAAAGACCCAAGGACTAAAAGGACAATTACTGATGCGATCAATAAATAATTAAGGGTGGATTTTTGCCTGATCGACAGGGCCTGGATCTGCTTTTCGCTTTGCAGGCCCGTGATCTCGCGTTCTTTCTTCTCCGCCTGGTATTGAGCATCTAAAAATTCAATCCGTTTTATATTATCTGCAGCATAAATGCTGTCTTTAAGACTAATAAAGCGATTCTTATAGTCCAATGCATTTTTATAGTTACCCCTTTTTTCGCTGAGCTCAGCAAGCGATTCATAAATGTATTGTTCAACGTCCTTTAACTGATTAGTCTCTGATAATTGTTGCGCTTGCTCAAGACTATTTGCAGCCGCGGGATAATTCTTAAGATAAATATTACAGCTTCCTATTGCATGCAGTGTCATAGCGATCTCATGTGGCGCACCCATTTCCCTCGCAAACTTCAACGCCTTTACATAATCCTGCGCCGCCTTTTTGTAATCTGCAACATCGAAATGGTACTCGCCAATATTGGAGTAATACAAATAAAGATTATAGTTATTCTTTAGTTCTTCGGCAATAGCTTTAGCCCGTTCCAGGTATGACATAGACTCTTCATACTTCTTTAACTTCAGCAAATTATTACCGTGCGATATGGAACTGGACATCAGCAGATTTTTGCTGTTGGCCTTTTCTGCAAAATCTATAGCCTTTTTACTATAAACAACGGCGTTGTCAATTTTTTTCAGATCAGCAAACGTGGTAGATATGTTGCCGTATCCAAAGCCACGGTTTAGATTAGCGGAATCATTTTCTTCGTAAAATTTGACAGCACTCATAAAATAGCGTAAAGCGCCATCAAAATCTCCGTTCATATAATGTATGATTCCAAGATTGTTATTCAGCGATGCAATAGTTCGTTTTACCCTCATTGATTGCTGGTGCTTGCTTAACATATTCACGGCTGTGTTGTAATATTGCATCGCTTTTTTCTGATCATACCGGGTTTGCAATACTCCTGCCAGCTCATTGGTAAATCCCATCAGCACTTCATTTTCCGAGCTAACAGCAATGGAATCTGCTTCCCGGTAATAGTTCCTTGCTTTTGCCGTATCCACATTATCATAATTCTTGCTAAGCGACAACAGGATTTCTATTCTTGAGGAATCTTCTTTCGTTTTAACCAGCAGTTTTTCGAGACTGTCTATGACGCCGGTTTGTGAATAGCTGTTGAGTGCCGACGAGTGGCAACCAACCCAAATAAAAAAAATATATAAATTGTTAGCCTTCACCTTGAGTATGTAATCTATTACTAAAGTACTCTTTCCTCAATCACATTCAATTTCAATCACAAAAATTCACCCTTTCGGGTAGTTCCCAATGGCAATAAAGAGATTCACCCTTTTGGGGGAAGTGGTAACAGAATGAAAAATATTTAATTAAAACCAGGATCTATTTAAAAGTCACCTCGGGATACCTTTAAGGTGATTTGACAGCAAGTCTCCAAAATCACTGTTTCGGGTGAGAGACTCAGTTCACCCGAACCTTACTTTTAGTTTATAAATTCCGGGGGTCAATAACTTTTGTTCTATTGTTTGGAGTCGGGTAATCCGATAAGTTTAATTGATCAAAAATCTTAAGCAGGTGAAAAAAATTCCAACTTTTATAGTGCTGTCCCTAATTTTTTTACCTGGCAGCAAGGGAGTATAGATTTTGTATGAGTAAAAAACATGAAACTAAAAGAACTAAATGTGTTCGCGTTTGGAATAGACTGGAAAAGCAGTGATTAATAGGATACCGTGCTCTTTCCATTACCGGCTATTGCACAAACATTTAAACCTTAAAAATAAACTAACAATGAAAAAATTAATTCTCTATGCGATGTTACTTTCTCCGTGCTCCCTGGTAGCGCAAATTGGTATTAAGGCAGGTGTCAATTTTGCTAACGTAACCAATGCTTCGGATATAAATAGTGGCAGCCAGACCGGTTTTCACGGTGGTATATTCCTGGCGCCCCCGTCAAAGGGACTTATTAGTTCCCGTACAGAACTTCTTTTTTCACGGCAGGGGTATGACTACCACACCAACACGAACACAGGCAATGTGAACCTGGACTATATTATGCTTCCGCAATTCATGGCATTTAATATTACAAAATTTGTGCAACTACAAGTTGGTTTCCAAATGGCATACCTGGTCAGTGCAAAAGCAGATTCCACGACAAGCAGCGGTGAATCCGGCGCATACGGTGACATTATGGAACTGTATAACCGCTTCGATTATGGATTAGGCGGAGGAGTGGAGGTGCATCCCATCAGTGGATTGCTGGTAGGAGCAAGGTTCAACGTAAGTTTTGGCGATCTGTACAAAGACCCATCCTCATATGCGACTGGAGAGGTCCCCTCATTTATTCCAAAGGTAGATGTGAAAAATAATGTATTCCAGCTTTTTGTTGGATGGCGTTTCGGTAAACAGCCCGAATCTTCAAAAAAGAAGCAGAAAGAAAATACTCAACCATAAAACATTGAACTATGAAACACTTAATTAGCCTAACGGCATTCTTATTTGCAGTAGTTTATCTGCACGCCCAAAAGTATCCTGATCCCGAATTCAACAATGAAGTCTATTATCTAAAAAAAGACAGTGTTCATTCCCTTGTACGACTGGAAAAAACTTCGGCGAAAATGGAAGGCAAATCCAAAGGTGCAGGATTCGGAGGTTATGAAAACGGGTACGCGGTCGACGGTTCTAAATCAGATATAAGACTAAGTGGATCTAACCTTTCGTTTGTCGTTTCAAACGGACCATCAGCTTCGTCTTCACCAGGTTCTTCAGCTCAAAGAGACTCAATGATGAGGGCTAATGGCATGGATCCTTCGATGATGGGCGGCATGCCCGGCAGTATGTCTGATCCTGCTACTGCTATCACTCTATATAAAACCGATGCGGGTAAGGGTACGAGAAAAATTTACACGATGAAAACGGGTGGTGCATTTTCGATGGGAAAAAATAAGTCGTCGGATAAATTCACGTTCAGTGTGAAAAAAATCCGTGAGGGCTATTGGGAACTTGTTGTAGACAAACCTTTACCAAAGGGAGAATATGCTTTTGTCACGATGAATGGTTATAGTGGGGTAGGCGGAATGGATGCACTGTTGTTTGCCTTTGGCGTTGATTAATAATTAAGAAGTCAACACAAGCATATTATTTTTGGTTGAGCTCCCCGGATTCCTTTCTGCAATATTGGAGTGATTTCCACCGTGTCGGCACTCCTGATAAGGGTTCAGCAAATAAGTAGCAAGAAATGGTGTTGTTTCATTGCGGTAAGCCGGGCGAAGAGTCCGGCTTACCAGATTTTCACCTTTATCTGTAAATAAGGAAGTATTCATCTTACGCTCGCGGATAGAAAAGCCTTTCCTGGGGCATGCGGGCAAATACGACGTTTATCAAAGGCTGTCAGATAATTTAATCACGAACCATTGAACACAAAAATTATAAAAAATGAAAAAAGTATTTTTTGTAACAGTTTTTTCCTGCATTACTTCGATGCTACTTGCTCAGAACAATGAAGCTGGAGAGACAACGGATTCGCTTGAAATAAAAATTGTCACTCTCCCTGATTCAACCCGCATAATTGCTGCTGAAGGAAAGCTTGTTATTAAAGAAATTGGTCCCGATGGCGGAATGATTGTTTCAGATGATGGCAGGCTAACATTGATCGTTCCTCCGGAAGCACTTACAAAAGCAACCGAGATCAGTATTCAACCTGCTGAATGTTTGATTCCCAATGGTAATAAAGCGTATCAATTTGGACCATCAGGGACCCGGTTTCAAAAGCCGGTGCAAATTATTTTTCAATACCCGGATGAAGAAGCAGAAACCTGTCCACCCGAATTAAAATTTATGGCTTTACAGGATCACAACGGGAAATGGGAATACATGAATTATGATGATTGGGACAGTATTTCCAGATCATTAAAAGGGATGATCTCTCATTTTTCAGCCATGGTAGACGGAAATTTAGTAGAGCTGGACGCTACCAATCTAACCATTAAGGTGGGAAAACCGCACGTCTTTGCTTTAAATGTAGTGCAACTACCCCCGCCGCCGCCTAATGATCCAAATGAAGATGAGCTCCCACCCCTTCCGAGGACAATAAATAGAGGTGCCAGGGAAGCAATGTGGCAAGTTAATGGGAAAAAAGGCGGAAGTGCAAAGCATGGGAGTATCACACCTACGCGGCAACAGGCTGTACGCGCAACATATCGGGCGCCCGCAGTACTGACCACAGATTCGATTATCGTAAAGTTGACGCTTAATGACGTTTTTACGGAACAAGTAGTGAGTCGGATCGCACGAAGGGGAAGAATGACCAGGACGGTTTCACGGAGATCGCCTGTGGCAACTTTTGCCTGCAAGGTGAAGCTTTATGATGAGTATAAAGTAACCGTGAGCCAGCATATCGATCTGAATGATGCAAAGATGACGGATACTTCTACCTTTAATCTGAAAATAGGCATAGAGGATAGGGCAAGCATTTCGGAAATCTCGAACCAATTAGCCAAACTTTCTATCAGGCAATCAAGGTGCAGGGCCATTTATGTAAACGCAGCCACCTGTGTGGGGATGATAAACGTGACCGGACTAAAAACTTCTTATATAAGGCCGGCTCCATCAGGTGATTTTGTTTGGGTAGACCTCTCATTTATGCCTGCGCCTTCTATGTTTCCGGTTATTAATTTTCCTCCCTGCGGGAGCAACCGGGCGTCACCTACCACACCATCTGTTGTCACTCAAAATGCTTTTCCGATGAGGTTTTCCTTTCAGGCTAAGAACGAAAAACAATATATCAGTCTTGGCAAAGGCAACGGTGCTTTGGTGAGTCGACCTGACCCGGAGGATATAACGGCCGCAATAGAACCTGTCAGAGATGAGTAACAAATGCTCCGGATCTATCAATGAATGTACGGTGTTAGGTGTACGATGTACGTGCTAACTCAATTAGGCTTGCGCACTTCGTACACCTACCATCGTACATTAAACCAGGCTTGCCTCCATCGTAATATTTGTATTCAGCAATTTGCTGATCGGGCAGTTGTCCCGTGCATCAGCCGCGCATTCTGCAAATTTAGCAGCATCTATACCTGGTACCGTTGCCTTTACTTCCAGGTGACTTGAAGTCACTGTGCCGTTTTCAAGTACGACGGTGCATTTCGTATCGATATTTGACGGAGTGAAACCGGCCGCGCCCAAAACAAAACTTAGTTTCATTGAAAAACAACCCGAATGTGCGGCCGCTATCAATTCTTCCGGGTTGGTATACATTCCATCTTCGAACCGGCTTTTATAATCATAGGAGGTATTTTTCAACGCTCCTTTCCCTGTAGAAATGGTTCCGCTTCCTTCTTTCCCAGTTCCTTTCCAGTTGGCTGTTGCAAAACTTTTCATAATTAGACCTGTTTAAATGTTTTAATAGTAAATAAGGTATATGAATTCAACGGGAAGAGCCGGTTAGTTGCTGACCGCCTCTTCCATTTCTGCGAGGCGCGATTCAGGTTCGTTGTACTCAATAATAAAATTATTCATCCCTTCCCCGACGATTATTTTCAAAAATTTCTGCTGTATCAATTCAAGAAGTGACAGGAAAAGAAAGATAGCATGCACCCGGTTTTCCGCGTCTTCGAATATTTTCTCAAAGGAAATAGTTTTTAATTGCTGCGCCATTGAAAGCATATTTTGCCGGCTAACTTCCATGGTATAGTTATATTGTACAACCGTATGCACCGGCTTGTTGACCCGGTCAGAATATTTCTGCATCGCCCTTTCAAACGCTTTCATCAGTTTGAAAAGGGTGATGTTTTGAATTTCTGTCCCTTCCCCCGTTTCCTCGCCTATATGTGACAGCTCTTTTTGTATATTACCCCGTTTAACCATAAGCATGCGCAAAGCTTCCATTTCTGCCATTTGCGCAGAGGCCTCCTTAAACTTTTTATATTCCAAAATCTTGTTCACGAGTTCTTCGCGGGGGTCAATTTCATTACCCTGGGCATCCAGCTCTTTGCGCGGCAACAGCATTTTTGCCTTGATACGCATCAGTGTAGAAATAAATAATATGAATTCGCTGGAAAGCTCAATGTTTACGGTTTGCTGATGGTGGATAAATTCTAAAAAATCGTCGGTGATTTTTGTAATCGGAATATTATATATATCCAGCTCATCCCTTTCGATAAAAAACAAAAGCAGGTCAAACGGTCCTTCAAATTGTGCCAGTTTAATCTGGTATGATAACGAATTATTGGTCATATGGTATTAATTAAAAAAAGACGCTCCCCAGCCCGGGAATGCGGGCTCAAAATTAAGGGAAATATGCTTGCGTGTTACTTCCTTACGGCATCCCTGATTTCGCGGAGTAAAAGGATTTCCTCGGGCGTTGGCGGCGGCGCCACTTCCTTCTTCTGGATTGCTCTATTCATCAGCTTAATTATAAGGAATAGCACAAACGCGATCAATATGAAATCGATGATAGCCTGCAGGAAAATACCTATCGGGAAGACTGTTTTTCCTATCGTAACCGTCATGTCGAGCACACTTGCCTTTCCCAGGAGCAGGCTAATAATAGGCATAATAATGGTTTGGGTTAGCGCTGTTACAATTTTTCCAAAAGCACCTCCTATAATCACAGCAACTGCCAGGTCAACAATGTTGCCTTTAAGCGCAAATTCTTTAAACTCTTTTAGCAATCCCATTGTTTTAAGTTTTAGGTGAGCAATAAAAAGTTAAGTGAAGGTTCTGAGATTAGGGTAGATTACAAAAAAAATTTATTAAGGCAGGGTTTCATTATTTTTTAAAACCCGGGTACTGCATCTTCAGGCTTTTCAGGGTATCGCGCAATGCAGACGCAACAATATATTCTTTATACCAGTTTTGATCCGCGGGTACGATTGTCCATTCGGGGTTATTGCAATTCTTAAAACAATCCTCGTACATCGCCAGGTACCTGTCCCACAGTTTTGCTTCTTCGAAATCCTTATCATTATACTTCCACATCTTAGCCGGATCTTTCATTCTTTCCTCGAGTCTTTGATGCTGTTCTTCAGGCGAAATGTGGAGATAAAATTTCAGAATATGTGTGTTGTTTTCCTGTAACAACTCTTCAAAATCATTTATGGCCTTCATCCTTTTTTTGGCCAGCCTGTCGTCGCACCACGCGTGCACCCTGGTAATAAGAATGTCTTCATAATGCGAGCGGTTGAAGACCTGGATCATTCCTTTTTGGGGCGTGTGAAGATGAATACGCCAAAGAAAATCATGACTCAATTCATCATCCGTGGGTGCTTTATACGATTTTACCGTAACTCCCTGCGGATTCATATTGCCCAGCACGTTTCTTATTACACCATCCTTGCCGCTGGCATCCATGCCTTGCAATACTACCAAAATGCTGTGCTTGTGTTCAGCAAATAAAAGATTCTGAAGTTCGTCTAGCTCTTCAAGGATTGATTCCGTTTTTTCCCTGGTTTTTGATTTTTCAAAATCCTTGGGAGCGCGGGTCGATATTTCTTTTAGACTGACACCTTTCATATACCCTGATTTTATATGAGGCAATATAAAAAATACTGTTGTATCCACCGGTTTTATGATCTTCGTCATTCTTTATGAGCGACCGAATAATCAGCTGGCTGGTTTTTATATTGCTTTGTTTTATCTGGGGAAGCTCGTTTATTTTAATGAAGGTAAGCAACCAGGGAATGACTCCTTACCAGGTTGCGGCACTCCGGATATTTTCAGCTGGGCTCGTTTTTATGCCTTTTGCAATTGTTCATTTATCCAAGGTAGACCGCAAAACCGTCGCCCTTCTTGTAATTGCCGGTTTTTTTGGCAACCTGCTTCCTGCATTTTGTTTTGCAATTGCCCTGCTTAAAATTGATAGTTCACTCACAGGCATTCTGAATTCACTTACTCCCTTATGTGTCGTGATGACGGGCATAGTCGTTTTTAAAGACAAAATAAAATTGCAAAAAATATGGGGTGTGATACTGGGCTTTGCCGGGTTATGCGTGCTGACGCTAACGCAAAATAACATTAGCCTGCAAAATGCCGGATATTCATTCCTTGTTGTGCTCGCCACACTTTCTTACGGTTTTAATGTAAACCTGGTGGGTCACTATTTAAAAACTATTCGTCCTTTACACATAGCAACGATTTCATTGGCCTTTATGAGTGTTCCCACCGGCCTGGTACTCTGGCAACAGGATTTTTTACTCATCGATTTCTCTGACAGCAGGGTGCAATGGGCAGTGTTTAACTGTTTGCTTCTTGGAATTGTTGGCAGCGCGCTTGCCACAGTTCTTTTTTATCTGCTTGTAAAAAAAGCCGGCGGATTGTTTGCTTCGCTTGTCACATACGGTATTCCGTTTGTCGCATTGTTCTGGGGTATTATCGACGGAGAAAAAACGAGCTGGTTGGAAATAATCTGCCTCGGTATCATTCTTTCAGGAGTATACCTGGCCAACAGGCCTGAGAAAAAAAATCGATTATATAATAGTTGAAAGGGCGGATAAATGTTTCCGCTACACGACCATAATCTCTTTTTCTTTTGTTACGAGGTGTTTTTCTATCTGCGTAATGTATTTATCGGTCACCTGCTGCACCGAGGTTTCTGCGTCCTTCGCAGCGTCTTCACTTAACCCGCTTTTTTGCAATTTTTTAATGCCTTCAATAGCGTCGCGGCGAATGTTTCGGGTCGCTACCTTTGAATGTTCGCCTTCGGTCTGGCATTTTTTTACAAGTTCCTTTCTTCTTTCCTCCGTAAGGGGTGGCATTGAAATGCGAATAATGGCTCCGTCATTTTGCGGCGTAACGCCAATATTGGCAGCGATTATAGATCTTTCAATTGGCTGGAGCATATTTTTCTCCCACGGTTGAATAGTCATTGTGCGGGCATCAAGGATACTGATATTAGCTACCTGGTTTATGGGCATCGGCGAACCGTAGTAATCAACGACTATACTGTCCAGCATCTGGGGATTTGCTTTCCCTGCTCTTATCTTGAGCAGTTCGGCCTCGAGGTGATTGATTGCTTTTTTCATTTGCTCTTCTGTGCTGGCAATGATTGCAGATACGTCTCCAGTCATAATAGAAAATTGAGAGAGGCAAAGCTAATGAAAGCAGGTGTCTTAAAAAAAATGCGGGAAAGCCGACGCTAAACCGTCGGTGCCACCGAAACTAATTATGATCGGCAGTGGCCGTTTCCTGCGTAAGTGTAACAACTTTCGATGTTGTTTTTAATTCGGTTGCCCCATTCATCCGTTTGGCAATGGTCATTGTATGTCTCGGCCTGCGATAATATAGAACAGCAAAACCCGAAAAGGCTAACGCCAGCATGATAAGCAATACGTACGTGGATCCAATTGTACGTAAGCTGAAAGCCAGCATAACAAACGAAATGTTAACGCACACGCAGATAAAAGTTATAGCAGCATGACCAAATCCAAGATTGAGCAGTAAATGATGAATGTGGTTCCGGTCCGGAGTAAAAGGCGAACATCCTTTAGAAATACGAATGGCAAAAACGCGCAGCGTATCTGTCAAAGGAACTATCAGGATAGAAAACCCAATTGCTGCTGCTGATCCAATAGGAATAGCACTGGTGGTATCGCTGGCAACATTGATAAATTTAATCACCAGGATTGCATTTACCAGTCCAATCATTAGCGAGCCCGAATCACCCATAAAGATCTTGGCCGGGTGATGATTAAATATAAGGAAAGCTACAAGGCTCCCGGCAAGTGAATAAGCCAGTAGCGCGTAAGCCTGCAGCCCAACCATAAAAAAGTACGTACCTAAAATGAGCATGGTAAATAATCCCAGGCTTGCTGCCAAACCATCAATTCCATCAATAAGGTTGAAAGAATTTATGATCACAATTATAGTCAGATAGGTAAGTGCCAGCGCAAAGCTTTCCGGCAACGCGTCAAAGCCAAAAAGGCCATGCATGCTATCCAGGCGTATTCCCCCGAGGTGAATAATGATCGATGCCGCAATCATCTGGCCAACAAACTTCTTGCTGGCCGATAAAACGATAATATCATCTTTTAGTCCAAGGAAAAATATAACGAGCGCCGCAGCAAAGAAATACTGGAATTCCGGGTTAAGATACCCCTGGATGGATAATAACGCTGCGAGCAAAAACCCACTGAAGATTGCTACCCCTCCAAGGGAAGTAACGGCATGTGTGTGGATCTTTCGTTCGTCGGGAACATCATAAAGTTTCTTTTGTTCTGCAATTTGCAAGACAACCGGGATAGCCAGAAAAGATATAATGAAAGAGACAGAGGCTGTTAACAATACATCTAACATCAAGCAGGGATTTTACTGTACAAAAATATGCTTAAATCATATCGTTTTTCATTTGAATATGAATCATTTGCTACCGATATGCCTCAAATGACCCATATTCGCCGTGGCATCCGATTTAAAGCAGCTTATATCAATGGATGGATTTTTTTGGCCAAAAACCTGCACTTTTGCACCGACCCTCTTTTATTCGAGGTGGCAAGATACAAAAAGTTTAAAAAGTTCCTAATTTTTATGGCTGAACTAAAAGCAATTGCAACACAAATACGAAGGGATATCGTAAGAATGGTACATGGCGCCAATAGCGGTCACCCTGGCGGATCATTAGGATGCGCTGATTTTTTCACAGCACTTTATTTCCGGATTATGAAACATGATCCTGCCTTTAACATGGATGCGCCGAACGAGGATGTCTTTATATTGTCGAACGGCCATATTTCTCCTGTGTTTTATGCTACGCTTGCCCGTTCAGGATATTTTGATTTAAAAGAACTTTCCACCTTTCGTAAAATTAATTCGCGCCTGCAGGGTCACCCTGCTACTCATGAGCACTTGCCGGGAATCAGAATCGCCACCGGCTCACTGGGCCAGGGAATGAGCGTAGCAATTGGCGCCGCGATTTCAAAAAAATTGAATAATGACCAAAGTACGGTGTTTTCATTGCACGGCGACGGCGAATTAAATGAAGGCCAGGTTTGGGAAGCAATCATGTTTGCGGCACATCATAAGGTCGACAATCTTATCTCTACCGTTGACTGGAATGGCCAGCAAATTGATGGACCTACCGATAGGATAATGAGCCTTGGCAACATCCGGCAAAAATTTGACGCGTTTGGCTGGGCAACCCTCGAGATGAATGGCAACGACATGGATGACGTAGTAGCCAGCCTCGAAAAAGCGAAATCAATGACGGGCCAGGGTAAACCAGTCGGCATAATGATGCACACTGAAATGGGAAAAGGCGTCGATTTTATGGAGGGTTCTCATGAGTGGCATGGCATTGCCCCAAACGATGAGCAATTAGCAAAGGCGTTGGCACAACTGCCCGAAACGCTGGGAGACTACTGATCTTTGTCCCCGCGGGCTAAGAGCGATAGTATTTGTAAAAAACAGATTGCCTTACCTCTAAAGATGCCAGGATTATTCACTCCGGAGTGAGAATTCCTGGTTTGCCGCTTTTCGAGAGGGCAACCAGGAGGCCAAAAGGGCAATTACAAATACGGTACCGCTTACAAGCAGGAAATCAGCAAGCCGAAGCTTTACCGGAAAATAGTTAATCAGGAAAGAGCCTCCCTGCAGCGGGATCAGGTGAAAATTTATCTGCAACAAGGCTATCACAAGAGCCAGCACCATGCCCCCAACGGTGCCAATTAATGCCAGCAGTAAACCCTCACTCAGAAAAATTTTTTGAATGAAATTCCGTGTGCTTCCCAATGCGTGTAACACGTTTATGTCTTTTTGTTTGTCGAGCACCAGCATGGTCAGAGCGCCAATCATATTAAAGGCAGCAACTACCAAAATCAGGCAAAGCACTCCATAAATGACCCATCGTTCCAGGTTCATTACTCCATACAGGCTTTGGTTTTGTTCATACAATGTTTGAACCCTGTAGCTGTCTCCCAATAATGCTTTTACCCTTTTCTTAGTATCCTTGGCAAGGGATGGTTTATCGAGGATGATCTCGACCCCACTGTATTCGTCAGGGCCCATTTTCAGGGCATGCTTTACAAAATCAATATTGGTAATGCCATACTTGTTATCAAAATCCTGTTGTATCATAAACGCAGAGGAGGTACGAATAGAATCAACGCTTATATCTTCTAAACTATTCAGCTGTTCCGTATTGCTTTTGCGGGGCAAATAGATATTAAGGACGAAAATGTTCCGGTCGGCCTGGATACCCAATGCGCCCTCCACGCCTGCTCCTAAAATGAGCTTGGGAATTTCTTCAGACCCCAGGTCATATTCACCTTTCACAATGTGGTCGGCCAGCCCTGTCACGTAGCGATAATGATCGTCCACTCCTTTTAAAGTCATTACCGATTGGAAGTCTCCATTTTGCACGAGAGCTTTTTCTTCTGCAACCAGTGAATAGTTTTTTATTCCGCTAACACTCTTCAGGCGTTGCAACTGTTCTGCAGAAATACTCATTGTCTTTCCGGAAACGGACGTAATTTTCAGATCTGTATAGAACGAAGAGTACAGCGATTTCACGAGATCCTCAAAGCCATTAAAAACACTTAATACAAGTATCAGCGCCGTCGTTCCAACCACAATGGCAATAATGCTTACCCATGAAATTATGTTTATTGCATTGACGGATTTTTTTGCTTTAAAATATCGCCAGGCAAATAAAAAGTTCAAAGCTTGTAAAAGTTTAATGGTTCAAAGTTCAACATTCGGCATGTTGAATTCATTCGCTTTCTGAGTCAGGACGTTTGATCTGTTTAAATATCTCTTCCATTCTGAATACATGATCCAGCGTATCGTCGCGGAAAAACCGCAGTACAGGTATGCTGCGTAACTGGTGCCTGACCCTGGTGGTGAGTTCTTTTTTTATTTCGTGATGGCGGTCTTCAATTTTTTTTAAAGCCGCCGGTATATCCTTTACCTGGAATAAGCTGAGATAAATCCTCGCTTCGAGGAGGTCTGGCGTTACTTTTACCGACGAAATGGAAACCATTCCGCCATCGATCATATTAAGGCCCAGGCGCTGAAATATAGTGCTCATTTCCTCGTGCAATAATCCGGCTATCTGTTTTTGTCTTTTTCCCTCTTCCATAATTGTGTCATTAACGTTTTCATCGTTCGGTGGAGAGAGTAAAATTAGTTACTTTGCGCCGTTTAAGCGATTTACAGCAAGGAATGAAAAAATATTCACGGATTTTTGGCTACCTGCGTAAGTATCCGGGTAAACTGGCGCTGTATTTTTTATGCACCATTTTAGCTACCGTTTTCGGCGTGATATCCATAGGAATGCTCATTCCTTTTTTTGGGTTAATTTTTGATACGGGCCAATCTGCCGGCGCCGATATGATCAAGACGAATGTGCTTGGTTCATATATTACAGATACGCTCGTTAATATAATCGATGAAAAAGGAAAGGTGGCCGGGCTAACAGCAATCTGCATCTTTATCATTACCTCCACCATCCTGAAAAATTTCTTTCTCTATCTATCGAACAGGATATCCGCGCCGCTTCGGAGCCTTATCATTACGCAACTCCGTGCAGAATTGTATGATAAAATATTGCGGCTTCCCGTCGGTTATTTCACTGAAAAGCGCAAAGGTGATATTATCTCGCGAATGACCAATGATATTTCGGAGATTGAAGCCTCGGTTGTGGGCACCTTTGACGGCATGATCAAAGACCCCTTAACCGTATTAGGATACTTGGTCTTCCTGCTGATCATTTCACCACAGCTTTCCCTGTTTTTGCTAATACTGCTTCCTGTCACAGGAATCCTGATCGGGCGAGTAAGCAGGACATTGAAAAAACAATCACAGGATGCCGCCATTAAATTAGGTGAAGGTTTGTCCATATTGGATGAAACATTGAGCGGGCTTCGGGTAATAAAAGCTTTCCTTGTAGAAAAGTTGCTGAGTTCGAGATTTTATAAAGTCAATTCCGAGCTTTTTCAAATACGAAAGCGAATGGCGGCGCGGCGCGACCTCGCCGCTCCCCTTTCGGAAGTGATGGGTGTTATTGTTTTGAGCATCATACTTTATTTTGGCGGCAGACTGGTGCTTGAAAACAACGGGCTCGAGGCAAAAGAATTAATCGCATACATTGCTTCTTTTGCGATGCTGATTAACCCGGCAAAAAATATCTCCACGTCATTTTTTAATATTCAAAGAGGGGCAGCCGCATTGACAAGAGTGGAAGAAATCCTGACCGCACCGATTGTAGTGGACGACAACGCCAGTGGCAAGCAACTATTATCTTTCAACGATAGGATAGAATTCAGAAAAGTGACTTTTGCCTACAGCGACGCCATTATTCTCGACAACATTGACCTCATTATCGAAAAAGGAAAGACGATTGCCTTAGTAGGCTCCTCGGGTGCCGGCAAATCTACACTTGCTGACCTCGTTCCGCGCTTTCACGATGTTACCGGCGGTGAAGTGATAATTGATGACGTCAATATTAAAAACTATTCATTGAAGTCTGTGCGCAGCCTCATGAGCATTGTCACCCAGGAACCGATATTGTTTAACGATACCATTGCCAACAATATCAGGTTAGGAAAGGAAACGGCCACAGAGAAGGAAATCATTGAAGCGGCCAAGGTGGCCAATGCCCATACTTTCATTACCCAGAAAGAGAAGGGTTATGATACTAACATCGGCGACAGGGGAAGTAAATTAAGCGGGGGTGAAAGACAGCGGCTGACCATTGCCCGGGCCTTAGTTAAAAATCCACCGATCCTTATACTGGATGAGGCTACTTCTTCTTTGGATACGGAAAGTGAACGGCTGGTGCAGGACGCGATCAACAACATGATGCAAAACCGTACGAGCATTGTGATCGCTCACCGCCTTTCTACAATCCGGCATGCTCATGAAATCATAGTGTTGCAGAAAGGTAAAATTGTGGAACGTGGCACTCACGATGAGCTAATGCTTCAAACTGGTTTCTATAAACGATTGGTGGAAATGCAGGAGTTAACTTAACGAAATACTTCTCTTGCAATAACTATCTTTTGTATTTCCGACGTTCCTTCACCAATCGTACACAATTTTGCGTCGCGGTAATGTTTTTCGACCGGGAAATCTTTAGTATAGCCATAACCACCAAAAACCTGGACTGCGTCATTTGCGACTTTCACTGCCACTTCGCTGGCATAGTATTTTGCCATCGCTGCCTGCTTTGTCACAGGAAGTTTCCTGTTTTTAAGATCGCATGCCTGCAACGTTAGAAGTTCTGCAGCAGATATCTCGGTGACCATATCGGCCAGCTTAAATGATACTCCCTGGAAACTTGCTATTGGTTTATCAAACTGGTAACGTTGCTGAGAATATTCCAAAGCTGCTTCGTATGCGCCCCTTGCGATTCCGAGTGAAAGTGATGCAATAGAGATTCGTCCTCCATCCAATACTACCATTGCCTGTCTAAACCCGTCCCCAACTTCCCCCAGGCGGTTTGCATCTGGTATCCTGCAATTATCAAAGACCATTTCGGCAGTTTCGCTGGCCCGCATACCAAGTTTATTCTCTTTTTTGCCGGCGCTAAACCCCGGTGTTCCTTTTTCAACCACAAAAGTGGTAGAGTTGTTTTTCGTCCTCGGCTCACCTGTTCGGCAAATTACCACAGCAACATCCCCACTCTTTCCATGAGTAATCCAGTTTTTGGTACCATTGATGATCCATTCATTTCCATCTCTGACTGCGGTGCACCTCATGTTGCCCGCATCACTTCCTGTATTGGCCTCCGTCAATCCCCATGCTCCCAGCCATTCAGCTGTTGCCAGTTTGGGCAGGTATTTCTTTTTTTGTTCTTCTGTGGCAAATGATAAAATGTGTCCCGTGCACAACGAATTGTGCGCGGCAAGGCTTAACCCAATTGAACCGCAGACCCTGGCTATCTCCTCAATGACTGTCTTATATTCGAAATAGGTAAGACCGGCGCCTCCATATTGTTCCGGAACGAGCACTCCCATCAGGCCCAGTTTTCCCATTTCTTTGAATATCTGGATGGGAAATTCCTGGCTTTCATCCCACACCATCACATTAGGTTTTATATATTGATGAGCAAAATCGCGGGCGGTTTGTGCCACTTGTTGAGTTATTTCTGAAACTTCGAAATTCATAGTTATTGTTTGTTTAATAGTTGTGCCATCACACTAAACGTCGTGATGGCACAGTTTATTAGCTGTTATTGGGATAACAGCAAGCAATCGTTATTGGCGATGCAAGTTATAAAAAGTTTCGGCCAGCTAACAAGCGTTAGCAACGATTTTTTTTAATATGCCTTCCGGACGGGTAAAGTTTCTCCCTCAAAATGAAGTAAAAGCCCGTCATAGGCGAGATGTATGCCGGGCGGCAACTCTGCTTCAACCTGGGCATGCCTTCCAAGCTGGTGAGAAATATGTGTCAGGTATGCCATTGGAACATCGAGTTCCCTGACCAGGTCTACGGCTTCCTGCAGGTTAAAATGTGATATATGCTTTTCTTTTCTGAGGGCATTTAAAACCATTACCTCGCTGCCACGTATTTTCATTTTCTCCGATTCATCAATAAAATTGGCGTCGGTGATATAGGTGAATTTTCCAAAGCGAAATCCCCACACCGGCATATTTAAATGTAGCACTTCAACAGGAACCACGGGTATGTCTCCCACGGTAAAAGGACCGGTTGAAATTCTGTTCATGTCAAATTCGGGAATTCCAGGGTATTTCGTATCGGCAAACGCATAATAAAAATCACGGCGTACGGCTGCTTCTGTAAGTACGTCGGCGTAGACTTTCATGGCTTTTCTTGTAAAATAATTAAAGGCCTTCATGTCATCCATCCCGGCAATATGATCCTTGTGCGAATGAGTAAGTATAACAGCATCCAGGTGTTTTACTTTATGACGAAGCATTTGGCAGCGAAAATCCGGGCCCGCGTCCACCACCAGCGTGGTCCTTTCTGACTGCACAAGGATGCTTGATCGGAAGCGTTTGTCGTTTTTATCGGGAGAAGTACATACGGTGCACTCACAACCTATCATAGGCACGCCGCTGCTGGTGCCGGTTCCAAGAAAAGTTATTTTAAGTGGAGGACAAGACACAAAGTAAAGTTAGTCGGTTGCCGGTGTTAACCAATTAACTGGTTTTTGATTTTTTGATGCCGAAGTTTTTATCCTTCCACCTTTGTTTTGTTTCCTTCGGCTTCGCTCTTTGATGTTACTTCCAGGTAAAGCTTTTTATTGTCTTCGGCCAGCAAATTGACATCAATGTCCAGCTGGGGAATAAGGTCGAGCAATGTATTAATACGACCTTCAGTTTGCAGGAATTTGTTGAGGACCACCACGCGTTTTGCTTCCAGGATACAATAGCCACTTTGAAAATTTCCCCGTTCATAGCGCAACACATAGCCGGCCTGTTCAGGAATAGATTCCAATTTATCTAAAGTTGTTTGCGTATATCTCATGCGCCCAGCCCGCCGAAGGCGGAGATGTTTAATTTTTTAGTTAGGATTTTATGTTGCGAAGCTACCACCAGCAACTCCTATCTTCATGAATACTTTTCCACAAACGTTGTCTTATACTTAGCTGCTCGTCAACGATTCTTATTTGCTCTGCATTTTTATCACGGGTACAATCATTTCTTCAAGACTGACTCCTCCATGCTGAAATGTATTGCGGTAATAATTTACATAGTAATTGTAATTATTCGGATAACACAGAAACCCATCTTCTTTTGCGAATATGAATGATGAATTGATAGTGGGCACCGGTAATCCAATTTCCCGTGGATCGCGAAATGCCAACACCTCTTTTGGCTCATAGTTGAGATTGCGTCCATGCTTATACCGAAGATTGGTAGTTGTTTGTTTGTCGCCAACAACTTTGTAAGGTGTTTTGACCCGTACGCTGCCATGATCCGTTGCAAGCACTATCTTGATTTGCTTGTCTGCGATTTTTTTCAATGCCTGGTGCAGCGGCGAATGTTCAAACCAACTTGTCGTCAGGCTCCGGTAACTCATTTCGTCCCCAGCCAGTTCCTTCAACACCTCCATTTCTGTCCTTGCATGGCTAAGCATGTCTACAAAATTGTAAACGATAACGTTCAGGTCGTTGTTTAAAAGATTATGAATATTGTTGACGAGATCCAGGCCCGCATTATTATTTAAAACCTTGGTGTATGAGACTTTCAGCTCTGACTTACCCAGGCGCTTGAGCTGTGCTCTGAAGAATTCTTCCTCGTGCAAATTCTTTCCCCCTTCTTCATCGTCGTTCTTCCATTGTACCGGGAATTTTTTTTCAATTTCCAACGGCAGCATGCCTGAAAAGATGGCATTCCTGCAATATTGAGTTGCAGTAGGAAGTATGCTATAGAAGCTATCTTCCTCTAATATGCGAAAGCTTTCTGAAAATATAGGCTGAATGGCTTTCCATTGGTCAAAACGCAAATTGTCGATTAACACAAAAAACAGTGGCGTACCTTTTTCAACGTGCGGCAACACTTTAAACTGTACAAGAGAATGGCTCATGACAGGTCCATCTTTAGCTTTTGGATCCAACCATCCTGAATAATTTCTTGAAATGAACTTAAAAAATTCTGTATTGGCTTCTCCTTTCTGACTCTGCAATACTTCCTGCATCTCGGGGCTGTCACTTTTTTGCATTTCAAGTTCCCAATATATCAGCTTCTTGTAGATATCCATCCATTCGTTATAATCCGGATTGCTGTTTAATGCCATGAACAGGTTTCGAAATTGCTGCTGATATGCTGTGGTGGTCTTTTCTGCTACGAGTCTTTTATTGTCAATAATTTTTTTGAGGCTCAGCCAAACCTGGTTTGGATTGACCGGCTTTATCAGGTAGTCGCTTATTTGGGAACCGATCGCTTCATCCATCAGGTTCTCCGTCTCATTTTTAGTGATGAGTACCACCGGAAGCGCCTGGTTGATCTCTTTGATCTTGGCCAGCGTTTCCAAACCCGTAATTCCGGGCATCGTTTCATCAATAAGCACCACATCCACCAGGTTTTCCTTCACAAAATCGATCGCGTCGAACCCATTGGTAAAACTTTGTACTTCGTAGCCCTTGTTTTCTAAAAAAAGTTTTTGCGATTGAAGGCTTTCTATTTCATCATCGACCCATATAATTTTTGCTATAGCCATTGTATTTCCTTATGTTTTCTTAAGAGCCAGTTCCACGCTTCAGCATCATACCGGCGGTTCAGCAGAAACTCAAAAGTAGCTTATTAAGCCCTGCCTTTGTACTTTTACTGCCTTCTCTTTAACAAAAACACAACAATGCCGGTTGTCCGCAAGATCATCAACGACCCTGTATATGGTTTTATTACGATTGATCACCCGCTGATCCTGCAGATAATTTCACATCCTTTTTATCAGCGATTGCGCAATATTCACCAGATGGCGTTTGCCCATCTTGTGTATCCGGGTGCTGTTCACTCGAGGCTCCACCATTCACTCGGCGCATATTACCTGATGTGCAGCGCACTGAGTGAACTGAAAGGAAAAGGAATCGAAATCAGTAAAGAAGAAGAATTAGGTGCTAAGGCAGCGATATTATTACATGACATAGGTCACGGGCCTTTTTCACACGCACTGGAAAAAGAGCTCATCAGCAACACGCACCACGAACAGATTTCCCTGTTCCTGATGCAAAAGCTTAATGAAGAATTTAATGGACAGTTAACAACAGCTATCGAAATCTTTACCGGTAAACATCCGAAACATTTTTTATTTCAACTTATATCAGGACAGCTGGATGTTGACAGGCTCGACTACTTAATCCGCGACAGTTTTTTTACGGGCGTTGCCGAGGGCGTTGTCAGTTACGACAGGATCATTAAAATGCTTACGGTAACAAATGGAGAACTGATGGTGGAGGAAAAAGCAATTTATTCGATTGAAAAATTCCTCGTATCAAGAAGGCTCATGTACTGGCAGGTTTACATTCACAAAACTGTGCTGGCAGCAGAAATGATGCTGGTCATGATCATTCGCCGGGCAAAGGAATTAATTTCCGTGGGCACAATTGTGGAAGCGGCCACCATCGAACTGAATTTTTTCCTGCATCATTCGGGATCGGGCACTGATGTCCAAAAGAACCTCGACATCTTTTGCCGCCTTGATGATCATGATGTGATGGCGACTATAAAAAACTGGTGTCATCATCCCGATAAAATACTATCGATCCTGTGCCGTTGTTTGGTAGAGCGGAAATTATTAAAAATTAAACTTAAGACTGAATCATTTGATTCAAAAGAAGTGGAGGAGCAACGCAAGATAACCAGCGAGCGGTTGCAAATATCCGGGAAAGACGCCGGCTATTTTGTCTTTACGGGGACAACGAGTATTACCACTTACGATCCGAAAGATGAGCGAATCAATATTATTTTTAAAGACGGTACCGTAAGAGACATTTCGAAGGTGGACAATGCCCTGATACACCAGGACCTGAGCAGCGCCATTAAAAAGTACTATTTTTGTTATTATCGTTGGTAACCGAAGGCTTTAACAAAGACCAGTGCTGTCAATGATAAACTCCGATTTAGAAACCCAGCTATTAAAAACATGACATTTCCTGCTTCTCAAATTAGTCTTCTTATTAACGGAAGAATTGAAGGCGATCCGAATGCCCTGGTCGATTCATTCGGTAAAATTGAAGAAGCAGTTGAAAACCAGCTGACGTTTTTTGCTAATCCCAAATACGAAGAGTTTTTATATACCACAAGGGCGTCAATAGTTATACTCAATGATTCGTATGAACTAAAGCAACCCGTGAAGGCTACACTCGTGAGGGTTGCAGACGCATACACGGCTTTTGCCACGCTCCTTAGCAAGTACCAGGAAATTATGCAACAGCAATTGAGCGGTATTCAACAACCCGTCTACATTGCTAAAACGGCAACATACGGAAAAAATGTCTTTGTAGGCGCGTTTGCGTACCTCGGCGAAAATGTGAAAGTGGGTGACAACACAAAAATTTATCCTAATGTTTATCTCGGCGACAATGTATCCGTTGGCGAAAATTCAATAATACATCCGGGAGTTAAAATTTATCACGATTGTATAATTGGGGGCCATGTAACCATTCATGCGGGAACCATAATCGGAAGCGATGGGTTTGGTTTTGCCCCGCAAGCAGACGGAAGTTTTAAAAAGGTGCCGCAGATCGGGAATGTCAGAATTGAGGACCATGTTGAAATAGGAGCTAATTCCACTATTGACAGGGCGACCATAGGTTCCACCTTGATAAAAAAGGGTGCTAAGCTTGATAATCTTATCCAGGTTGCTCATAATGTTGAAATTGGCAACAGCTCAGTTATAGCGGCGCAGGCGGGTATCAGCGGCAGCACCAAGATCGGAAACGGAGTGATGATTGGTGGACAAGCTGGAATTGTTGGTCATATCCAGTTGGGTGACGGGTCAAAGGTTAATGCACAAAGCGGCGTCAGCAAATCTATTGAACCAGGCAAGGCTGTAACAGGTTCGCCTGCCTACGACTATACATCTGCATTAAGAAGCCAGGCAGTAACGCGTAAATTGCCGGAGCTCGAAAAACGGGTAAAAGAACTCGAAGCGATTATAAGGCAATTGCTGGCAGAAAAAACCATCGTATGAGCATGGAGGATATTGCTGGCGTTTTCATTTAAGAAATATAACTGTTTAATTTTTATCATCTCCCCCTCATACCATGCACATGGAAACTAATATGCCGCCGGACGGGTGTGATGTCAGGTTTTTTTATCACGATCAGGAAAAAAATTTTGTTGCAAAACTGTTAAGGCCTACATTGTTTTCCTGTGCTACCGTAATTTACACGCATGAAAGTACCGGTTAAAACAATGGCGTTGCGAGTACCTGTTTATATCACCTTCTTCTTGATTAGTCTCCTTTCCTTTTCTTCAGTAAAGTCTCAAAACGTGGATGCTGCGATTGCTGCATATGCCACAGCTTTTAGTCCTGAACGCGCATATTTTCATTATGATAAATCGGCATATTCTGCCGGCGAAACTATTTGGTTTAAGGCCTACCTGATGAACGAGATAGTTCCGGCCAATGAAAGCAAAACGTTATATATTGACTGGATAGATGATAAAGGCAAACTGATACTGCACGCGGTAAGGCCCCTGGCAGATGCCGTAACTAACGGAATGTTTGAAGTTCCTGCAGATTACAAAGGAAAAATGATTAATGTCAGGGCGTACACCAGGTGGATGCTCAATTTCGATTCCGCCTTTATTTATTACAAAGCGATCCCGATTATCGCAAAAGAAGCAACTACAGGTCAAAAAGCCGCAGTTACGCCTGTTATCCAATTTTTCCCTGAAGGTGGTGATATGATTGCGGGCCTGCCAAACAAAATCGCGTTCAAGGCCAACGACCAGTGGGGTAGGCCGGTCAAAGTAAAAGGGATTGTTACCAGTAACAAGAACAAGGTGGAGGACAGTATTCGCACATTACACGACGGAATGGGATATTTTTTATTGACACCGCAGGAAGGCGTCACTTACTCAGCAAAATGGAAAGACGAAAAAAATGTGGAACGAACCACAGCGTTACCAAAAACAAAGAACGGCGGCGCTGTATTGCAAGTTGCAATTGAAGGCACAAGCAGGATATTTTCTGTGAGCTGTACACCAGATTTTATACAATCAAATGATTCAGTTTACCTCGTGGGTACTCTTTACCAACACCAGGTTTTTCGGGTAGCACGTGCTACCGGTTCGGCTCCCATCAAAGGAATGATTCCGATCGCCAGCCTGCCCAGCGGCATCATGACAATAACCTTGTTTGACAAAAGTTGGAAGCCCATTGCGGAACGTATTACCTATATCAATAACGGCGAATTCAATTTTCAACCGCAAATGGAAGTGCAACGCTGGGGCCTGAATAAACGTGCCAGGAACGAACTAAAAATTACGGTGCCTGATAGCCTTGTTTCCAGCCTTTCGATTTCAGTGACGGATGCCGCCATAGGTAGCGATTCCAGCAATAATATTGTTTCACACCTGATGCTGAGCAGTGAATTAAAAGGCGAAATATATAACCCGGCATATTACTTTTCCAATAGCACCGCGGATGTAGCCGACCATCTTGACCTCGTTATGCTAACTCACGGATGGCGTCGTTTTAACTGGGACCAGGTACTCAGCGGAAAAATTCAAAAACCCAAGTTCGAAAAGGATACAAGCTATATTACATTGTCAGGCAAATTACAGGGCGTGTTGCCTTCGCAAATTGGGAAAGATGCCGACATTGTACTTTTGGTAAAACAGGCTGATACCGATTCCAAAATGTTCGTTGTGCCGGTTCAACCTAATGGAACATTTAATGATCCGGAAATATTTGTATTTGATACCGCTCAAATTTATTACACTTTTCAAAAGGGCGAATTGAAAGATGCCAGTGTGCAGTTTATGACTGATCGCCTTCCCGCTCCATCCTTAAATCCCTCCGCCTTTACTAAACCCTACGGATTGTTTCCCGATACGACCGGGAGCTTTCGTCAATGGAAGCTTGCAGACGAGGCGAACAGCATTAGCGAAATGATGAAAGTGAAAACATTGGAAGCCGTCATTGTAAAAAGCAAACTGAAAACACCGATCCAGTTAATGGATGAAAAATATGCTTCCGGCTTGTTTAGCGGCGGTGATGCTTACCAATTCGATCTTATCAATGATCCATTTGCCGCCAGCTCCATCAACATCTTCTATTACCTGCAAGGGAAGGTTCCCGGTTTACAGGTTAATACCACTGCCAACCCTCCAACACTGAGCTGGCGGGGTGGTTCGCCGCAATTATATCTTGACCAAATGAATGTTGATCCCGGAATGATTGCGACAATGAGTATTCACGATGTGGCATATATAAAAGTTTTTCGACCTCCTTTTATGGGGGGCTTTAACGGCGGCAGCGGAGGTATCGCGATCTTTACAAAGAGGGGCAATGACTCAAAGCCTGAACCGGGTAAGGGATTGCCAACTAATAAAATTTTTGGATATAATTCTGTCAAAGAATTCTATTCACCTAATTATGCAACCTTCAATCAACGCAACGAACAACGAGATATCCGCACAACATTATATTGGAATCCGTCCGTAACTACTGCATCCCGGAAAAACAATGTAGTTGTTAGTTTTTATAACAATGATGTCAGCCAGTCTTTCCGGGTGGTTATCGAAGGAATGACAACTGATGGCAGGCTTGCTCACATCGAACAAATCATGGAGTAGCGTTTACCAGCCCCCAGGCTCCTCCCCTGACTTTGCCTTGAAACATTATCTTTGCCGGCTAACAACCCATCGATGAATCCAAATTTCAATCCTGATAAACAGCATACCCTTAAAGGCTCAGCCACGATCTCGGGTACCGGGTTACATACCGGTATTGTGGCAGACCTGACATTAAAACCAGCGAGCCCGGGTTTTGGCCTGCAGTTTAAACGCATTGATCTACCGGCTCAACCCACCATTAAAGCCGACTGCGACTTTGTTACGGACACAAGCAGGGGAACAACACTTGAATTCAATGGCGGACGAGTTAGTACCGTTGAGCATGTGCTGGCGGCATTAGTAGGAATGGGCATCGACAATTGCCAGATTGAAATTAACGGACCGGAAATGCCAATTATGGATGGCAGTTCGCAACCCTTTGTAGAGTTGATAGACGATGCAGGAATTTTGGAACAGGATGCAGCAAAACTGTGGTATAGTGTTGATGAAAACATTTATCATGTGGATGAACAGAAGCGGGTGGAAATGGTGTTGATGCCGTCAACCGAGTACCAAATCACAACCCTTATTGACTTTAATTCGCCCGTGCTTGGCACCCAGCATGCAGAATTAAAAACCATGCAGGCATTCAAAGAAAAAATTGCACCGTGCCGTACATTTTGTTTTCTTCATGAACTGGAGATGCTCCTGGATAATAACCTCATTAAAGGTGGCGATGTAAACAATGCTATTGTAATCGTTGATAAGCCAGTTGACGACAAAGAAATGCGCAGGCTTGAAAAGATCTTCAAAAAAGACAAAATTGAAGTGAAGAGTGAAGGATACCTCAATAACCTTGAATTGCGCTTTCCGAACGAGCCGGCCAGGCATAAATTGCTCGACGTTGTAGGCGATCTTGCATTGATAGGTTACCCGATAAAAGGAAGGGTCATAGCCAACAGACCCGGTCACCACGCCAATGTGGAATTTGCAAAAAAGATCAAGCAATACATCAAAAAACATAAACATGTCAGGGGCGTGCCCACTTACAATCCTGCACTACCCGCCGTTTATGATCTGAGTTATATCGAAAAGAAACTGCCCCATCGGTTCCCCTTCTTACTGTTAGATAAAATAATTGAGCTCAACGATACTCAAATAGTAGGTGTAAAAAATGTTACGTTTAATGAATGGTTTTTCCAGGGACATTTTCCCGGCAACCCGGTAATGCCCGGGGTATTGCAGATCGAAGCGCTTGCCCAGTGTGGCGGTATATTAGCTATAAACCTGAGCCCTGAAGGCCAGTACGACACTTATTTTTTGAAAATTGATAACTGTAAGTTTAAGCAGATGGTAAAGCCGGGAGACACCATGCTGCTGAAAATGGAATTAATGGCGCCGATCCGGCGTGGTATATGCGAAATGAAAGGAACGGTCTTTGTCGGAAATAAGGTCTGTACCGAAGCAGAATTGGTGGCGCAGATCATAAAAAGGTAGGTCCAACGCCTTCCGATTCACCTGCCGTCTTCCATCTTAGAATTTTTACATTTTCTTCGGAGAATTTAATGGCCGGAAATCGTACTATTCCTGCAAAAAAATCACTCGATTTTTGTTGCAAAAAATGTTTAAAAAACAAGGGTTTATTTAAGGTTTAAATGGTCTTTAAACGCTCTATTTTCCTTACTTTTGTCGGTACTCTTTTTTTCATCAAAAGCGACAGGATCACACCTTTTTATGAGTGCAGAAATCACAGAAATTATGCCCCCGGCCACCGGCGGCTACGGGGCGGACAGTATTCAGGTTTTAGAGGGATTAGAAGCGGTTCGTAAACGTCCGGCGATGTATATCGGTGATATCGCGGTCAAGGGGCTGCATCACCTGGTATATGAAGTCGTTGACAATTCAATTGACGAGGCCCTTGCAGGCTATTGCAAGAATATTCAGGTCACGATCCACGAAGACAATTCAGTTTCGGTTCAGGATGATGGCCGCGGTATTCCGACAGCGATGCATACCAAGGAAAAACGGTCAGCCCTTGAGGTTGTAATGACAGTACTTCATGCAGGTGGGAAGTTTGACAAAGGTTCTTACAAAGTATCAGGAGGTTTGCACGGCGTGGGTGTCAGTTGCGTGAATGCGCTGAGCAAAACACTTAAGGTTACTGTTCACCGCGATGGAAAAATATTCGAACAGGAATACAAGGTGGGAATACCCCAATATCCTGTACGCGAAATAGGCGTTAGCAACAATACAGGTACAAATGTTCATTTTTGGCCCGACGACAGCATTTTTTCGACGACTATTTACAACAAAGAAATATTGGAGGGCAGGCTTAGGGAACTGGCATTTCTGAATCGGGGAGTTCGAATAACGCTGACCGACATAAGGGAAAAGGAAGAAGACGGAAATCACTACACCAAAGAATTTTTCAGCGATGGAGGAATCGTTGAATTTGTTGAAATGCTCGACGCTAATGCAGGCAGGGCACCATTACTTCCAAAGGTATTGTTTGTCCAGGGTCTTGACGAAAACACAAATGTCGCCGTAGAAGTCGCACTTTGCTATAATAATAGCTATAGTGAACACATTTATTCTTATGTAAATAATATTAACACCATTGAGGGCGGCACACATGTAGCTGGCTTCCGGAGAGCTTTAACGAGGGTTTTTAAGAGTTATGGTGATAAGAATAACATGTTTGAAAAAGCTAAAGTGGAAATTGAAGGTGATGATTTCAGGGAAGGGCTTAGTGCTATCATTTCAGTAAAGGTGCCCGAACCCCAATTCGAGGGACAAACAAAAACCAAGCTCGGCAATAATGAAGTAATGGGTGTGGTGGATAGCACCGTGTCACGCTCTTTGGAAATATACCTCGAAGAAAATCCGCGTGACGCTAAAAATATTATCAATAAAGTGATACTGGCTGCCCAGGCGCGTGCGGCAGCAAGAAAGGCAAGAGAGCTTGTTCAACGCAAGTCGGTTTTGACCGGCGGCGGTTTACCTGGTAAGCTCGCCGATTGCTCCGACCGTGATCCGGATCGTTGTGAGCTCTATTTAGTGGAAGGTGATTCCGCCGGCGGTACAGCTAAACAGGGAAGAGACAGGAGTTTCCAGGCGATACTTCCGTTGAGAGGTAAGATTCTTAACGTTGAAAAGGCAATGGAACATAAGATTTATGAGAATGAAGAGATACGTAACATGTTTACTGCCCTGGGCGTAACAGTGGGCACGGCTGATGATCCAAAGGAGTTGAACATTGCCAAACTTCGTTATCACAAGCTCATCATAATGACCGATGCCGATGTAGACGGATCGCACATCGCTACCCTTATCCTCACATTCATTTTCCGCCATATGAAGGCATTGGTCGAACAGGGATTTGTTTATCTCGCGCAGCCGCCGTTATACCTGGTTAAGAAAGGAAAGGAACACGCATACGCCTACAATGAAGAACAACGAAAGGCTTTGATAGAGAAAATAGGGGGCGGCAAAGAGGAAGCAGTGACGATTCAACGTTATAAAGGGTTGGGAGAAATGAATGCTAACCAGCTCTGGGATACAACCATGAACCCAGAGACGAGAACGTTAAAACAGGTAACCATTGAAAGCGCAGCTGAATCTGACCGTGTTTTCAGCATGTTGATGGGTGATGAAGTGGGCCCGCGGAGAGAGTTCATCGAGAGCCACGCTAAATACGCAAAACTCGACGTTTAACCATTTCTACACGGTTGGTGGAAAAATAATCACGCCAATTATAAGTGACTATAAATTAATATTTTACCTCCGTTTTTTCGGCGGAAGGTAGACAGATTCGGCAAAATTACGGTCTCCAAGAGCCCTGAATGGCTTAATTTCAGGCATTACTAATTCAAAAATGAAAATACCATGTCTGAAGTAACTCTCACCGCTTACAATGTAAAGACCAAAGAAAAAGGTGTACCGATCAAGGATGCAGTGATCACAAAAACGGCCAAAGGTGCTTATATGGCGCAGGGCAATGATGGGAAAGGAAATAAGCTTACCACTTTGTTGGGCGAAGAAAAAGCAATGGCAGCTATTGAGGCAGGGATCGCCAAGAAAGGATGGTCTTAATACTAACGATTGAATTCGCAAAATAATGCCGGCAGCCAGGAACTGCCGGTTTTTTTATCAACTAGCAACCCTCCTAATAGGCATGGCAGAAGAGAAATGAAGATTGCAGCAGAACTAAAAACTTGTGCTTTTGCTCTGCAACGAACCACCTTTTTACATACAACGACGCAAACAAATCCTCAAATCATAGTACCAGGAAACTTGATGCGCCTGCGTAGCTGGTGGCCCTTATCAGGCCTTAAATTGGCTGGTGACAAGGCACTTGACCCTGGCACGAGCGAGCCTTGGGAGCCTGATTAGCGTCGGCAAATTAAATATCGTGCCCATCGAAAAAGTATTAAACTAAACCCGCTTGTTTCGTATCGGAATCCGGCCAATTTAACCCACAATACTTCAGCGTAAGGTCAAAGCGAATGTGCAAGGCATCATTCGTTCCACGTTATTATTTGTACGCATGGACATTGAGATGAATAGCGATCCCTTTTTACTTCTTTAAAATCCTAAACATCTGCTTCTTCTCCGCTGCCACCACTTCAATCAGATACATGCCCGATGAAAACTTCGGCCCACTCATATCAATAATTGATTTTTGAACAAAGGCATTAGCGGTTGACGTTTGCTGATGAACCAATTTCCCATTGCCATCGTACACGTTAACGTATACCATTTCGCCGGCTGTTGCCTGGTATACAAGATTGAAGATGCCACTTGAGGGATTGGGGTAAACTACCCACTTTACCTTTTCATCAAACAACACGGAGCGAATGGGTGAATAACTAAACTGGCCATCGTGATCAACAATCTTCAGGCGGTAGTAACGGACTCCCGTCTTATCAGACTCAACATCAATAAACTGGTACCTCTGCTCGGTAGTAGAATTCCCGTAACTGTTTACTTCACCAATCTTATGAAACTTGTTCTGTGTGAATTCTTCATTGCCTTTTGCCAATTCAATCTCGAATCGTGCAGTATTGTTTTCTGAAGCCGTTATCCATTCTGCGATCACATCATCATTTGAACCTCTTGTTGCAGTAAAGCTAACCAGCTTCACGGGCAAAGGATGGTCATTGGTAAGCGCACCGTCATTTAACCAAAATTCAGAAAAGTTCTTTACGTTGAATTCAGCGTAATATCCTTTATCAAAAGGAATCTTTCGCACAAACGATGGAATAGTAAATGACCATGTGCCACCGGTGTTATCTGCGATGGTTCCATTTTCCAGGGCATCCGCTGCACTAAATTTCGAAACTCCGAGTTCGGTCACCATACTGGGTTTAGTGCAAACAATGCAGCCTGTAGCTGCGATTAACGCTTCTGTTTCTGTATCAAGAAAATAAAAGCGGACGGTAGCTGAATCAGCCAGGTTTATGCTGGCCGGTTTGACGGTGATATTGCGGTTATGGTAATACTGTTCCCCATTATTCCGGACAGCACCGGTATTAATAAAGGCCTGAACATTTGTGTTGCCCAGGTTTTGTCCGTTGGGATTAATTGAAGCAACAAGCTTTCCTCCCGAAACAAAATCTATCCAGTTGGTTCCATTCACAGCAGGCTGGTTGATAACACCGCTTGTAAACGGCGGACCTTCATAAATGCCAAAGACATTGTCATAAATGTGAATATCGTCGACGGCAATACCTTCTTTAGATACAAATGGGTCCGATTCCATCACAATGCGGATACGCAAACGGTTCAGCGAAGTTGGCAAAGGAATCGTTGCGACATGCCAGCGTGTGTAGCTCTCAATGCTCCAGACATGATTGCCGCTGTAGTTTTTGTTATACCAGTTAGTCCCTGCGCCGTTAACTCCCAGTTTTGACCAGGTTAAACCATCAGCAGAATATTCTACGTACGCAGCATCACATAAAGTAGCACCACAATCTTCGAGGTCCAGCGCAACATTGAAACTTAAGGTTGGATTTGTCATACCCGAAATGTCAAAGCAGGGTGAATACAGGTATGATTTTTCCTGGTCATTGTAGTTCCCGATAAGATTAGTTTTCCAGGCTTTACTTCCGCTCGCAGCGCCATTAATCTGAAAAGAAACCGGCGTTCCATATTGCCATGAACTTTTATTTCCAGACGCGTGCCAGTTTCCATCATTTGCTTCGAAGCTCTCCAGGTAAGGAAAAGCTGCGATAACAGGAGCATTGTATATCGAAACAGTTGTCGTGTCATTGTTGCGGTAAGTGTCAGAAGCAAGGTCCACCCAAACTTTAACCGTGTGATTGCCGGCCGCTGAAAGATTAGCGGTAACAGTAAATGTATATTGAACCGATGTGCTGCCTGCTATGGATGGTATCGTTTCACTGGTAACCGCGCCCCCATCGATCTGCATCTTGACGGGAATCGAGGCTATTGCCGAAGTAAAACTATTCCTGACAGTTACTTTAACGGGAACGGCGTTTCCCAGTCCACAGCTTGACACCACGGGAGTATCAACGCTGATCATTTGAAGATCATTAAAAACCTTGTACAACCTGATATTATCAAACGTATAGCCCGCTCCTGATTCATTATCGGCTGTTATTTCCTGCCCCCACTGGCCCCATCGTACCTGGAAACTGGAAGAATATCCCTGAACGGGCAAAGCCGCCGCCAATATATTGCTCAACTCGATGCTTGAAGATTGCTTGAATGCGCCGGCTTCGCCCTGGTTTGCATACAGGTCATATACCTCAATCCAGTTTTTTTGATCATCGCCTCTTATCCAGACTTTGTTGGCAGCATTGGCAACCTGCCCATGCTGTTTGTATTTGAAGTCAAGCCGGATGTCATCAACCGAAGTATTATAACCTGCGAGGTTAAAAGTCCCCGTAAGCGAATCGATGTTTCCGGCAGCAGTAAAGCGATCGACATCCAGGGTCAAAGCTTTGGAACCTGAATATGCAATACCGCTATTGACAAAACTACGTATCTGTCCAAATGCGGTCGTCGATTTAAAATCATACCTGTCCAATCCGATTAAACCCGTTTGTTGTGTGGTATGCGTTTGCACGGCGGCTGTTTCGATGTCGTCCAGAAATTCCGTGGTAAGGTCAATAAATGGATTATCCAACTGTTTGAAAATTTTAGTCAGCGTATCATTTTTCGGAACAGGATCACCGGGATACGACACACTTACTTTCACCTCATAGTTTCCAATCGCCGACATATTAGCAGTTGTAACAAAATTGTATACAAAACTGCCCCGGGCAATTATTACAGGTGCAATAATGGTTTCATTAACAGGAGGACCACCATTGATAGAATAACTCACCGGGATATTCCCCGTTGTTGCAGCATTATCTAAATTTTCGATGCGGACCCTAATAACAACATTATTTGTTAATGCAGTAGAAGTCGACACCCTTCCTGAGCTTGCCGGCAGAAGGATGGCGTCAATCTTTAAATCTTTATCAGACATAGTGCCACCGCAGGTGCCGTTTGTTGGCTGACGAAAAATAGCAAACGATCTTCTGCCCGGGCTGCCATTGATTCTGGCTCTAACGGTAACCCAGTACAAAGTATCTTTCGAAACGCCACTGATCGTATATACAGTATCTGTTGTGGTAGCTATAGGAACCATCTCATCGCCCCGTAGCATCATTACTTCATAATCGATGGTCCCCGGTAGCCCGGTTACCGGTGACCATTCCATAGCGATATAATCTTCACATTGAACCAAAGCAAACCTCACGGGCGGCACTCCAAGAATAGTAAACGGAGCACTGATACTCTCAATCCCTGTTCCGTTATGAATGATCTTCACTTTCGCATTATTGGTAGCAACAGCAGGAAGAAACCATTTATACTGGCGAATATTGCTGGCGACATTAGTTACAATACCTGTCCATGGTCCGTTATCAATTGAATACTGCAAAGTGAAGTCATTTGCAGGATTGCCGTATGATTCCCACGTAATATAAATGGAATCGCCATCCTCCAACCTTTCTCCACCTATAGGATAGGTAAGTTCTGTGGAAACAGGTATTGGGTCAAATGCCAAAAAATATTCATGCTGACCGCCAAAAGGAATCGTAGTTCCGGACACCGACAATGTATAGGTTCCCGCAGCAGGATTATCAATTACTACTTGCTCAATATTATTTACATGATCAGCCCCGGTTATGGCAGGCTGGTTCACATTTGCAGAGGCTGTATCCAACAATAGTGGTAAATGGACCACTGCTGAGGGATCCGAAACCTGTAGGTCGAGGTCATTTATAAGGGCCGGATTTGACATGGCAGCCGCGGCGGAATCATTCCAGTACAACATTACTTTTAAAGCAGCTGTACCTGCTGGTACTGTAATATTATGTGTATTGGTGGCAGCACTGTTTACTGAAGCGTTGAAGTAATTATTATTCTCCAGCATCCTTACTGAACGAAGCAGATTCATAAACCCAAATCCATAACTGAAATCAGGACCCGCATTTCCTTTATCGGTGGCACCATTGCAGATCAGGGTCTTCATCAGACCGCTTTTTGGATTGGCACCTGCGTTTAATTGCCTGTAACGCTGATATAACAACGCAAGTCCCCCGCTCACGGCCGGGGCCGCCATACTTGTACCTGATGAAGATCCATAGGCATGAGTTGGAGTTGTTGAATTAACAAACATTCCCTGGGCAACAACTTCAGGCTTGATACGTCCGTCCCGTACCGGTCCCTTGCTTGAATTAGAAAACAGGACTCCCAATTCGTCGGCATTGCCAACACTGATCGTGTTTTTTGAAGTTTGATAGCTGCCAAGCACATTGCCGAATCCTGCCAGGTAAGGTGCGCAAATGAAATCGCCGCTGTTGCCGGCTGCAAATACATGTTGCAGATTTGGCATTTGGAACGTCTGCTGATCAACAACCCGGGAAACAAGATCATATACACCAAACACGTTGCAATCGTCTGTTATTAAACCGTATGAATTATTGGTAATAACCATCCCATAATCCTGTACGTACACCGGCGCATATGCCAAAATGTTGGATGAATTTTGAGCAATAATGGTAGCTTTCGAAGCATAGCCGGTATATTTTTCTTCCCTGATACCACCACCTGCAGTAGTTCCCATTACATGCAAACCATGGGTGCCTCCCTGGAATGCTGCGCGGTTGATAAGGCGGCCTGTAAAGTCAACATGGCGCAAAGGATTAGAATCGTCCCCAACACCTATTACTACTCCGTCACCTAGCAAGTTGCGGCCACCGGGTAATGAGGACTTTAGAACATTTGCTTTTGTGTTAGCTATGCTTTTATTATTGATGGGCTCGTCTTCTTTTGGCGCAGCCTGTACGTATTCGACAAACGGAAGAGAAGCCAGCTCTTTTATTCGTTCTGTGGCGATGCGTAACGCGACGATGTTATGATTTTTGTAGACCGTTGAAACAATCTCAAAATTCCTGTTGGCTATTTCCGCACTTACGGTTTGAAATGAATATGACCTGGGAAAACTGATCCATACATCTAATGTCCCCGGTGTTTTCACTGCCCAGCGTGGAAAAATTCCGGCCGCCAAAGCCGGCTGCATTTTTTGTTCAGGTGTAAGTTGAAGAATAGCCCTGGTCTTTACACGGGCTAATAATCCAATATCCAGAGAACCATTAACCGTAGCTGTGTAAGCATTGTTGGGAATATAATCAAGCAGGTGAATTCCGTTCAACCTTAAAATCTCTTTCTCTGATTCCGTCGGTATTTTTTCGAACTGGATAACTATAAATGTCCTGCCGCCCGGACGCATTGCGGTCCTGTTCAAAACTTCGATGCTTGTGTCAGAAATATTTTTAGAAGGAATAAAGGCTCCGCTCCGTAAGGCCAGGCGATACCGGGTGGAGTCTTCCTGTTGAGCAGGAACAACCTGTGCAGAGCCGGCATAGGAGTACAGCAACAACACAGCCATCAAAGGAACTGGATTGAAACTCATAAGAGTCTGTAAGTTATGAAAATAAAACGAATAATGGGAAGGGTGAGCAGGTTACTTTCTTGCATGGATCACACGAACTTTCACCGGAAAAGTGCGGGTAGGTTTTACTGGTTTGTGTGAATTTGGCTTCACCCATAGCTCCTTTATCAGGCAGTCACCTGGCTGGTTGCAAAACAATAACGATGAAGCCCCGTTAAAAATCGCAGCAGTTCTTCCATTGATTTAATGGGTTCAGCGATAAGCATAAACAGTTTACCCGTTTGTTTCAACCTTGCCTTATGAGTGCCGGTTTGAAGATATTGCAGAATATTGTTAAATAGCGGCGATTCGAAATATGTTGAATCAGGACGATTGATAAAATAGCAACGAAGCGTATTATCCTTTAGTGACATTTTTTCAAACCCAAGGTCAACAGCCAGCCTGCGGCAACGAACGGTAATAAACAGGTCGTTTACCTGTTGAGGGATGGGACCAAAACGATCACCCAGCTCCTGTTTCATTGCTTTCAGGTCTTCCTCGTTTTCGGAGCTATCCAACCGCTGGTAGAGTGATAATCTCTCTGTGATGCTTTCAACATATTCATCCGGGATTAATATTTCCAGGTCGGTATCAATGGTACAATCTTGCACATAGTCGTCCTGGCTGGCTATTTCTTCCTTAAACAGTTCTTTGAAATCTGTTCGTTTTAACTCACGGATCGCTTCATCGAGAATTTTCTGGTACATTTCAAAACCAATCTCTGCCATAAAACCACTCTGTTCACCTCCGAGCAAATTGCCGGCACCACGTATATCCAAATCACGCATGGCAATCTGGAATCCGCTACCAAGATCGCTATGTTGCTCCAGTGTCTGCAGTCTCTTTCTTGAATCTGCAGGCAATGTGCTGATTGGCGGAGCCAGGAGGTAACAAAATGCTTTCTTATTGCTGCGGCCAACTCTACCCCTTAACTGGTGAAGATCGCTCAATCCAAACTGGTGTGCATTGTTGACGATGATCGTATTGACATTTGGAATATCCACTCCGCTTTCTACAATATTGGTAGACACGAGCACATCATACTTCTTGTCAATAAAGTCCAGCACTCTTTCTTCAAGCACATGTCCTTCCAGTTGACCGTGCGCATAGCCAATACTCAGATCGGGACATAATCCCTGGATGATTGAGGCCATTTCTGCAAGTCCACTTATTCGATTGTAGATTACAAATACCTGGCCCCCTCTTTCTGTTTCGTAATAGATTGCGTCCCGGATGAAATCCTGGTTATACACCTGGACTTCAGTTTGAATCGGCTGCCGGTTTGGTGGTGGTGTGTTTATGATACTCAGATCCCTGGCGCCCATCAACGAGAATTGCAATGTTCTCGGAATTGGCGTGGCCGTTAATGTCAAACAATCAACAGTTGTGCGAAGTGTTTTGATCTTTTCTTTATGACCCACTCCAAACTTTTGCTCTTCATCGATGACGAGCAATCCCAGATCCTTGAATTTTACTTCCTTTCCCAAGATACCATGAGTGCCAATGAGTATTTCGACCTTTCCTTCCTGAACCCTTTTCAACGTTTCCTTCTTCTCTTTCGCAGATCTGAAGCGATTTATATAATCTATAGTAACAGGGAAATCTTTCAGCCGCTCGGAAAATGTTTTATAATGCTGAAAGGCGAGTATGGTTGTTGGTACCAAAATAGCAGCCTGCTTGCCGTCGACACAGGTTTTGAATGCCGCTCTTATGGCTACCTCTGTCTTTCCAAAACCCACATCGCCACAAACCAAACGATCCATTGGTGAAGACGATTCCATATCTTTCTTTACGTCCGCGGTGGCCTTACTTTGATCGGGGGTATCCTCATATATAAAAGAAGCTTCCAGCTCCGTTTGCAGATAATTATCGGGTGAGTGTGCAAATCCTTGTTGTGTTTTTCGTTTTGCATACAACTTGATAAGGTCAAAAGCGATTTCCTTAACTTTTGTTTTGGTCTTCTCTTTTAATTTATTCCAAACATCGCTTCCAAGCTTATTCACTTTTGGCACACTGCCTTCTTTGCCGGTATACTTAGCGATTTTGTGAAGCGAGTTGATATTTACATACAGAATATCAGAGTCCTTATAAATGATTCTGACTGCTTCCTGAACCCTGCCATTCACTTCCATTTTCTGCAATCCACTGAATACCCCTACCCCGTGATCAATATGTGTTACAAAATCGCCGGGCTGCAGTTCGCGAAGTGTTCTTAAGGTGAGCGCTTTGTTTTTATTATAGGCTTGTTTTACCCTGTATTTGTGATAGCGCTGGAATATCTGGTGATCCGTATAACAAACTATCTTAAGATCTTCATCGATAAATCCTTCATGAATGGATGTTGCTACCGGGTTGAAAACTATGTCTGCTTTTAAATCGTCAAAAATTGTTTGCAGCCGCTCCAACTGCTTTGGATTATCCGAAAAAATGTAAAGTTGAAACGCTTTAGCTGACCAGCTTTTCAGATCTTTTATCAGCAACTCAAACTGGCGGTTGAAGGCCGGCTGAGCCTTGGTAGAAAAGTTAATAGTGAACAAGGAAGCGGGAGTGGGAAGAGGCAAGTGGCGAGTGGGGAACGCGCTATTATAGCCAAATCCTATGACGTGCCGGTTTATCGCCTTTTCTACAAAATCACCGGCTGTAATAAATCCTCCGATAGTTACGTCTTTCTTCAATAGGTTATCTTCATCTTCGTCCAGAGTTTCGTGTCTTGTTCCTTGTCCCTTGTTCCTTGTAGCTTGTTCCTTTCCGTCACCTTGTCCCTTCATTTCGTTCTGCAGACTCATAAAGGAACGAAGCTCATCTTCACAATCCAAGAGCTTCTCATGGCAAACTGCATAATCCTGGAACCAGAAAATCGTGTTTTCAGGCAGGAAATCGAACAACGAAATTCTTTCTTCGTTTGCAAATTGGGTATCGACATTTGGAATAATGCTTACCTGCAACAGTTTCCGTTCACTCAATTGCGTTTCAGGATCCACAATACGGATAGAATCGACGTCATTACCAAATAGTTCAATCCGGTACGGCTTTTCATTGCCAAAAGAGTAAATATCAAGAATTCCTCCCCTGACTGCAAACTGTCCCGGCTCGTAGACAAAGTCAGTGCGCTCAAATCCATAATTCGTCAGCTTTAGAAGCAAGTCTTCCACGTTTAAAACATCGCCTGATTTGATAAAAATGATATTTGACGAAAGCGTGTTTGGAATAACCACTTTTTCGAAAAGAGCTTCGGGGTATGTCACGAGGACCTTACGATTTACTGTTACCGATTCAGTGGTTGCGGAAGACGCAATTTTCGTCAACGCCTCCGTGCGCAGCATTACATGCGATGAATTGAGCAGCCGATAGTTCTTTCTGTTCTTAAAGGAGGAAGGGAAATAAAAAATATCCAGTGCGCCGGTAAGGTTTTCCAGGCTATTGTGATAATAGGCGGCCTCCTCTGCATCATTTAATACGATAAGGTGGTTGAGCTGCTGGCAATGCGGATGCAGGAGAGTTGCAGCGGTTACAAATACAGGTGAACTGCCGAGTAGTCCGTGCGCATATATTTTTTGAGGTTGGGAAAAAGAAAGCCTGTCCGCCAGCTGAAAAAGGCGGGGGTTGTTTTGAAACAATTGCAACAATTCCTGTGTCATGATTCCCCGCTGCAAAAGTAAGGACAATATGTCTTTCTCGTTAAAGTTCTTTGACGCAAGTAGTATCTGACCTTAAGGTTGAACGCCCTGGGAGTTTCTAAATCTCCCAGACACATAAGAACAGGAACACATAGATATATTCTATGTTAACCTCTGTGCCAATGTTTAAGGAAGGTGTTGTTCAAACTCTTTCAAACTAAGGCGAGGGTTAATACACGGCATCATAATTCGCCTTGAAAACCACTTCGGTTGTTTTGCCGCGTTTTACTTGAATAGGATGAATATTATTTTTTTCATCAAACTGGCTGGAATAAAAAAGCGCACCTTTTTTTACAAAAAGAGAATACCAACCCGGGCGTAATTTCACCTTGAAATATCCATTTTCGTCCGTTTCTACCTGCTTTACAAGTATCGTGGAAATGTCATGATAAAAAGCAGAATTTCCCTCGCGTTTAACTTCATTAATATTAGTGAGGCCGTAGATATAAAGTGTTGTCTTGATTCCTTTAGGCTTTAATGGTGACTGGCCAGGTGAAGGCATCTGGTTTCCGGCGACGAGATAGACTTGTCCTTTAGCGCCCGTATGCACGCATGAAAGCAACATTTCCGCCGAAAAAGAGGTCAGCAATAAAGTCGAAATAAGAACCGGGTAGAAATTATGCGTCTTCATCCTAATTGCCTTCTTATTTTAATTTCTCTTTGCTTAAATTCTGTAAATTAGGCAGTTTTTAGCTTTCCCTATAAGAAACAAACCATGTAACTGATAATATGAGAACGTTTAGCCTGCGTTTATTCACCCTGATTTTTTTAACAACCTGCAGCTTCATTTCCTGGTCTCAAATTAAAACTGAAACCAATATCTTAAGAAGGGCGGCTTTGCTGCGTGCTGAAACACGAAAAGCCGAACGGCAAAAACTGCTGGTGCTGGCTAAAGAAAAAGGCTGGGATACGCTTATAAAAGGGAAAAAAGGCTACATAGCATCGCTGGCAAGAGTCGATGCATTCGGAATGCCACTCTATATTGCTACAGAAAACGTCAATTCGGCTGCAACAATTGGCACCAACAAATTATGGACAGGCGGATCTACGGGACTTAATCTTGATGGTGCCGCCAACAATGTGAAAGGTAAACTGGCCATTTGGGATGGCGGCAGTCCGCTCGGTACACATATTGAATTTACGGGGAGGATTAATGAAAAAGATAATGCTGATATCAGTGATCACTCAACGCATGTTGCAGGAACAATGATTGCAAAAGGCATTAACCCTGCCGCAAAAGGTATGAGCCACGGTATACAGGAGTTGCTGGCCTATGATATGCTCAACAGTAGCGACATTGAAGAAATGATGGCCGAGGGGCCAGATCTTCTCGTATCAAATCATTCTTATGGTTTCCCTGCAGGCTGGCAATATAATGACCGGTGGGAATATTATGGCCCACCGAATTCAACAGAAGATTACAAGTTTGGATATTATTCGGAAGAAGCCATGCTGTGGGATTCCATTGCATATAACGCGCCGTATTATTTACCTGTTAAGTCCGCAGGTAATAACAGGGAAACCAATGGACCGCCAGTCGGAGAAACATATTACAGGAGAAATGCATCAGGCGCCTGGGTCGCCGGAACGAGGCCTGCAGGAATTAGCAACAACGACGCTTACGATATCCTGTCAACGGTAAGCAACGCAAAAAATATTTTGGTTGTTGGTGCTACCAATCCCATTACTGTCTACAGTAGCGCGAAAGATGTGGCGCTTACAACATTCAGCAGTTGGGGCCCCACTGATGACGGCCGTATTAAACCGGACCTCGTTACAGATGGCGTAAATGTTTTTTCCCCGATATCCACCGCCAACAACGCGTATGATATTTATACGGGCACTTCGATGTCATCTCCCGCAGCAGCGGGTTCTTTGTTGTTGCTGCAGGAATATTATTCAACATTACATGCCGGAGCTTTTATGCGTTCGGCAACATTAAAGGGAATTGCGATCCATACCGCAAGAGAAGCAGGGGCTTATCCCGGGCCCGATTACCAGTTTGGATGGGGCCTCTTGAATATGGAAGATGCTGCTGCTGCGATCACCGCCAATAACACAACGCATTTGCTGCAGGAAAATGTATTGAACAATGGTTCAACTTTTTCATTGCCTGTTATTGCTTCAGGAAACGGAACGTTAAAAGCCACCATTTGCTGGACCGATCCGAAGGGTGCCGTTACACCGGAAGGAAGCGCGCTGGACAATACGAGTAAAAAACTCGTTAATGACCTCGATCTTGTGATTAAAAAAGGAACTACGATCTACAGAACGTGGACGCTCAATCCGTCTCTGCCGGCAAATGCAGCCACACGCGCCAATAACTCTGCCGATAATGTTGAAAAGGTGGAACTACCCGACGTCGTTCCCGGCGATACGTATACTATTGAGATCACGCATAAAAATACTTTGGCAAGAGGTTCCCAGGCCTATTCATTGATCGTAAGCGGGGTTAGCAGCCAGCCTTATTGTGCGTCAGGAGCAACGAATAATGCCGGAGCTAAGATTGACAGTGTTTCATTTAATAAGATCAGGAAAAAGAATGTCAGTGGATGTACCACGTACAATAACTATACAACCATCACAGACACGATTGAAACCAACCAGGTATTTCCATTGTTTGTAAGGCTGAGAAGCTGTGATGCTACATCGGCAGATAAGATCGTGAAAGCTTTTATAGACTTCAATAACGATGGTGATTTTACTGATGCAGGTGAAAATGTTGCTACCAGCGCAGTGATTACCGGTGATGGAGATTTTACTGCCAATATCAGTTTGCCGGCCGGTCTTGCAACGGGCAACTCCAGCATCTTGCGTATTGTAATGCAGGAAACAAATTCTGCAGCCGCCGTCACTTCGTGCGGATCTTATGCACGAGGGGAAACACAGGATTATAAACTATATGTGGCGGCGCCATCGACAGATGTTGGCGTTATCGAGCTGATGTCGCCGGCAAATGGTGAATGTCCTTCCGCAGAACAATATGTCGCTGTACGCATCCGCAATTTCGGTAGAGTAAACAAGACCAACATACCTGTTTCGGTTGAAGTAAAAAAGGGCGCGACCGTTGTTTCAAATCTGTCTGCCACCTTTAAAGGAACCGTGCCGGCTGGAGAAGATGCCATTTACACGTTCCAGGACCCGGTGGCGTTTGATGCAAATTCGACTTATACTTTCACCACCACGACTTCATTATTGGAAGATCAAAAACCCGGCAATGATGAAAGTGTCGCGACTATCGCGATCTCGGGAAATAGCACTGCACCATCTGGCAATGCAGTTGTCTGCAACAACAATGTATTGTTAAAAGTAAGCCCCGCAACTTCTGACCTCTATACATGGTATGATGCCAACAACGCAACTACGCCTATCGCAACAGGCACCTCAACGTCGACAACTACAGTAGCCGCTACTTATTACCTCGGCAAAAATGATGTAAGCAAAAAACTTGGTCCTGCCAATAAACTGGTCTTCCCGGCCGGAGGGTATCTGCAGTTTGAAGACAATGAACAGGTAAGATTGATCTTTGATGCAACACAGCCTGTCCTGTTGGACAAAGCCAGGATGTATATCGGCCATGCGGGTAAGGTTAAATTGCTATTGCGAAGGATTACGGATTTTAATTATGAAGATGGATCCTACAGTTATTTCCCGGCTCTTGATTCTACCTATACAATAGATGTATATCCTACAGCACCAACTCCTCCCATTCCAAATGAAGAAAACAATGATCCCGCGGACCAGGGAGCTATTTTTCATCTCGGAATGATTGCTCCCACGGATGGTACCTGGGCAATTATTGCAACGACGACTGGCGGCGCATCGGTTTTCAGGAACAGGGATATTACTGCCGCAAATTATCCATATAGCATACCGGGCGCGATCGATCTCACCGGTAATGGCGCTGTTGATGGCAACGATCCTAACTATTACCAGGGTTTCTATTATTTCTTCTACAATACGTCGATACAAATAGCTGGCTGCGCTTCTGCACGAACTGCCATTGT
>Ga0207675_100000301_pt1 | contig 47388 bp, 41 predicted proteins | sample KBSSwiS42_FD_184305 | JGI IMG/M metagenome (GOLD analysis project Ga0207675, IMG submission 184305) | Switchgrass rhizosphere microbial communities from Kellogg Biological Station, Michigan, USA - KBS Switchgrass S4-2 (SPAdes) (version 2) | ecosystem: Host-associated > Plants > Roots >...
CAGGTCGCCGTGCCTCCCAGGCACGGCTGAAACTGTGCGGGGCACAGTTTCACCTGATCATTTTGGCGCATGGCGTCGTTGCTCGTCGGGTACGATACGGCCAGCATCGCCCCCTCCTCGCGCCTAGCCCTGCGCCAAAATCCGCTCCGTCTCGACCATTGCCAGTTATGAGTTTACGCCCTAGCGCCGCGCGGAAAAGGAGAGCCGCGAATGGGGCTTGGTGCGCGAATATTATGCTTCGGTGAGCTGTTGTTGCGGCTTTCCGCCCCGGACCGGGAACATCTCTTCCAACAGAATCGGCTCGACGCCCAATTCGGGGGGGCCGAAGCCAATGTTGCAGTGGCGCTGGCGCGGCTCGGCGTACCCAGTGCCGTAGTCTCGGCGCTGCCCGACGATGCCGTCGGCGATGGCGCGATCGACGCGATTCGCCGCCACGGCGTCGACGTGTCGGGCATGGTGCGCGCGCCGGGCCGGCTGGGTCTTTACTATCTGACTCCCGGCGCGGGGCTGCGCGCCTCGGCGATCGTCTACGACCGCGCCGGCAGCGTGTTCGCCGAAACACCGGCATCGGCTTACGACTGGCCGCGCCTGCTCCAGGGCGTCGAATGGCTGCATCTTTCGGGGATAACGCCGGCGCTCGGTCCCGGTCCCGTCGAAGTCGGGCTTGCGGCGATCGCAGCGGCGCACGAAGCCGGCGTCAAAGTCTCGTTCGACGGCAATTTTCGCGGCAGCCTGTGGGCGCGATGGTGCACCGATCCCGCGCCGATCCTTGCGCGCTACATCGCCGGCGCCGATCTGCTGTTTGGCAACCATCGCGATTTGTCGCTGGTGCTCGGCCAGCGACTCGGCGGCGACACTGCCGCGGCGCGCCGCGAAAGCGCGCTCGTCGGATTCGATCATTTTCCGCGGCTGAGCGTGATCGCTTGCACCGCGCGTACGATCGTGGGGCCTGATCATCATCGCCTCAGTGCGCGGATCGACACCCGCGCCGAGGCGCACGAGACGGCCGAGATCGACGTGCCGCAGATCGTCGATCGCATCGGCACCGGCGACGCCTTTGCTGCAGGCGTACTCGCTCGGCTCGCGGATGGTCCCACGGCTGCGGCAGAGACCGGGCTCGCACTCGGGGCGCTCAAGCACGCGACGCCCGGCGATCACAGTTTCACGACCGCGCGCGAGCTTGCCGAGTTCGCGCGCGGTGGGCTCGAAGTGCGGCGATGAAGCAGATCCTGGCTGCGGTGCTGTGCCTTGCCGCGCTGCCGGCCATGGCCAAGGACAGTCCCGCACTTGCGATCACATTCGACGACCTTCCAGTGCATGGGCCGCTGCCGCCGAACGAGACGCGTGTCGGTGTCGGCGATGCACTGATCGCCGCGATTCGTGCGGCGAAGGCCGGGCGCGTCTATGGCTTCATCAATGCCGACCAGGCGGGCAAATCGCCCAGCGCCGCGCCGATGCTCGACCATTGGCGCGCCGCCGGCCTGCCGCTCGGCAACCACACATGGAGCCATGCCGACCTCGACCGGGTGACCGCCAAGGCGTTCATCGACGAGATCGCACGCAACGAGCCGGTGCTCCGAGCCAAGGGCTCGGACTGGCACTGGTTTCGTTTCCCGTATCTCAACGAAGGCATGGATCCCGCGAAGCGCGCCGCCGTGCGTGCCGAACTCGCCAAACGCCAGTATCGCATCGCCGCAGTGACGATGGATTTTCACGACTATGGCTGGAACGATGCCTATGCGCGATGCGCGACGAGCGCCGACGCCAAGGCGATCGCCTGGCTCGAGCAAAGCTATCTCGACGCCGCGCACGAATCCGCCGAGTTGTCGCGCGCCGCAGCGAAAGCAGCCTATGGCCGCGACATTCCTTATGTGCTGCTGATGCACGTCGGCGCGTTCGACGCGCGGATGCTGCCGCGGCTGCTCGCGCAATATCGCAGCGAGGGATTCCGCTTCGTGAGCCTGCCCAGGGCGGAGTCCGATCCGGCCTATGCGGCCGACGTCAATCCGGCGCTGCCGCCCGCGCCGTCGCTCGAAGATCGCGCGCACAAGACAGGGAAGCCGTTGCCCAGTCCGCACAGCTACGACGAGGAACTTGCGGCAATTTGCCGGGCCGCCCAATAAAGCGCGGGACATATCTCAAGGCGAGGCGCGCACCGGCCGCATCCCCGCCTCAGCTCACAACATCACGCCCCGTTTCCAGATCGCGATCTCGCGTTCGTCGTTTCGCTCCGACTTGGTCGGCGCGCCCGACGCGACGTCGCGTACCAGGTGGAGCAGCTCGCCAGCCGTTGCGTCGAGCCCCCGGTCGAGTACGCGGCCGGCATCGAAATCGATCCAGCCCGGCTTGCGTTCGGCGAGCGCGCTGTTCGACGCAATCTTGATCGTCGGGACCGGAAAGCCGAGCGGCGTCCCGCGGCCGGTCGTGAAGAGGATCACCGTCGCGCCCGCGGCGGCGAGCGCTGTGCTCGACACGGCATCGTTGCCGGGCGCCTCGAGCAGCGTCAGCCCCTTACGGCCGATGCGTTCGCCATAGCGGCGCACGTCGGTCACCGGCGCGTGCCCGGCCTTCTGCACCGCGCCGAGCGACTTTTCCTCGAGCGTGGTGATCCCGCCGGCGATGTTGCCGGGCGACGGATTCTCCGAGACAGGCTCGCCATGCGCGACGAAATAGGCTTTGAAGTCGTTGACCAGCCGACCGATCGCATCGAACGTGGCATCGTCGACCGCGCGGTCCATCAGCAGCTGTTCGGCGCCGAAGATCTCGGGAATTTCGGTCAGGATCGACGCACCGCCGGCCTCGGTCACGGCATCGCTCATCCGGCCGACCAGCGGGTTTGCCGTCAGCCCGGAAAGCCCGTCGGATCCGCCGCATTTGAGCCCAAGCACCAGCGCCGACAGCGGCTGCGCACTGCGCACGTCCTGCGTCGCTTGCGCGATGAGTTCGTCGACCAGCGCGAGCCCCTCCTCGACTTCGTCGCCGGCAAGCTGGCTGGTGAGCGTGCGGATGCGCGGCCGGACAGCCGGATCGACTTCCTCGAGCAATCGATCCAGCTGGTTCGATTCACACCCCAGACCGACCAGCAGCACGCCGCCGGCATTGGGATGCTGGGCCAATGCGGCGAGGATCGACCGCGTTCCCGCGAGATCGTCGCCAAGCTGCGAGCAGCCGAACGGATGCGGAAAGGCATGGACGCCATCGACGCGACCGGCATGGCGCGCATCGGCCTGCGCGGCGATCTTCTGCGCGGTGCGTGCGACGCAGCCGACCGTCGGGAGCACCCAGATCTCGTTGCGCGTGCCTACCCGACCATCGGCGCGCGCATAGCCGAGAAAGCCGGGCGCGGGCACGGGATCGTGCGGTTCGGGCGCAGTGAGCCGGTGATAGCTGCCGCTGGTCGCGAGCGCGGTCGACAGATTGTGGCTGTGGACGATTTCGCCGGGCGCAATGTCGGCAGTCGCGGTACCGATCGGGAAACCGAACTTGCGAACCGGCTCGCCCTTGGCGATCGGTTGGACGGCGACCTTGTGCCCGCGACCGACCGGCTCGCGCAGCGCAACCGGCGCCTCCTCGCCTGGGGCAACATCGCGCAGCGCCGTGGCGACATTGTCGCGCGGATCGACCTGGAACAGCGCGGGGCTCATTACAGGATCACCTGCGCGTCAACGATACGACGCGCGATACGCGCCACACGACCGAATCCGCCGGTACCGCCGGCGATCGATGCGACTATACTCGTGAGCAGCATGCTTCCTTCTCGGTGAGCCCGGCCGCGACCAGGGCAGGCGCGCGCCTACCACATGCCGGTACGACATGCACAGCCCGTTTGCAGACGCTCAATGCTCGCGGAACGAGGCCCAGAAGGTCCCGAACAGCGGCTCGAGGGCATAGTCGAGTGCGGTGCGCTTGCGCAGGGGAATCAGCACTTGCGCGGGCATGCCCGGGCGCAGGTCGAACTGCTTGCCGCGCACTTCGCGGATCAGATTGACCTGGTCATAGGGCACCACGACATCGCCGGTGAAATAGCTCTGCCCGTTGCGTTCATCGGTCAGCGCGTCGGCGGAAAGCCGAGTGATCTTGCCTTCGAGGTTCGGCAGCGATCGCTCATGGAGGCCCGAGAATTTCACCAGCGCGCGCTGACCGACATGCAAGTCGTCGGCATCGTCGGGCGCGATCTTCGCCTGGACCACCAGCGGCGCCCGCTCGGGGACGATGTCCATCAGCTTCTGGCCCGGCGCAATCACTCCGCCCGGCGTAAATGCCGTGAGCCCCACCACGGCGCCTGTCGCAGGCGCGACGATCGACGTGCGCCGCAGTTGATCGCGCGCGGCGGTCCATTTGGGCAGCACGTCGCCAAGCTGCGTGTCGACTTCGCGCAACTCCGCGGTCGCGTGCTCGCGGAACGTGCGCTCGGCCTCGATCCGCTGCAGCTCGCTTTCGCGCGCGGCGTTCGCGGTCTGCGCGACGCTCGCCTGATATTGGCCGCCCTGGCCCTGGAGTTCCGCGCGCGCGCGCTCGAGTTCGCGCATTCGCGTCTCGGATACGAAGCCCTTGTCGGCGAGCGGCCGCAGCGAATTGATCTGTTCCTCGATCAGTCGCAGCTGCTCCTTCGCCGAAATCACTTGCTGGCCATAGCCACGTCCCTGATCGCCCGACTGCGCCGCCCGTGCGCCGAGCGCACTGCGCTGCGCCGAAAGCGAAGCCGCGCGCGCCCGGAACTCGCTTTCCTGCAGCTTCAGCGCGAGCATCGCGGCCTCGCGATCCTCGCCGCTGAACGCGGCGAATTCGGGAGGAGTCGCGATGCTGGGCCGCCCGAATTCCTCCGCCTCGAGGCGCGCCCGTTGCGCAAGGAGCCGCATCGCCTGCGACGCCAGCGCACGCTCCTGCGCACGCACATCGGCGCCCGCCAGTTCGATCAGCAACTGGCCCTGTTGTACACGCTGGCCTTCGCGCACCAGGATCCGGCTGACGACACCACCTTCGCGGTGCTGGACGGCCTGGCGCTGGCCGGAAACGACCAACTGGCCGGGCGCATAGGCCGCGGCGTCGAGATGCGCGAACGCGGCCCAGCCGAGGAACACCACGAAAAACAGCACGGCGAGGATCGTGCCGACCCGGATGTCGCGCGAAGGATCGGCGGCCGCCGGAACCGGCGTGATGCTGGTCGGCTGCGGCGGGAGCAGGAAGGGCGCGTTCATGCCGACTGCACCCGGCGGATGTTCTGTGGCGCGATCTTCGGCAAGACCTCGTCGCGTGGTCCATAGACCTCCACGCGCCCGTCACGCAGCACCAGCATTTTGTCGATCACCGGCAGGATACTCAGTTTGTGCGAAACGATCAGCACGGTAACGCCCTCAGCCTTGAGCTCGCCGATCGCATTCACCAGCGCGGCATCGCCATCCGAATCGAGATGGGCATTGGGCTCGTCGAGAATCAGGATACGCGGATCGCCATAGACCGCGCGCGCCAGCCCGATGCGCTGCGCCTGCCCCGCCGATACACCGCGGCCGCCCAGCTTGAGCTGATGGTCAAAACCACCCGGAAGCCGCTTGATCAGCACGTCGGCGCCAACTTTTTCGGCCGCATCGACCACTGCCGCGTCGACAGCGGCGCGGTCCTCCCCCAGTTCGGCGGAAAAGCGCGCGATATTCTCTGCAACCGTCCCGGCGAGCAGCGCCGGGTCCTGCGGCAAATAGCCGAGGTGCCGCGCGAGCAGCTCGGGATCCCAGTCCTTGCTGTCGGCACCATCGAACCGCACCGAGCCGCGATCGGCTACCAGCGCACCCGCGATCGCACGCACCAGCGTCGATTTGCCGGCACCGCTCGGCCCGACGATCGCCAGCACTTCGCCCGGCTCGACGCGCAGCGACACCGAGTTGAGGATCGCGCCGTCACGCGCATCGTTCAGCACGGTCAGGTTCTCGATCAGGATCTCGCCGCGCGGCGCCGGCAATTGCGTCGGCACGCGCCGGTCGCCCGCGCTTTCCAGCAGCCCTGAAAGGTTGCGATATCCCGCGCGCGCTTGCTCGATCATTTTCCAGCTGCCGATCAGCTGCTCGATCGGCGACAGCGCGCGCGCAATCAGGAACGACGCGGCGAAGATGGCGCCGCCCGAGATCTGGCCGTCGGCGGCGAGCAGCGCGCCAAGGCCGAGCGCGAGCGACTGCAGCGCGAGCCGCGTGAACTTGCTGACGGTGAGATAGCCGCCCGAAGCGAAACTTGCTTCGGTCTGTGCGACGAGCATCGATTCGCGTTGGCGCAGCTGGCGCGCGACCATTGCGCGGCGCATGCCGAGCGCACGGATGCTGTCGCTCGATCCCAGCAGTGCGTCCTGGTTGGCGTAGCACAGCGCTGCGACCGACTGCGCGCGGCCGAGCCGCTCGCGCGTCGCACGCTCGTTGCGCCACGCAATCAGCGGAAGCGTTGCGCAGCCCAGCAATGCCACCACGCCAATCCACGGATGCACCAGAAAACAGACCAGGATGTAGATCGGCATCCACGGCGCGTCGAATAGCGCGAGGATCCCGGCACCGGTAAGCGCGGCGCGCATCGCGTCGAACTCGCGCAGCGCGCTGCGCGCCGACGGCAGGTCGGGCCTCCCGATCGTCGCGTCGAGGATCAGCGGCGACAGCGCAGCGTCGAGCTGCACGCCGGCGCGAACGAGCAGTCGGCTGCGGATGCGATCGAGTAGTGACAGCGTGCCGAGCGCGAAGACGAGTACGATCGTGAGGAACAACAAAGTGCGCAGGCCCTGGGTCGGGACCACACGGTCATAGACCTGCAGCATGTAGATCGTCGGCGCGATATAGAGCAGGTTGATCAGCGCGCTGAACGAGGCCGCCGCGACAAAATGCCGCCGACACAGCGCGAGAGCCGCACGCAGCGCATCCGTGGGCTGCAGAAAGTTCAATTGCCGCAAAACTTAAATCCCCGCCCGCGCGCCGAACATGACGCGCGCTTCAAACTAAAACAAGTCTACCCTCAAAACCTTCGGCAGCGCAGCATATTTCACATCTCGATCGCGCAAATGGTCGCCGAATCCACTCTCCCCGTCGAGCATTGAGCTCGTAACACAGAGTGGCCAACCTAGCAGTGCCCCGCACCCGTCGACAGACGCCGCTACAGGCCCAATATGACACGGCAATGGGCTGGCTCGAAAAACCAGACGAACCGTCCAAGAGAACCGTCAAAGCGAGCGCGCCGGAACGTTGCCGGGCACGGCGCCAACAAGATGGGCCCTGACCTCCGATCGAAACCCGCCAGCGCCAATCTGGTCAAACGCTCGCCTTGCCTCGTCGCAGAGCCAGTCGCGAAAGCGCGTGAGCTTCACCCGCCCGCAATGCGCCAGCAACCAGATCATGCGCGGTAACCAGCCGCGCGCGCTGTCGAGCTATGCAGCATGTCCGATTTGCGGTACTATCCGGGGCTTCAATGCCAAGTCGCGAGCAATGGATCGGGCAGGATCCGCAGGTGATGGAGGCGTGTCGTGGAGAGTCAGGTCGAGAGTGCGTCGGTCGTTCCGATCGGAATAAACCTTCGCGAAGCCTGTCATGACGATTACTCGCTGAACGGTCTGCAGCGCGGTCGGCGCGACAAGCTGGGCAACAAGATCCTCGAGATACTGTGGCTGTCGCCGGACTATGCGATCTATTTGACGCATCTGGGCGTGTTCATCCATTTTTCCGACGACAAGGCGGTGGAGAAGCGCCAGCGCGCCGATTTCACGGCGATCTGCCCCGAATTGTGCGAGCTGCGCTATCTGACCAGCCAGACGCGCCCCGAAACCAGGTCATGGCAGCGCTCGCGCAAGCGAGTCGGCGACGACGAGGAAGCCGAAGCGAGCCAGTCGCTGTTCGATCACAACATCGCACAATCGCTGATGCTGCTGATGGAGGGCAAGACCGAAGACGCCCGCGCCATCGCCACTGCTGCGCTCGACATGGCAGTGGCGCGCGTCACCAACGACAACAAGATCCGCTATTTGCGCGAGGCGCTGGTCACGGCACTGGTGCTGGTTGCCGGGGTCGGGGCCGCACATTGGCTGCTCCAGTACGATCCAATCATTGGCATCGCGAAGGAAAGCGGCCTGTTCCTGGTCGCCTGTTTCTACGGAATCGTCGGTGCGACATTGTCGATCATCTCGCGCGTCCAGTCGTTCGACATGAAGCCGAGCCAGCAATCGAACATGAACAAATGGATGGCGCGCATGCGCGTCCTGATCGGGCTGATCGGCGGCTTCGCGCTCTATTTGCTTGCCACGAGTTCGCTCGGCTCGTCGCTGATCAACGGGAGCCTGCTCCAGGAATGGCGCGGCGCGGCACTGATCGGCTTCATCGGCGGTTTTGCCGAACGGCTCGTGCAAAGTCTGTTCCTGCGCACTGCCGCGGGGATCGAAGGCAAGGCCGGGACGCCGGTGCAACGCGCGCGCACCACCGGCCGCCCGCCGATACCGGCAGCGCCACGCCCGGCGTCACCGACCGGGATCATAACCGGCGCGGCTTGAACCCGCGACCGGCGGTACACCGGAAGCCGAGGGCGCATTGACGCCGAACACACCGCGACTTCCGCGTCCCGCGGCGATGGCCTACTACCCCGACAAAATCGGGAGGGATGCGATGGCGAGAGGGATCTGGGCCTGGGCGATCGGCGCGCTGACTATGCTCGCGCTGCCGGCGGCGGGGCAGCAGGCACGCAAGCCTGGCGATTACCCGCTCACCGCGGATTCGCTGGTGCAGCCGGGGGTGCCGCAAGGGAAGCTCGAAGGGCCGTTCGAATTCCATTCGAAGGTGTTTGCCGGCACGGTTCGGCGCTATTGGATCTATGTCCCAGCCGGCTATGACACCGCACGGCCGCCCAATCTGCTCCTATTCCAGGACGGCCAGCGCGCGACCAACCCGCAGGGCTCGTTGCGGATCCCGACTGCGCTCGACAATCTGATCGCCAAGAAGGACATCCCGCCGACAATTGGCGTGTTCGTCACTCCCGGCAATCTCAGCGAGCACTATCCCGACAATCTCGGGATGGGAAACCCCGATCACCGCGCCCCCGAATATGATGCGCTGAGCGACGCCTATACGCGCCTGCTGCTCGACGAACTGCTGCCCGAAGTCGCGAAACGCTATCGCTTCACCAGCGACCCCAGGCGCCGCGCGATCGGCGGCACCTCGAGCGGCGCGATCGCAGCGTTCACCGTCGCCTGGCACCGCCCCGATGCGTTCGGCAACGTGATCAGCATGATCGGCAGCTACACTTCGATCGGCTATGTCCCCGCCAATGCCGACCACCCGCTGATCCCCGGCGGCGACCTATATCCCGGCCTGATCCGCAAGAGCCCCATCCGCCCGATCCGCATCTTCCTCCAGGACGGCAGCAACGATCTGGACAATGAGCATGGCAATTGGTTCCTCGCCAACCAGCAGATGCTGGCGGCGCTCAACTGGGCGAACGCCAATGCCGATGCGAAGAAACTGCCCGGCGCGCGCTATGACGTGAACCATGTCTGGGGAGACGGTGCGCATTCGGATGCGCATGGCGGGGCGCTATTGCCGGATATTCTGCGGTGGATCTGGCGAGATCAGAAAGAGACTAACTGAACCGCCAATACAGCAAGATGGACAGGCGGTGTTGGGTGGAAAGCGGAGAGGCTGCTTACGATGCACGGATAGAGGACAGCCGACCAAGCCTTGGTTCTTGATGCCCGCTATGACTTCCTGAAGTGGAGAGGCCGTTGTTCAGATGGATTGCATTCGTCGCTTTGAGCGGCGCGGTGAGCGGCAACGTTATAGCTGCCCCGTTAGAGAAGCCGGTCGAAGGCCCGAAGCTTATTTGCTTCAAGTATAGCACCTTCATGCTCGAAGAAGGCGAACGCGTCAGCGACTTCTCCGGATCACCCGAAGCCATGTCGATCACGGTGAACGGCTCGGCCAGAAGCTTCCAAATTGGCGAGAGCGAGATATTTGCCTCACCGAAAAGTGGGAGACGCCTCGTGTCATCGAAAGCAGGGACGACGGTGTATCGAGTTTCGGATCATGGTGGCCGTTACGCTGTCTTTGGACGCACGAGCTTCTCTCCAGAGAAGGATCGCTTGGTCATTTGGTTGTCTGGTGAGGCGCTGAAGGGACGGAAGGGCGACGCGAACGTTTACCGCCGGCTCGTGGTCCGTGACCCCAAACCGCTCAAGTGCGATCAGACCTTTACCTACTCGTGGGACTTCTAATCCGGCGGCTTTCGGCCCGCATGTGACGTCACTTCTTAGTCCCCTACTGGGGCGGTTGCCGCGGCGCGGGTCGCCATTCTACACTCCCACATACCACGCCCATCCCCCCGCGATCGGCCCCGCCGTCCCGGGATCGACGAACTGATCCGTCACTTCGATCCGGTGCAGGAATTTCATGCTCTTGTAGCCCAGCTGCCGCTCGACGCGCAGCCGCACCGGCGCGCCGTGGCTGATCGGCAGCGCGCGGCCGTTCATGCCATAAGCCAGCAGTGTCTGCGGATGCAGCGCGTCGACCATGTCGATACTGTCGATGATCCCATCGAACGTATGGAACTGCACATAGCGCGCCGACGGCCGGATCCCCGCCGCTTCGAGCACGGTGCGCAGCGGCACCCCGGTCCATTCGGCGATCGACGACCAGCCTTCCTCGCACATATGCTTGGTGATCTGCGTGCGCGACGCCATGCGCTGCAAATCCGCGAGCGCGAACGCCGACGGCCGCGCCACGCTGCCGTCGACGCGCAGCCGCCAGTCGGCGAAGCCGCCGCGCTTGAGCGCCGCATAGGCCGCGCCGCCCTCGGGATTATAGAATTCGCTGTCCGCGCGGCTGGGATCGACCGTGCCGATTGCGGGCATCGAGCTGATCGCCGACCGATCATATTCGCGCGCCAATGCCTTGGCCGGGAGCAGCAGCCGCTGCGCGCCATAGGTGAAATTGTCGCCCATGCGCAGCAGGCTGCCATAGGTCGGCTGCTCGCTGCTGCATCCGGCGAGCACCAGCCCGCCGGTCGATGCCAGCCCTCCGATCAGCGCGCGACGCGAAAGCAGGACCTTGTTCCCCGCCATAGCTACCTCCCCAGGATCATGCCGCGCAGCTGCCGCAACGGCCCGGTCAGTGCGATCATCGCCAGATGCACCAGCAGGAACAGCGCGACGAACGCGAACGTCAGGAAATGAATCGTCCGAGCCGATTGCGTGCCGCCGAAAATGTCGAGCAGGACCGGATAGCTCGCGGCGATCGCCGGCGACATGGTGATGCCGGTCAGGAACATGAGCGGCAGCGCGACCAGCGCGATCAGGCAATAGGCGAGTTTCTGCAGGACGTTGTATGGCCCGCCGGGTTCGGCGGCAGGCATCGGGAATCGCAGATGCGCCTTGACGTCCCGCCACAGTGCGTCCGGCCGACGCTCGGCGCGGTGCGGCCAAAGAGCGCGGCCGATATGCCCGGAGACGATTCCGAACGCGAGATAGGCGCCTAGCCCCACGATGAATGCCCATGCCGCCAGGAAGTGCAGGCTGCGCGCCCAGCCGTTCTGATTGAAGATATAGAAATGACGCTCGGCCGTCACTGCGCTGCGGGGCGAGGCGAAAAAGGGCGTCACTTGCTCCCATCCGCCATGTTTGTAGTTCGGGCCGATCGGCAGCTCGACGAAGGGCCGCATCAGATCGTTGCCGGTATCACCCCAATAGAGGCGCGGATGCGCCATCAGGATGGTGAACCCCGAAAACATCAGAACCAGCACCGCAGCTGCAATCCACCAGTGCGTCAGCCGCACCCACAATCGGTGTCCCTTGCTTCGACTATCCTGATATTGACCAGTTACCGCTTCCACAGTTCGCCCCCACCGGCCCCCGCAGTTCGACGCAAGACTAACATGGCTCGACCGAGCGAGATAGACGCGCAAAAACCGGCGAACGCACATCGTACGAACCAGGCGACGCGGCCGACCCTCCCGATGATTGCGAGGAGCGTCTTATCGCGCACATCCGTTCGTGCAGTCGACGCCGCTGCACGGAGTTCCGAGCCGCTCGTGCAACAAAATCTGCTCGCACCCGCAACCAACGACACCATCGATCATTCACGCCGTGCACCGGTCGCGACCCCGCGAGCGGGAAGTTCGCGCTCGGCCGGGGGACGCGTTTGGTTTTGGGTTTCTGCCGCCCGTTTCCAGAAACGTCGCGCTCTTTCGCGCGATCGCTGCCGGCCATCCTGATGATCGCCTCGCCGGCGGCAGCGCAGACCGCGACTCAAACGGGGTCGGCGGCACCGCAGGCGACGGATCGTCAACAGGTCATCGACGACAAGGAATTCGATAGCAGCATCCCGCCGATCGATGCGGATCCCAACGCGCCGATCGGCACCGTCAAGGATTGGGAAGCAAAACAGAAGCAGCTCGAACAGCACAAATCCAAGGTGGCACCGCCCACTAGCACCCCCGCTTCGGCAAGCAGCCAGGCAGTTGCGCCGCCGGGGAACGATCCCGACATCGACAAGCCGCTGACGCCGCTGACGAGCTTCAACGTCGAACCGTTCGACGATAGTCGGTACACCGAGGCCGACGACACCAAGCCGTCCACCGTACGCTATACCTATAAGGTCGAAGGCCTCGACGCGATCGCCGACGACAGCACCGTCGCGCCAGTGACCGCCGGCGACATCCACAGCCAGTTCAAGCGCGAGTCCACGCTCGAGGACGGCAACGGCAAAGCCACGAACGGCGCGATGATCAACGCACGGATGATCGAAGACGAGAAGCTGCTCGCCGATGTACTGTCGACCCAGGGCTTCCTCGACGCCACCGTCCACGGCAGCCTCAGCCTGCCCGAAGCCGGGAGCAACGGGCCGATCGCCGTCACGCTCACTGCCGTGCCGGGGCCACGCTACCGCCTCGGCACCATCCGCTTCGATGCGCCGCCGGTGACGCCGACCGATCTAATCACCAATGCCTTCCTTCCCCGAACAGGTGAGCCGATCGTCGCCGATCGCATCGTCGGTGCCGAGGCGAACATCGGTGTGGTGCTCCCGCAGAACGGCTATCCCTTCGCCAAGACCGGCAACCGCGACATCCTGCTCCACGCCGACACGCGCCTTGGCGACTATGTGCTGCCGGTGCAGCCGGGCGTGCGCAGCAGCTTCGGCGACATCGTCAGCGGCGGGAAGCGGCCGGCGTTCAAGCCGCGCCACATCGCCGTGCTCGCGCGGTTCAAGAAGGGCGAGCTCTACGACAGCCGCAAGGTCGACGACCTGCGCCAGGCGCTCGTTGCAACGGGCCTGTTTTCGACGATCTCGGTTCTGCCGCAACCGACGGGCGTTCGGGCCAACGATGGAACCGACTATGCGACGCTGCTGGTCGAGCAGACGGCCGGCCCGGCGCGGACGCTCGCCGCACAGCTCGGCTATGGCACGGGTGAAGGGATCAAGCTCGAGGGCAGCTGGACGCATCGCAACCTCTTCCCTCCCGAAGGTGCGTTGATCGCCACCGCGACCGCCGGCACGCAGGAACAGGGCGCTGGCGTCACCTTCCGGCGGTCCAACGCAGGCAAGCGCGATCGCAGCGTCGAACTCAGTCTCACTGCCGATCACAGCAATTTCGATGCGTTCGAAGCCTTTACCGGCCGGCTCGCCGGCAGCGTCGCGCGCGTCAGCACGCCAATCTGGCAGAAGCGCTGGACCTATAGCTATGGGTTCGAGCTGCTCGGGTCGAACGAGCAGGATTATGATTTCGCGGCCGGCAAGCGCCGTCGCCGCACCTATTATGTGTTCGCACTTCCGGGGCAGCTGACCTACGACGCTTCGAATTCGCTGCTCGATCCGACCAAGGGCTTCCGCGTGTCGGCACGCGTCTCGCCCGAAGCCTCGCTGGGCAGCGGCAAACAAGGTTATGGCCGCTTCGTGCTCGAAGGCTCGGGCTATTACCCGCTTTCGAGCTTCACGCTTGCCGGCCGCGCGCGCGTCGGCAGCATCGTCGGAGCGGACCGTTCGCTGATCGCGCCCTCGCGCCGCTTCTATGCCGGCGGAGGCGGATCGGTGCGCGGGTTCGGCTATCAGGAGCTCGGTCCGAAGGACCCGGAGGCGCGGCCGATCGGCGGGCGCAGCCTGGTCGAGGCGGCGGCCGAGGTCCGCTATCGCTTCGGCAATTATGGGATCGTCGGCTTCCTCGACGGCGGGCAGGTCTACACCAGCAGCGTGCCGCGCTTCACCAACTGGCGGTTCGGGGCGGGCATCGGCGGGCGCTTCTATACCAACTTCGGGCCGATGCGGCTCGATGTGGCGACGCCGCTCGCACGCAAGAAGGGCGAATCGCGCATCGCCGTCTATGTCTCGATCGGGCAGGCCTTCTGATGGTCGATGGCGAGCCCGAACCGCCGACTCCCCTTCCCCGCCGCGCTTGGCCGCGCCGGATCGGCCTGGCGCTCGCCGGCCTGGTCTTGCTTGCGCTCGCCGTGGTCGGCGGCGGCTATGTGTGGCTCGGCAGTGACAGCGGACGCAGCTTCGTCGCCCGCCAGATTGCGGCACTCCAGTTTCAAACGGGGATGAAGATCGGAATCGGGCGGATCGACGGATCGCTGTTCGGCGCGATGCGCATCCGCGGTTTCACCGTGAGCGACTCGCACGGCGTGTGGTTCGCCGCCCCCGAAGTGGCGCTCGACTGGCGCCCGTTCGCCTATCTCCGCAATCGCGTCGATGTCCGCGCACTGACCATTCCGAGCGCGCGCCTGTATAGGCTGCCGGCGTTCAACCCAACGCCCCCCAGCAACGCGCCGCTGCTGCCCGATCTCGACATCGATATCGGCCAATTGCAGCTCGGCCGGTTGCAGATCGACCCGCCCGTCACCGGCAGGCGGCACCTTGTCCGCCTCGCCGGCAGCGCGCACATCGCAGACCGCCGTGCGCAGATCAGCGCGAATGCGCGCGCATTGATCGGCCCTGGAATTGCCGGCGGAGACCGGCTCGCGCTCCGGCTCGACGCCGTTCCCGAGCGCAACCGGCTCGATATCGACTTGCACCTCGCGGCGCCGGCAGAGGGGCTCGTGGCGAGCTATGGCAATGTGCACCAGCCGCTCGACCTCAGGCTTGGCGGCGCAGGGGATTGGCGCAGCTGGAGCGGCCAGCTGCGCGGCACCACCGGCAGCGAGCAGCTCGCGGATGTGGCGATCACTGCGCGCGACGGCACTTTCACGGTGCAGGGACCTACCCGCCCAGGGCTGTTCCTGAACGGCCCGGGCCGCGACATGCTCGAGCCGGTCACCAATGTTGCGCTCACGGCGACCGCACAGCGACGCCGAGTGCAGCTGGACGGCGGCCTGCGCAGCGACAATTTCCATCTCGACGCCAAGGGCGAGGTCGATCTCGGCGCGAACCAGATGCACGCGCTCCAGCTCGCGTTCCGGCTGCTCAAGCCCGGCGTGATCGCCAAGAACCTGAGCGGTGCCGATGTCGCCGCCAATGCCACGCTCGACGGCAGTTTCGTCGCACCACACATCCGCTACGGCGCGACGGCGCGGCGGATCGCCTTCGGCGCCACCTCGGTCGACGGGCTGTCGATTGCCGGGAGCGCCGCACTCGACGACCAGCAATGGCGCATACCGGTGCACGGGACCGCGCGGCGCATCCTCGGCATGAATGCGAGCGTCGCGCCATTGCTTGCCAACGTGCGTCTCGACGGCGACCTGGCTTATGCCAATGGGCGGTTGTTATCGGACAATCTGCGCCTGCGCTCGGACCGGATCGACGCGACGGCCGTGGTCGTCGCCGATCTCAACAAGGCACTCTACACCGGTGCACTCAAGGGCCGCGTGAACGATTATCTGGTCGACAGCGTCGGCGTCTTCAACGTGCAGACCAATGCCGACCTCAAGACTGGTGCCAATGGCTATTTCAAGCTCGCGGGGCACGTCAACGCCCGCTCGACACGCTTGCTCAATGACGGTGTGCGCGCGTTTCTGGGGGGCAACGCGCTGATTGCGGCCGACGTCGGCTATGACAGCAACGGCGTGGCCAGCGTGGATCGCCTGACCGTGGCCGCGCCTGCGTTCCGCCTGACCGGGGGATCCGGGCGCTATGCCGCGAACGGTGCGATCCGGTTCAACGCCCATGGCAATTCCAATCGCTACGGCCCGCTCGAGGTTCAGGTCGGCGGCAGCGTCGCCCGTCCGATTGCACATGTCTTCGCAGCGCGCCCGGGCATGGGCGTCGGACTGGCCAAGGTCGAGGCGACGATCCGCGGCACCGGCAAGGCCTATGCGGTGATCGCCAAGGGCGAGACCGACTATGGCCCGTTCGTCGCCGATGCGGTCATCGCCACCGGACCGGTGCGCGCCGATCTCAAGCCGGGAACCAGGTTCGCCGGCGTCGGCCTGACGGGTCACGTCGCGCAGACCGCAGCCGGCCCGTTCGCAGGCATGCTCAACGCCTCGGGATCGGGGATCAGCGGACAGGTGGCGCTTTCTTCGTTCGCCGGAAAGCAGCGCGCGGTAATCGACGCGACCGCGCGCGATGCCAGCCTGTCCGGCAGGACCGGCCTCACGATCGGTCGCGCACTGATCAATGCCGACGTCGTCCTTTATGACCAACCGCAGGTGCGAGGCAGCATCCAGCTGGCGGGCACGCGCACCGGCGAACTGTACATCGCCGCGGCACGCGCCGACGTGACCTATCGAGACGGTCAGGGCCAGGCGCGTGTGCTGATCGAAGGCCGACAGCTCTATCCCTTCCGTGTCGCCGCGAACGCCGCGCTGCAACCCGATTTGTGGCGCGTCGCGTTGCGCGGCCGCGTCAACGGAGTCGATTTGACGACGCGCGGCGCGCTGCGGATCGTACCCGACAAGCGCGGCTATACGCTGCAACCGGGCACGATCGACACGGGGCAAGGAAATCTGCAGATCGCCGGACGCTACGGTCCTGGCATCACGCTGCAGACGCGCCTCAATAGCGTCAATCTCGCGCTCGCCAATGCCTTCGCGCCAACGCTCGGCCTCGGCGGCATGGCGAGCGGAAGCCTCGATTTCAGCCAGCCGAATGCCAATGCGTTCCCCAGCGCGGATGCACGGCTCAAGGTCGACAGCTTCACGCGCACTACGCTGGCGGCCGTGTCGCAACCGGTCGATCTCGCCGTGACGGGGCGGCTCGTGCCCGATGGGGGCGCTCTGCGCGCGATCATTCGCCGGCGCGGTGCGGCGGTGGGCCAGTTGCAGGTCGACCTGCGGCCGCTGCCGCCGGGGGCCGGCAGCTGGACCACGCGACTCATGGCGGCGCCCCTCGCCGGCGGCATCCGCTACAATGGGCCGGCGGACACGCTCTTCTCGCTGGCGGCGCTGCCGGATCAGAGCCTCAAGGGCCCGATCGGCGCCGCCGCCGACTTCAGCGGCCGGGCGCGCGCGCCGCAGCTGACCGGCGTCGTACGCGCCAACAAGCTCGTGTACGAGAACGCGCACTACGGCACCCGGCTGACCGACATGCAAGTGAGCGGGCGCTTCACCAACGAGCGGCTGCAGGTCGAGAAGCTGACCGCAAAGGCGGGCGACGGCACAGTCACCGCCAGCGGTTTCGTTTCGCTGAGCTCGGATCAGGGCTTTCCGATCCAGCTGGGGATCGACATGAATCGCGCGCAACTGGCGCGAGGCCAGGATCTCGCCGCCGAGGCGAGCGGGCAGATCCGCCTGGTCAACGGTCCCGGCCAGGAGCCGACGATCACCGGCAAGGTCGACCTGCCGGAGACGCGCTATCGCATCGTCCGCCAGGGCAGCGCCAAGGTGACGACGCTCACCGGCATTCGTCGCATTCCCGCGACCGGCGGCGAACGCATCACCGGCAACGCCGAGCCACTGCAAAGCGTGCCATCGACGTGGAAGCTCGACGTCCAGGTCACTGCCGACAACAAGATCTACGTCAGCGGCATGGGCCTCGATTCCGAATGGGCGGCGAATCTTCACGTCGGAGGCACCAGCGGCGCCCCAGTGATCACCGGGGGCATCGACCTGGTTCGCGGCAATCTCGGCTTCGCCGGACGCTCATTCGAGCTGCAGCAGGGCCGCATACGCTTCAACGGCGGAGCGGTCTCGAACCCCGAGCTCATGATCGTCGCCAGCGGCGACGTGGAAGACGTGACGATCAACATCACCATCGGCGGGACCGCGCAGGAACCGCAGATCGGCTTTTCCTCGACACCCACCTTGCCGCAGGACGAACTGATGGCGCGGATATTGTTCGGCAGCTCGGTCGGCCAGTTGACCGCAACGCAGGCGCTGCAGCTCGCCGCTTCGCTCAACACCCTGCGCGGCGGCAAGGGCGGGCTCAATCCGCTGGGCGTCCTGCAATCGGCGAGCGGCATAGACCGGCTGCGCATTCTCGGGGGGGACAAGAAGACCGGGCGCGGCACCTCGCTCGCGGTCGGCCAATATATCAGCAACAACATCTATGTGGAGATCATCACCGACGCCCGCGGCTATACCGCGACCCAGCTCGAAGTGACCTTGTCGAAGGCGCTGTCACTGCTCAGCCAGGCAGGCAGCTTCGGCAGCTCGAGCGTCAATTTCCGCTATCGCAAGAACTATTGATGCGCGCCGTTCGATTTGCTCTGATCGCCGTAGCGGCGCTCGCCGGATGCGGCCAACGCTCGGACTTCGACGCGCGCTACGCCAACCAGGCCGCCGGTATCGAAGCATCCGCCAACCGGATGCAAAGCGAACTTGCGCGCCAGATCGAGCTGTCGAATGCGGCCGAAGCGATCATCACGGAACCGCTAGGCGAGGCAGCCGCCAATGCCAGTGCCGTTTCAGTCTCGCGAACGGAGAAGCGATAGCCCGGCCGCCCCGAGGAGCGGCGTTGCTTCCGCCACCTTTCGGTCCGGCCGACGGAGTGGGACGAGATCAGATGTCGCCATTCCCGGCCGCACAGGCTCCGCGCGCGACCATTGCTGCAGGTCATGTTTGCCGGCGCATTAAAAGGCTATCGCGGTGCGCTCGGATTGGAAAGGGTGGCATGGCGAGGCGCGCCGAAGCGCCGACGCACCTCGGGCCCGATCCGCTCGATCTCGTCGGTCAGGATCATGCCGGAGAAGCCGGTGGGGACAGCATCGAGATCGCCGAGGCGCGAAACCCCGGTCGAGCCCGATGTACCCGCCGCTCGAAACGTGCCTCGCTCCACGGCACCGAGAAGCATCACTTCGACGTTCGCGCCGCGCATCCTTGCCAGAAACCGATTTGGCCAGCCCCAATAGATCCATCGCCAATTCACCGGCACGCCGATCATGCCGCCGCGACACGCTTGCGGAACATAGCCGCTCCAGCCGAGCGCGATATAACCGAACGCGCACGCCTGGCCGCGCTTCTTCGACATCAGCAGCGCGCGCGGCGCGCGCAGTTCCAACCGGCCGATCGGGGGCTCAGCAGCATAGACCCAAAGCCGGTGATCGAGGGGATCGCCGTGCGCCTGGAGATAGCCGGCGAGCCGGTCGCCTTCATCGGCATCATTGCTCTTGATGTTGATGACGAACTGCCGGCCCGGGAAGGCCGACAGGACCTCGTGCAGTGTCGGCATCAACCCCACCCCCTTCCCGCGAAATGGGAAAGTTCGGCCGCCATCCGCGGTATAGCCGTATCCGATATCGAGCTTCTTCAAATACGCCATGCTCTGATCGCGCGTCACACCATGACCGTTGGTGCGGCACTCCAGCACCCAGTCGTGGAACACTGCAAATTCGCCATCGCTCGTGGGGTGCACGTCGAGCTCGAGCGCCGTCGCACCCGCGGCAAAGCTCGCCTGCATCGAGGGGATCGTGTTTTCGAGATAGGGATTGGTCGGCGGATCGATGCGATTGGCCGTGCAGCCATCGAGTGCCAGCCCTTCGCTGCGAAAGGTCTGGTGCACTCCACGATGCGCCAGAACGCCCGGCGAGCCCGTCGGCGACGGCGCGAGCCAGGAGGCGTTGTTGAGATAGAGCGCGAGCACTGCAACTCCCGCCAGCCCAGTAACCCAAAATCGCCTCCGGATACGCAATGCGTCGATCTTCCATGTCGTGCGCGCCTGCGACATCCAAGCGCCCAGCGCCTCCGCGTCACACTATCACGGCATGCCCGCACAGCAACTCGCGACGCAGCGAGAGGCCCTCACGGTGCGACTGCGGCAGAAAAGCTCGCGCAATTCGGCCCGCCAGCGTCCGGTGCGGTTCGGCTCAGCGTCTCCCTCGCCACGACCCGCGTAACGACCGCGTCGACGATCATATCTTGCATTCGAACCGGAACGACCCCACATCACGGCAGCTACAGTCGCAAATCGACGGTTATTGGAGCTTTGCGGCCCCCTTTTCCTTCAGTCTGCACCGCGGCAGTGGGCGCGCCGACAGTCGGTCCGCCCCACCAGGAAAAGGAATTTCCATGAGTATTTCAGGCACCGTCAAATTCTTCAACGAGCAGAAGGGCTATGGCTTCATCGCGCCCGACAACGGCGGCGGCGACGCTTTCGTCCATATCAGCGCAGTCGAACGCGCAGGGCTGCGCACGCTCCAGCAGAATCAGCGCATCACCTACGAGCTCGAGCAGGACAAGCGCGGCAAGGCCTCGGCAGTGAATCTCCAGACCGCCGATTGATCGCGCAACCCTCGATCCATCTTGCGGCGGCGGGCGGCAGGCTCGCCGCCGTTGCCGCGGAGAGCGCCCATTGAGCAATCTTGCCGAATCCTATCGCGCGCTGGCGGCACGCGCCGCGGCGGAAGCCGCCGCAGCGACGCTCGAAAACGTCCGCGAGCGCAATCTACGCGCCGCTGAGGCATGGGGGCAGATGGCGGACCGTCAGGACCGCACCGAACGCGCCCGCGCGCAGCGCGAGAACAAAATAGTACAACAGGAATCTACTTGAATATCATTGAATATTTTTTCGCCCACCGGTCCGCGTATCGCGACCTGTGTGGTTTCCTACCCTTGGTTTGGACCCAGAGCGCGCCGCGCTCGGCACCAGCCGCCCCTACACCTCTGTCCCGCCACTGCCCGATTGCGCGTGCTGCCGCGATCGCCGTACTCGGCTGAATTCGCGCCTCATTTCCACGGCATCGGCTGCGTAGGCGCTTCGCCGGAACGGTCGGCTTCGCTGCGCCGAAGCCGGGTGGTTCGCCCGCGCATCGACTGGATCGCGATGCTCAGCAGCACCGCGAACGCGATCAGGACGACCAGTCCGAAAATGACGCCCAGCGGATTTTGGATGCGTTTGCTCCCGGCAAGTAAGCGGGAGCGCAATGTCTCTCAGCCGCCGGCGCCTACGGACCGAAATTGCCGGCGATCTCCGACACTAGCACATCGATCCGCTCCCAGCAATTCGGCCGGGAGGCCGGCGCTCAGCTCGCGGCGACGATGCGCGCAGCCCCTGCGCCGTCGCGCAATGCCATCACTGCTGCCCGGCAGCCGGCTTCGCTGCGATAGCCCATGCCTGCCGCGAGAACCTCTCCCGTGGCGCAGCGGAACCGCCAACGCCAATCGCCGCCGGTAAACAATATCGTCGTCCGATGCACTTCCTCGGCGCGATAGATTTCGAAATAGGGTGCGCGATCGGCGAAGCGCGACGGCGTCGACGCGTCGCGCCCCTCTTCCCCGACGATCTCACCGCTCGACGCGGCAGCGAACGGAACCGTCTCGTGCGCGCCGGATTCCGCCAGGATCAGCGCCGCGAGCGCATGGCGGGAAGGATCGGCGCGAACATGGTTCTCCGGCATATGATTTCTCCTGCTGGCAAGCGGGAGCAAATCATTTTCTCTCGGGCGGCGCATGCTTGCGAAGCGTTCGAAGCGACGATGCGTGAGCATAGCGCAACGGCACGCCAGGAGCGACTCCAATCGGCGGGCCGCGCGCCGGCTTGGCGCCAGCTTCACTCGTCGTCGGCGTCGAGCCGGCGGTCGATATCCTCAGCCAGGGCGTCGAGCTGGTCGAAGCTGGCGACGATTTCGCAGCACGCACCGTCGTCGGTGGTGAGCCGCAGCAGGTATTCACCGCCGTGCTCGATGATTTCGGCGCCTTGGAACCGCCCGGGATTGCTCATTTTTCTGATCTCCGCTTATTCGAACTCGATGGGCCGGCACGGGCCTGGGGCATCGTACCGCCGGCTGCCGTTTGCAAAATGCTCGGCCGCAGGCTGCGCGGCAGCCGGCGCGGCGCCGCCGCTTCGCGCCGCCCAGATCGACGCCGATGCCGGGCGAGAGCCTTCCGCGACGGCGAGATTCCATTTTTCGGCGACATGCACGATCGCCGCCTGCACCGCTTCGTCCTGATCGGGCCGGCAGCTGACGTCGACATCCCAATTAAAGTCTTCCGAAGCGTCGACATCGCTTGCCGGCGTCGGCAACGCGAACACGACCCGGTCCGCCGACGCATCGCCGGTGAGCACTTGCACCGCCCATTCGAGTTCGGCGCGAAGCTCCTCGGCGGATTTGACGGCTTTGGGCGGCGACCGGTTCATGTGCAGCTCCGAATCCAAGCGGGACCGCACTGAGTTTCCCAGTCGCCGGCGCTCGGGAAGCATTGCTGGCGATGCCAGCGAAATAGCATGGCCCGCCCTGCCGCCAAAGCGGCATTTAATTCGGCCGCGGGGTTCTCTTCGCAGCGGTCCGCGCCTATGCTGGCGCCATCGTTGGCTTTTCCGATCGTAGGCGCCAGCGGCTGAGAGACCCTCGCGCTCCCGCTTACGCTCGTGGGAGCAGTATAGTGACGCGCTTTCGTCCCTTTATGAAGTGGCAGGGGTTCGGCGCGGCCGATATCCTGGCCGTCGCAGCCTGACCTTGCCCCGCAAACGCATTCACGGCGGATCCGATCTTTCGAGCCAGCGCGTCTCCGAAATGGCCGCGCGCGCGCAGCCGCCCGTCGAAGTCCCGGAAGCGCTCGAGAAGCCGACCAGATCGAAATTCTCCAATCGCTTCGCCGGCCAGCGGCTGACGCCGGAGGCGGCCGCGCGCCAGGGGAGAGTCACGCAGCTCGCGTGGCGGCTGCTCGGCGGGCGCGAGGGCGCGATCGCCTATCTCAACGCACCCGACGAAACGCTCGGCGGCAGGCCACTCGATCTCGCGGTCGCGAGCGAGGAAGCATGCCAGGCCGTCGAGCACGCAATCGAACGCCAGGCGACCGTGCAACCTTGATCGGGAGCCGGACGCATTGCCGCCAACGGAGGTGAGTATCATGCCAATCGGTACCGTCTGCTTCTACCACCGCGCCGGTTTCGGTGTCATTCGTCCCGATGTCGGTGGCAAGGATGCCTTCGTCCATTCGAGCGCGGTCGAAGCGTCGGGCCTCGTCGGCCTGACCCCCGAGCTGCGCGTCCGCTACGAGCTGCGAACCGATCAGCGCGGCCAGACCTGCGCGCATGATCTCGTCGTCGTGCATGGATGAAGCGTTCGGCCGCGCGCTCGCCAATCTCGAGCGCGGCGCGCGGTTCTTCGGCGCCGGGCTGCGCACGATAGCCGACTCGACGATCGACCTCGAACCCGCCCCGATCGCGGGCCGCTACCGTGCCCGCGTGCTCGCCAACGGACTGCGCGAGCTCGATCGTTTCCTCAACCTGCTGATCGACGAGGCGCGCCGCCTGCATGGGCTGGGCGCGCTTCCCGATCAACGCAACACCGCCAGCAAGCTGCGCGCCTATCGCACCGCGCTGGACCAGCCGGACGCGGACGAGCCGCGGCTGCGCGCGCTCCAGCGCTCGCGCGACTGCCTGTTCCATTGCGAGGGGCGCGTGATGCGCGGCGACGATCGCGATGCGCCGCTCATGACGACGGGATGGCCGGAAGTGGCCGGCACCCAGGCCCCGCTTCGCCGTCTCGCCATGGGCGACAAGCTGACAGTGGATGGCGGCGACCTCGCCGAGGTATGCGCTTTCTATCGCCACGTCGCGCAGGACATCGCCGAGACGGTGCAGCGGCTCAGCGCTCCGGCTGCGCTCCCTCACGCGCCTGGTACCACGCCAGTTCGTGCGGCGGCGCGCGTTCCCCGGCCGGCAGGGGCAGCCCCGACACGCTGCGCCAATAGGCCACCGACGCATCGCGCCAATATTGCGCCTCGCGTTCCTGCACCGCGAGCAGCGCCCTAGTCTTGGCAAAGCGTTCGGCATCGATCTTTCCGTCGAGGCTAGCCCAGGCCCGGCGCATGTCGCCGACCGCGCGCACGCCCAGCGCATAATGCGCGATCAGTTCTTCCCACAAAGTCTTGCCCGACTGCATCCGCCAGCTCCACGGAACATGGTGGAACCACAATAAAGCGCGTTCGGGCGTGGTCGCGGCGTCGGCCCAGCGCGCGGCAGCGCCGGCGGAATATTGGCTGAGCGCATCGCTACCGGTCCTGGTCCGGTCGAAGCCGATCCCGCCCTTGTCGGCGCGGTGATAATAGGCCGGGTTCCATTCGGGGCGTTTCAGGTCTTTCACCCAGGGCGCCGGGCCGTAATGGCTGTTGGTCGCCATCAGATGGGCAAGCCCAAGCGGCGTCATGTAATTCACTGCTGCCTCGCGCGAGCCCATCATCATCGGGATCACCGTCGCCATCACTTTGGGGTCGTCGCCGAAGGTGAGCCGCGCCCATTCGCGCGCGATCGCTTCCGCCGAAGCGTCCGGATCCCAGGCGAACCGGCCGAACGCAAACCAGTTCGCCTGGTTGAACGTCGATCCGCTCCAGTCGCGATCGGTGCCGGTGTTGGCATCGCCGACCATCCCGGTGAGCGCGACCGGCCCGAGCTTGCCCTCCACGACCTTGGCGACGCTCGAGCCCGGGCCATTGGCGAAAGTGTCGCTCTTCAGCACTTCCTCCCACATCGGGCCGAGGTAGACGAGGTGGCTGGCCCAGCCGAGATATTCCTTGGTGATCTGCAGCTCGACCAGCAGCGGGGTTTTGGGCATTGCCCCGAACAGCGGATGGAACGGCTCGCGCGGCTGGAAGTCGATCGGCCCATTCTTGACCTGCACGGCCACATTGGGCGCGAACTGGCCATCGAGCGGCTTGAATTCGGTGAACGCCTGTTTGGCGCGGTCCTCGGGATTTTCGGCGGCATAGACGAACGCCCGCCAGCTCACGATTCCCCCATGCGGCGCCAGTGCGGCCGCGAGCATGTTCGCGCCCTCGGCATGCGTGCGCTTGTAATCGCCGGGCCCCGGTTCGCCTTCGCTGTTCGCCTTGACCTGGAAGCCCCCGAAATCGGGGATGGCGCGATAGATTTCATTGACCTTGGCCTTCCACCAGGCGGCGACCTCCGGATCGAGCGGGTCGGCGGTCTTGACTCCGCCGATCTCGATCGGCGCCGTCCAGCGCGCACTCAGATAGACTTTGATGCCATAGGGCCGGAAGATCTCGGCAAGCGCCGCCGCCTTGGCGATATAGGGCGCGGTGAGGCTCTGCGCGCTCGCGTTGACGTTGTTCAGCACCACCCCGTTGATGCCGATCGACGCCTCGGCGCGCGCGTAATCGGTGTAGCGCTGGTCCTTGACGTCGGGCAGGTTCCACCAGTCCCACAGCGAGAAGCCCGCATAGCCGCGCTCGATCGTGCGATCGAGGCGATCCCAATGCGCGACGATCCGCAGCTTGAGCTTGGGTGTCGACCGCACATCGAGTCCGTCGAGCCCGGTGCCGGTTTGCGCGCGCTGGATCAGCGCGAAGCTGCCATAGAGCGCCCCCACGGGCGTGTTGGCGCCAACCACCGTGATGCGCTTGCCGCCGACGGTTATGCTGCGCAGCAAATAGCCTTCCGGGCCGATCCCTTCGAGTGGCAAGTGCAACGCGGCGATCGTCGGCGAGCTCGTCGGCGTGCCGACGATCAGCATACCGCCCTGGCTGCTCTTGCCGAGCATCGCCCCGAACGCGCGATGCAGTTCCGCGTCCGCCGCGCGGAGCGTCGGGTCGCTCCTGGAGCCGTCGACGCGAATCGCACCGACCGCCGCGCGCACCTTCGCCGCCGCGGCGGGCGCCAGCGGGCGATAGCGCAGCCACAATTCATAGCCGTCCTCGGCAGCCGCCGGCCGCGCACCCAGGATAAGCGCCGCTATCAGCAACCAGAATTTCAGCCTGCGCACCATCGCTCTCCCGTGCCGGCCATTGACTTCGGCGGTGCGGCCATAGCAACGTTAGCGCTACCACGACAAGGATGCGGCAGTTCGAACGGTTCTAGCGATTTTGTACGACCCAACGGCATGTCGGTCGGGGTCGTGCTAGGCTGCTTCGAAAATGCCCCACGAGAGGATGGATGCGGCCAGATTTCCGTACAAGCGCACCTATCCGCCGGTGACCCGGCGCGAACACGGCACGATGCACAGCTGGTAGAAAAGGAAGCGTAATGGGGGGAAGCATAGGCAAGGTCCGCTGGAAGATCTGCGTGCTGCTGTTTGCGGCGGTCGTGTTGAGCTACATCGACCGGCTGGTGCTCGGCGTGCTCAAGCCGACGACACTCCAGCCTATGTATCACTGGAGCGAGCAGGGCTATGCCCAGATGGTGCTGACGTTCCAGGGCGCCTATGGCATCGGCTTCCTGCTGTTCGGGCGGCTGATCGACCGGATTGGCGCCAAGCTCGGCTATCTGGTCGCGATGGGGCTGTGGACCGCGGCGCATATGGCGCACGGGCTGGTCACCAGCGTCGGCGGCTTCACATTGGTGCGCATTCCGCTCGCGCTCGGGGAATCTGGCACCTATCCCGCCGCGCTCGCGGCCGCCTCCGAATGGTTCCCGCAGAAGGAACGCGCGCTCGCGATCGGCATCTTCAACGCAGGCGCGAATGTCGGCGCCGTGGTCACGCCGCTGATCGTACCGGTACTGACCTTGGCGATGGGCTGGCAATCGGCGTTCTGGGTTACCGGGCTGTTCAACCTGGTGTGGATAGCCGCCTGGGTCATTTTCTACCGGCGGCCACGCGAGCATCCGCGGATCGGCGCGGAGGAGCTTGCGCTGATCGAATCCGATCCGCCGATCGTTCAGAAGCAAGTGCCGTGGCGCCGCCTGCTCACCACCCGCCAGGTCTGGGCCTATATGTCCGGCCGTTTCCTGATCGACCCGGTGTGGTGGATGTTTCTCTCCTGGCTGCCGGACTTCTTCCACCGGCTGTACGGCATCGACTTGAAGGGCTTCGGGCCGCCGCTGGTCGCGATCTACATCATAGCCGATGTCGGATCGATCCTGGGCGGCTTCGCCTCGTCGCGGATGCTCGCACGCGGCTTCTCGGCCAATCGCGCGCGCAAGCTGGCGATGCTCGGCGCCGCGCTGGTGGTCGTGCCGGTCGCGTTCGCGGCATGGGCGCCGACGCCGTTGATCGCTGTGATCCTGATCGGACTGGCCTGCGCCGGCCACCAGGGCTTCTCGAGCAATTTGTTCACCATGCCCGCCGATCTGTTTCCGCGCTGGGCGCAGGGATCGGTAGTCGGACTCGGCGGCTTCGCCGGCGCGGCCGGCGGCATGTTGATGAGCTATTACGCCGGCTGGGTGCTCCAGACGATCGGCAGCTACGGCCCGATCCTGGTGATCTGCGCCATGGCCTATCTGCTCGCGCTGCTCGTCGTCCATCTGATCAACCCCAGCTATGCGCCGGTGACCAAATTCGGATCGCCAGAGGAGGCCAAGCCATGATCGACCTGCGCAAACCCGCTGCCGCGCTGCTGCTCGCCCTCCTGATCGGCGCCGCGCCGGCCACGCATTGGGTGGGAACCTGGGCGACGTCGCAACAGGTCCCGGAGGACCGCAACACGCTGCCCGACGCCGACTTGAACGACGCGACTCTGCGCCAGAGCCTGCGCGTTTCGATCGGCGGCAACAGCGTCCGCGTGTTGCTCACCAACGCGTTCGGCGCCGAGCCGCTGGTCGTCGCCTCGACGCATATCGCGCCGACCGCGGCGCCCGGCACCGCCGGAGTCGACATTACCGGCGACCGAGTCGTGCGCTTCAATGGCGCGCCGAGGGTGACCATCCCCGCCGGCGCTTCCTATTGGTCCGATCCGATCGCGATGCCGCTCAAGCCGCTGCAGCGGCTGACCGTCTCGATCTATTTGCCCAAGCCGCCCAAGGGCCAGACCAGCCACCCCGGCTCGCGCACCGCCAGCTATCTCGTCCACGGCGACCATGTCGCCGACAGCGATCTGCCGAACGCCAAGGCGGTCGAGCATTGGTACCAGCTCGCGGGCATCGCGGTCGCCGCAGGCCCGCGGGCGCGCGCAGTGGTGACGTTTGGCGATTCGATCACCGACGGCCACGGCGCGACTACCAACCAGGACGATCGCTGGCCCGACGCCTTCGCCGAGCGGCTGCGCGCCAATCCCGCGACGCGCGACGTCGGCGTGCTCAACCACGGCATCGGCGGCAATCGGCTGCTGCTCGACGGGCTCGGCCCCAACGCGCTCGCCCGCTTCGACCGCGACGTGCTCGCCCAGCCCGGCACGCGCTATCTGATCATCCTCGAAGGCATCAACGATCTCGGCACGCTCACTCGCGAAAAGCCGGCCACGCCCGAAGCGCACCAGGCACTGGTGAAGAATATGATCGGCGTCTACGCGCAGATGATCGACCGCGCGCATGCCCGCGGGATCCAGGTGATCGGCGCGACGATCCTGCCCGACGGCGGCTCGGGCTATTACCATCCCGATGCGCAGAACGAAGCCGATCGCCAGGCGCTCAATGCCTGGATCCGCGCGCCAGGCCATTTCGATGCGGTCGCCGATTTCGACGCGGTCACGCGCGATCCGGCGGATCCGACGAAGATGCGCAAGGACATGGACTCGGGCGACGGGCTGCATCCCAATCCTGCAGGGTTTCGAGCGATGGCGGCGGCAGTACCGCTGGCGGTGTTCCGGTGACTCGCATCCGCCGTCGCGAACGGCGGCAAGGCCGAGCGGCACCGCGTCTCGCCGCGGGCCGGTCCGCCCCCGCTTCGCCTGACGGTCACCGATGACGAAGAGCGTCTGGCGGCGGCTCACCCCCTGGCTGCTCCTGCTCGGCTGCGTGCTGCCGCCCCTGTCCGTTCGCGCGCAGCAACGGCCCTGGACGGCCAAATGGATCGCGCACCCGGATGCTCCGCCCCAGGGCGCAGGCGTGTTCCACTTCCGCAAGCGTTTCGTTCTCGCAGCCACGCCGCGCGCGTTCGTCGTCCGGGTCTCCGCCGACAATCGATACCGCCTGTTCGTCAACGGCACTTCGGTTTCGGTCGGCCCGGCGCGTGGCGACATTCTGCACTGGCGCTACGAGACGGTAGATATCGCCCCCTATCTGCACGCGGGGAGCAATGTCCTCGCGGCGCTCGTGTGGAATTGGGGCGAACTCCGCCCCGGCGCACAGATCAGCCGCCGCACCGGCTTTCTCGTCCAGTCCGCCGGCCCAGCCGAAACCGCGGTCGACAGCGGCCCGTCGTGGAAAGCCTATTGGGACCGCGCCTATGGCTTTGCGCCGGGCCAAGGCGAGGTGCAGGGCTATTACGCCGCCGCGCCGGGCGAGCGCGTCGACGCGCGCCTCTATCCCTGGGGTTGGGAGCAGCCCGGCTTCGACGATAGCGCATGGAGCGCCGCTGCCGCGATTAGCGGAGGCGCGCTTCCCGCGGGCGCGAGCCCCTATGGCGAAGCGGCGGAATGGCAGCTGGTCCCACGCGCCATTCCCGTGCCGGAGGAGCGCAGGATTCGGTTCGCCGAGGTCCGACGATCCGAGGGCGCACCGGTGCCGCACGCGTTTCTCGCCGGCAATGACGCGCTCACCATCCCTGCCAACACCAAATTGTCGCTGCTTCTCGACCAGCGCGAATTGACGATGGGCTATCCGGTGCTCGTCGCGAGCGGCGGACGCGGCGCAGTCGCGACGCTGACCTATGCCGAGGGCTTGTACGACGCCCAGAATCGCAAAGGCAATCGCGACGAAATCGCCGGCAAGACGATCAAGGGCCTCCAGGACCGCATCACATTCGACGGTGGCCAGGCGCGGCGGTTCCAGTCGCTGTGGCTGCGGACCTGGCGCTATGTCCAGCTCGACGTCGAGACCGCCGGCGAGCCACTGCGTCTCGACGATGTCCATGCCGTGTTCACGGCCTATCCGTTCCAGCAGCGCGCCGCCTTCTCCAGCGATCAGGCCTGGATCGGCGACGTCTGGAACATCGACGGGCGCGTGTTTCGCCTCAGCGCCTTCGAGACCTTCTGGGACACGCCCTATTATGAGCAATTCCAATATGTCGGCGACAGCCGCATCGAGGCGCTGATCGCTTTGTACGACACCGGCGACGATCGCCTGATGCGCAACACGATCGAGCAGTTCGACCAGTCGCGCATTTCCGAAGGGCTGACCGCGAGCCGCTATCCGTCGGCGCTGCCGCAATATATCCCGCCCTTCTCCTTGTGGTGGGCGGCAATGGTGCATGACCATTGGCTGCATCGCGGCGATGCGGCATTCGCGCGGCGCTTCCTTCCCGGCATTCGCGCCGTAATGGCTTGGTACGAGGGGAAGCTCGATGCGACCGGCCAGCTCGGCCCGATGCCGTGGTGGAATTTCGTCGACTGGACCTACAATCGCGGCGTGCCGCCGGGCGCGGAAGATGGCCATTCGACGACGATCAGCCTGCAGCTTGCCTATGTTCTGCGCCTGGCGGCGGACCTCGAAAAGGACCTTGGCCGCGCCACCGAAGCCACGCACGACCTCGCGCTCGCCGCGCGGATAAACGCCGCCGTGCGCGCGCAATCATGGGATGCGACGCGGGGCCTGTTCGCCGACACGCCCGAAAAGCGCCACTTCAGCCAGCAGACCAATGCCCTCGCCATCCTCGCCGGCGCGGCGCCGAACCCCCGCGCCCTCGCCGAGCAGTTGCTGGCGGACAAGGATATGACCCAGGCGAGCTATTATTTCCGCTTCTACGTCGACGAAGCGCTCGATGAAGCGGGCCTTGCCGACCGCTATCTCGCGCAATTGCAACCCTGGCGCGAAATGCTGCGGCTCGGCCTGACCACGACCCTCGAACAGCCCGAGCCGAGCCGGTCCGACTCGCATGCCTGGAGCGCCCATCCCAATTATCATCTGCTCGCCACCGTCCTCGGCATCCGTCCCGAGACGCCAGGCTTTCGCGCGGTCACCATCCGGCCGGCGCTCGGCGCGCTGAAACGGGCCAGCGGGCGGATGCCGACGCCCGCAGGCGAAATTGCCGTCGCGTTCGAGCGCCGAGGCAGCACCGGCGTCGACGGCCGCATCGAGCTTCCCCCGAACACGCGCGGTACGTTCCTGTGGAACGGCCGGGCCTCGCCGTTGCGGCCGGGGTCGAACCGGGTGCGGCGATGACTGCGCGGACGCACCGATGACGCCGCGCGAATTGGTCGGCATCGCCGAGGTTCCCGGCGGTCCGCCGCTGCGGCTGTTCCGCCGCGGCGCCGACTATATGATCGTGCTCGACCGCAACGAGTTGATGAGCACGCGCCAGCGCGGCTCCGAAGTCGCGCTCGGCACCATGACCTGCGCGCGGCTCGCCGGCCGCCCGGCGCCGCGCCTGCTGATCGGCGGCTATGGCATGGGCTTCACCTTGCGCGCGGTTCTCGGCACGCTTGGTCCCGACGCGCGCGTCACCGTCGCCGAACTCGTCCCCGGCATCATCGAGTGGGCGCGCGGGCCGATGGCCGCGCTTACAAACGGCTGCCTCGACGATCCTCGCGTGACGTTGCGCATGGGCGACGTCGCCGACGCGATCCGCGACGCGCCGCGCGGCGAGTGGGACGCGATCCTGCTCGACGTCGACAACGGCCCCGACGGCCTCACTCGCGCCGCCAACGACGTGCTCTACACCCCGCGCGCGCTCGCCGAGGCCCGCGCCGCGCTTGCGCCGCGCGGCGTGCTGGCGGTGTGGTCGGCCGCGCCCGACCCGGCGTTCGCGCGACGGCTGGCGCAGGCGGGCTTCGCGGTCGACGAGCAGCGCGTGCGGGCACGCGAGAACGGCAAGGGTGCGACACACGTGATCTGGTTTGCGGAGCGCAGGTGAGAACCGCGTTACTGCGCAAGTGCGTAGCCGCCAGCGCCTCGTCGGTATGACGGGGCCGGGCCCGGCCGTATTGCATGTGGCGATCGTCGCCGATGGGGGTCGGGCCAGATTTGTCCCTGGCACCGCGAGGGTGTCGGCGAGCCGAGACCGACCGGCGACTGAATTTCGCTGGCAAGCGCCGGTCTCGATCAGGCACCGCATGGCCGCATTTCGCTGATCCTGTGCTATTCGGCCGACGGCCCGCGGGTCAGCATGCGCCTCGACGGGGAAAGGCTCGAACATGCACGCGACGATATGTGCGGCTGCTGCAATTACCGCGCTCGTGGGCATGCCGGTATCGCCAGAATCTCCACGTGCGCAGGCGTCTGCGAACCGGCAGGCGGAGCGGCCCGATAAGACTCTTCGGGAGTTTGTGTACCTGGGTCAGGACGAGCTCAAGCAGAACCTTCCGATCTTGGATCGATCGGACATCGCCGGGGCAGAGGTCATGTATGTGTGGATGAACCTCGAGCCGACGAAGGACGCGTATGACTTTTCGATGATCGAGGATGATCTGAAACTGGCTGAAGCGCGAGGCAAGGAACTCTATGTCGAGATCCTCGACCGGTTTTTTCAGCCCAACGCACGCTATCTTCCGAAATATATGCTTGAGGATCCGGCATATGGGGGAGGGATTGTCCGCCAGATTGAGGACCATATGTCCGGTTGGGCCGCGCGGCAGTGGGACCCGAACGTTCGCCGGCGATTTCAATCGCTCATCGGTGCACTCGCAAAGCGATTCGACGGACGCATTTCGGGGCTGGTCCTGACGGAGACGGCCCTGTCCGTGCAGAAGGAGCGCCCGCAGGACTTCGATTGCGATGCCTATTTTGAGGCCGAAAAAGAGAATGCGCTGGCTGCTCGCCGCGCGTTCAAACGGTCGCATGTGATTCAGTATGTCAATTTCTGGCCGTGCGAATTCGCGAATGCCCGCGGCTACATGAGCCGCTTTTTCGACTTCGCGGCAGCAAACCGCATTGGAGTGGGCGGCCCGGACATCGTGCCATGGAGCAAGGGGCAGATGCTCAATTCCTACGCGTTCATCCGCGTCTATCAGGACAAGGTGCCGATCGTTGCGATGGCCGTGCAGGAGCCGACGCTCGAGTACGACAATCCCGAAACGGGCAAGCCTTTCACTCGGCAAGAGTTCCAGCGGTTCGCAAGCGTCTACCTCGGCGTCGACGATCTCTTCTGGAGCAAGGATTCTGCCTGGCTGAAAGAAGCACCAGCTGCCGCAGAAGCCGCCAAGCCCGTTCCGCCTTAAACGCCGCCTGTCCGCAACGTCTGAGTATCTTGTGCTTGGTCGATGGAGATTGAAGTGCGCTTCCTCACTACGACCATCCTGTTGTTCCTGGCTTCATCTGGCCCGTTAATCGCATGCGCCAAGCCCCCGCCCCGCTCTGTTGCCCTGACCTTCGACGACCTGCCCTTCGTGGATGCAGGGCCGGGGCAGCCGGGCAGCGGTCCAAAGCGAGCCCTGCGCGCGAGCAGACGTCTCCAGCAGGCTCTGGTTCGCCATCACGCACCAGCGACGGGCTTCGTCAATGAGGTCAAGCTTCGCGACTTCGGAAATGCCGGAGTCACGATTCTTCGGGAGTGGAACAGCGGAATGTTCCAGCTGGCGAACCACGGCTACTCCCACGGCGACAGCAACAAGCTGACTCTTGCCGAGATTGAGCAGGAGGTCGTTCAAGGCCAGCAAGTGAGCAAGGCCCTCGCTCAAGCGGCGGGCCGTTCACTCCAGTACTTCCGCTTTCCCTACAACCATGTCGGTGACACCGAGGAGAAACGCGCAGGAATCGAGGCCCTGCTGACGCGCTATGGCTACCGGCTCGCCGCGTCGACGATCGACACCTCGGACTCCCTCTTCAACAAGGCGTACGAGCGAGCGATCGCGCGTGACGACGGCAAGATGCGCCAGCGGATCGAGCAGGCTTATCTCATGCATACCAGACAGCAGATCACCTACTACAGCGATCTGAATGCTACGGTCTTAGGCTACCGTCCCCCGGACATTATCCTGCTGCATCTGAACGGCATCAATGCCGCTGTGATCGATCGCATCCTCAAGATCTTCGAAAGCTTGAATTACAGGTTTATCTCGCTGACCGAGGCGCAGTCGGATCCGGCCTTTCACCGGTCTCCGGCCTTCGCGACGCAGTTCGGACCCATGTGGGCGTATCGCTGGGCCCGAGAGCGTGGCATCAAGGTCGATGGCAGGCTGGAAAAGGAGGCACCCGCATGGGTTTCGACCTATGCCGAGCTTGACCTTCGAGCCCCGACACCGAGACAATAGTTCGGCTCGCGGGCGTGCACTGGTTCATGGTCCGCCGCCAGATGCGCCCGCATGTTCGAACAACTCCAATGCTCAGCCTGCTCGACCAGCTTCGTCCGCATGGGCGTTGAGGGACTCGTACCGCATCGCGAGAACCAGGGAATGAGCGCAGTGGACTTGCCATGGCCCGAAATTTGCATTGCCGGTGATACGGGCTTTGCGATAGGGTCGCGCCAGGGAGGTGCCGCCGTTGGCTTGGCGTGCCTGGTTGCCCGATGAAGCGCCGCGTCGGCCGCTGGCGCTGCTCCTTGGAGCGGCACTTGCTGGGGTGGCGGCAGTCGCGCGCATGGCGCTCGAAGGGCAGATCGGCCACGAATTCCCGTTCGTCCTCTTCTTCCCTGCCCTGATCGCCGCGGCGGTGCTGGGCGGCTTGGAGGGAGGTGCGACCTGCCTGCTCATTTCCATTGCCGCGGCGTGGATCCTGTTCTTGCCGGGACACGCACGACTGGCATGGGCAATTGGCAGCTTCTCGATTTCCGGCGGTTTTATCGTCGCGATGGCTGCCGCCTTGGCCCACGGCGTGCGCGCGCTCAGGCGCAGTCGAAAACAGCTCGGTGAAGCCGAGCAGCGGCTTCGGACTCTTGTCGGCGAACTTGCCCACCGCAACCGCAACGCGCTCACGATCATGATGTCGATCGTGAGTCAGAGCGCACGCAACGCAGCATCGATCGAAGAGGCCGAGCGGAACATCAACGCCCGGCTGGGTGCTCTCCTCCGGGCACAGGACGTTGTGATCGCGAGCCACGGTGCGTCCGTCTCGCTCTGCGCCCTCCTGAACGAAACCATCGCGCCGTTCGATGTGTACCCCTTCACGATTCCGCCTTTGCCCGATGCCGAAATCGCGCCCGAGATTGCCGGCCCGCTCGGACTGCTTTTCCATGAGATGGCGACGAACGCTGTGAAGCACGGCGCATTGTCGGTACCCGGCGGGCGAGTCGAGATCGACTGGACGCTCGAAAACGGCATGGCCTGCCTGCGCTGGCGCGAGATCGGGGGGCCTCGCGTCGCGCCGCCGGCACGCAAGGGATTCGGGACCCGGCTCATCACATCGGCGCTCGCACCGAATGGCGGGAGAGTGCAGCGCCATTTCGACCCGGAAGGCGTTCGCTACGAGCTGCACGTCCCGGCTCGGCCGGTCGAGACCGGGCTGCCCGAAAAGCAATAAAGGCTTGAGGCGGCTCCGCGGTGCCGCCGGTCCTGTTCGACGGCGGTTTTCGGCGTGAAATCGTCGCGCGGAGAGGCGATGCGGCCCAACCAATTGCGGACGTCAGATAGTTCGACGATATGTCTGCCAATGGATGTCGACGGCGTTCAGAATCTCACACAGCGGCAGAAGGAGATATTGCGGCTCCTCTTAAGCGGCTTCGACGCCAAATCGGCGGGGCGTCAGCTAGGGATTTCCGTTCACACGGTGAACGAACATTTGCGGGAGGCGCGACGACACTTGGGCGTTTCAAGCAGCCGCGAAGCTGCTCGAATTCTCCGGCAAGTGGAATGCGCACCCCCCAAAGATGTGGGACCCAACGAACTGGGGGTGGTTCATCCGACCAGCGGTTGGCTTCGTCTGGCCGTAACCAGTCCGTATTTTCGGCTGGCATTTGCAGGAGTCTCGCTCGTCATGCTTGTTGCCGCAGCCGTGATCGCCGCTTTGATTGCGAATGGAGGGTCGGCATCCAACCGCGCCAGGATCCCGCCAAAGGCCGTTGTGGCGCGTTCTGGTGTTCCTGCGCAGGCGGCCCCCTATCAGGATCGCGCCGTGCTAATCGGCACGTTCGACCGCCTCAAGGTGTCCGGTCCATTCAAGGTTGGCGTTCTGGTCAACGATGAATCCGCCCAAGTCCGTCTCGTCGGTCCTCCTGCTTTGCTCGCCGACACGATCGCAACCGTCGAGGCCGACACGCTGGTGATCCGATTCCGCGACGGCGCCACCTGGAGTTGGAATCCAGGCTCCGGCGTGAACGCTTTTGTGTCCACGCCCAATCTCCATGCCGTCAGCGTCGAGGGGGCGGCGAACGTCGAGGTCGGTGGTGTCCGGAGCGACACATTCTCCGCGACGACGCAGGGGTCGGCCACCTTGACTATTCGCGGGCTGGACGTCCAGCATGTGCAGTTGGCGACCGAGGGCTCGGGCGGCATCTCGGTCGAAGGAAGCGCGCGCGACGGCACCTACGTGGTCGGAGGCGCAGGTTCGATCGACGCCAAGCGATTGCGGGTCGAGAATGCGAGCATCGCCGTCGGCGCGGCAGGCTCGGCTTATGCCGACGTGAGGAGAGCGGCAAACATTTCGGGTACCGGAAGCGGTCGCGTTGACGTCGTCGGCGGCGCGACTTGCATCGTGCTACCAGCCCATTCGCGTCAGGCCGAGTGTCGTTGATCCATTCTCCCGATTTTGGCTTGCGCCTCTGGAAGGTCGCTCGCGTCCAACGTCACTAGCATGGCGCGGAGCGGCACGGCATCACGGCCGCTATCGCCTTGGACGGGGAACGTGTACCGCCGGGTTTCGGCAGGCGACAAGGGCGGTGCATGGAATTCAATCGGCGGACGCACATTCAATCCCTGATCGCGCGCGCTCCGGGGAACGCTGCAGTGATGTTCCGCATTGCCGAGTTGTATCGCCACGAGGGCGACGAACTCCAGGCAGTCGATTGGTGTGGCCGCGCGCTGGCGCTTGCTTCCGACGATCTTCCGATGACGTCACGCTGCCGCGCGTTTCTGTCGAAACCGGTGCCGGGATGGCATTTCCAGATGCTCTCCGATCAGCACCGCAACCAGGTCTATGACGCCGCGATCCGCCGCGCGGTCTGGCCGGGAGCGCGGGTGCTCGATATCGGCACCGGCTCGGGCCTTCTCGCGATGATGGCGGCGCGCGCCGGCGCTTCGATGGTGTTCGCATGCGAGGCCGAGCCGGCGATCGCACGCGCCGCGGCGGAGATTGTCGCGGCGAATGGCTATTCCGACCGCGTCCGCGTGATCGCTCGGCATTCCACGACACTTCGCGCCAATGTCGATCTCGGCGGGCGAGTCGACGTGCTGCTGTCGGAGATCATCGCCGGAAACCTGATCGGCGAAGGCGTGCTGCCGTCGCATGAACATGCGGTGCGCGAGTTGCTCATCCCCGGCGGGCAGGTCGTTCCGGCAAGAGGCACGATTCATGCCGCGCTGGCCGCGTTCGACGGGTTCAACCCGTCACCGCTGGCGATGGTCGAAGGCTTCGATCTTTCGATCTTCAATCGGCTGCGGCGCCGGGAAGGCTCGGTGCCCGGCGACTCCCGGCGCCTGCAGCTGCGCGGCGCTTCCGCGGATCTCTTCGCCTTCGATTTCGCCAGCACGCAGTTTTGCCGGTCGGAACGCACGAAGGTCGAGCTGACATCGGACGGCGGCATGGTGCACGGCGTCATCCAATGGTTCACGCTCGAGCTGGACGATGAGATCCGCTACGACACGCTCCCGGGTCGGGGCGTGCCGCGATCCTGGATGCTGGACTATTTTCCGCTCGAGGTTCCTCGCAACACCAGGCCCGGCGAGACGATGGTGTTCCATGCCGCTCATGATCGCTCGGAGTTGTTGATCTGGCCGGCGGAGTGATCAGCGGTCGGCAGCGGGTTTGCACTTGGAATTTGACGCCCTTCACAGTTGCGTCAATTTAGAGGAGTGGCACAGAAATCTCGAAATCGGGAAGAGACGAGCAATTGAGCCTACAGCTAGGAAACTTGCAGAAAAACCTGCCGTGAATGCTACAGCGCGCGTCGGCGTCCAGCTAATTCCGGCTGGACTTGGCTGTCGATACACGTTTTGCGCTGTCAGGCCCCATCTGAACGATGGAAGGATGTCCGAAATAATGAAACGACCTCTTCTCAAAGATATATTGCCAGATATCTTAATGATATCCGGCATGGCGCTGTGGATTATTTATGGGAGACTTTGGCCACTACTGATATTCATTGGATTTATTTTGTCGTCTATGCAGAGATACCGCCGATATTTGGATTTTCGAGACGGAAGGCGCGCCTAGGCCAGTAGCTTGACTGGGTATTACCGTGCCAGTTTACTGTTTGCCGGTATTTTCGGCTCTCGGCCAAGCTTTGCGGCTCAATGGGTTCGCCGCGTTGCGCCCTGCCTTCGCGCGAGCGGGCATCGCTCCCCTGGCGATGCTCGCGCATCATCACTCGGACCAGGATTTACAGGATTCCGCGGCCGCCCCAAATTGCACCTCGCCGCCTCATGCACGCCCGCCCAGGGCATCGCGCGGAAACCCCGCAGCGAGGTGATCGATCAGCGCGCGCACCGCGGGCGCCAGTCCCCGCCGCGTCGTGAACACCAGGTGCACGATCCCTTGCACGCCGCGCCACGCCGGCAGGACGCGCACCAGTCGCCCGGCATCCAGCGCCGCGCGACACACATGGTCCGGCAAGATCGCGACGCCCAGCCCATCCACGGCTGCGTCGCGCACGGTCGCCATGTCCTCGCAGCCAAGACGCGGCTGGATGCGCACCACGTGCTTTCCGCCGTCCTCCGCTTCCAGATGCCACTCGAGTTCATCCGCCCCATCGCTCGTCGCCAGCGTCGGCAGCTTCGCCAGATCGTCGATGCTCGCGATCTGGCTCGCAAGTTGCGGGCTGGCGACGAGGATCCGCGTCGACTGGCCCAGCGAGCGCATGGTGAGCGCAGCGTCGGAAGTCAGGGTCGTGCGCACGCGCAGCGCCAGGTCGATGCGCTCCTCGATCAGGTCCACGGACCGATCGGTCGCCACCAATTGCAGTCGAACTCGGGGAAACCGGACGAGGAACGACGAAACCAGCCCAGCGATGGGTACCAGCATCCCCGTCGGGCAGGCGAAGCGGATACGCCCATGCGGCTCGGCCTGTGCCTGCACGACCAGCGCCTCCGCCTGTTCGGCTTCCGCGAGCATCGCGCGACATCGCTCGTAGAATGCCAGTCCGGTATCCGTCACTCGGAAACGCCGGCTTGACCGCTCGATCAGGCGCAGGCCCAAACGCTCCTCGAGGCTCGCGATCCGTCTGCTGAGCTTGGACTTGGGCTCGCGCAGCGCACGCCCGGCAGCGGCGAACCCGCCGTGCGCCACGACCTCGGCGAAATAGGCATAGTCGTTCAGATCGACGCGCATCATCGTTCCTCCAATGGAACGCTAAGTGCCACAACTGCCTACTACAAGCATCATCGTTCCACTGTCATTTACGAAAGGCACGGCGCTTCGCCGAAAGCCTCAAGGAGTGAGACGATGACGAACAGGTTCGACAACAAGGTGGTAGTAGTGACCGGCGGCTCGAGCGGCATTGGCCTGGCCACGGCAAAGGCATTCGCAGCGGAGGGCGCATCGGTGTTCATCACCGGGCGCCGGCAGGAGGCGCTCGACGCCGCGGTGAAGCAGATCGCCGGCCGAGTGACCGCCGTACGCGGCGACATGGCGAACCTTGCCGACATCGACCGGCTCTACGACGCGGTGCAGCAGAAACATGCCCAGATCGACGTTCTGTTCGCCAATGCCGGCGGCGGTGAAATGGTGCCGCTCGGCGCCATTACCGAAGAGCATTACCAGAAGACGTTCGACACCAACGTCAAAGGCGTATTGTTCACGGTGCAGAAGGCGCTGCCGCTGCTCAAGGACGGCGCTTCGGTCATCCTGACCAGCTCGACCACCAGCATCTCGGGCACGCCCGCCTTCAGCGTCTACTCGGCGACCAAGGCCGCGGTGCGCAACTTCGCGCGCAACTGGATGCTCGACCTCAAGGACCGCCATATCCGCGTCAATGCGATCAGCCCCGGCGTCACGCAAACGGCTGGCCTCGACGAATTGTTCGGCGGCGGCGCGGACGCGCAGGGCACCAAGGACTATCTCGCCAGCCTGATCCCCGCCGGCCGCGTCGGCCAGCCCGACGAGATCGCTCGGACCGTGCTGTTCCTCGCCTCGGACGATGCTAGCTTCGTCAACGGCATCGAACTCTTCGTCGATGGCGGCCAGGCCCAGATCTGAGATCCAATTCCGCTCGCAGCCTCGGCGCCTTCTCGACCGCCGAGGCTGGAGCACCCGACACAGGAGACACGACATGTTGCAGCCCACTGAATCCCCGGAACGAATCCGCGAGTTGCTCGATCGCAACCTCCAGCAGGTCTTCGGCGAAGGCGACGGCGCGCGGCGCCGCGCGGCGATCGAGGAACTATGGGCGGAGGACGGTGTGCTCTACGTGCCGCCAGGCGCGATCGTCGGCCATGATGCGATCGACAAGTTCGCAGGCGATCTGCGGGCGACGCATCCGGACTATGTCTACACGCCGATCGGCCATCCGCAGGTGCTGCACGATGCGGGCCGGATGGCGTGGGGCTCTGGGCTTCGCGGTGAGGCGCCCGAATACACGGGATGGGATGTCATCATCGTGCGCGACGGCAAGATCGCGGCGCTGTACGTGTTCCTCGATGAAACGTTGGAAGAGGAGGCTGGTTTTGCCGCATCATCAGCCCCGGGCGGTGACTAGGCGAATATCTGCGCCAGTTCCTCGTCGACGGGCTGCAGAACGACGTAGGTCGCTACGGCCAGATACCAAATGAGGACGAGCCCCGAATATCCGGCGACGTCGGATATCACTGGCGCGATCGTAAGGCCGGCCCGGTTGCTCACCGATGCGACCACCACGCCCACCGCGAACGGTGGCAGGAAAGACAGCACCAGCGCAACGCTGATCACGGGCAGGTGCGGTTGCGTCCGAGCCCAGCTCGCACCCATTGCACCGAAGGGGGAACCTCCCTCGCTGATCAGAACTACGTTGCTCAGCGACCAGCGGGCGAAGAGATAGAGGCCTGGAAGCACAAATATCGCGAAACCGGCCGCGGTCAGCATCCCGGTCACAATGCCAACAACCAACATCGCGCCATATGGACGGCGTTTTCCCGGGCGCCCGACGCTATGCAAGAGGTTTCGAGTCACTTCGCGTTGCACGATGATCGTCGCGGCCCCCATCGCCACCACCCGGTGCCATAGTTCCGGAAGTTCCCTGGCAAAATCCGCCAGCAGCGTGAGTGTTGCAATAGCGATCAGCGCACTAAACGGTGCCTTTCGCAAAAGCCCGAAGGCGGGGATCAGGAGTTGATCGTTGGTCAGGCGCTCGCTCATCGATGCGAAATCCGTCGGGTCTGGTGAGTAGCGAGGATACCAGCCGGAGCGGCCCGTTCGCCGAACGCGGGACACTGTGTCCATGGATACCCGTCAGGTTGACAACCTGTCCAGTGCCGGGTCCGGCAAAACGCAAGCGGCGCCAATTCAGGATTGCGTCCCCGGAATTCCGAACTGCGCTGGACGCTGGCAAGCGGCGCCATGCAGGGCGTCGCGATCTTCCCCCGCGCCGATCTCGAACGCGAACTCGCCGCGCGCGACCTGCCCCCGGAAATGTCGCTGACTGCGCTGGCCACGGAGTTCTACACGGATCCGGAAGTGGACGATCCGGTCGGCAGCGAGTTGGGCTCGGCGCGGCTGATGCGGGCGTCGACGCTGGTTCCGGTTCCGGAGGCTTGTTGAGGGTCCACGCGTAACAGCGCGCATGGCGTCGCGATACAGCTGAAAGACCATCCCGCTCGACCGCAAGTCCCGCACAGTCGCGCCGTCGACGGGCGTGCACTGCCAGCGAACCGCCCGACGCCCGCCGCGCGTGTGACGTTGACGCCGACGAGCTTCGAGGCTGGTTTTCCGGATCGGCCGGGAGGCGTTAGCGATGAGCAGAACCGGCATGAGACCGAGCTGTTAGCGCACGCCGCGCACCGGCATGGCGTCCCATGAATTCCCGGAATTCCGCGCGGCGAGTGGCGGTCCGATGTTTTTCTTCGCTGTCTTGAAACAGACCTTGGTCAAGCCGGGCATACGCCGACGCTATTTGCTGACGATCTCGCGTTCCTGCCGGTCGAACTCCTTGACCAGGCGCTGGAGTGAATCGACATCATACGCAACCTTGCGTGCGGTCATCACCTTGGTTGCGCCTTGTGGCAGTTTACTCACCATCAGCGTCGGCAACTGGACTATCCGCCGCGCCGCGCCGCCTGCTCCCATGAAGTCGGTGATCTTGGCCTTGTCCTGCATCATCGCTCTCACTCAAGCATGCCTTCGTCGGCGACTCCCAACGTCTGCGCGACAATTATTCCGAGCGCGTTGAGCCAACCGAGAACCGGAAGATAATCCTGGTAGTCGCGGACATCAATGATCAACGTCGGGCGCTCATCGACCGAACGGCCGGCACCGAAACGAATTTCATCGCTTTCGACCACCACGAGTCCGGGCGGACGCGCAGTCGCAGTAGCCGCGAACGCCGCAGCAAGCTCGAAACAGCGATCTGCCGTCATGGTATCAGGGATTTCAACCAGCCAGCCAGTCGCCTGGAGATCCGGCAATAGTCGGGAATCCGAGAGCTCGGAAAGCGCGCCCCGGCCAAAGCCCAGTCCGCGCAAAGCTGCGATGAACATCCAATATGGCGCCACCACGGGTTTCCCCTGGCGCGGAATCGCCGCCAAAGCGAGCGCGCTCCAGTCGCCGACTGTCATGTTGAGTAAGTTCGCGTCCAGCGCAGCCGCCGGCAGTGTGCCCCGTATCGCCAACAGCAGGCCGAGATAGTCCACCGAGAGAAAAAGCGGTCGGGTCGGTTGCCTGAAAAAGCGCGTCATCGGCTCGGCGAGCTCATTCCAATTCAGAATCGAGTCTGGCAGCGGTGCGCCTGGCGCGGGCAAGAGCAGGTCCAAATAGCTGGCACGCAAGGCCTTGAGCCCTTTGGAATCAAGCGGTAGCGTCCACTCGGGCTTGACCTTCATGCCAGTCAGCCATTTTCTCGGCGGCTGATCGAAGCGCAGCAGGCGCATCACCGCCGGAAGCGGCGGCGTGGTGTCATCGAGATCGCGGGCGAGCGAAGCGACGATCCCGAACAACGCCGCGAGCTTGGTCTTGTTGGCGCTGATCTCGGCGAACAGATCATTGAGCCGTTCAAGATCTTGACGCAGATCGAGGTTGATCGTTCCCTGGCGGATGGCAGCCTCGAGGCGGGCGATCGTTGCCTCGACGATATCTCGAGATCCCGAATGGAGCAGTGCGGTCCTCGCAAGCTGGTCGAGATCGATCGCAAGATCTGTGAGGAAGCCGAGAAATTCTCCGATATAATCGATCAGAAAGTCCGCGCGTTCGCGCTGCTCGCTGTTCATCCGATCTACTTCAGCCGCAACCGGATCGCCGTATCGTGTGTACTGGAACTCATAATGGCCGTCGTTTTGCTTGCCGCAGATAACAGTGACAGAGAGCGGAGGTATCTCCGACAGCTGAATGTCACCATTCTCCGCCTTTCCCGCATTTCCACTGGCATTACGGTCGCCAAGCGCGGCACGCAGGGTCGAAACGTCGTGGAGATACTCCAGAAGTTGGACGAGATACTTCTGAAGCTTTGGGAGTTCGCGCTCGTCGACCGTCAGTCGCGGTGCCGCGCCAGCATCGACATGCGTGCCGTCTTTCAGCGAAGCGTCGCCGCGCTCCGAGTTGAGGCGCTGCTCCAAATGCGCCTTCAGGGCTTCGGTCGACGGGTCGACGCGGAACTTGTCGTCCGCCCATAACCGCGACGGATAGTAGAGCGTGTCGAGCGCGAGTTGCGCAAAGGAAGCGCTTTCCGCCATGCGGTCGACAAGCGAGGGCGTGCGCAACGTCTGGTCGATCGCAATCTGCACGGTGGCAATGATCGACTGACGCTGCTGCGTCAGCGAATCCGTCGTCCCTACCTGATGTTCGGGCCCTTGTTGAAAGCGGCTCAGAATGCGGGTGACCGCCGTCAGGTTGAGCTGGCCTTCGTGCATCGTCGTAAGCGCGAAGGTTGCAATCGCCTTGCCGGCCGCGGAACCAGCGGGAATCGGTGACACGAGCTTCATCAGATAGGGTAGCAGATAGGCTGGATCGGGCCTCACCAGAATTCGTTCGCTGAACAAGGTGTGCTCGGGCGGATAGGCGCGCGGGCGGATCTTGGCCTCGAACGTATCGTAGCAGTCGCGATTGACGAGGAAGCAGAAGAACCCGAAATCGGCCATCAGATATTTGAGCTGCCCAACCATGTTGGTCAGTTCCGTCGGCGCGTCGGAGATCTTGTCGAGTTCGTCTATCACGAAGACCGGCGCAAGACCCGCCTCCCGCACCCGCGTAATCACCAGCGGCAAATCACGCCCCAGAGTCTCGAGCGAGAAATCGCGAATGAAGCTATAGTCGACACTGCGATTGTCGTTGCGCGTGTTCTTGCGCGACCACGTCAGCCCCAAGGAACCCAGAAGCCAGACTGCGAGGCCGGCGGTGATGGCGGTGATGGCGGCGCTCGCTCCTCCGCCCTGAACGCCCAGCACCGACACGCCGGTAAGCGCACCGAGACCGAGCGTGCCCAGTCGACTGAGCGCCTCCTTGAAATCGGTCGAACCCTTGAGCTCCGAGGTCTCGGTGCGGACAAGACTGTCCTGTTGCTTCGTCTGATAGCTGATGCGGCCGGTACATACCTGAAAGGCCTGCGCGGCAGTCGCGAGCGCTATAATCTCGCGGAGACCCTGATCGATCATGCCACGCTTCGCGAGTGTGGCATCGGCGGTGACGGGCCAGAGCATGCCGCGCGCGAGCCGGCCGAAGGCCTGCCAGTGTCCGCGCAAGCGCGCCGGATCTGCGGCGCTGTCGAGGTCCAGCGCGACTTGAACCGCGCGTTCCCCGTAGTCGCCGATCCGCCGACCCGCCGTCCTCGCCGCATTCTCCTGGAACTGGGCGTGTGCACGCACGCCGGTCGCGGCTTCCGCCGCAAGCGCGCGGTAGAGTCCGATCGTTATCTGCACGAGCGCGGCATGGACTCCGGAGGGAATGGTGGCGGTGGAATCTGCGGCCGGTTCGCTCGTCGTCTTGTCCGTCGCGGCAGTATCGCCGGCCGGTTTCTCCGGCGGTGCCGCAGGCACAGGCGGTGCCGTGACCGGCACTTTCTGTTCCATTAGCATGCTCGGGCCATGTAGTTTCACCAGGAGTGGCCGCTGAAGCGGCCCGTCCGGCAGATTGATCGGCGTTTCGGCAACCGAGGCCTCGAGCACCGCAAGCGCCGCTTTCTCGACGGCGTGCACGGTCAGCGCCGTCTTGCCGGCGCCGCGATGACCCGCGATCAGATAGGACCGCCCGCGGACGCGGCCCCCGACATAGCGTTTGAGATCTTCAGTCAGAATGTCGAGTTCGCGCGAGCCGATGAACGGCGTGTCGAGCGGCAATGGCCAGCACGCGATCGGACCACGATATCTGGCCAGGTCAGGCAGCAGGATCGACGGTCCAAGCAGCGGTGCGGACAGTGGCGGCGGACCGAGTGGCGGCGGTGTTGGCGGCACGAGCGCGGTTCCGGCCTTCGCTGCGGCGACTGCTATCGTAGGTTGAGATTGCCTCCGCTTGGTCTTTGTCGGCGCCTGAGTCATTTCGCGGCGGCCGCGTTCCCGGCGGGCGTCGCTTGACCGGCATTTTCGGATGTCACATTCTTTGAGATATCGGTGCCGGTCTCAGCGGTTGCGTTCGCATCCGCTTCGGCATCATTGGCGGACGCGGCGTGATTGCCTGTCTCGACGACCTTACTTTCAACGTTCGTGGTATTGCCGGCTGGGTTCGTCTTTCCAACCACCAAAGCCATCGCGGCTCCAGCGAACGCCAGCGTCAGGATGGCGAGACCGGTGGGCGGCAGCAGCCGCCAACCGCCGGATCCGCCACCAAGACCGCCCCAATGGCTTTCGATCCCGATTTCCTCGCCCTTGCCAAGCGAATCATAGGTCTGAAGGCCGCCAAGCGTCGCGAGCAGGATCAGGACAAGTGCAAGGGCGGCGGGGCCAGGTTCGAGCCTACCGCTCGCGACGGCGGCTGCGATCAGGAGTATCGTCGCGAGCAGGACGAGCGGCAGCACCGCCGCATAAGCAATGGCGGGCTTTCCGTCGGTCGGCCGCACATAATACGACATGCCCCAAACAAAGCCACCGCCGCAAAGCATCCCGATCAACAGGATCATTGCGGTCGGCACCGTAAACGGCCGGGCCAGCAGCAGTGGTTTGGCGCCGGCCGTGCCGGTGCCGACGAACACGAGACCACCCAGCGCTGCCAGAACCGCGATGATCAGGATCGCACGTTTCATCATGAAACTCCTCGGGGACCGTCCGAACCATCGTGTCGACCGTCGCCGCCGGAAGCGCCTTCGCTGGCATCCCTGCGCGGACGGCTGTAAGATATGCGCTGGATCGACATCGTCGGGCTTGTCGCCGCGGATCGCATGGTCGTCGCGTATGTGACTGCGAAGCTGGTGGGCGGAACAGGGCTGCAATCCGCGCAAGGATCGTATTCATCGAGCGCGGCGAACGCATCCTGCCACGCGTCGGACTCGATCAACTCGCGCGCCGGCCCTCCCGCCTGAAATTTCCTGTCGAGATTGAGCGCGTAAAATACCGCCATCGCTCATCCCCCGGCTGCGGCGGACAGGAAATACGTGCGTCTGCCGACTCACATGCCACTTTTGCCCGCGACGAATAAAATGTGCTTGAACGGTATCGCGATGTCCAGACTCAATCGAACTTCAGTCCATATCGGCGCAAGTCAGCTTTTCGAATGATGTTATACACACCGCGTAAATGCGTTGTTCTTGTCGCGATAACGATACATAGCTGCCGAACGCCCGCTTTCGAGTGCCCCGCTCTGATCCCAACTGCGAAGACGCTGATCCATGCGCGCTTCGGGCGACTGAGCGCTCTGCCTGACGTCGCCTCGATCTCCTCGACGAACGCGCCGTAATTTGGTGGTCGACGATGCGCACGTCTATAGCCTTGCAATGTAGGAAAATCGTCCATACGCCGGCATGATGGAACATAGTAGGAACATTTCATCCGTTCCGGCGCCCTCCGCTCCCTCAGCCACTGCATCCTGTCCCGAGTCCGCCGCACCACCAGATCGCCCCGCGGCCAGTGCGCATTCCGCCACCCGCGCCGACGGCTGGACCGCCGAGCGTATCCGCGTCTTCCTCGATGCGCTCGCCGAATCTGGTGTCGTCGCCGCTGCCCTGCGCGCTGTCGGCATGCGCAAG
>Ga0207675_100000302_pt1 | contig 47371 bp, 45 predicted proteins | sample KBSSwiS42_FD_184305 | JGI IMG/M metagenome (GOLD analysis project Ga0207675, IMG submission 184305) | Switchgrass rhizosphere microbial communities from Kellogg Biological Station, Michigan, USA - KBS Switchgrass S4-2 (SPAdes) (version 2) | ecosystem: Host-associated > Plants > Roots >...
CAGGCCGCAGATACGGCCCCAAACGATGATGCCACCAGCGCGCGAGCGTCGCTCAGGCCAGCGTCCTGGCCTTGCCCGCCGTCCACCGCGCGAGCGCTTCGCGAGCGCCGTTGCTGGCCGGGTCCATCAGGGTGTCGTGGCCGTCGCGCTTGGCGCACAGCTCGATGACGTAGCCGTTCGGGTCGCGGAAGTAGATCGATTCGATCATGCCGTGGTCCGACGGCCCCCGGCATTCGATGCCGCGCGCGCGCCCCTTCGCCAGCATCGGCTGCAGCGATTCCGGACCGACCTCGAGGGCGATGTGCAGGTCGAAGTCGTGCTGCGCCTTGAACTCGAACGGCAGGTCGCCGGTCTCGAAGAAGGCGAGGTACGAGCCGTCGTCGAGGCGGTAGAAGGTGTGCAGCGCCCGCGTCTCGCGGCCGGTCTTGGTGCGCCCGATGTCGAGCGTGTGCGCCAGCGGCAGGCCGAGGAAATCCTCGTAGAACGCGCGCGTCTGCTCCGAGTCGCGGCAGCGGTAGGCGTTGTGGTGGAGCTTGCGGATCATGCGTCCCTCCATCGACACGGGCATCAGACCGCGACCATCGGCCGCGACTTGAGCGATTCGGCGTAGCCGTCGATCACCGCCCACACCTTGGACCAGCTCGGGAGCGACTTCATGCGGGCGAGCCATGCCTTGACGTTCGGATAGGCGGCGAGGTCGCTGCCGATGACCTCGGCCAGCGCGATGTACGAGACGGCATGGTAGTCGGCGATCGTGATCGAGTCGCCGCACAGGTACTTGTTGCCCGCCCCGAGGAAGTGGTCGTTCAGGACCTGGAGCCAGTTGCGCGCCCGCTCCCTGGCGCGCTCGAGCGTCGCCGCCTGCGCCTCGTCGCTGCGCCGCTTGTGCGAGTCGAAGATCTGCGGATAGACCAGGCCGTAGACGAGGTCGATCGTCAGCTGCGTATTGGTCCAGTCCATCCGCTCGTTGACGCGCGCCCGCTTTTGCAGGTCCTTCGGATACGCGGGCGAGCCGGTCTTCTCGGCCAGGTACTTGAGGATCGCCGAGTTCTCGGTCAGCACGAAGTCGCCGTCCTCGAGCGTCGGCACGAGCTTGTTCGGATTGAGGCCGGCGTACGCCGGCTGCATGTGCTCGCCGGTGAAGAGATCGACGACCTGCATCTCGAGCGGGATGCCGCTCTCGGCGGCGAACAGCATGATCGTGCGGCTGGTCGTGGAAATCGGATGGTGGTAGAGCTTCACGAGGAGCCTCGCAAGATGAAGCGGCCAACAGTGGCGCGGTCGTACGATACGCGCGCCCGGCCGCCGCGTCGACGCCGTGCGGCGGCGTCCCGCGGTGCCCCGTCGCCTCGGTTCGACGCGCTCAGCGCGCCGGATCGAGCAGCATCGTCCGGCTGTTCTCGTCGTCGGCGCTCGGGTGCGCGGGGCCGGCCAGCCGCAGCGTCAGCGTGTTGGCGACGACGATCCGCGAGCCGCTCTTGACCGGAACGTCGACGCCCTTGCCGACCGGCTCGCCGTCGACCGTCGTGACGCCGTCGGAGAGCGTCCGCAGCCTCAGGCCGTCGGGCGCGCGCCGCAGCTCGAAATGCCAGCGGCTGATCTGGCGCGTGCGCGCCGGATCGGGATGGAACAGCACGATGTCGTTGGCGCGCGCGCCGTCGGGCTCGTGCAGGCGGCCGAAGCTGACGATGTCCTTCTGCGGCAGCGCGATCTGCTGCTCGGTCTCTTCGATCAGCACGCGGCGCGGGAACGTCAAGGGATCGCGCCAGTCGAGCTCGAGGAGATCGAACGGCTGCGTGACGCCCTTCAGCTCGCGCATGCCGATCGGATGGCAGAGGACGCGCAGCTGAGGACCGAACTCGAGGAAGACCTGGCGCGTCAGGCAGACGCCGCCGGGCTCGGCGCAGCGCGCGACGCGCGCAGCGACGTGGACCGAGTCGCCGGTCACGACCTTGCCGTCGGTCAAGACGGACCCCCAGTGCAGCCCGATGCGGACGGCGAGCTGGTGCTCGCGCGCGCGCGTCGCGTTCTCGCGCGCCATCGCCTGCTCGAACGCGACGATCCCGCGCACGCCCGCCTCGGCGTCGGGAAAGACGCAGAAGACGCCGTCGCCGACGGCGTCGACGATGCGCCCCTGGGCGTCGCCCGCCGCCTGCCCGACGAGATCGACGTGGAGCTGGTGCAGCTGGCGACCGACGGCGTCGCCGAAGCGCGCGAAGTACGGCGTCGAGCCGACGATGTCCGAGAACGCCATCAGGAGCGAGCGCTCGAAGCGGCGCCGAAGCTCCTGCTGCAGCTGGTTCTGCAGCCGGACGATCTCGGTCATGCCGAGGGTGCTGAGGTCGATCATCGGGGCGGGTCGGGCAGGAACGAAGATTGTGATGGGATCGGAACTTGCCCGCCAGACCGACCACCCCCGCGAACGTCAGCGAAGCATGCACCTTCCCGATGACGCCCCGTCGAGCGACGCCACCGTCGACGCGCCGGGCGACCTCGACGCGCGGCTCGACGAAGCGCTCGAGGAGACCTTCCCCGCGAGCGACCCGATCGCGGTGTCGCCCGAGCCCGACGCGCCCGCCGCCCACGCGGTGCTGACCGTCGGCCACTCGACGCGGCCGATCGCGGAATTCGTCGCGCTGCTGCGCGCGCACGGCGTCGACCGGCTCGTCGACGTGCGCACGGTGCCGCGCTCGCGTCACAACCCGCAGTTCAACGGCGATGCGCTCGCGGCGTCGCTCGCCGCGGAGTCGATCGGCTATTCGCACTTCGCCGCGCTCGGCGGGCTGCGCTCCCCGCGACCGGGATCGATCAACGGCGGCTGGCGCAACCGTTCGTTCCAGGGCTACGCCGACTACATGCAGACGGCGCCGTTCGCCGATGCGGTCACGGCGCTGATCGCGCTCGCCGAGCACGAGCGCGTCGCCATCATGTGCGCGGAAGCGGTGCCGTGGCGCTGCCACCGCTCGCTCATCGCCGATGCGCTCGTCGCGCGCGGCGTCCCGGCGTGCGAGATCGTGAGCGCGAAGCGGTTGCAGCCGCACCGCATGACGTCGTTCGCCGTCGTCGACGGCGAACGCGTCACCTATCCGCCCGACGCGTCGTCAGCCGATCGCGGCGAGGACGACGGCGTGCCGCGCTAGCAGCGCGCCGACCCGAGTCAGGCCGACAGCCTGCGCTGGTAGACGTCGCGCAGGCGCTTCCAGCCGTCCCAGAACGGCGCCTTCTTCGTGCCGGTCGCGGACGCGACGAGGACGTCGAGGTGGGCGTGCCAGCCGGCAGCGATGTTGAGCCGCGATTCGTCAGACAGGCGACGGTGCGTCAGCGTCAGCAGCACCTGGCCGTCGACGAGAACGTCGAGCGCGATCGTCACGTCGCCGCCGTTCTGCCAGGCGAACGACAGCCGGCGCGGCGGTTCGCATTCGGTGATGCGGCTCTGCATGCGGTGCTCGGCGCCGAAGCCGGCCGGGCGCTCGCCGGCCGGATCCGTCAGCTCGTCGTTGCGCCAGACGAGCTCGAACGGCGCGCCGACGGCGAGCTCCATGCGACCCGCGGCGAGCCACTGCCGACGCAGATCGGAGTCGGTGAGATATGCCCAGACGCGCTCGATCGGTCCGGGCAGGACGCGCCGGATCGTCAAGGTCGCAGGCTCGGTGAGCACGCCCCAGGCGTCGTGGGCGTGCTCGGCGGTTGCGGGTGCGGTCATTGTCGTCATCGTGGTCTCCTGGTCTTGCGGGCGGTGGGGCGGGAAGGCTGCGGCTCCTCGGCGAGCAGCCGCTCGAGCGCGTCGAGACGGTCGGTCCAGAAGCGCGCATAGAAATCGAGCCAGCGGTGCGCGCTGGCGAGCGGGCCGGGGTCGAGGCGCAGCAGATGCGTGCGGCCGCGCACCTCTCGGCGCACGAGGCCGGCGTTCTCGAGCGCCTTGACGTGCTTCGACGCCGCCGCGAGCGACATCGCGTGCGGCGCGGCGAGCTCGCCGACCGTCTGCTCGTCGCGCGCGAGCGTGCGCAGCATGTGCCTGCGCGTCGCGTCGCCGAGCGCGTGGAAGATCGCGTCCAGCCGGGCCTCGTTTCGTTCAACCATGTGGTTGAGAATAGGCCCTGTTTCCGGAAATGTCAACCGTTCGGTTGAACTTTTCCGAATCCCGGGCGTTGAGCCCTGGTCGTGCCGGTCGTGACGGCACGGCCCGCCGGGGTCAATGCCCGAACGGATCCTTCTCGTAGACGAACGAGATCGTCAGCGACGTCAGATCCTTCTTGTACTCGCGGACGATCGCCGCGCGCGAAATCGCCTCGAGTTGCGGCACCGACAACGCCGGCACTTCGGAGAACTGCACGCTGGCGAAGAAGACCGGGCCGGTGCTCGCGCCGAAGACGTGGGGCTTGACGCCGACGGCGGCTTCGATCTCGGTCTCGATCGGCGCCGCGTGCGCCATCGACTCGGAAACCTGTCCCGCCATGTCGCAACCGGAGAAGGCCGACGCTGCCGCGAGAAGAACGAGGACGAGCGACCAACGAAAGACAAGCGTCATCGTGATCACCTCACGTTTCGGTGCTGCCGGTCGCGAAGTGTAGGAACGCGGCGCGGCGAAGCGTTCCGCACTCTTGGGGGAACCGCACGGGTGGACGCTTGCGAGGTCGCCGGCCGCCCGTGCGACGATCGCCGTCGCCGCCGAGACGCATCGAGCTCAAGCTCGTTCACCGCGACTGAGGTTCAATATCGAGATGCGGGCCACTGCCATCCGAAGACCTTCGCTGCGCTCGGTGACCGCGCTCGAGCCGCTCAGCGTCCCCGTCTTTCGCCTGCTCTGGAGCACGTGGCTCACCGCCAACCTCTGCATGTGGATGACCGACGTCGCGTCGGCGTGGACGATGACAACGCTGACGAGCACGCCGATCTGGGTCGCGCTCGTCCAGTCGGCGTCGACCTTGCCGGTCTTCCTGCTCGGCTTGCCGAGCGGCGCGTTCGCGGACATCCTCGACCGCCGCCGCTGGCTGACGGCGACGCAGTTCTGGCTCGCCGCGACCGCGACGGCGTTGTGCGTCGTGACCGCGCTCGGCTGGATGACGTCGCCGCTGCTTCTCGTCCTCGTCTTCATGAACGGCATCGGGCTCGCGCTGCGCTGGCCGGTCTTCTCGGCGATCGTTCCCGAGCTGGTGCCGAAGACCCAGCTCGCGTCGGCGCTGGCGCTGAACGGCGTCGCGATGAACCTCTCGCGCATCGTCGGCCCGCTGCTGGCCGGCGCGCTGATCGCGAGCGCGGGCAGCGTCTGGGTGTTCGCGCTCAACGCGGTGCTCTCGCTGTGCTCGGGATTCCTGATCCTCCGCTGGCGCCACGAGCACCGTCCGAGCCCGCTCGGGCAGGAGCGGCTGCTCAGCGCGATGCGCGTCGGCGTCCAGTTCGTGCGGCAGTCGCCGCGGCTGCGCGCGGTGCTGTTGCGCGTCTCGATCTTCTTCCTCCACTCGACGGCGTTGCTCGCGCTGCTGCCGCTGCTCGCGCGCGGCCTCGTCGGCGGCGACGCCGGGACGTTCACGCTGCTGCTCGCGTCGATGGGCGCCGGCGCGATCATCGCCGTGCTCGCGCTGCCGCGGCTGCGCCAGAGGTTCGGCCGCGACGGGCTCGTCGTCGGCGGCACCGCGGTGCAGTCGGCGGCGACCGCGGTGATGGCGGTGGCGCCGAACGCGTGGGTCGCGGTACCGTCGATGCTGGCCGCCGGAATGGCGTGGATCACGGTCGCCAACTCGCTCGCCGTCTCGGCGCAGATGTCGCTGCCGAACTGGGTCCGCGCGCGCGGCATGGCGAGCTACCAGATGGCGATCATGGGCGCGAGCGCGCTCGGCGCCGCGCTCTGGGGCCAGGTCGCGACGACCGGATCGATGCGGACCGCGCTCTTCTCGGCCGCGGCGAGCGGCATCCTGGTGATGCTGCTCGCGGTCCGCTACGTGCGCGACGTCGAAGACGAAGAGGCCGACCTGTCGCCGGCGCCGTCGGGCTGGGCAGCGCAGCCGTCGGGCTCGCCGCCCGACGACGGCCGCGTCGTCGTCACCGTCGAGTACCTGATCGACCCCGAGCGCGCCGACGCGTTCATCGAAGTCATGGAGCAGACGCGGCGCGTTCGCCTCAGCGAAGGCGCGATCGGCTGGGACCTGCTGCGCGACATCGGCGAGCCGGCGCGCTTCGTCGAGGAGATCGTCGACGAGTCGTGGACCGAGCACCTGCGGCGCTTCCACCGCGCGACCGCGGCCGACATCGAACTGCGCGAGCGCCGGCTCGCGTTCCACCAGGGCGCAGAGCCGCCGGTGGTGACGCGATTCGTGGCGAGGCGCTAGGGCCTGTTCACGTTGCGCCGCCGCGGCGGACGCAGCGAAAGCCGACGTGGCTCGTCGACGTGTCGACCGGCTGCGCATGGCGTGCGGCGGGCCGGTAGCGGCGGCAGTAGTTCGGCGCGCACAGGTGCGAGCCGCCCTTCAGGACCTTGCGCGGGATGCGGATCGTCGGCTGGCACGGGTCGTAGCTCTGGTCTTCGCGGCCGCCGCGCGGATCGTGCGCCGCGCAGCACGGGTGCGTCGGATCGACGTCGTGCTTCGACGCGAACCAGTCGGTGGTCCATTCCCACACGTTGCCGACCATGTCGAGGAGGCCGTAGCCGTTGGCCGGGAACGCGTCGACCGGCGAGGTGCGCTCCCAGCCGTCGTCCTTGAGGTTCTCGTTGGGAAACGCCCCCTGCCACGTGTTGGCGAGATGGCAGCCGCCTGGCGTGAACTCGTCGCCCCACGCAAATTCGGCGCCGTCGAGCCCGCCGCGCGCCGCGTACTCCCACTCGGCCTCGGTCGGCAGCGACTTGCCGGCCCACGCCGCGTAGGCCTCGACGTCGCGGTACGCGACATGGACGACGGGATGCTCGGCCATTCCCATGATCGAGCTGCCGCGGCCGTACGGACGGCGCCAGTTGGCGCCGAACATGAACGTCCACCAGTTCTCGAAGCGGCGCAGGTCGACCGGCCGGCCCGGCGGCACGAACACCAGCGAGCCGGCCTTGAGCATGTGCGGCAGCGCGCCGGGATAGTCCTTCGGATCGGGCGCGATCTCGGCGAAGGTGACGTAGCCAGTCGCCTCGACGAAGCGGCGGAACTGGCGGTTGGTGACCGGGGTGCGATCGATCCAGAAGCCGTCGACGTGCACCTTGTGCGCCGGCGCTTCCTCGGGATAGTGGACGTCCGACCCCATGCGATAGGTGCCGGCGGGAATCCAGACCATGCCTTCGCCGACCGGCGGGCCGGCATGGGTCGGATCGACGACTGCGCTCATGGGCCTTCTCGTTCGAAGTCGCACATTGTGGGGTCCGACGCACCGTAGAAACCCGTCGTCCGACGCGGAATTGGGCCTCGGTCACTGGCGCACATCTGCGCACTTCTGCATAAGCCCAAAGTCCAATGCGCAACGGCGGCAGCGCTCGCTATGTTTTGAGGATGCCGGCTCGCCGGCCCGTTGAAAACAGGAGGTCGCCATGCCTCGCAACTTCGCCGGCAAGATCGCGCTCGATATCCGCGACTCGACGCCCGACTGGGACGCCTTTCTCGACACCAAGGCACCGAAAGACGCGCCCAACGTCCTCGTGATCCTGTACGACGACACGGGCTGCGCGGCGTGGTCGCCGTACGGCGGCCGCATCCAGATGCCGACCCTCGACCGGCTGGCGAAGAACGGGCTCACCTACACGCAGTGGCACACGACCGCCGTGTGCTCGGCGACGCGCTCGACATTTCTCACCGGGCGCAACCATCACCAGAACGGCTGCGGCTCGATCTCCGAGTCGGCCACGGGGTTTCCGGGCTACAGCGGCCACATTCCGCTGAAGAACGGGACGCTCGCGCAGGTGCTGCGCGATGCCGGCTGGAGCACCTTGTGGGTCGGCAAGAACCACAACGTGCCGGTCGACGCCTTCGACGTCGGGTCGTCGCGCAAGCGTTGGCCGCTCGGCCTCGGCTACGACCGCTTCTACGGCTTCATCGGCGGCGAGACCAACCAGTGGTACCCCGAGCTGATCGAGGACAACCGCTTCACCGAGCAGCCGTACCCGCCCGAGAAGGGCTACCACTTCTCGAAGGACATCGCCGACAAGGCGATCGCGATGATCCGCGACACCAAGCAGGCGCGCGCCGAGAAGCCCTGGTACATGTGGTACTGCCCCGGCGCCAATCACGCACCGCACCACGCGCCGCAGGAGTACATCGACAAGTACAAGGGCAAGTTCGATGATGGCTACGAGGCGTATCGCGAATGGGTGCTGGCGCGCATGATCGACCGCCGCATCCTGCCCGAGGGCACCGAGCTGACGCCGATCAACCCGATGGCCGAGGGCACCTTCTCCGAAGGCGACCGCGTGCGGCCGTGGGCGTCGCTCTCGGCCGACGAGAAGCGGCTGTTCGCGCGCATGGCCGAGGTCTACGCAGGCTTCTCCGAGTACACCGACGTCCAGATCGGCCGCGTGATCGACTACCTCGAGGAATCGGGCCAGCTCGACAACACGCTGATCTTCTACTGCGCCGACAACGGCGCCTCCGGCGAGGGCAGCCCGAGCGGCTCGGTCAACGAGAACCGCTTCTTCAACGGCTACCCCGACGACGTGCAGGAAAACCTGGCGATGATCGACAAGCTCGGCTCGCCCGACACCTACAACCACTACCCGACCGGCTGGGCGGTGGCGTTCTCGACCCCGTACCGCATGTTCAAACGCTATTCGGGCTACTCGGGCGGCACTTGCGACCCGCTGGTGGTCCACTGGCCGAAGGGCATTCGCGCCAGAGGCGAGATCCGCCACCAGTACCACCACTGCACGGACATCGTGCCGACGATCCTCGAGTGCTGCGGCGTCGAGATGCCGGCGGTGATCGACGGCGTCGAGCAGACGCCGCTGCCCGGCGTGTCGATGCGCTACTCCTTCGACGCGGCCGAGGCGCCGACGCGCAAGCATACGCAGCACTACGAGATGGTTGGCACGCGCGGCATCTGGCACCAGGGCTGGAAGGCGTCGACCGAGCACGGGCCGATGCCACTGGACCGCGGACACTTCGACGACGACCGCTGGCAGCTGTTCCATACCGACGTCGATCGTTCCGAGGCGCGCGATCTCGCCGACAAGCACCCGGAAAAAATCAAGGAGCTCGCCGCGCTGTGGCTCGAGGAGGCACAGAAGTACGACGTGCTGCCGCTCACCGATCTCGGTGTCCACGGCATCCACGAGCTCGAATACAAGTCGGCCGCGCCGACCAGCGGCAAGTATCTCTACTACCCGGGGACCACCGAGATTCCCGAAGCCTCTGCGGCGCGAACGCTCGGCGTGTCGTTCAAGATCCTCGCCGAGGTCGAGTTCGCCGCCAACACGCGGGGCGTGGTCTGTGCGCAGGGTTCGCGTTTCGGCGGCTATTCGCTGTTCGTGAAGGACGGACAGCTCCAGTTCGTCTACAACTTCCTCGGCATTCCACCGGAGCAGCGGCTGCACTGCGCGGCGCCGAAGTCGGGCAAGCACATCGTCGGCGTCGGCTTCGAGAAGAAGTCGATGAGCAAGAACCTCGAGATCCTGGGGACGATGACGCTCTACGTCGACGACGAGGCGGTGGCGAGCGGCGATTTCCGCACCCAGAGCGGCCACTACTCGCTCGCCGGCGAAGGCTTGTGCATCGGCTACGACAGCGGCGACGCCGTCAGCGCGGGCTACCGCGGCGAAGGCAGCTTCGCGTTCGCCGGCGGCCGCATCGTGAAGGTCGTCTACGACGTCGCCGACGACGCCTACATCGACGTCGAGCGGCGCTTCGCGGCGAAGCTCGCGCGCGACTGAGCGCCGCGCGATCTCGGCCTCATGCTCATCGCCGCCGGCACGATCGCCCTGTGCATTGCGGTGCTGCGCTACCGGACGGTGGCGAAGTCGTTGAACGCGTGCCTCAGGGAGGCCTCGGCCGATCCTGAGGCGGCTCCTGTCTGGCGCGGACGCGTGAGCGCCACGCCACGTATGGCGCCGACACCAGCAGCGTGACGAGCACCGCCAGCAACACGGCCGCGATTCGCTGGTTCTGATCGGCGAGGCCGTGGGTGACCGCGAGCGCCATCGCCGGATGGCGCGACGCGGTCGACAAGGCGAGAACAGTGCGCTCCCCGAGAAGCCGAGCGGGTTGATCGACGTCCTGCGCACTCCGACCAACATCACCAGCGTGTTCGCACGCAGCTTCGCGGCGCACACCGCCGAGTCGAAGGCACGCGCGCGCGCCGTGCTGAACCAGATCGGCATCGTCGCGCAAAGCCGCGACCAGCCCGGACCGTTGCGCTTCGACTGCGAGGCGAGCGCGCGCAACAAGGTCTTCCCGCCGGGCCTGACCGCCGAGATGGTGGCGGCCGACCCCGACATGCTGCGGGCCAGGCCGGTCGACCCGTCACGGTTCTGGGACCAGCTCGCCAAGGCGCTCGAGCTCAACCCGAGCGTCAGCGCCGACGACGCGCCGATGGCCGCGCAGGCGCGCACGCTGCTCGCGCTGCGCTCGTCCGACCCGGCGTGGCGGGCGCTGCTCGATCGCGCGGCGCTCGCCGCCGACGCCGAGCTTCACGACAGCACCCGGTACGACCAGATCGGCGTCGACGCCGGCAACGGCTGGCAGGCCAGGAGAACGCCGGCGCCTGGGGCTCGGACTGGTTCGGCCGCGCGCAGGCGGAGATCGTCTACATCTACGCCAACGACTTCCACGAGGCGATCTACTTCATGCGCGGCACCGACGACAAGGGCGCGCTGCTGCAAGGACGCTACCGCTACACGGTGACGTTTCCGAAGGGCGCGCTGCCGCCGGTGGACCGCGACCGCGGCGGCTTCTGGTCGCTGACGATGTACGACCGCGACTACTTCATGCTCGCGAAGAGCTCCAATGGCCGCACCAACATCGGCACGGTGAGCCTCGACGCCGACGAGCTGAAGTTCGCCGCCGACGGCTCGCTGACACTGCACCTGTCGCACGCGTCGCCCGCGGCCAAGGAAGAGCAGGCCAACTGGCTGCCCGCACCCGACGACCAGTTCGCGCTCTTGCTGCGCACCTACGTGCCCTCGCAAGCGCTGCTCGACGGCAGCTACCAGCTGCCGAAAGTGATGCGCTCCAGATGAGCTCTCTTAGCGACCCCAGCCCATCACCAGATTCATGCGGCGATCGGCGCAGCAACAACCACCGCCACCTCGGTCGCCGTCACCGCTTGCACAGGCTCGGGAACTGCTCGCAGTAGCTCGCCACGTTGCACGAGCCGACGTGAATCGCATCCGCAGCCTGGATCGCGCGCATGATCGCGCGCGACAGCGCGTCCGCGGCGGCGCCGCCGATCGAGTTGATGTTCGGCGCACTCGTGATCGCGCCGGTCGCGAGGGCGAACACGGTGTCGCCGTCGCCGGTGCCGTGCGCGATGCGGATCGCGCGCGCGAGGCCGTCGTCGGCCATCTGCGCGACCTTGTTCGCCTGCGCCTTGGTCAGCTTGGCATTCGTCGCGACGACGGCGATCGTGGTCGCGCGCAGGAGCTCCTGGCTGTCGGCCGCGGGATCGACCTGCACCGCGGAGACGATGGGATCGCTCGACGACGCGATGTAGCCGGCGAAGAACGCGCCGGTCGTCGCGTCGAAGGTGCGCCCCGACGAGTTGATCGCGACGATCGCGCCGACGACGACGCCGTTCGGCAGCACCGCGCTCGCGGTGCCGATGCCGCCCTTGACGCCGCCCGAGCGCGCGCCGGCGCCGGCACCGATGTTGCCCATCTTGACCGGGCCGCTGGTCGCGGCGGCGCAGGCGTTGGCGCCGAACGACGCATCGGGACGGAAGGTGAAGTCCGCGCAGCGGCCGGGATCGAAGAGGATCGCCGACGCCACGAGGGGGGCGATCGCGCCGTTCGCGATCGGCGTGCCGACGCCCTGTGCTTCGAGGCACGTGGTGACGCCGTCCGAGGCGGCAAGGCCGTACGCGCTGCCGCCGCTCAGCGTCACCGCGTGGATGGTGCCGACGGCCTTCTGCGAATTGAGCAGGTCGGTGAGCCGCGTTCCCGGCGCGCCACCGCGCTGCGTGACGCCCGCGGTCGCGCCGCCGCGCGCGATGATGGCGGTCGTCCCGGTCATGCCGCCGGCGCCGTTGGTGGCGGTGTAGTGCCCGACCTCGATGCCGGGGACGTCGGTGATCGCGTTCAACGGCCCGGCGGTCTGCGGCAGCGTCTGTGCGAACGAGGCGGAGGCGCCGGCGATTCCGGCGACCACGCAAAGAGCAGTGTGGAGTCGCATGGTGGATGTCCTTCTACCGGCCGTTCTTGCACGCGGACCTGAAGACGTCGCAATAGCTCTGCTGGCACGACGTCGATTGCGCTGCCAGCACCGCATGCACGATCGCGCGCGAGACGACGTCGCCGGCGGCGCTGCCGATCTGCGTGACGACGGAGGCTTCGTCGCCGAAGTTCGCCAAGGCGACGCGCGCGGTCCCGAGCACGAACAGCGTGTCGCTGTCGCCGGCCGTGTGGGCCGGATCGATCGCGCGCGAGATGCCGTCGTCGGCCATCTCGGCGATCTTCGTCGCCTGCGACTTCGTCAGCGCGACGTTGGTCGCGACGACCGCGTTGGTGCCGCTGCGCAGCGGCCCCCCGGGCAGGCTCGCCGGCGCCTTGTTGGCCTTGCCGCCGGCCTTGGTCAGCACGCTGAACTCGGTGCCGATCCCGAACGACGCGCCGCGCAGGTCGCCGTCGCTGTTGTACGGCGTCCCCTCGGAGTTCACCGCGACGATCGCGCCGACGATGATGCCGTTCGGCAGCACCACGCTCGCCGTGCCGATGCCGCCCTTGACGCCGCCCGCGACCGCGCCGGTGCCGGCGCCGACGTTGCCTTCGGCGACCGCGCCGCCGGCCGCCGCCATGCACGCCTGGACGCCGGCGTTGAAGTCCGGCCGCGACGCCGGCGGACCGCCGCACGTCGCGCGGTCGAACGTCGTCACCGTCGGCACGATCGGCACGACGTTCGGGCCGCCGACCGGGAAGCCGACGCCTTTGCCCTCGAGGCAGCGCATCACGCCGCTCGCCGCCGAGACGCCGAACGCGCTGCCGCCGCCGAGCACGATCGCGTTCATCGTCTCGACCATGTTGTCGGGGCGCATGAGATCGGTCTCGCGCGTGATCGGCGAGCCGCCGCGCTGCGTCACGCCGCCGCCGACGCCCTGGCCGGCGGTGCTCGATCCGATCACGACCGTCGTCCCGGCATCGGCACCGGTGTAGTGGCCGACGCTGATGCCGGGAACATCGGTGATGGCGTTGTTGGGTCCGGGCGCTTGCGCCCAGGCGGATCCGGCGGTTGCTGCGAGCAGCAGCAACGCTGCGCGTTGTCGGCAGGTTGTCATGTGCTGTGCGTTCGATTGAAGGGGGATTGCGGCGCGATGCGCGTCGTGCGTTGATCTTTGCGCAGTCGATTGCGCGCTGTCAATTGCTCCCTCGCGCACTTGCGCGTTCGCATGCGTTGTGCGACTCGCCGCGCAACGCTGCCGACGACGAGGAGCACGCGCTCGAACGACGCCGCCGTTGGCAAACGGGATGCCATACTGGCTCGGTGATTGCCCTCTGGTTGCTTGCCTACCTCGCGGCCGGCGCAGTCGTGGGCTTTCTCGCCGGCCTGCTCGGCATCGGCGGCGGCATGACGCTCGTGCCCGTGCTCGCGACGATGTTCGCGGCGCAGCACTTCGCTCCTGCGCACACGGTGCACCTCGCGCTCGGCACCGGCATGGCATCGATCCTGTTCACGTCGACGTCGAGCGTTCGCGCGCATCAGCGCTTCGGCGGCGTCGACTGGTCGCTCGTGCGGCGCCTCGGGCCCGGCATGGTCGCGGGCACGCTGCTGTCGAGCGCGCTCTCCGGATGGGTTCCGCAACGGGTCCTTGCGCTCTCGTTCGCGGCGATCGTGTACGCCGGAGCGACCCAGATCCTGCTCGGCCGCAAGCCCGGCGCCGCGCGCTCGCTGCCCGGGACGCCGGCCCTGCTCGCGGTCGGCCTCCTGATCGGCATCGTCAGCGGCCTGGTGTCGGCGGGGGGCGCGTTCATGACGGTGCCGTTCATGCTCTTTTGCGGCGTCGCGATGACGACCGCGATCGGCACCGGCGCCGCACTCGGCGTTCCGGTCGCCGTTGTCGGCACGATCGGCTACGTGCTCGGCGGCTGGCGCGTGGCCGAGCTGCCGCCGTTCGCGCTCGGCTTCGTCTACGCGCCGGCGCTGCTCGCGATCGTCGCCGCCAGCATGTTCACCGCACCGCTCGGCGCGCGCGCCGCACATCGCTTGCCCGTGGTCACGCTGCGCCGCGTCTTCGCCGGTCTGCTCTACGTCCTCGCGACCAAGATGCTGTGGACGTACCTCTGACCCACGCATGAGCGTGCGCGCAGCGCGCCCGACTGGCATGGCGGTTGCCTAAGGTTTCGCCATGAAGACGATCTGGCTGCGTTCGCGGCCGGGCGAGACGGAGCCGCCGTCGAGCGCGAGCGAGGTCGACGCCAACGTTTCGCTGCGACGTCGGCGACTGCTCGGTGCCGGCGTCGCACTGCCGTTGTCTGCCGCGGCGAGCGCTGCGGTCATCCAGCGCGAGATGCCGTGGCAGGAAGGCACGGCGAGCGTGCCCGATGCGGCGCAGGGCAAGCCCGCCGGCAAGGACAGCTTCGTCTTCCTGAACGCGGCCGAGGTTGCGTTCCTGTCGGCGGCGGTCGCGAGGCTCATCCCCGCGGACGACCTCGGCCCCGGCGCGCTCGAGGCCGGTGCCGTCGTCTTCATCGATCGCCAGCTCGCCGGCGAGTACGGCCGCGCGTCGCGCTGGTACATGCAGGGACCGTGGGCGAAGGGCGAGACGACGCAGGGCTACCAGAGCCGGTACACGCCGGCGGGGATGTACCGCGCTGCGATCCGCGAGATCGACCAAGCGGTCGCCGACGAGCGGCGCGCCGCGACCTTCGCCAAGCTCGCCGCCGACGACCAGGACCGCTGGCTGAAGGACCTCGAGGACGGCAAGCCCAAGCTGCCGACGGTGGACGCGAAGGGCTTCTTCAAGATGCTGCTGCAGAACACGCAGGAAGGCTTCTGGTCCGATCCGATCTACGGCGGCAACCGCGACATGGTCGGCTGGAAGCTGATCGGATTTCCGGGCGCGCGCTACGACCACTCGGCATTCGTCGGTCGCCACGGCGAGCGCTATCCGCTGCCGCCGGTCGGGCTGAAGGGCCGGCCGGAGTGGACCAAGCCCAAGGGCTGACGATGGCCAAGCGGCTTCCTCCCGTCGATGCGCTGGTGGTCGGCTTCGGCTGGACCGGCGCGATCCTCGCGCAGGAGCTCACCGACGCCGGCATCCACGTGCTCGCGCTCGAGCGCGGCACGTGGCGCGACACGCCGACCGACTTCGCGACGACCTTCGCGCAGGACGAGCTGCGCTACTACTGGCGGCACGAGCTGTTCCAGCGCGCGGCGCACGAGACGTTGACGATCCGCAACAACGCGAGCCAGACGGCGCTGCCGATGCGCGTGCTCGGCTCCTTCCTGCCCGGCACCAGCGTCGGCGGCGCCGGCGTGCACTGGAACGGGCAGACGTGGCGCTTCCTGCCGTCGGACTTCGTCGCGCGCAGCCACAACGTCGAGCGCTACGGCAAGGCCGCGATCCCCGACACGATGACGATCCAGGACTGGGGCGTCACCTACGACGAGCTCGAGCCGCACTACGACCGCTTCGAGTACCTGTGCGGCATCAGCGGCAAGGCCGGCAACCTCAACGGCGCGATCCAGGAGGGCGGCAATCCGTTCGAAGGATCCCGCAAGCGCGAGTATCCGAATCCGCCGATGGAGATGACGTATCCGCCGACGCTCTTCGCGGAAGCGGCGCGCTCGCTCGGCAAGAAGCCCTTCCCGCAACCGTCGGCCAACATGTCGCGCCCCTACACGAACCCGCTCGGCGTCCAGCTCGGGCCATGCACGTACTGCGGCTTCTGCGAGAAGTTCGGCTGCGGCAATTACTCGAAGGCGACCGCGCAGACGACGATCCTGCCGGTGCTGATGCGCAAGCCCAACTTCACGCTCCGCACCGAGGCCGAGGTCATCAGCATCAACCTCGATTCGAGCGGCAAGCGCGCCGTCAGCGTCACCTACATCGACGCCGCCGGCGAGGAGGTCGAGCAGCCGGCCGAGATGATCCTGCTCACCGCCTACATCCTGCACAACGTGCGGCTGCTGCTGCTGTCGAAGATCGGCAGGCCGTACGACCCGGCGACGGGCGAAGGCGTCGTCGGCAAGAACTATGCGTACCAGATCACGTCGTCGGTCAACGTCTTCTACGCCGACAAGATCCTCAATCCGTTCATCGGCGCCGGCGCGCACGGCATGCTGATCGACGACTACAACGGCGACAACTTCGACCACTCCGGGCTCGGCTTCATCGGCGGCGGCTTCATCGGCATCGTGCAGACCGGCGCGCGACCGATCGAATCGCATGCGACGCCGGATGGAACGCCGAACTGGGGCTCGAAGTGGAAGCGCGCGGTCGCGGAGACCTACCTGAAGTCGACCTCGGTCGTCACCCACGGCGCGGTGATGAGCCACCGCGGCAACTGCCTCGACCTCGATCCGACGTACCGCGACGTCTACGGCCGGCCGCTGATGCGGATGACGTTCGACTTCACCGACAACGAGCACAAGATGTCGGACTACCTGACCGACCGCGCCGAAGAACTCGCGAAGGCGATGAAGCCGGCGTCGATCAAGGTCAACCCGCGCAAGGGCAGCTGGGACGTCGTGCCGTACCAGACGACGCACAACACCGGCGGCGCGATCATGGGCACCGATCCGGCGACGAGCGCGGTCAATCGCTACCTGCAGAGCTGGGACGTGCCGAACCTGTTCGTCCACGGCGCGAGCGCGTTCCCGCAGAACCCGGGCTACAACCCGACCGGAACGGTGGCGGCGCTGGCGTACTGGTCGGCGCAGGAGATCCGCTCGCGCTACCTGCGCAGCCCCGGGCCGCTGGCCTGAGCGACCGATGCGCAGCGGGGCCGGATCGGCAATCGGCGCTGGCGCGATCGCGGCGGCCTTCGCGTGCACGCTCGCGCTCGGCCAGCCGAAGTCGTCGCCGCAGACGCCGGCGGAAAGCGAACGCCCGGCGCAAGGCGCCGACCAGGCACTGCTCGATCGCGGCCGCTATCTGACGTCGCTCGGCGACTGCGTCGCTTGCCACACCGAGAAGGGCGGCGCGCGCTTCGCCGGCGGCAGGCCGATCGAGACGCCGTTCGGAACCGTGCTCTCAGCCAACCTCACTCCCGACGACGCGACCGGCATCGGCCGCTACACCGAGGCGACCTTCTACCGGGCGCTGCACGAAGGCATCGACAAGGATGGCCGCCACCTCTTTCCGGCGTTTCCGTACAACTACTACACCAACGTGACGCGCGAGGACTCGGACGCGATCTTCGCGTACCTGCGGACGCTTCCCGCGGTGTCGAAGCAGATCGATCGCAACCATCTGCGCTTCCCGTTCAACATCCGCGCGCTGACGGCGATCTGGAACTGGCTCTACCTCGACCGCGGCCCGTACCGGCCGAACGCGGAGAAGTCGGCGGAGTGGAACCGTGGCGCGTACCTCGCCGAAGGCCTCGGCCACTGCCAGGCGTGCCACACGCCGAGGAACTCGCTCGGCGGCGCGAAGAAGGACGAGGCGTATCACGGCGGCACGTTCGGCGAATGGTTCGCGCCCGACCTCACGCCGAACCACCGCACCGGACTCGGCGGCTGGCAGCGGGACGCGCTGCTCGACTTCCTGCGCGACGGCATCAACGCCCACACTGCCGCCGCCGCCGAGATGGGCGAGGTCGTCGCCTTCTCGACCTCGCAGATGAACGACGCCGACCGAGCGGCGCTGGTCACGTATCTCGGCGACCGGCCGCCATCGCCCGACGCGCAGGTCGTCAGGCCCGCCGACGCGGTGATGGCGCAAGGCAAGGCGATCTGGGAAGACGAATGCTCCGCGTGCCATCGCATGGACGGCTCGGGCGTGCCGCGTTTCTTTCCGCCGGTGAAGGCGAGCGCGAACGTGCAGCAGGCCAACGCGACGACGGTGCTCCACTACATCCTCGCCGGCGCCCACCGCGCACCGACCGACCGTGCGCCGACGCCGTTCGCGATGCCGGCGTTCTACTGGAAGCTCGACGACGACCAGATCGCCGCCGTCGCGACCTTCGCACGCAACAGCTGGGGCAACCAGGCCGCGGCGGTCTCGGCCGACGACGTCGCCAAGCTGCGCGCGAAGCTTCGGTTCGGGCCGAGCAGCATCGAAGCTGCCGAGGCAGCGACGACGACGATGAACAAGCCAGGTCCGAACACCGACGCACCTCCCGACACCCTCAGCTCCGACAACGGCACGCCGGCGGCGGGCCGTGCGGCGCCCAGCGCATCGAGCGCGCAATAGCAAGCCGGCTCAAGCGCTGAAGTCGGGCGCCGGCCGGCGCCGCAGCAGCCTCGTCCGTGCGCTGCCGCCCGCGAAGCCCTCGGCCACCGTCAGCGCCGAGAGCAGCGCCGTCTCCTGCGAATCGAACGGCAGCGTATAGCCGCCGGCGAACCACAGTCCATTGCGGCCCTGCTGCGTCGCGAGCACGCGCTGCGCCTTGATGGCGGCCGGTGACGGCGCGAAGTGCAGGAAGTCGGCGCTGGCCAGCAGCTGCTGCGGCGGCGCGCGGTGCGTGATCCAGCTCTTCCAGAGCCCCTCGACGCCGAGCACCGCGTCGAGCCACATCGACGCCTCGCAGAAGTTGCCGTCGGCACGGCAGTTGAGGAAGGACCACCAGGCCGGGTCGGCCGGTGCGAACGCTGGGTCCGCGTGCAGCGCCAGTCGCGCCGGATAGAAGCCGATGTCCTGCAGCGCGTTGCGCGCAAGCGTGGTGCCGGGCAATCCTTGCAACAGCGCCAGCGTCGGCGGGCCCGATGCGGCGAACACCACGGCGTCGACCTGCTGCGCCGGCCCCTGGTGCGGCTGCACCACGTAGCCGCCGCCGGCGGCAGGCGCCACCGCGTCGACCGCCGTGCCGGTCGCGATCTGCGCGGTGGTGAGCTGCGCGACCATGCGGTTCAGCGGCTCGATCATGCCGCGCTCGAGCACGTAGTAGACGATCGGGTCGAGCGGCGAATCGGGCAGCGCGCCGGCAGCGAAGACCATGAGCGAGCGCGCCGAGAGTCCCGCGGTCTGCGTCACGTCGCCCGAGTTCAACGCCGCGGCCCACGGGATGATGAACGTGTCGGCCTGTGCGGGCGTGATCGGCAGCGTCGCGAGCCATTCGGCCATCGGCAGCTGCCACGACGCGCCGTTCTGCTCGCGCCGGCGCGCCGCGTTGAAGGTGGTCCGGAACGCCTGCACGGCCGGCTTGTTCCAGTCGGCGAACAGCGGCCAGGTGCGGCCCGGCAGGATCGGCGAGACGAAGCGCGGCAGGCTTTCGTTGGGCGCGTCGAGCGTGATCGATGCGGTGAACGCCCGCGCTTCGCCCGTCGCCAGCGGCCACAGGCCGAGCTGCTCGAGCAACTGCACGTAGGTGGGGTACGGCCCCGGATGGAAGTACTGCGCGCCGAGGTCGACGGCGCGGGTCTGGCCGCCGAGCGCGAGCGGCAACGTTCGCACGTTGCCGCCGAGCGAACCGCGCGCTTCGAAGAGCCGGACGTCGCACACGCCGTCGAGCAGCCACGCGCATGCCACGCCGGCCATGCCGCCGCCGATGATCGCGACGCGCGGCAGCGTCGCCGCTCTGCTTCGCGGCAGGGGCAGCGCAGCGGCGACCACCGCGCCGGCCATCCCCTTCACCAGTCGACGACGCGAGGCGCCGGGCTTTCGATCGAAGGCGGCGAGCGACATGCGAAGACCCTCCCCGCGGCGATGGTAGCCGCGGGTGCGCGTCCAAGGAAACGGTTCGGCACGGCGCTATCGTGCGGCCATGAACCGCCTCGCCACGGCGCGCCTCGAACTCCGCATGTTCCGCGAGGACGACCTCGACGCCTATGCCGACATGTGCGCCGACGAGGAGGTCATGCGCTTCATCGGCGTCGGCGGTCCGGTCGGCGCCGATGTCGCCTGGCGACAGATGGCGCTCTTCCTCGGCGAATGGATCCTGCACGGCTACGGCATGTGGGCCGTCGAAGAGCGCACGAGCGGCCGCTTGATCGGGCGCGTCGGATTCCTGAACCCGCACGGCTGGCCGGCGTGCGAGCTGGGCTGGCTGTTGGCGCGCGACGCGTGGGGCCACGGCTTCGCGCTCGAAGCGGCGCAAGCCGCGATCGCCCATGGCCGGGCCAACCTCGGGATTCGCGAGCTGATCAGCCTGATCCGTCCCGACAACGTGCGCTCGATCGCGCTCGCAGAGCGCCTCGGCGCCACGCTCGGCGGCAAGATCGAGTTCCTGGGCGGCGAGACGCTGCAATACGAGCATCCCCTCGCCGCCGCGGCCTGACGCCGCGCGCGCTCAGTCGTGCCCGAGCACCGGATGCGGCACGTACGGCGCCTCCAACTCGGCGATGTCCTCGGCCGAAAGCGTCAACGTCAGCGCAGCGACGGCGTCGTCGAGCTGCTCGAGCCGTGTCGCGCCGACGATCGGCGCCGTCACCTCGGGCTTGGCGAGGAGCCACGCGAGCGCGACCTGCGCGCGCGGCCGGCCGAGCCGCGCCGCGACGGCAGCGAGCGTCTCGGCGACCTTGCGATCGGCATCGGCGGTGCGCGCATAGAGCGTGCGACCGAAGGCGTCGTTTTCGGCGCGCTCGCTCGTCGTGTCCCACACGCGCGCAAGGCGGCCGCGCGCGAGCGGGCTCCACGGGATGACGCCGATCCCCTCGTCCCCGCAGAGCGGCAGCATCTCGCGCTCTTCCTCGCGGTAGAGCAGGTTGACGTAGTTCTGCATCGTCGCGAAGCGCGCCCAGCCGTGGCGCTCGGAGACGCGCAGCGCCTTCGCGAACTGCCACGCGTACATCGACGACGCGCCGATGTGCAGCGCCTTGCCGGCGCGGACGACGTCGTTCAGCGCCTCGAGCGTCTCTTCGATCGGCACCGTGTCGTCCCAGCGGTGGATCTGGTAGAGGTCGACGAAGTCGGTGCCGAGCCGCTTCAGGCTGGCGTCGATCTCGGCGAAGATCGCCTTCCTCGACAGACCCATGCCGTTCGGGCCCTTGTGCATGCGCTGGTTGACCTTGGTCGCGATCACGATCTCGCCGCGTCGCGCGTAGCCGAGCAGCGCGCGGCCGACGATCTCCTCGCTCGAGCCAGCCGAGTAGACGTTGGCGGTGTCGAAGAAGTTGATGCCGAGGTCGAGCGCCTTCTTGAGGAACGGCCGGCTCGCCGCCTCGCCGAGCGTCCACGAATGGTTGCCGCGGTCGGGCTCGCCGTAGCTCATGCAGCCGAGGCAGAGGCGCGAGACGTCGAGGCCGGTGCGGCCGAGCTTGGTGGTCTGCATGCGCGCGATTGTCCGGGACGCGGCGCATCGGCGTGTATGCCAACATCGGGCTCGACGCAATCACTCCAGCCGCCGCGATGTCCAGACGTTCCGCCTTCGCCGCAGCGCTCGCGCTGCTCACCTGCGTCGCCGCCGGCCCGAGCTTCGCCCAGGACTGGCCGCAGCCCGGCAAGACGATCCAGCTCATCGTCCCCGCGCCCGGCGGCAGCGGCACCGGCGACACGATCGCGCGCATCGTCGCCGAGGAGCTGCAGAAGCGGCTCGGTGCGACCTTCGTGATCGACAACAAGGCCGGCGCCAACGGCAACATCGGCGCCGCCGCCGCAGCCAAGGAGCCGGGCGACGGCTACCACTTCCTGTTCAGCTGGGCCGGCACGCTCGCCGTCAACAAGGCGCTCTACAAGAACCTGCCGTTCGACGCGCAGAAGGACTTCGTGCCGATCGTCCTCGTCGCCGACGTGCCGAACATCCTCGTCGTCAACAACGACATCCCGGCCAAGGACCTCGCCGAGTTCGAGCGCTACGCGAAGGCCAATCCGGGCAAGCTCAACTTCGGCTCGACCGGCATCGGCAGCTCCATGCATCTCGCCGGCGAGCTCTTCATGCGCGAGACGGGCGCGCAGATGCTGCACGTGCCATACAACGCGCCGGGCACGGCGACGACGAACCTCATCGCCGGCGAGATCCAGCTGATGTTCCAGCTCATTCCCGGCATCGCGGGCCAGGTGAAGAGCGGCAAGGTGCGCGCGATCGCGGTGATGGCGCCGCAGCGCTCGCCGGGCCTGCCCGACGTGCCGACCACCGCCGAGCTCGGCCAGCCCAAGCTGCTGTCGTCGACGTGGTTCGCGCTGCTCGCGCCCAAGGGCACTCCGGGCGCGGTGCTGCAGAAGATGAACGCGGTGACCAACGAAGCGCTCGCCGACCCGGCGGTGAAGAAGCGCCTCGCCGACATCGGCGTGTCGACGCTCGGCGGCACGCCCGAGCAGCTCGCGAAGACGATCGCCGACGAGACCGAGAAGTGGGGCCGCGTGGTGCGCGAGGCCAAGATCCAGGCGCAATGACGATCGAGGGCCTCGCGGCACTCGAGGCGAGACTCGCCGACGAGCTCGCGTTCCTGCAGCTGCCCGCGGCGCGTTGGACGCCGGCGCTCGTGCGCGACGGCGAGGCGGTACTCGACGTCGCGATCATCGGCGCCGGCATGACCGGCCTCGCGGTCGCCGCGGCGCTCGTGCAGCGCGGCGTCAGCGTCGTCGCGGTCGACGAAGCATCCGAAGGCTGGGAGGGCCCGTGGGCGACGACCGCGCGCATGGAGACGCTGCGCAGCCCCAAGCAGCTCGCCGGGCCGGCGCTCGGCATTCCGTCGCTCACCTTTCGCGCCTGGTTCGAGGCGCAGTGGGGACGCGAGCAGTGGGACGCGCTCGACAAGATCCCGCGCCTGCAGTGGATGGAGTACCTGCGCTGGTACCGCAGGGCGCTCGCGCTGCCGGTCGTCAACGACCGTCGCGTGACCGACATCGTTCCGCGCGCCGACGGCATCGTCGAGCTCGAGCTCGAAGCGACAGCCGACCACGCGCACGGTACGGCGACGCGCACCTTCGCGCGCCACGTCCTCATCGCGACCGGCCGGGCCGGCCTCGGCGGCCCCGCAGTGCCGGCGTGGGCCGAGCGGCTGCCGCGCACGCGCTGGGCGCACTCGTCCGACGACAACGACTACGCCGCGCTGCGGGGCCTGCGCGTCGGCGTCATCGGCGGCGGCGCGTCGGCGATGGACAGCGCCGCCACCGCGCTCGAATGCGGCGCCGCGCGCGTGCATCTGCTCGTGCGGCGCCCCGACCTGCCGCGCATCAACAAGGGCAAGGGCGCAGGCCACCCGGGCTTCGTGCAAGGCTTCTCGCGCCTGCCCGACGACTGGAAATGGCGGATCCGCCACTACATCAACGTCGCGCAGGTGCCGCCGCCGAGGAACAGCACGCAGCGCGTGTCGCGCTTCGCCAACGCGCATTTCCACCTCGGCGTCGCGACGCTCGGTGCCGAGGAGAACGCGCGCGACGCCCTCGACGTGCGCACGTCGGCCGGGCCGATCGAGCTCGACTTCCTGATCTTCGCGACCGGCTTCAAGGTCGACTGGCGACAGCGGCCGATGCTGCGCCACATCGCGTCAGCGATCCGCGTCTGGAAGGACCGCTACACGCCGCCGATTGGCGCCGATGACGACGAGCTCGCCGAGAGCCCCGACCTCGGCCCCGCGTTCGAGTTCCAGCCGCGCGAAGGCGGGCACTGCCCGGGCCTCGACCGCGTGCACACCCTCACCTACCCGGCCACGCTCTCGCTCGGCGTCGTGACCGGCGACATCCCCGCCATCAGCGAAGGCGCGCTGCATTTCGCCGACACGCTCGCCGCGCTGCTCTATGCCGAAGACATCGAAACGCACTACGCGCGCATGGAGGCGTACGCCGAGCCGGAGATTTACGGCGACGAATGGGTCGCGGAGCCGCTGCCGGGATGCCAGGGAGCAGCCGAGACACCGAAGTAGAGCGCGACCGTCCGACCCGTCAGGGCTCCGGGGCGTGGTCGGCGCCGCTCAGCGGCGGCGAGATCGCCTCGAGCGGCATGCGCTCCGCATCGACCGCCCAGCGCGCAGCCACTGCGGCCGCCGCCAGCATCAGCACGGCGCCGACCGCATAGCCCTGGAACACGTTCGCACGCTCGCCGGTGGCGATGAGCGCGCCGAACAGTGCCGGCGCGACGAAGCCGCCGAGCGCCGTGCCCACCGCATAGAAGATCGAGATCGCGAGCGCGCGCATCTCGAGCGGGAACACCTCGCTCACCGTGAGGTAGGCCGAGCTCGCGGCTGCCGAGGCGAAGAAGAACACCGCCGACCAGGCCAGCGTCTGCGTCGCCGCATCGAGCACGCCGGCGACGAAGGCCGCGCCCGTGATCAGCAGCGCGAGCGCCGAGAGCGTGTAGGTCGCCGCGATCATGCGACGGCGCCCCACGCGGTCGAAGAGCGGTCCGAGCACGAGCGGACCGAGCACGTTGCCGGCCGCGAACGGCAGGATGTAGAGGCCCACGCGCGCATCGGGCACCGCGTAGAAGCGGGTGAGCACCAATGCGTAGGTGAAGAAGATCGCGTTGTAGAAGAACGCCTGCGAGACCATCAGCGCGAGCACGACGGCGCTGCGCCGCGCGTAGGGCGGGCGGCGCAGCACGCGCGCCACCTCGGCCAACGTCGGCAGCGAGCGCCGCGCGGACGTTGCCGCGGGTTCGAAGCGGCCGGTCGGATCGGCATTCGCCGCGCGAGCGGTGCCGGGCGGCGGCGTTTCGATCGCGAGAGTGACGCGCGCCGCCCGCTCGATGGAGTCGACGATGCGCTCGGCCTCTTCGCCGCGGCCGTGCATGAACAGCCAGCGCGGGCTCTCGGGCACGTTGCGGCGCACCAGCAGGATCGCGACCGCCAGCACCGCCCCGAGCCAGAAGCCCCAGCGCCAGCCGCGCTGCGGGCCGAGCACGCGCTCGTCGAGCAGCACCAGGCTGAGCAGCGCGCCGAGCGCCGCGCCGATCCAGAAGCTGCCGTTGATCGCGAGGTTGACGCGGCCGCGCACGCGCGCCGGGATCAGCTCGTCGATCGCCGAGTTGATGGCAGCGTACTCGCCGCCGATGCCAAAGCCGGTGAGGAAGCGAAAGCAGGCGAAGGCTTCAAAGCCGGTGGCGAGGCCCGTGGCCACCGTGGCGCCCATGTAGACCACCAGCGTGACGAGGAAGAGGCGCTTGCGACCGAGGCGGTCGGCGAGACGGCCGAACACCAGCGCGCCGAGCACCGCGCCGGCGACGTAGAGCGAGCCGGCCCAGCCGACCTGCACCGCGCCGAGGCCGAGCGTGTCGGGGCGCTCGAGCACGCTGCCCAGCGAGCCGACGATCGTGACCTCGAGGCCGTCGAGCACCCAAGCCGTGCCGAGCGCAAGGACGACGCGCCAGTGCCAGCGCGACCAGGGGAGCGCATCGAGGCGTGCGGGAATGTCGCTCGGAGCGGTCACGAGGCCCGGATTCTCGATGCCCGCGCAAGGCCCGGGCGGCATCGTGCCAACATGGCGCATCCACGCACCCGCTCCGTCGCCATGCCCTCTGCGAACCACGCCGACCCCGACGTCATCGACCGCGCCGCCGGCCTCGCGCCCGGCGACCCGCTGCACGCGGCCAGGCGCTTCCGCGCCAAGATCGTCGAGGCGACGCAGGCGAGCCACGACGCGCTCCTGCGGCAACCCGTCGACGGCCTCTCGAGCGAAGACCGGCTGCGCGTCGCCGCGCGCGTCTGCACGCTCGCCGGCGCCACGACGCTCGCGGGCCACTACGAAACGCTCCTCGCTTCCGCACCCGGGCGCGATGCGCCGCCCTCGTCGGCGCTGCCGGCGATGCTCGACTTCGCGACAGCGCTGACGAGCGATCCGCGCGAAGGCGACCGCGCCGCAATCGAAGCGCTCCGCCACGCCGGGCTCGGCGACGCCGCGGTCGTCGCACTCGCGCAGCTCGTCGCGTTCCTGTCGTACCAGCTGCGCGTCGTCGCCGGCCTGCAGGCGATGCGCGCGACCCCGAAGGAGGTCGCGCGATGATCCGCCGCAACGGCTTCACCGACGAGACGCTCGAGTGGCGCTCGTGGCTCGATCCGCTGCAGCCCGCCGAGGCGACGCCGCTGCAGCTCGAGGTGCTCGACGAGAGCCATCCGCAGTCGCGCACCTCACCGTACTACCTGACGCTGGCGCACCAGCCGCTGATGCTGCGCCACCGCTCGACCGCGTACAACGCCATCATGTACGCGCCCGGCGGCCTGCCGCGTGCCGAGCGCGAGCTCGGTGCGATGGTCGTCTCGGTGACCAACGGCTGCGTCTACTGCACGTCGGTGCACGCCCAGCGTTTCGAGCAGCTCGCCAAGCGCAGCGACACCGTCGAGCAGGTGTTCGACGATCCGAAGAAGGCAGGCACCAACGAGCGCGAGCGCGCGATCGCACGCTTCGCGATCGCCGTCACCGAGCGCCCGCAGGCGCTCGGCGCCGCCGACATCGCGGCGCTCCGCGCCGTCGGCATGGGCGACGAGGAGATCATCGACCTGCTGCACGCGGTCGCGATCTTCGGCTGGGCGAACCGGCTGATGCAGAACCTCGGCGAGCCGGTCGGCGCGGCGGCCGCCTGACCGTCGGGGCGCCGGGGCATTGACCCTGGCGGCAACAGGCTCGATTGAACGTTCCTGCCCTGGCGGGCATTCACCTCACGCGACCCGGCTCGTGGGGCTTCTTCGTGGGCGCGCGGTCGTGCCAACAACGATGGAGACTTCGACGTGAAGCGAACCCTGCTGACCTCCGCTCTCTCCCGCACCTGGCCCGTCGGTGCGGCCGCCGCGCTGACGTTCGCGGTCCTCGCCTTGCCGCTGCCCGCGAGTGCCCAATACGCGCAGACCGACCTCGTCTCGAGCGTCCCCGGGCTGGCGACGATCACCGATCCTCGCCTGATCAACCCGTGGGGGCTGTCGCGATCGCCGACGAGCCCGTTCTGGGCCTCGGACCAGGGCATGAACAGCAGCACGCTGTATGCAATCACGGGCGCGACCAGCGTCACCCAGGTCCTCGGCGTCAACGCGCAAGGGTTCGTCGGGATTCCGACGACCGCCGCCGGCCCGCAGGGGCCGACCGGGCAGGTCAACAACACCAACACGGCGTCGTTCCAGTTGACGCCGGGCACGGCGAGCACCTCGGCCAGGTTCCTGTTCGCGAACCTGAACGGCACGATCTCCGGATGGGCAGGCGGCCTCTCGTCGACGATCGAGGTGACGACGCCCGGCGCCGTCTACACCGGTCTGGCGATCGATGCCGCGGGGACTCGCCTCTACGCCGCCGACAGCGCCGGCGGCGCCATCCACGTCTTCGACAGCACGTTCGCACCGGTCAGCACGCTCGGATTCAGTGACCCGAACATTCCGCAGGGATTCGTGCCCTTCAACGTGCAGGACATCGGCGGCAAGGTCTACGTGACCTATGCGCCGGCCGGGCTCGCGGCGCAGCGCGCGGCCACGCCGGGCCAGGGCTTCGTCAGCGTCTTCGACGAGAACGGAACGTTCCTGCAGCGGCTGATCACCGGCAGCCAGCTCGCCGCGCCGTGGGGCCTCGCGCTCGCGCCGGCGGGGTTCGGGCCGTTCGGCGGCGCCCTGCTCGTCGGCAACTTCAGCTTCGCCAACAGCCTCATCAACGCGTTCGACCCGACGACCGGCGCCTTCCGCGGCTCGATCGCGATCAACGTCGGCGCCGGCAACACGCCCGGTGGCTTGTGGGGAATGATGTTCGGCAGCGGCGCCGGCAGCGGCGGCGATGCCAACACGCTCTACTTCCTCGACGGCATCAACGGCGAGACGGCGGGCCTGTTCGGCGCGATCGCCGCAGTTCCTGAGCCCGAGACCATCGCCCTCTTCGGCGTCGGCCTCGCGCTGCTCGGCTGGCGGCGGCGCAAGACGTAAATCGCTGACGCGCTGAACGCCGCTGGTATTCTGGTCGATGACCAGAAGCCATGGCGTTCGCCTTCACGATCGACCCCGACATCGCGCAGGCGCGAACGCTGCCGAGCGCGTTCTATCTCGATCCCACCGTCCACGCGCTGACGCGCGAGCGGGTGTTCGCGCGGACCTGGCAGTGGCTCGGCGACCTCGACGATGTCGCGATCGCGGGATCGCTCTCGCCGCGCGAGCTGTTGCCCGGGCACCTCGTCGAGCCGCTCCTGCTCGCTCGCGACGCAACGGGAGAGCTGCGATGTCTCTCCAATGTCTGCACGCACCGCGGCAACGTGCTCGTCCATGCGCCCTGCCACGCCGAGCAGATCCGCTGCGGCTACCACTCGCGGCGCTTCGACCTCGCCGGGCGCATGACGTTCATGCCGGGCTTCGACGGTGCCCGCGCGTTCCCTTCGCCTGCCGATGACCTGCCGCGCGTTCCGTTCGGCGCGTTCGCGCGGCAAGGCTTCGCATCGCTCGCACCGGCGGCGCCGTTCGACGCCTTCTTCGCCGAGGTCCGGGCGCGGCTGGCGTGGCTGCCGCTCGACGAGCTGCGCTGCGATCCGTCGCGCGACCGCGAGTTCGAGATCGCGGCGCACTGGGCGCTCTACGTCGAGAACTACCTAGAAGGTCTGCATATCCCGTTCCTGCATCCGGCCTTGAACCAGGTGCTCGACATGCAGCACTACGCGTACGAGCTCGGCCGCTACTGCAACCTGCAGCTCGCGCTCGCGCGGAGCGATCAGGACGCGGCGTTCGCGCCGCCGCCGGGCTCGCCCGACGACGGCAAGCGCGTCGCTGCGTACTACTGGTGGGTGTTCCCGAACCTGATGCTGAACTTCTACCCGTGGGGCCTGTCGCTCAACGTGGTCGAGCCGCTCGCACCGGACCGCACGCGGGTGCGATTTCGCGGCTACGTCCTCGCCGCCGATCGCCTCGGCAGCGGCGCCGGTGCTGCGCTCGATCAGGTCGAGCTGGAAGACGAGGCCGCGGTCGAGTCGGTTCAGCGCGGGCTGCGCTCGCGCCTCTACCGCAACGGTCGCTATTCACCGACGCACGAGCGCGGCGTGCACCAGTTCCATCGGCTGCTGTGCGAGTTCCTGCCGGAGCGGGCACCGAGCGCCTAGCCCAGGCGATTCAGCCGAGCGCAGATCAAGCCGTCGCCGTCGCTCGCGCGGGCTCTTCGGAGGGAAGCCAGAGCACCGTGAATGCAGTGCACAGCGCCACGCCTGCCAGCACGAGAAGCAGCGTGTCGAAGCCCATGCCCTTGACGAGCGGCCCCAGCAGCCACACCGCGAGCGAGCTGATGCCGAGCGAGACCGCGAGGCGCATGCCGGCAACGCGCGATCGCATGCGGTCGTCGACGTAGCGGACGATCATCGCGTCGGTGAACGGAATGGCGCCGAAGATGAAGACCATCGTTCCGAGCAGGCCAGCGTAGAGCCACCAGCCCTGACCGTGCGCGGAGAACAGCAGGACCGGAACCTGCAGCAACGCGATGCTCAGGTACAGGGGCTTCAGCGCCACCCGATCGATCAGCCGGCCGACCACCACCTGTGCCAGCGACGCCACCGCATAGATGCTCGCCAGCAGCAGGCCGAGCGTCGCCGGATCGTTCATCACGCCGCGGAAGCGCTCGGTCAGCAGTTGCGCGTTGCCGTTGGTCGTGAGGTTGAAGAGGATGCCGCCGGTCGCCGACGCCATCGTCATCACCGCCAGCGCCCGCGCGACGTGAGCGCGAGAGAGCCGCACCTGGGCGCCGCCCTTGCGCTGGGCGGGCGATTCGGTCTCGGGCGGCACGACGCGCATGAAGACGATCCCGAGCGCGATGCAGACGACGCCGGGAACCGCGAACGCCGCGCGCCAGCCGAGCCACTGCATCAGCAGGCCCGTCAGCGCCGCCGCGACCGCGATGCCGAGGTTGCCCGCGAGGCCGTTGACGCCGATCGTCGCGCCCGGCCGCAGCGCGCCCTGCAGCAGCATGGGAATGCCGACGGGGTGATAGATCGACGCGAACGTTCCGATCAGCGTCAACGCCGCCGCGAGCTGCCACGGTCCTTGCGCCAGCGAAGCGATCAGCGACGACGCTCCGATGCCGAAGAAGAACGCGATCATCATCGCGCGACGGCCCCAGAGGTCGCCGAGCCGGCCCGACGGCAGCGATCCGAGACCGAACATCACGAACGCGCCGACGCCGAACGGCATCAGGTCTTCCCAGCGCGCGAAGCCGAAGTCGGCGGCGATGCTCGCGACCGCAGTCGCGAAGATCAGCAGGAACATGTGGTCGACCGCGTGGGCCACGTTGAGGAGCAGGATCGCGCTGCGCTTGTGCATCGGTCGGTCTCGTTCGAATTGCGAGGGTATCTTCTCCGGGACGATCAGGGTTGGGCCGCTGCCGCGACCTGCGCGGCCCGGACCTCGACCCGCACCTGCTCGGTCAGCTCGGCCTTGATCTCGCTGAACTGCACGCTCGTCTTCACCGAGTAGTGCCGCGGATGCGCGATCGGCACGGCGCGGTCGAGCTTGATGCGGCCCGGCCGCGCGCTCATGACGACGACGCGCGAGCCCATGAAGACGGCTTCGTCGATGTCGTGGGTGACGAAGAGGACCGTCTTCTTCTCGGCCTCCCAGATGCCGAGCAGCAGCTCCTGCATCAGCTCGCGCGTCTGGTGGTCGAGGGCGCCGAACGGCTCGTCCATGAGGAGGATGCGCGGGCCGTTGGCGAGCGCGCGCGCGATCGCGGTGCGCTGCTGCATGCCTCCGGACAGCTGCTTGGGATAGTGATGCTCAAAGCCGACGAGGCCGACCTTGGCCACGAAGCCGTTCGCGATCGCGAGCTGCTCGACGCGCGCCACGCCGCGCTCGCGCAGGCCGAAGCAGATGTTGTCGATCACGGTCAGCCAGGGGAAGAGCGTGTAGCTCTGGAAGACCATGCCGCGGTCGGCGCCGGCGCCTTCGATGCGCCGGCCGTCGAGCAGCACCTCGCCCGAAGTCGGCGCGTCGAGGCCGGCGACGATGCGCAGCAGCGTGCTCTTGCCACAGCCGGACGGGCCGAGGATGGTGACGAAGTCGTTCTCGGCGACGTCGAGGTCAGTCGCGCGCAGCGCCGACGTCGCGCTGCCGTCGCGCGACGTGAAGGTGCGCGCGAGGCCGCGGACGGCGAGGATCGGCGTCATGCGTCGAGATCCTTCGCTTTGCTCAGGCTGACAGTGCGCGGCGCCGTCATCGGCCGAGCTGCGCCCACGGATAGAGGCGCCGGTTGAGCGAGGCGAAGAGAACGTCGCTGATCAGCCCGATGACGCCGATGACGATGATCCCGAAGATGATCTGGTCGGTCGCGAGCAGCGCCTGGCTGTCGGTGATCATGTGGCCGATGCCGGTCGACGCGCCGATCAACTCGGCGACGATGACGTAGGTCCACGCCCAGCCGAGCACCATGCGCAGCGCCTCGGCGATCTCGGGCGCGGCGCCGGGCAACAGGACCCGGCGGATGAGGCCGCGGTCGCCGACGCCGAGCGTGTACGCCGCCTCGACGAGGTCGCGCCGCGTGTTGCCGACGATCACCGCGATCATCAGCACGAGCTGGAAGAACGAGCCGATGAAGATGAGCGCGAGCTTCTGCGCCTCGCCGATTCCGGCCCAGAGGATGAGGAGCGGAATGAACGCGCTCGCCGGCAAGTAGCGCGCGAAGCTCACGAACGGCTCGAAGAACGCCTCGACCGGCTTGTACGCACCCATCGCGACGCCGAGCGGCAAGGCGAGCAGCGCCGCGATCGCGAAGCCGCCGAAGACGCGCCACACGGTCCAGCCGATGTCCCAGCCGAAGCCCTGGCTCGCGAGCAACGTCCAGCCGGAGCGGAGCATCGATACCGGGTCGGCGAGGAAAGTCTTCGACACGAAGCCGCCGAAGGTCGCGATCGACCAGCCGACGACGAAGACGACGAAGAACGCGATGCCGAGCGCGAGCCGCGTGCCCGGCGTGACGGCAGTGAGCGGTTTCATCGTCGCGGCGCGGTCGCGTCGCCGGCAGCTTGGGCAGCGCGCCGCGCTCCGAACGCGACGACGCGCTCCCCGGCGCGCACGCGCACCAGTTGGCAGTCGCGCCACAGCTCGGCAATGCTGTGGCGTTCGGCGGCATGCTCGAGCGATGACCAATAGCCCGGCAGCTCGACGGCGCCGCCGCCGAGCGCGATGCGCGACGGATTGAGCAGGTTGACGACCGCCGCGATCGCGGTGCCGAGGGCAGCGCCGCCGTCGCGAACCACGTCGAGCGCGGCGGCGTCGCCGGCGCGCGCCAGCTCGGCGAACTGCTGCGCGTCGACGCCGCGACGCGCGGCCATCGCCGCGCCACCGGCGACGTCGTCGAGGCGCCTCAGCTCGCCGCCGAACGCGCACGGCAGGTAGCCGAGCTCGCCCGCCCACCCGCTCGTCCCGAGCAGCGGTTGCCCGTTGGCGATCAAGGCAGCGCCGACCGCCGTTCCCACCATCACGACGGCGGCGGTCACGCCGGCAGGCGCGTCGTGCATCTCCTCGAGCAGCGCAGCACGAACGTCGTTGACGACCTCGACATGCGCGTAGCCGAGGTCGACGAGCGCGGTCCGGGGCGACCATCCGACGAGCGCCGGCAGCACGTCGCAGGCGACGACGCGCCCGCTGCCGTCGACGAGTCCGGGAACGGCGATGCCGATGCGCGAAGGCGGCTCGCGCGTTTCGGCGACGAACGCCGCGAGCCGCTCGACGAAGTCGTCGGGGGCGAACGCCGCTCCGGTGTCGGCGCGGCTCGCCCGGTCGCCGCGGACGAAGAGCGCCTTCGTGCCGCCGAGGTCGACGCCGATCGTCGCGTCAGCCACCTCAGCGGATGAACTGCGTGTCGGCGAGCTTCGTCATGTCGGGCATCGACTTGATGATGCCCGCCTCCATCAGGAGATCGGCCGCCTCCTTGCTGAACTGCGCGTGCTCGCCGGCGAAGAACTTCTGGTTCGCCGCACGGTCCTGCCAGCGCAGGTACTTCTGGCTGTTCTCGAACGCATCGCCCGTCTGCTTGACGTCGGCGCCCATGATCTCGAAGCTCTTCTTCGGCTCGGCCTTGATCATGTCGACCGCCTCGAAGTAGCTGTCGGCGAGCGCCTTCGCCGCCTTCGGGTTCTCGCCCAGGAACTTGGGCGTGCAGCCGAAGGTGTCCATCACCATCGGGTAGTCGAGCGTCGTCGCGATGATCTTGCCGGCCTCGGGCTTGGCGCGCACCGCCGAGAGGTACGGCTCGTAGGTCATCGCGGCGTCGATGCCTTCGGTGCCGGCGATGATCGCGTTGGCGGCCGGCTGCGGCTCGAGGTTGACGACCTTGACGTCCTTCACCGAAAGGCCGTTTTTCTTCAGCATCCAGGCGAGCGCGAAGTACGGCGACGTCCCCGGCGGGCTCGCGGCGACGGTCTTGCCCTTGAGCTCGCTGATCTTCGCGATGCTTGGCTTGACGACCATGCCGTCGGCGCCGTAGCTCTTGTCGAGCTGGAAGATCTGCGTCGTCGTCACGCCGGCGGCGTTCCAGCCGATCCATGTCTCGACCGTCGTCGCCGCGCACTGGACGTCGCCCGAAGCGATCGCGAGGTGGCGGTCCTTTTGCGGGATCTTCTTGATCGTGACGTCGAGGCCGTTCTTCTTGAAGATGCCCGCTTCCTTGGCGAGCGTCAGCGGCGCGAAGCCGGTCCAGCCCGAGATGCCGATCGCGACCTTGGTCTCCTGTGCGTGGGCGAAGGTCGCAGCGAGCGCGGCGGCGGCAAGCAGGATGACGTGCTTCTTCATGCGGGTTCCTTTCGCGGCAGGGACGAGGACGGTGCGCCGGCGAGCGGGCGGCCGCTCGCCGTTGCAGCGCACTGTAGCCGCAGCCGCGCAGGCGCCGTCGGCGGCCGGCCGCGGCAGGCCTAGCGGAACAGCTCGTCGAGTTCCTCGGGCGAGATCCTCGCCTCGAACACGGTGACCTCGAGGCCTTGCGCGAGATCGAACGCCGAGCCCGACCAGGTCGTTCCGGCGCCGGGCCGGTCGACCGTGGTCCGTTCGTCGCTGCGCACGAAGGCCGGCACGAAGTCGTTGTCGCGTCGCCCCTGGCCTTGCTCGATGGTTCTCTGATTGCCCTGCACGATTCCTCTTCTCCGCTGTTCGACTCTCGTCGCGTCCGCCTGTCCCGCGAGTCGCGCCGCACAGGCGAATTTGTAACGCAGCGACGAGCGCGCAGCGCCCCCCGGTTCGCGTGTTTCCTCGCGTAAGCGGCCCCGCTCAGGCCGCGAGCCAGAGCGCCGGCAGGTCGGGAATCGTGCGAAAAACACGCGCCAGCGCGCCGCCGCGGACGAGCGTGGTTGCGCGCTCGATGTCCGGTGCGAGCGAGCGGTCGCCCGGCATCGCGGCGCAGCGCTGACGCACGAGCGCGTGCGCCGCCTCGAGCGACGCCGAGCTCGCGAGCGGGCGCAGGAACTCGATCCCCTGCGCCGCGGCGAGCAGCTCGATCGCGAGGATCGTCGCGGTGTTGGCGATCATCGGCTGCAGCCGCCGCGCCGCGAACGTCGCCATCGAGACGTGGTCCTCCTGGTTCGCGCTGGTCGGCAGGCTGTCGACGCTCGCCGGATGCGCGAGCGACTTGTTCTCGCTCGCGAGCGACGCCGCGGTGACGTGCGCGATCATGAAGCCGCTGTTCAAGCCCGGCTCGGCGGTGAGGAACGGCGGCAGGCGCGAGACGTTGGCGTCGATCAGCATCGCGATGCGCCGCTCGGCGATCGCGCCGACCTCGGCGATCGCGACCGCCATCGCGTCGGCGGCGAGCGCGACCGGCTCGGCGTGGAAGTTGCCGCCCGAGACGATGCCGCCGTCGTCGCCCGCGAAGACGAGCGGGTTGTCGGTCACGGCGTTCGCTTCGCGGACGAGGACGAGCGCGGCGTGGCGCAGTTGGTCGAGGCAGGCGCCGACGACCTGCGGCTGGCAGCGCAGGCTGTACGGATCCTGGACGCGGTCGTCGCCTTGCAGATGCGAGCGGCGGATCTCGCTGCCGGCAAGCAGCGCGCGGTAGTAGCGCGCGACGTCGATCTGCCCCGGCTGGCCTCGCAGCGCGTGGATGCGCGGATCGAACGGGCCGTCGCTGCCGCGCGCGGCGTCGACCGTCAGCGCGCCGACGACAAGCGCCGCTTCGAGCACCGGCTCGAACGAGAACAGCGCGTGCAGCGCGAGCGCGGTCGAGACCTGCGTGCCGTTGATGAGCGCGAGGCCCTCCTTCGCTTCGAGGACGAGCGGAGTGATGCCGGCGCTGCGCAGCGCGTAGTCGGCGGCGATGCGCTCGCCGCGCTCGTCGATGCATTCGCCCTCGCCGAGAAGCGCGAGCGTCAGGTGCGCGAGCGGCGCGAGGTCGCCCGACGCGCCGACCGACCCTTGCGCAGGAACGAGCGGAACGATGCCGGCGTCGTGGACGGCGATGATCGCGTCGACGACTTCCTCGCGCACGCCCGAATGGCCGCGCGCGAGGCTCGCCGCCTTGAGCGCGAGGACGAGGCGGACGACCGCGGGAGCCAGCGGCTCGCCGACGCCGACGCTGTGCGAGCGGATCAGGTTGAGCTGCAACAGCGCGAGGTCGTCGGCGGCGATCCGCGTGCCCGCGAGCTTGCCGAACCCGGTGTTGACGCCGTAGACCGGCGCGTCGCCGGCGGCGGCGCGCTGCACGACCGCGGCGCTGGCGCGGACGCGCTCTCGCGCCGCGTCGTCGATCGCGAGCGCGACGCCGCCAGCGTGCAGCCGCTGCAAGTCGTCGAGCGACAGCGGGTCGCCGCCGAGCCGCATCGTCGTTGCGTCCATGCCGTCACTCCGGCTTGATGTTCTGCTTGCGGACGACCTCGCTCCAGCGCGCGCTCTCGGCGCGGATCGTCGCCGCGAGCTCCTGCGGTGTGCCGCCGCCGGTGTCCATGCCTTGGGCCGCGAGCTTGGCGCGCGTCTCGGACGACGCGAGGAAGCGCACCGTCGCCGCGCTCAGGCGATCGACGACGTCGCCCGGCGTGGCCGCCGGCACCATCAGCGCGTACCAGGAGACCGCCTCGAACTTCGCGACGCCCTGCTCGACGATCGTCGGCAGCTCGGGGAGCAGCGGCGAGCGCTTCTGGCTGGCGATGCCGAGCGCGCGCAGCTTCCCGCTTTTGATGTGCGGCAGCGCCGTCTGCAGCGGCGCGAACATCATCGAGACCTGGCCGCCGACGAGATCGTTGACCGCAGGCGCGATGCCGCGGTACGGCACGTGCAGGAGCTGCACGCCGGTGCTCAGCTCGAGCAGCGCGCCGGCGAGATGCGCCTGGCTGCCGGCACCGGGCGACGCGTAGCTGAGCGCGCCGGGCTTCTTCGCTGCGAGCTCGAGCAGCTCGCGAACGGTCTTCGCCGGCACCTGCTCGGCGTTGACGACGAGGACGTTGTCGACCGTCGCGAGCATCGTCACCGGAGCGAGGTCGCTGGCCTTGTACGGCAGCGTCGGGAAGAGCGTCGGATTCACCGCGATATTGCCGGCCGGGATGATGCCGATCGTCGAGCCGTCGGGCGGCGCCTTGGCGACCGCGTCGACGCCGATGTTGCCGGCGGCGCCGACCTTGTTGTCGACGACGACGGTCGCGCCGAGCGCATCGGCGAGCGACTGGCCGAGCAGCCGCCCGAGCACGTCGGTCGGTCCGCCGGGCGGGAACGGCACGACGACGTGGATCGTCTTCGCCGCCTGCGCCGACGCGACGAGCGGCACCAGCGACGCGACGACGATCAGGACGCAGCGCCGGAGCGTGGTCAGCGGCGACATCGGCATTCAGAGCTCCTCGAACGGCAAGGTGGAACGGTCGGCGATCGTGGCGAGCACGTCGTAGTCACCGGCATCGGGGACGGCGAAACCGGCGAGCTGCAGCCGCGCCATCGCGTGCGCGAGCTCGCTCGCCGTGCGCATGCCGACGACGAGCGCGTCGCGCAGGCGCGCGAGCGCATCGGCGGCGAGCGGCGCCGTCGCGACGAGCGGCGGGATCGGGCGCATCGGCGTGCTCGCGACGACCCGCACGCGCGCAGCGCGCGCCGGATCGTAGGCGCGGATCAGGTCGTGGCTGAAGCTGTCGAGCGGACCGACGTCGATCCGGCCGGCGGCGAGCGCGTCGATCACGCCTTGCGCGTTGAGCAACCCGCCGACGGCGCCGCGGTAGAGCCGCGCGCCGCGCGCGGCGCGAAACGGCAGCAGATGGTCGCGCAGCGCGACGGCGCCCGACATCGAATCGGCGACGGTGAAGCCGACGATGCCGCCGAACGTGTCCTCGAGACGCTGGTGCGGCGACGACGCGGCGACGGCGATGTCGGTGCAGTAGACCGGCCGGCCGCCGTAGCGCGGCGCGCTCGGGATCGGCGCGGCGACAACGATCGGTCGCGGCGCGCGGCGCGTGAACGGCAGACCGCACATGAAGGCGGCGCCGAGGTCGTCGCGCGACCACAGCGTCGAGAGCGGCGCCGGCGCGTCGTGGTCGACGACCGCCCAGTCGAGGTCGGCGCGCGCAACCGCCCATGCGAGCACGCGATGCCAGTCGGCCTTGCACTCGGCCGTGACGGCGTACATGCGCGCGTTGACGACCGGCATCGACGTTCCTCAGCGAAAGCGCAGCCGCTGGCCGATGCCGAGTCGCTCGGCCTTGGCGAGCATCGCGGCGCCGAGCGCGATGTCCGAGAGCGAGAGGCCGCGGTGCCAGAAGAGCGTCGTCTCGTCGTCGCGCTCGCGTCCGGGCCTGAGCCCCGCGACGATCTGGCCGAGCTCGGCGTGCAGGTTCTGCTCCGAAAGCCGCCCGCTGTCGACATGCGCGCGCAGCGCACCGTACGGGCCGGCGCGCGCCTGGCCCCAGTCGTCCATGACGATCTTGTCCATGATGTCGGTGAGCGAGAGCTCGACGGCGCTCATCGTGCCGTACGGAATGACGCATGCGCCCTTGGCGATCCACGCGGTCTTCAGGTTCGGCTCGGGGCGCTCGAGGCGCGACGCCTCGACGACGATGTCGGCGCCGCGGACGCACGACTCCCAGTCGTCGGTGGCGACGACGCGCGCGCCGGGCAGGTCGGCGCGCAAGCGCTTCGCGAAGGCGTCGCGGCTCTCCGGTCGCCGCGAGTGGACGCGGATCTCGTCGAACGCGAAGATCGAGTGGAGCAGCCGCACGTTCCAGTACGCGGTGCCGCGCGCGCCGATGTGGCCGAGGATCTTGGAGGACTTGCGCGCCAGCTCGCGTGCGCCGATCGCGGTCACGGCACCGGTGCGCATGTCGGTGATGTCGCTCGCATCGATGACGGCGATCGGCGCGCCGGTGGTCGGTTCGAACAGGTTGAGGAGCGCGAGCTCCGACGGCAGCCCGACCTCGTAGTTGCGGTAGAAGTCGCCGACCACCTTGACGCCCGCCATGCCGAGCGGCCGCACGTAGCCGCGCAGCACGTTGAAGTGCCCGGAGCCGTCGCGCTCGGGCTTCAGGTGAACGCGCGGCTCGATCGTCGTCTCGCCGCGGCCCTGCGCGACGAGCCCCTGCTCGACCGCAGCGAGGATCTCGGCGTCGCCGAGCGCGAGCGCCGCGACGTCGGGATGGTTGAGATAGCGGAGGTGGATCTCGCCGGCGTCCGCCATGTCACGACCCGGGGCGTCGCGCACCGCCGCCCAGCATCGGCAGGTTCAAGCCCTGTTCGCGCGCGCACGCGAGCGCCTCCGCGTAGCCGGCGTCGGCATGGCGCATGACACCGGTCGCCGGGTCGTTCCAGAGGACGCGCTCGATCCGCTTGCTCGCTGCGTCGCTGCCGTCGCAGACGATGACGACGCCGGCGTGCTGCGAATAGCCCATGCCGACGCCGCCGCCGTGGTGCAGCGACACCCACGTCGCGCCGCTCGCGGTGTTGAGGAGCGCGTTCAGCATCGGCCAGTCGGAGACGGCGTCGGTGCCGTCCTTCATCGCCTCGGTCTCGCGGTTCGGGCTCGCGACCGAGCCGGCGTCGAGGTGGTCACGGCCGATCACGATCGGCGCCTTCAGCTCGCCCGACTTCACCATCGCGTTGAACGCCAGGCCGGCGCGGTGGCGCTCGCCGAGTCCGATCCAGCAGATCCGCGCGGGCAGGCCCTGGAACGCGATCCGCTCCTCGGCCATGTCGAGCCAGCGGTGCAGGTGCGCGTCGTCGGGGAAGAGCTCCTTCAGCTTGGCGTCGGTCTTGCGGATGTCTTCGGGGTCGCCCGAGAGCGCGACCCAGCGAAACGGCCCCTTGCCGCGGCAGAAAAGCGGCCGGATGTACGCCGGCACGAAGCCGGGGAACGCGAACGCGTCGGCAACCCCGGCGTCGAACGCGACCTGGCGGATGTTGTTGCCGTAGTCGACGACCGGAACGCCGAGGTCGCGAAATCCGAGCATCGCCTGCACGTGCAGCGCGCAGCTTTGCGCCGCGGCGTCGCGCAAGGTCGCATGGTGCGCCGCCTCGGCCTGCGCCACCTTCCACTGCGCGACGGTCCAGCCTGCAGGCAAGTAGCCGTTGACGAGATCGTGCGCGGAGGTCTGGTCGGTGACGAGGTCTGGGCGCGGCCCGCCCGAGCGCGCCCGGCGCAGCAGCTCGGGCAGCAGCTCGGCGGCGTTGCCGAGGAGCCCCACCGAGACCGCGCGCCTGGCGCGCGTGTGCGCGACGATCCGCGCCAGCGCGTCGTCGACGTCGCTCGCCTGCTCGTCGAGATAGCGCGAGCGCAGGCGAAAGTCGATCCGCGACTGCTGGCACTCGATGACGAGCGACGACGCGCCTGCGAACGTCGCCGCGAGCGGCTGCGCGCCGCCCATGCCGCCGAGCCCCGCGGTGAGGATCCAGCGGCCGCCGAGGTCGCCGGCGTAGTGCTGCCGCCCTGCCTCGACGAAGGTCTCGTACGTGCCCTGCACGATGCCCTGGCTGCCGATGTAGATCCACGACCCCGCGGTCATCTGGCCGTACATCATCAGGCCCTTGCGGTCGAGCTCGTGGAAGTGCTCCCACGTCGCCCACTTCGGCACCAGGTTCGAGTTGGCGATCAAGACGCGCGGCGAATCGACCGTCGTGCGAAAGACGCCGACAGGCTTTCCGGACTGGACGAGCAGCGTCTCGTCCTCGCCGAGCGCGCGCAGCGCCGCCAGGATCGCATCGAAGCTCGCCCAGTCGCGCGCCGCCTTGCCGATGCCGCCGTAGACGACGAGCGCGTCGGGGTTCTCCGCGACCTCGGGGTCGAGGTTGTTCTGGATCATCCGGTACGGCGCTTCGATCAGCCAGTTGCGGCAGCTGAGCGCGGCGCCGCGCGGCGCGCGCACCGGGCGCGCCCCGACGGTGGCGGGTGAGGTCGAGAGGTCGGGCATGGCAGCTCCGGCGGCGGCGGACGGCTCGACTGTAGGCCTTCGCGGCGCGCGGGGCGTTCAACGGCAGCGCTGCGGCGGTATAAGGCCGTCGTGCAGCCGCTCACCGTGCGAACCGCCGACGTCGCCGCGCAGCCGTGGAAGAACGGCGGCGGCGTCACGCGCGAGCTGCTCGCGCTGCCGCCGGGGGGCGACTGGCGTGTGCGCGTCAGCGTCGCCGACGTCGCGAGCGACGGCGACTTCTCGACCTTCGCCGGCGTCGAACGCTGGTTCGCCGTCGTCGAAGGCGCCGGCGTCGTGCTGACGGTCGACGGCCGCGAGCATCGCTGCACGCGCGACGACGGCGAGGCACTCTCGTTCGCCGGCCAGGCGAAGACGTCGTGCCGCCTGATCGACGGCCCGACACGCGACCTCAACCTGATGCTGCGCGGCGGGCGCGGCGCGCTCGCGCGCGTCGTCGCCGGCCGCGCGTGGCAGCCGCGCGAGCGCGCGTGCGGCTTGTACGCGACCGCCTCGGGAACCGTGCGTGTCGCCGACGAAGGGCAAGCGGCGATGCCCGCATGCGCACTGCGCTGGTGGGCCGCCGCGCCGGCGACGATCGCGTTCGACGGCACCGGCTGGTGGCTCGACGTCGACGCGGGAGCGATGTCGTGACGACGACGCTCTGGCGCGGCGCGCGCCTCGCGACCTTCGCCGATCCACGCGGCTGGGGGCTCGTCGAGCGCGGCGCGCTGCTGGTCGAAGACGACACCATCGCTTGGGTCGGCGCCAACGACGACCTGCCCGCCGACACTCGTGTCGACGACGACATCGACCTGAAGGGCGCGCTCGTCACGCCCGGCCTCGTCGACTGCCACACCCATCTCGTCTACGCCGGCCAGCGCGCCGGCGAGTTCGAGCGGCGCCTCGAAGGCGCGAGCTACGAGGAGATCGCGCGCGCCGGCGGCGGCATCCGCTCGACCGTCGCGGCGACCCGCGCGGCGAGCGACGACGCGCTCTACGCCGCCGCGCGCGAGCGCGCGCTCGCGCTGATGAGCGAAGGCGTGACGACGCTCGAGATCAAGTCGGGCTACGGCCTCTCGGCCGAGCACGAGGCGAGATGCCTGCGCGTTGCGCGCAAGCTCGGCCGCACGCTGCCGCTTGCGGTGCGCACGACGTGCCTGTCGGCGCACGCGCTGCCGCCCGAGTACGACGGCCGCGCCGACGACTACATCGACGCCGTCTGCGCGTGGCTGCCGGCGTTGCAGCGCGAGGGCCTGGTCGACGCCGTCGATGCGTTCTGCGAGCGGATCGCGTTCACGACAACGCAGACGCGGCGCGTCTTCGAAGTGGCGCGCGCGCTCGACCTGCCCGTGAAGCTCCACGCCGAGCAGCTCAGCGACTCGGGCGGTGCCGCGCTCGCCGCCGAGTTCGGCGCGCTCTCGTGCGAGCACCTCGAGCATCTGAGCGAGACCGGCGTGGGCGCGATGGCGAACGCCGGCAGCGTCGCCGTGCTGCTGCCCGGTGCCTACTACTTCCTCCGCGAGACGCAGGCGCCGCCGATCGCGCAGCTGCGCGCCGCGGGCGTTCCGATCGCGATCGCGACCGACCACAACCCGGGCTCGTCGCCGACGCTCTCGCCGGTGCTGATGCTGAGCATGGCGTGCACGCTCTTTCGCCTCACGCCGGAGGAGGCGCTGCGCGGCATGACCGTGCACGCCGCGCGTGCGCTCGGCCTTGCCGACCGCGGCACGCTCGCCGTCGGCCAGCGCGCCGACCTCGCGGTCTGGAACGTCGCGCATCCCAACGAGCTCGCCTACTGGTTCGGCCGCAACCCGTGCGCGCGCGTGATCTTCGGCGGCATCGAGCGGGAGGCGCCATGAGCGAAACCGCGACCTACACGCTGACCCCCGGAACGACGCCGCTCCTCGTCAGCGTCCCGCACGTCGGCACCGCGATCCCCGAGGACATCGGTGCGGCGCTCGTGCCGCGCGCGCTCGCGCGCGAGGACACCGACTGGCATCTCGACGAGGTCTACGCGTTCGCACGCGAGCTCGGCGCGGGCCTGCTCGTGCCGCGCTACTCGCGCTACGTCATCGACCTCAACCGGCCGCCCGAGAACGCGCCGATGTATCCCGGCGCGAACAACACCGAGCTCGTGCCGACGCGCTTCTTCAGCGGCGATCCGCTCTATCGCGAAGGCCGCGTCCCCGACGAGGCCGAGGTCGCGCGCCGCCGCGACGCGTACTGGCGGCCGTACCACGAAGCGCTCGCCGGCGAGCTCGTGCGGCTGCGCGCAGCGCACGGCGTCGCGGTCGTCTGGGACGGCCACAGCATCCAGGCCGAGCTGCCGTGGCTCTTTCCCGGACGCCTACCCGACCTCAACCTCGGCACCGCCGCCGGCGCGAGCTGCGCGCAGGCGCTGCGCGCGACGCTGATGGACGTGCTCGCCGCGCAGTCGCGCTTCAGCCACATCACCGACGGTCGCTTCCAGGGCGGCTACATCACGCGCCGCTACGGCCGGCCCGCCGAGCGCATCCACGCGGTCCAGCTCGAGATGGCGCTCGCGACGTACATGGACGAGACGCACGCGGCGTATCCGGTCGCACCCGCCGATCCGCTTCGGCTCTCGCACCTGCGTCCGGTGCTGCGCGCGCTCCTCAGGACGACGCTCGACTGGTGCGCGGATGCCGGCTGACGCGTCGTCGTCGCCGCTGCATCTCTGGGCACCGCTCGCGTGGCTGCCCGACGGCTGGCGCGAGCACGTCGTCGCGCGCGCTGGCGAGGACGGCCGCTGGGCCGAGGTGACCGCCGGCGTCACGACCGCGCCTCCGGGAGCGCAAGTCCTCGACTCGCCGCTCCTGCCCGGCATCGTCGATGCGCACAGCCACGCGTTCCAGCGCGCGTTCGTCGCCAGCGCCGAGACGCGCGACGGCGCGCACGACGACTTCTGGGCATGGCGCGAGCGGATGTACGCCGTCGCGCTGCGCATCTCGCCGGCGCAGCTGCGCGCCGTCGCCGCGCACCTCTACCTCGAGCTGCTCCGTGGCGGCTACACGCACGTCTGCGAGTTCCACTACCTGCGCCGCAAGGTCGACGGCAGCGACTACGCCGATCCGCTCGCGATGTCGTGGGCGCTCGCCGATGCCGCCGCCGACGTCGGCATCGGCCTCACGATCCTGCCGGTGCTCTATGAGCGCGCGTCGTTCGCTGCGGCACTCCGCGACGACCAGCGGCGCTTTCGCGCCGACGCGCGCGCGACGGTCGACGCCGCCGCGCGCATCCGCGCCGCCGCGCGGCCGCTCGTCGACGCCGGCGTCGCGGTGCATTCGTTGCGCGCGGCGAGCGCCGAATCGATCGCCGCGTTGCGCGCGCTCGTCGACGGCGTCGAAATGCCGATCCACATCCACGTCGCCGAGCAGACCGGCGAGGTCGACGAGTGCGTGCGTGCCACCGGCCGCAGGCCGATCGAATGGCTCGCGCGCGAAGGCGTGCTCGACGAACGCTGGCAGCTCGTCCACGCGACGCACGCGAACGCCGACGAGATCGCCGCCGTCGCGGCGAGCGGCGCCGGCGTTGTCGTCTGCCCGACGACCGAAGCGAACCTCGGCGACGGCATCTTCGACCTGCCGGCGTGGCTCGGCACGCCAGTGCCGATCGCGCTCGGCTCCGACAGCCAGGCGACGCGCGACTGGCGCGAGGAGCTGCGCCTGCTCGAGTACGCGCAGCGGCTGGTGCGCCGCGCGCGCAACGTCGCCGCCGCGCCCGAGCTCGGCGTCGCGTCGAGCGCCGAGCGGCTGTTCGCGCGCGCCGTCACCGGCGGCGCGGCGGCGGCGGGACAACGCTCGTGGGGGCTCGTCGCGGGAGCGCGCGCCGACGCGCTCGTCGTCGACGTCGCCGATCCGGCGCTGCGCGGCGTCGCCGCGAGGAAGATGCTCGACGCGCTCGTCTTCAGCAGCCCGACGCTGCCGTGGAAGGATGTGATCGTCGCCGGGCGCTGGCGCATCCGCGCCGGCAGACACAAGAGCGCCGCGGCGATCGCACGGCGCTACGCGAAGGCGATCGCAGCGCTCAGCGGAAGCGCGACTGCGCGACCGTCTTGAGGTCGCCGGGCAAGGTCGAGATGTACTGCGCGAGCGCCTTGATCTCGGCGTGCTTGAACGGCCGCGCCATGCCCATCATGATCGCGTTGCTGCGGCCGAGCACCGCGTTGTGGTCGACCTGGTAGGCGCGCAGGGCGGCGTAGAGATAGTCGGGATACTGGCCGGCGAGCTTGGGATACGAAGGATCGATCGGCGTCGAGAAATTGGCACCGTGGCACGACGCGCAGTTCGCCTGCGCGAGCAGCTTGGCGACGTCGGCCGGCGGTGCGGCGGGCGCCGCGTCGGCCGGCTTCGCTTGCTCGCCGTCGGACTTGCCGAGCTGCTCGAAATGCACCGCGAGATCGGCCATGTCCTGATCGGAGAGGCTGCCGGCGATGCCGCGCATCGACGGATGCTTGCGCTCGCCCTTCTTGTAGCCGTTGAGCGCAGCGACGATGTACTTGCTGTTCTGCCCGGCGATCTTCGGCACCTTGTAGACCTCGGGGAAGCTCGCCTGGTAGCCCGGGATGCCGTGGCAGCCGATGCACATGTCCGCCTTCTTCTGCCCGGCGGCGGCGTCTCCCGGCTTGGCGTCCTGAGCGATCGCGGCGGCGGCGATGCCGAACGACAAGGCGACGACGAGGTTCGCGAGCTTCATCTTCATGGTGCCGAGCATCGGGTGGGGCGAGCGTGCAAAACAGCGAATTATAGGGGCGCCCTTATACTGAATCGCTCTTCCCAGAGCACCCTCGATGAAGTTCCAAGGCTCCCAGACCTACGTCGCCACACCCGATCTGATGCTCGCCGTCAACGCGGCGGCGACGCTCAAGCGACCGCTGCTCGTCAAGGGCGAGCCCGGCACCGGCAAGACGATGCTCGCCGAGGAAGTCGCGCAGGCGCTCGGCATGCCGCTCCTGCAATGGCACATCAAGTCGACGACGAAGGCGCAGCAGGGGCTCTACGAGTACGACGCGGTGAGCCGGCTGCGCGACAGCCAGCTCGCCGACATCGACGGCGGCGAGCGCGTCCACAACATCCACAACTACATCGTCCGCGGCGTCCTCTGGCAGGCGTTCGCGAGCGACGAGCCGGTCGTCCTCCTGATCGACGAGATCGACAAGGCCGACATCGAGTTTCCGAACGACCTCCTGCGCGAGATCGACCGGATGGAGTTCTACGTCTACGAGACGCGCGAGCTCGTCAAGGCCAAACACCGGCCGCTCGTCTTCATCACGTCGAACAACGAGAAGGAGCTGCCCGACGCGTTCCTGCGCCGCTGCTTCTTCCACTACATCCGGTTCCCCGACGCCGACACGATGAAGCAGATCGTCGGCGTGCACTTCCCGAACCTGAAGAAGGAGCTCCTCGGCGCGGCACTGAAGAGCTTCTACGACGTCCGCAACCTGCCCGGGCTGAAGAAGAAGCCGAGCACCTCGGAGCTGCTCGACTGGCTGAAGCTGATCGTCGCCGAGGACATCCCGCTCGAGGCGCTGCAGAGCAAGGACGACAAGGTCGCGGTGCCGCCGCTGGTCGGCGCGCTGCTGAAGAACGAGCAGGACGTCTCGCTGTTCGAGAAGCTCGTGTTCATGCAGCGGCACAACCGCTGATCGGATGCTGCGGGTCGAGCCGGTCACGCTCGCGGACGCACGCGTCCGCCTCGAGCCCCTGGGCCTGCAGCACGTCGACGGCCTGAAGCGCGCCGCCGCCGACGGCGAGCTCTGGAAGATCCGGGTCACGAGCGTGCCCGATCCCGAAGACACCCGCGGCTACGTCGAGCGCGCCCTGCAGGGCTTCGCCGAAGGCCACCGGCTGGCCTTCGCGGTGATCGACGCAGACAGCGGCGAGGTCATCGGCTCGTCGAGCTACCACGACATCCTGCCCGCGGTCGAGCGGCTCGAGATCGGCTATACCTGGTACGCGAAGAGCCGGCAGCGCACCTACGTCAACGCCAGCGCCAAGCTGCTGCTCATGACTCATGCGTTCGAGGTGCTCGGCGCAAAGCTGGTCGGCTGGCGCACCGACAATTTCAACTACGCCAGCCAGCGCGCGATCGAGCGCCTCGGTGCCCGGCGCGACGGCACGATCCGCCACCACGCGCTGCGCCGCGACGGCACGGTGCGCGACACCGTGATGTACAGCATGACCGCCGGCGAATGGCCGGAGGCCAAGGCGCAGCTGCGCTGGAGGCTGGCATCGGCAGGCTGAGGGCGGACGACAAGAACGAGAACCCGGGAGAGCGGATGGCGGAGCGCAAGGTCAGGCTGATGGACGTCGAGACGCTGTGGCGGATCGAGCGCATCGGCGCCGTCTCGCTCTCGCCCGACGGCGCCCAGGCGGTCTGCTCGGTGACGAGCCATTCGATGGAGGAAAACAAGGGCGCGACCAGCCTCTGGCTGCTCTCCACCTTCGGCGGCGAGCCGCGCCGCCTCACCGCCTGCGGCGAGAAGGACGGCCAGGCCGCCTGGTCGCCCAGGGGCGGAGCGATCGCCTTTGTCTCCAAGCGCGAGCAGGAGGGGCTGAAGGACGACACCGCCCAGCTCTACCTGATCTCGCCGGACGGCGGCGAGGCCCGTCGCATCACCGATTTCGCGCCGGGGATCGAGGCCTTCAAGTGGTTCGCCGACGGCAAGCGGATCGCCTTCGTCTCCTGGGTCTGGCCCGAGCTGAGAGGTGCCAAGGCGCAGGCGAAGCGCTGGAAGGAATGGAAAGGGCGCAAGGAGAGCGGCTACGTCACCTCGGAGGCGCAATACCGCTTCTGGGACCGCAACCTGCCGATGGGCCGGGTCGCCCACCTGCACGTGCTTGACGTCGCCAGCGGCCGGATCGTCGACCTGTTCGAGGGCACCGGGCTCGAGCTGCAGCGCATGGACCCCGACGCCAACGTGTTCGACATCGCGCCGGACGGCCGGCACATCGTCTTCGTCTTCGACCC
>Ga0207675_100000303_pt1 | contig 47335 bp, 72 predicted proteins | sample KBSSwiS42_FD_184305 | JGI IMG/M metagenome (GOLD analysis project Ga0207675, IMG submission 184305) | Switchgrass rhizosphere microbial communities from Kellogg Biological Station, Michigan, USA - KBS Switchgrass S4-2 (SPAdes) (version 2) | ecosystem: Host-associated > Plants > Roots >...
CGGCGCCGGCCCGGACGTCGTGCCCGGCCCGTGGGACATGGACTGTGACGCCACGTGGCGCCACTTCTTCGAGGCCGAGATCCAGAAGATCGAGGCATCGCAGCCGGTGCCGCGCTCACGCTGGCGCGCCAGCAAGAAGGGCGCCGAGGGTGAGACCTGGTGGAGCGTCAACGGCCCGGAGATGCTGCGCCGTTACCTTGCCGCCCGGCCCGACGAGCCCACGGCCACCCTGCCCACGACGGGCGTCACCATCGATCGTGCGACCGGCGACTCGTCAACCACGATGACGCCGGCTATCGAGATCGAGCGCACGGTCGACGTGTCGACCAACTACGGGCCCGTCGCGTACAAGGTGATCATCGACCGCATCACCGTGCGGCACGATCCTCGTCCGGGCGGTTCGATCACCCTCGTGATCCGCGACTACAAGACCGGCGCGACGATGCCGGGCGACACGTCGCAACTCGGCGAGTACGCGCAGGTGTTGCGCCTGCTCGGCGTGCCGCCGCAGGTCAAGATCGTCGGCACGTTCTTCGATGCTCGCAAGGGCACATGGACCCCCGAGGTCGACCTCGACGCCGCGTGGCCGGCCGACTGGTTCGTCTACCACGTCACCACGGGGCAGGCGCAGCGCCTCGCCCTCACGCAGGGTCCCACGCCCGCGCGCCCGTCGAGCTTCTGCGGCGGTTGCGCGGTGCGCTGGGCCTGCCCGATCAAAGGAGTACAGCGATGATCCACCCCGACGAAGAGCTCGGGCCGCGCCGCATCGGCGCACTGGCGGCCGTGCTCGCGCTGGCCCTCGCGCTGACCGCGCTGGCCGCCTGGCTGGCGCCGGCGCGCGGCGGCGCGGCCACCCCCGCGACGTTGCCCACCCGGAGCACCACCCTGCAGCCCAACCCTGGCTACTTGATCATGCCGATGGGCGACTCGATCACGGTCGGCGCCGGCAGCAGCAGCGGCACCGGCTACCGCGGCACCCTGGCCGCCCTCGTACCCGGCGCGACGTGGGCCGGCACGCAGGGCACCGCGCCCCTGTGGCACGAGGGGCACGGTAGCTGGACCCTCGACCAGCTCGCCGCACAGGCGCGCAACGTGGTCAGCGTGCCACGGCCCCGGTACGTGCTGCTGCTGGCCGGCACGATGGACGTGGCCGCCGGCCGCACGGCGGCGCAGCTGCTCGCCTCGACCGCCAGCGTGATTGCCGAGATCAAGGCGGGCTCGCCGAAGACGGTCATCCTGGTGATGAGCATCCCGGTGACCACGAACGGCAACGCGGCCCAGCAGCAGGTCGAGCGCGACTACAACGCGGCGTTGCCCGCGCTCGTGACGGCCTTCCTGCCGCGGGTGCGCTACCTCGACGTGTCCGACGTCGGCGTCGGGTTCGACACCACGCATCCCAGCGACAGCGGGTACGCCGTGATGGCGCAGCGTCTCGCGGCCGCCCTCCCCCAGGTCATCGCGGACTGACGTGGTCATCACCACGTGCAACGGGTGCGGGCAGCGCATCGCCGAGGACGACCGGTACGCCGCCCGCCGCGTGCAGCTCGGACCCGACGAGCTCGTCGACTGGTGTGGCCCGTGCGTGGCCGTCGTGCGCGCCGAGCTCCCGAGGCTGGTAGCCCAGGCGAGGGAGGCCCGCCGCGCCGCCGCCGCCGAGCCCGTACAGCGCCGGGCGCTGAGCATCTGGCGCTCGGGCGAGCAGATCAGCGTCAAACCATGAGCCGTAGCGCTTGACAGTACATGACGCATGGTGTAGTGTTCTTCTTGTAAGGCAAGCGAACGCGACGATCAGGGGAGTGCAGATGTTCGGCAAGCACAGGGGCCGCGAGACGGCGGCGGCCAACGACCACGTCGGCAAGCACCGGGTCAAGGACAGCGATCTGACCGCCAAGACCGCGGACATTCGCGTCGACCGCGACGACCGCGGCCGGGTGACCGGCTGGGGCGTCGGCCGCGAGACCGGCTCGGACGACTACGAGCGCTAGGATCCAACCGCCCTGCTGGTGTAATGGCAGCATCTCACTACAGCGGTCGAAAGACCGGCTGGGTGAGGGTCCCCGTTCGAGTCGGGGGCGGGGCACGATGGCCGTCTGCGCCCGTAACCGGAAGCAAACTCCGGATTGACTGGACAGAGCGGCGCCGGGAGAACGTGATCGCTCGGCGTGATCGCTGGTTCGACTCCAGCGGCGGCCACGCGAAGTCGGCCCGTATGTCGACCGGACAACCGGTGAGCCTGGCCGGCGCGCAGAGACGCGCAGCGGAGAGCTTGTCGTGACAGTACCCCGTCGTGTGGCTGCCCCTTACGCACAGCATGATGGACGCAGTACTTGACGCGTCGTGTACATTGCGGTAGCGTCGAGGCGCAAAGGAACGCCGGACGCGTCGGTGCAACCGGACTCCGGAGCGGAGCACGGGGCCGCGGCGGGTGTGTGCGCACCTGCCGCGGCCCACCCGACAACTGCACACCGACAGGGCATCGCGCCCACCCCACGACGAAAGGGTCATCGTGACCTATCCGCAGTACGCACCGCCCCAGCAGCCTCAGGGCTACCCGTCGCAGAGCTACGCGCCGGCCTACCCCCCGGCGCCCCCCGCGGCCCAGCAGGGCCAGCCGATCGCCCCGCCCGTGCCTCAACTGCGCAACGGCAGTGGCGGCGCCGGGGTGCCGGCGCCGAAGTTCCGCCACCTGCTCGGCCGGACGATCATCGTCGAGCCGATCCGGGTGGACGAGGACGCGATGGACACGTCGGTCAACCCGCCCGTGAAGCGGCCCGAGGCCTACTTCCACCTGACCGTGGTCGACGGTGGGCCGGTGCAGTACGGCGACAGCCAGGACCGCGACGTGTCCAAGCAGCGCCCAAACACCCACGAGTCCGACGTGCCGTGCCGCTTCACCAACGTCAACGACCGGTCGTTCGGCTTCGTGCAGGCGGTGCGCGACGCGCTCGCCGCCGGCGAGCCCGGGCGGGTCGGCGTCGTGCAGCAGGGCACGAAGGGCAACAAGCCATACCTGATCACCAAGACCGGCACCGACGTGCTGGGCAACGAGCGCCCGGACGGCGAGGCGCGCTTCGCCGCGGCGATGGACCTGTTCGGCAAGATCTGGCACGACAAGCACGCGCCGGCCGGCGCGCCAAAGCAGTTCGTCTCCCCCGAGCCGCGTTCGCTCGTCGCCCCGCCCGCGGCCGCCGTCCCGCAGGTCAACTACGCCGCCCCGGCGCAGGCGCCGCAGCAGCACGCCGGGTACGGCCAGCAGCCCCCCGCCCCGCCTGCCTACGGCGGCGTCCCGGCGGCCAACGGCTACTACATGCCCGCCGCCCCGCCGGCCCCGGCCCCCGCCGCCCCCGCGCTGCCCCCGGCCGTCGAGCAGTGGCTGGCCACCCTCCCGCCCGAGCTCGCCGCCCAGCAGCGCACGGCGTACCTCGCCAACCAGGCCCCGGCCGGCCCGGGCATCTAGCCTCACCCCGCGCAGCCCCCCGCTCGGTGCGACCGGCCACCTGCCGCCTAGGGCCGGAGATCGGGGAGCCCCCACGGGTAGTGCCGCCCCGTGCGCACGCGGCACGCACAGAGAACGGCCTCCCGCCCAGGAACGGGGGGCCGTTCGTGCTGTCCGCCCTATCCGACGCTTGACAGTACACCATGCATGGTGTACTGTAGTTCTTGTCAGGGAGAACGGGGACAACGAAGGGGACACCGATGACGATCATCAGCATCAACAGCCCGGACTGGACGATCGAGGCGATGCGGGCCGACTGGGCGGACGACACCAGCCTCACGGCGGCCGAGGTCAACGCCTGCGCCGACGCGGAATACGCCTACCTGATCAACCACACGCACGAGTCGCTGCGCGGATGGTCGTACGACGGGACCGGCTTCACGGGCTCGGCGCGCAACGACGCGCTGCAGCTCATCGGCCAGCTGCGCAGCGAGGCCATCGACTACGTGCTGTCGAACCTCGACGAGATCCGCGCCGAGCTGGCGACCATCGCCGAGCTGTCCGCCTAGTCCTACCAGCTGTGCATGCCCGCGCCGCCGATGCCGCCCAAGGGGGCGCTCGGCGGCGCGCTGCCGTCCCCTGCGGGCCGCACGGAGGGCTTGGGCACCAGCGGCACGCCGGCATCGTCGCGCGGCCGCACGAGCGGCGTCACGGCGCCGTGCGTGAGCACGCCGAGCACCGCGGTCAGCACGGCGATGGCGCCGAGTAGGTACGGCGACCACGACGCGGGCAGGAGGTGAGCACCCTCGTTCACTGCCTCGACCGCGACGAGCACGCTGAGTACCGTGGTCATCCACGCTACTGGCTGGACCTTGATACCTCTGATCACCATGCCCCGCAGTATGCGCCCCGCGGCCCCCCTCCCGCCAGGCCCTTGACAAGTACACCACGCATGGTAGACTGATGGCATGGCGAAGATGAGCAAGGCGCAGCGGGCCGCGATCCTCAACGCGTACATCCTCCGGCCCACCCGGCAGCCCGCGTACCGCGACCTCGGGGTGTTCACCCGGAAGCAGTGGCGCTCCGACGAAGCTGCCCTGCGCAACGGCTGGGTCGACCAGTACGGGCGCGAGACCACGGCCGGCCTCGTCGAGGCGGGCGTCGACATGGCCGCCATCGAGGACTGGGCTTACCGGGAGCACAACGCCTGGATGGCATGCCGGGCGCCGGCCGTCCAGCGCTTTCACCAGCTGGTGAAGAAGGCCCGGAGCTTCCAGGGTGCGCTCGACATCCTGCACGTCGAGGCGCTGCAAGAGAACGCGGCGCGCTCCCCGGCGCACGTGCGCAACAACTGCCCCGCGCTGCCCGTCGGCGGCTGCATGCAGTGCACCGCGCCCGCCACGGTGCGCGCCGCCCGCGGCGAGGTTGTCGACGCGTACCAGCCGGCCGCCAAGACCCCCGAGGAGTGGGACGCAGACTCACGCAACGGTCTGCGCATCCTGAGCTGGCCCGACTTCGGGCAGGGCCTCTGGAAGATCCTGCCGGACTACCGGCGCGGTGAGCCGATCACGTGGACGCAGTTCAAGGCCGCGCGCCGCGGCGCAACCATTCAGCTGAAGCCCGGCTTCACGTGGGACGACATCGACCGCATCACCCCGCGCGACGGTGCGGCTGTCGAGGCGCCGGCCCACTGCGGTACTCATTGGGTCGCCGAGATCCAACACTGCCCGCGGTGCGGGCTCACCGCCGATCAACACCCGCGGCCCTAGCAGCGTCGCGCCAGGTACTCCCTGATCGCCTCGACCTGCCGCCGCCCGCGCTCGGTGCTGGGCGGCGGCGCGGTGTCGTCGTTGAAGATCTTGATCAGCTCGCAGAGGTCGTCCTGCTGTTCCTGCTGCACGCGGTCGGTGCGCGCCCGGCCGGTGCGCTCGACATTGTTGGTGTACAGGATGCCCGAGCCGGCCAGCCCGCCGAAGCTGACCACGAGCGTCAGCACGAGGATGGTCCAGCGCTGGCGCTCGGTCATACGGGCCATCCTCGCACCCGAACGGTTACCTCGCGATGACCGTTCGATGCCGAATGATGCTGCACGTGCAACTTTCTCAGTGCTGCATCGCCTGGCCGGCGGCGATGATCGCCGTCAGAATCCACGCGGCCAGCCCCAGCGGCACCAGGCTCGGCCGGGAGGGGAGCCCCGCCGGCGCGAAGGTGGCGATCAAGAAGCAGACGAACCCCAGCACGAGCAGCACGAGAACGATGATCTCCATGCATCTCTCGTACCCGGTGCTCAACATCCTTACGCTGAGCACATGCCCCTGTCGACCAGCTTGGCCGCTCTCGTCACCGCTATCGCCACAGCGCTCATCGCTGTGGGCGGCGTGATCACGTCCATCACGGTGCTGCTGCCGATCCTGCGCGGCACCCGCGCCAACACGCGGTCGATCGTCGAGGTGCACACGATCGTCAACCAGCAGCGCACCGACGCCATGCGCTACCAGGAACGTCTCATCGAGGCGCTGATCACGGCGGGCATCGCCGTGCCGCCCGACTCATCGTTGCGGGCCAGCGACGGCGGACCCGCAGCTTGACAAGTACACCATGCATGGTAGACTACTGGTATGCATTCAGGATCATGGACTACATCATCGTCGAGCGATCCGGGCGCGCTTGCAATTGTCGATGGGCTCGGCGAATTCTCTCTCCACGGCCCGCATTACTCGCGACGTACGCCAGGATCGAAAACGTTCACCGGTGTCGGGCAAGAGATCGTGTTGGTACATCCGGCGGGCGCCGTGTGGGCTGTCGTGCGTTCGCGCGTTCCCGCGCCCCGGGGTAGTGGCGCATCGCGCGGCCGAACGGGCGAGACTGCGCCGGGCCGGTATGTCTGGCGGAACATGATGTTCCGCAACCTGTCCGGCGAGCGGTCAAGCGATCTCATCCGACAAGCTGTATTCAAGAGTGCGCATGAATGGATGACACGCTACGGCGAGCTTCCTGCCGAGATGCTGCAAACCGAAGTGCGCGCAGATCTCGTACGCAGCGAAATTCCCGGCTACTGCTACCGGCGAGCTGGTTGGGTTGCATATCGACGCCGCGGGCAGCTGCTGTATCTACGCTGCCCGCGGACACAGATCGAACGTGCTTTTGCCTAGCGCCCGAGATGCTGAGCGAGCAGCGCCGCCGCCACGACGACGAACAGTACGCCCCCGATCACCGCGACAGTTGCGCGGTATCGGGGGCCGACGCCGTGCCCGGCGAATCCGACGAGGACGGCGTACGCAGCAGCGCGAGCGCGTGCGACGCGGGGATCAGCCCGAGGATGACGACGTAGGTCAGCAGCAGCCACGGGTTGACCCTGCCCGTGCTCTCCTGGTGCCACACGCCCCACAGGGCGAGGCCGGTCATGCCGACGTCCCGGATCGCGGTGAACGCCACCCGCCAGCGGGAACCCGAGACCTGTAGCCGCTCCGCGCTCACTCATCCACTCCGGCCCCTCCGTCAGTGACACCCGGCGCCCGTGGTCCGGGGGCGACTGTTGCACAGAGCGTACCGTCGCAGCGCTCCGGCGGGCTATCCTCCCCGCGCTGACTACGCTTGCGTAGTACTCGATGCGTGGTAGACTTGCGGGATGGACGAACAGACCGAGGCGCGCCTCAGCGCGATGTTCGAGGATGCGCGCGCCCTGTGCCTGGTCAGGCACGACTACTCGCCAGAGGCGTACATCTCGCCGGCGGCGCGTGAGCGCCACATCGACAGCGACGCGTCGGCGACCCTTGCCGAGACCCGATTCGCCATGCCCTGGAACGCGGGCTACGCCCGCGGCCTCGCCGAGGGCTTGCGCCAAGCGGCAGCGGCGAAGTCAGGGCCCGGCGCACAAGGGCCGCAGCGACGCTGCCCGGGGTGCGGAGGGGACGCTCCGAGAGCGCTGATCGCCTGCGACCTGTGCTGGCAGCAGGTCCCCGCATCCATGAAGAGCCGGCTCGCCGTCACGCGGCAGAAGGACCCCGGCCGCAGCAGGGTTGTCGACGAGATCCGATCATGGCTGAAGCTCAACGCTCGCAAGGGGGCACCGTGAAGCTCTCCCGCCCGTGGCGATGGCTCATTGGCATGATCCCGTGCATCTCGCTGGCCGCGGCAGCCGGGCACTATCACTGGTCGTGGTGGCTGCTCTCCGGCGCCACCATCGGGTCGGTGCTATTGGTCCGCCTGACCCTCGATCTGCTTTTCCCGGAGGAAGAATGATCATCGAATGGGACGGGCCGGCCTGGGCGGCGCCGGAGTACGCCGAGCGCATCAGGCTGCAGCCGGTCGACAGCGCGCCCGACCTCGCCCGCGAGCTGCTCGGCGTGCTGGCGCGCGCGCTGGCCAACAGGCTCATCGACGCCGAACAGTTCCAGCTGGCCCTACCGCTGGGGAGGCGATGATCGTGACGAGTGCCTTTGGCGATTGCTTCGAAGCTGAGCTGAGCGAAGACGCCCGGGCCATCCTCGCCTACGCGCGCAGGTGGGGTGCTCCGTTCACCCGGACGGAGATCACTGACATCGCGCCCGGTGCGGCGTGGGATCCGTTCTCGCGCTGGCCTAAGACGGTTGCCAAGCTCGACCCGATCCGCGAGCTGGTGCGCGCCGGCTTCGTCGTCGAGTACGACGAGCAGCCCGTCAAGAGCGACGAGCGCGGGCGGAAGACCTACAAGCGTTGGGCGCTGGCCAGCGACCACACGCCCGGCACCCTCGCAAATCTGCTCGACGAACTCATGTTCCTTGTCCCCGACCCGCGCAACTGGGAAGAGCCGATGCCTCCGGGTATGCGCACGGTGGGAGCTGTGCGCGACGAGATCCTCCGACGCTTCGGGCCCCGCTCGTGATCCTCGTCGACACGTTCGTCGCCGGGCGGCCGCGCACCAAGGGCAGCCTGGCCAAGCGTCCCAACGGCTCGCTGTACGACAGCGTGGTCGACTCGGGGAAGTGGCGCGCGCTCATGGCCGGCGCGCTGAGGGACGCCTACGGCCCGACGACGGACGGCCCCCCTCCCTACACCGGGCCGGTCGAGGTGATCGCGGCGTTCTACCTCCCCGCGGCGCCGCTGGACTACGGCGCCGGCGACCTCGACAAGCTCGCGCGCAACCTGCTCGACGCGCTCGGCACGCGCAGCAAGAATCCGCGGTACAACGGCGGGGTGATCGAAGACGACAACCAGGTGGTCTACCTGCAGACCAAGAAGATCGGGCCGACGTCATCCCCTGGCGTGTTCGTCCGCGTCGAAAGCCTTGACTAGTCTCACACGCATGGTAGACTAGAACCATGATGAACACGGGAACGCAGGACACGATCGACTACGTCGAGCTGACCGCCCGCCTCGGCCTGCCGGAGCACGAGCAGAGCGCGGTGCTGGCGTGGACCGGCGAGGACGCCGGGCACGAGTGGACCGACACCGAGGCCGAGGAGCTGGCGGGCGTCTGGGCGGCGGACACCGAGCGCATCCGGACGGAGGGGTGATGGACCGGCACGCGTTCAGTCCCTCGCGCCCAGGCGGCATAGTGTGCGGTGGGGAGCGCCGCCCGGCTGGCGACGGCTGGCCGCGCGAGATCTGCGGCTACCCGCCCGACCATCCGATCCACGCCATCACCCCGGCCGAGGCGCGCACCGGCGTCAGCGACCGGACGGCGGCGGCGCTCGACGCGCTCGCCTCGGTGCGGCGCGAGGTCAATCGCTGCATCGGGAACGGCGTGATCGGCCCCGGGTACCGGGGGCACCTCGACCTGATCGAGGCGGCGCTGCGCGAGGGCGGTGCGCGGTGAGGCGGCGGGCGGCGCTGGGTGCGCTGCTGCTGCCGCTGCTGGCCGGCGTCGCGGCATGCAAGCCCGAGAAGGCCAAGCCGAAGAAGGAGGTCGACCCCAACGCACCGCCCGAGCCCTGGCCGGCGCGCGACGACTTCAGTCGGGAACTCAAAGTCATCACGATCTCGGCATGGGTCGAGAAGGAGTTCGGACCCTACTACGTCAAAATGGACGCGACTGATCACGACACTGGTCAGCACGTCAACACCAACGAGCACCCCGAGGACGACCCGCGCGGACAGCGCATCGACGGCGGTCATCAGTTTCAGTTCACGCTGGCCTACCCGACGCACCACAACGTGGAGCTGACCATTGCGGTCACGGCCAGCAAGCCCGGGTCACTGAAGGGCTACATCGCGACCCGCGACGGCAGGCGCTACGCGCGCTCGTCGAGCTTCGGCGGCACGGCCAAGTCGGTTCTCAACGTCTACACGCAGCGATGACGTACCGGAAGCTGAAGAGCGCGCACTCGTGCCGCTTGTGCGGCCGCTGGCTGGAAGGCGAATACGGCTCGGACACCGTTCAGCGCCTGCCCGCACCGGCCCGCGAGATCGTGCAGGCGGGCCTACTGCGCCAGATGCGCCAGGGGCATTGCGACGTCTGCCCGCCGCTGGTCCGCATGGTCCGATACCCGTGAAGTACTACTACGTCCCGGGCTCGGCTGCTGCGCACGATCGCGCCGTGGCCGAGCTCGGCGGGCAGCGCCCGGCCCCGCCGGCCCCGTACGCCATCCTCCGCCCCGCCCAGCCGTACGACCTCACGACCCCCGGCACGCCGGCGGGGCTATTGGCCGTGGCGAGGGCGGCCGAGGCCGGCGCCGCCCTGCCCCCGCCGGGAGGATGGCGACACCGGGCGACGTTCGCGCTGGCGTCCACGCCGGACGGCGCCGAGATCGTCGCGTCGCTGTGCCTGCGCCTGGTCGGCGACCTCCCGGGCCGCCCACGGCGGGCATGGGTGGCTTACGTGCGCACCGAGAACGCCGCCGGCGAGGTCTCGTGGAAGCCCAACGGCGCGGCGCTGCTCGACCCAGAGGCCGAGCGTCCGATGCGCGTCATCGGCATCGAGGAGCTGAAGGCGACCCTGCGCGGCGAGCAGTGGCGCCCCCCTCCGCCCCGCCCGGGGCCCCCGCGGATGCGCTGCTTCACCTGTGACGCGGTCACCGCGTTCAGCACGAAGACATGGCGCCCCTACGCCCGGCACCGCTGCGACCCGACACACGTGGAAGGAAGATCATGACCAACGTCATGGCCATCGAAGAAGAGTACTGGTCCGTTCAGTACCTGACGCGGGTGCTCGGCACCCCGGGAGAGTCCTTCTGGCCGCCGGACGGCGAGGGGAAGTACGACACCGAGGCGGCGGCCGACGAGTACGCCCGCAAGTGCCTTGTGGGCCACTCCGGCGCGCGGGTCGTACACGTCACGCGCCGGATGGAGTACGGCAGGCCGTTCGCCCCGGACGACGAGGCCAGGCCGTGAACAACGTCGACAAGTTGATCAACTTCATCACTGCGCGACTCGATGAAGACGAGCGCACGACCATCGCAGCTCGCGACGGGCACCCCGGGCCGTGTCTCAACTACCCGGACCAGGAGCCAGAGTGGTACACCGAATGGGACTCGTGCTGCCTGCACATCGCCACGGCGAAAGCGTCGCGGTACCGAGACACCGCGTTCGGGCTGAGAGCCGTGCAGGCCGGCCGATGGTTGATCGACCAATGGCGAGAGGCATCGAGATTCTACGATGCCCACATGACGGCGCCCGCGGGCGAGATGTCGGGCCTGTGGACCGCCTTGCGCCTGTTGGCGTGGAGCTGGAGCGACCATGCTGACTATGACGCATCGTGGTCAGTCGCCCAGATGTTCGACCCCTCGCCCAGCGTTCCGGACAATGCGACGGATTGACAAGTACACCATGCGTGGTAGACTTGCAACATGAGCATCATCGTAGAGGTCGGCCAGCCCGTCATCATGGTCGACGGCAACCATTACGGGCGCATGACCACCCAGCGCGGCACGGTCGTCAAGGCGGCCCGGGTGTGGATCACGGTCCAGCCGGACGACAACGCTCATAAGTGGGCCGCCCAGCGGTACCGCCTCGACACTCAGACGGACGGGTCTCCGTACAGCTACGCTCCGCGGTTCTACACCCTGGAGCAGTGGGCCGAGCGCGAACGCCGTGACCAGGCGCAGACGTTCCTTCGCAAGCAGGGCATCAGCATCGAATACAGCTCACCGTGGCGAGGCCACGAACACGAGTTGGCCGAGCTGATCCGGCCGCACGCCAGGTCTTGACAAGTACACCATGCATGGTAGACTTGTGGCATGACGACGACGGAGAGCGCGACGCAGGCCCCGAGCATCTCGTTCAGCCACTACGCGGGCCTGGCACCGGGCGAGGTGCGCACCTTCGCCCACACCGTGGCGACCGGCCAGGAGATCACGGTCTCGCTGTTCTCGGTGGCCGGCGGAAGCTTCACGCGGCTCGACGTGCGCAGCAACGGCGGGCTGCTGCCCGAGCGCAGCGGGACCTACCAGTTCGAGAGCGACGCGTTGCGCGACTACATCGTGACGCTGCATTGGTTGATCCAGCAGTAGCAACGCCGAGGGCGGCGGCACGGTGTCCCCGTCGCCGCCCTCGCCCCGCGCGGTCGCCCCGCCGACCGGAGTCCCGGCACCCGCTTGTTGCCCGGCCCCGGCCCGCGTGGTCGCCTGACCGTTCCGGCGGTCTAGGAGTCCTCGGCGGTGTTGTCCGCGCGCACGAGCGCCGCCTGACCCTCCGGCGACTCCAGCACGGCGAGGACCGCGGACGCGTCGAGTGCTCCACCGAGCAGCGGGGCAAGGGCGGCCGCGAGCGCCGGGAGGTCGCAGGCCGCCGCCGGCCGGGCCTGCAGCTCGTCGATGTCGGCCTGCGCAACGCCGAGCGCCTTGAGGGTGGCGTCGAGCTTGGCCTCGATTCGGTCCAGCTGGGCCGTCCGCGGGCTCGGCGTGCCGTACCCGGGGCTCTTCGTCTTGAACTCCGCGAGCCACAGTTCGAACACGCGCATCGGCGTCGTGCCGCCGTCGTTGGGGTTCGGCGCGCGGCCGTAGTCCTCTGCCATCGATCCTCCGATCGTCGCCCACGGCTGCTCGCCATCGGCTCGTGCGTCGCCGACCACCGACAGGTGGCCGTGGGTGTAGTGCCCATCCGCCGGCGGCCGGCCGGCGGAGTTCAGGTACGGCCGCCAGTCCCACGCGGCGTAGCTGTGCCCGTGCTCGGCCACCGGATGGTTCGAGAAGATCAGGCCGTTGGAGATGCCGTACTTCGCCCGCGGGTCGCGCGAGCGCCGGATGTCGTCGAGTACCCGGTGCGCGTCCAGGCCGAGGTCGGGCCGGTTCGGGAAGTCGGCGGCCGTCACGATGTCGTTGCCCCAGCCGGGGAAGTCGTGCGGGCTGTGGTCCGACGTCGGGTCGTGCAGCGCGTCGCCGATCAGGCCCCACTCATCGGCCCCTGTTGCCGGTGGTCGCGCCCGCGGCGCGCCGGCCTGCAGCTGTCGGTGCAGCGCCAGAAGTGATCGTGCAGCTCTCCACGCCATGATCGTGATGATACCCCATGCGTCAGGTACGCGGAGATGCCGATCACGTCACGTCGAACGCGAAGCTCCACGCCGTCGCGAGCCCCACATCTTTGACGATCAACGCCCGCGGGAACGAAGCGGCGGCGTAGTGGGTGACGGTGCCGGCCGAGGCGGTCACGGCCAGCACGAGGTCGCAGGTCAGGTCGGTGCCGGCGCTGCGCTGGAGGAACAGCTCGTCCATCGCCGACATCTGCGAGGCGCCTTCGCAGCGTTTGCGGTAGTACGCACCGTACTGCGTGCCGGCTGTCGAGGTCTTGAACAGCGCGAAGTCGGCCAGCCGGCCGGCCACGTCAGAGAGTACGCCACCGACGATCTTGACAGAGTAGGCGCGGCCGGCCCGAAAGACGCAGTTGGTCAGCGTGAGGATCGCCGTGGCCGAGGTGCCGATGGCGGCGCTCGATGAGGTAGACGAGACGACCTGCGGTGTCTCGATGCGATCGACGTCGTCGTACAGCGTCTGCACGAGGGTGGCCCGGAACTTCTGCAGGGCGTACACGGTGGTCATGGGCTCTCCTCACAAGCCTGGCCGGGCGGGGTTCCAGGCGCTCACCGACGTACCGGCTGGCAGCGTGCGCAGCACGTCGGCGCCGACGATACTGATCGTCTGCTGGCTGCCGGACGGCGCGCTGATCGCGGTCACGCTGACCTTGATCCCCCCGATGTTGATGTACAGGCCGTCGATGTCGTCGGCATAGTCGGGCGAGGCCGGGTGGGTGAGGGTGGCGCCGGTGACGTTGACGACGATCGACGTATCGCCGGGGGCGAGGTCGGCCGCCGTGGTCACCGTGTCCACGTCGAGCCATCCGACGTAGGGGTACAGGTCGGGGTCGTTCGTGGTGTCGCCGAGCGTGGTGATCGCGTACGCGTCGTACGGGGTCACGGTGGCCGTGACGGTCAAGAGCTTGCTGTTCCAGCTTTCCGACCATCCGCGCAGCAGCAGTCGGCGATCCGGGTCGCTGCCGGTGCTGATGCCGAGCGCGTCGACCCGGCAGAGCGGCAGGGCCTCCAGCCAGCGCTGGGCCAGCCTCGACGTGGACGTCTTGGCCAGCTCGAAGGTCAGCGCCGGCCACCGCACGCCGCGCACCGTGCCGACGCCGACCCTGAACGCGGCGATCTGATCAAGCTGCGCCAGGTCGTACACCCGGTGGTCGCCGCCGGTGTCGTACGTCCCCACCGTGTCGGTACCGAGGTCGCCCTCGGTCTCCTCGAACGTCCGGTCGCCGCCGGTGAACGGGTCGCGGGCGGTGTAGACGTTGACGCGCCCCTGGTCGTCGTGCTGGCCGGCCAGCGCCCGCGGGAAGTCGCCCCGGGCAGAGTCGAGGGTGAGGGCGGCCGGCAAGGCGTACGCCGACTGCCGGGTGTAGTAGTCCAGCCCCGGGCTCAGCCCGTCGATCAACGCCCCCTGGTCGACGTCGATGGCGTCCTGCAGCACGTCGAGGAAGCGGCCGGGACGCTGAGGGCCCATGAGATCATCCGCATCGCCAATGACGCGCAGGGTGGTCTCCCAGTCTTCGGCGATGCGCGCCATGCGTTCGGCCACCGTCTCGCCCGTGTAGGCCAGGAACGCGTCATAGGTGTCGACGACGAAGTGCGTCAACCGTGACCAGATCGCGAGGTGCCCGAACCCCGGCACGCTGGTGTCGGTGTTCAGGCTCGGGTTGACGGTCACCGTCTTGACGTCGCCGCTGTTCCCGATGGCAAAGAGCGTCTGTGTGATAACGGCGGTGCCGTCAAGCGTGACCGTGATAGCGATATTCGTCAATGTCTGTTCGGCATCGATGCGCACGTGGTGCCACTTCGCGTCACCGATGCTGATGCTCGACGTGTAGGTACCCGACGTCGAGGCGGTGTAGTAGTTGATCACCAACCCGCCGTCGGCGACCGGCTTCGCCGTGATGTTCCAACGCTGCACGGAACCGATCGTGGTCCAGTCGATGATCGAGATCGACTCACCCGCGCCGATCTCGCCCGCCTTGACGACGAACTCAACGCGCCAGTCGACCTCGCCGTCTGAGCTGAATGTCGCGGTGCGCGCCGGCAACGTGCCGGCCAGCTGGCCGGCCACCCCCGTGGTCGACAGGTTGACCAGCGGCAGCGACGACGGCAGATCGTCACCGCTGGCCCCGAAGCTCACCGTTCCGCTGGATACGCGTAGGTCGTCAACTCCCACCACGACCGACGCACCTACGACGGCCCCCGCGCCACCCTCAAGCGGCCAGTACGCCCGCGGCACCGTGCGCTCGATCGCCTTGCGCAGCGCGCTCGTGATGGGCCCCTGGCCGGTCGTGAGCCGGCGCAGGTAGCCGTGTGCGTTGAGCATCACCATCGACTCGGCGCCCGGCGCCCGGGCCGGCGGTACGCCGGTCAGGTAGCCGTAGAACCGCGTCGTCGGGCCGTTGCCGACGTCGAGGCGCTCGCGGATCGGGGTGTTCTCGCGAACGTACGGCCAGTACCGGGAGTAGATGTTGCCGATGGTCCAGTCCCCGCCGCCGACCTGGTTGTTGAGCAGCTTCCAGCTGCCGAACGCAGGTGTCGCGCGCAGCGACTCGCCGCCGAAGCCGATGCGGATGTTCCCGCCCGGATCCCAGAGCGCGGCCGTCGTGATGTCCGTCCACGTCCACGTCTCGGGGTCGGCGCTGAGGTCGGCGCCGAACGCTGCCTCAAGGATCTGCCGGCCGCCAGGGAAGATGTCGGGCAGGAACGGCCCACCCGGGCCCAGCCCGCCGCCGAGGCGCGCGGGGGCGACCGGCGAGTGCGCCCACTTGCGCCGGCGCCGCCGCAACGACCCGTGCCCGAACGAAGGGATCATCATCACTCGTCGATAACGACCCAGCAGCGCAGGTCCACGGCCGTGGTCGGCGTGGTCGCCCGCACGCGCAAGAAGCGCGACACCGCGATGATGGGCGCGTCCCATTCGTCAAACTTGTACCGGTACGTCAGGAACGGGCCCGCCTCAGCCGAGACAGAGGAGAGCGACACGACGTCGTGCACCCGGCTGGCCGTGATGCTGCCCTCGGCCGTCGCCGTGTACCCCGTGTTGGCGGTGCCCAGCGTCAGCAGCGAGGCCGGTAGTCCTGGCGTGAGCGGCTGCACGCCGCTGGCCACGTGCGCGGTCACGGTGGCCGCCACGTCGGTGTCGAGCAGCTCGATCACGGCGTCGGCGCCGGGCGGGTCGTCGCAGGTGAACCCCCAGCCCAGCACCTGAATCTGCCGGGTGGAGGGCGGGGAGATCTGCAGCATCGTCTTGATCGCCGTGCCGGTCGTGACGGCGGCCTGCGCAGCCGTCGTCGGCATCGGGCCGTTCCACACTTTGTAGCGGTGCACGTCTATCCCTTCACTTCACGATGGCGGATTCCGGTACCTGCAGCTCACCCGAGCGCAGGCCCGCCATGATCATGTCATAGAAGAAGCCGCCGCCGGTGATGTTCCAGTCGATCTGCGTGCGCTGGCCGCCCCCGCCGCCGGCCATCATCTGGTTGGTGTTGGCGCGCGGGTAGACCATCGCCCCCGAGGGAAGCCGCACGATCTCCGGGCCTTCCTCCCCCACGAGGGTGTCACGGCCCTGCGGCCCGCCGGCCGCAGCGTGAGGAATGCCGCCGGTCCGCAGCGGGGCGTTGAGCGCTTGGCCCTGCGTGTGGTAGGCGACGTAGACGTTGGCATGCACCTCGCGCCCGTCGATCGCGTCGAGGCGCTGCCGCAGGCTCTCGCCCTGCCGCAGACTCTCGCTCAGCCCGCGCACCTCGACGTTCGCCTTGGTGTCGGGCGGCACCGCGCCGAGGGAGGCGATCAGCGCGTCGACCTGCTGCTTGTTGAACCCTGCGGCGTAGGCGGCCTGACGCAGCTGCTCGACCTGCGCGTTGTACGCAGCGTTCGCCTTGTCGACCGCCTCGACGCTGCCGTCGCTGGTCGCGATGGCCTGCTGCCGCTGCGCTTCCAGCAACCCGATCTGCCCGACGATGGCACGCTGGTTGTCGATGCCCGCTTGCGTGTTGAGGTCGAGGCTCTTCGCACCGTCCTTCAGCTCCTCCTTGAGATCCATCCACCCCTGGGCGACGGCGATGTTGGCGTCGGCCATCGCGAGCTGCGTCTCGTGCAGCTCGGTCAGTGCGCTGTTGAGGTTGCTGGCGTCGATCGCCGCCTCGGCGCCGGCCCGGGCCATCTCGCCCCAGGAACTGGCCATGCCGTGCGCGCTGCTGCTGCTGTCGTCGAGGGTGCGGCCGACCTCCTGCGAGGTGTTGCCGATGTGCAGGAAACTGCCCGCCGCCTGTTCCAGGATGTTGCCGATGGGGGAGAGGGCGGCCTCTGCCTTGTATGCCCCGATTGCGAAACTCCGCATACCTTCGTACGCTTTTTCGAAACCAAGCACGAGCACGCCGGCCGCCTTGACCGTATATCCAACGAGATCGATGAAGTCGCCAAGCGCGTCGGCGCCACCCTCGCTGCCCTCGCTGATCATGCGGAACGCGTCGCCGATGTCCTGGCCCAGGTTGCCGATCTTGGGGCCGATCTTGTCGATGACCGGCTGCACGCGTTCCAGGGCGTCGGCGAAGCCGTTCGCAGCGCCGGCCACCCCCTGCCCCGCGCCGGTCGAGATCGGGGCGACGAAGCTCTGCGACAGCGCGAGTACCTTCTCGATCGGCAGGCGGTCGAGGGTGGCCCCGGCCGTCTTGAGCGCACCGTCCAGCTCGTTGCCGAACGCCTTGGAGCTGTCGATCCAGCGCTTGCGAACGCGATCGATCATCCCCTCCCACTGGCGCCCGTACTTGTCGGGATCACCCATCCACGCGCCGGCGAGCCCCCCTCCCGCCGCGGCCAGTCCGGCCCCCGCGAGCACGCCGCCGCCGGCCGCCGCGCCGACGAAGCTGGCCGCCGGGACCGCGGCGGCGGCGCCGGCCGCGAGCAGCGCGGGCCCGACGACCGGCGTACCGAGCGCGCCTTCCAGGCCCGCCCCGGCGCCGCCGATGCCCTGCTTGAGGAACCCCTCGGAGATCCCTGAGAGCCCGCCGAGGAAGCCGCCGCGCCCGCCGCCGCCGAGCCGGGACTCTGCACCGAGCATGGCTACGGCGCGCGCGGCCTGGCGCGCGTTGTCCGCCACGCGGTCATAGGCGCGCGCCTGCTCGCGCGCGTCGGCCGCCGCCTTGTTGGCCGCCCTCCGGTACTCCTCGGTGGCGATGGCGGCGTGCCGGGTGTCGGTGCTCAGCCTGTCGATCTTGCGACCGAGCTGGCCGGACTCGTCGCCGGTGTCGGCCAGCTGCCGCTTGAGCCGGCCGAGGTCTTCGGCCATCCGGCGCGCCTTCTCGGCTGCGCGCTCCTCGGCTTCGGCGAGCTTGCGGGCCCGGGTGTTCGCCGAGTCGAGCTTGGCGTCCATGTCGCGGAGCTGCTTCTCGGCGATGGCCGCGGCGTCGCCGACCGTCTTGGCACCCTTGGCCGCCTCGCCGAACGCCTGCGCGGTCTTGTTCTGCGCATCGACGACGACCGTCACGCCGCTACCGACTGCCATCGTCGATCACCTCCATATCCCAGAGCAGCGACTCGTCGAACTCCGCACCGCCCTCCGGCGGTACCAGGCCCTTGGCCGCCTCGGCCTCGGCCACCGTGATGATGCCGTCCGCCTCCAGCAGCTGCAGCAGCAACCCGCCGTCCTCGGCCATCACCTGCGAGGGCAGCGCCTTGTACTCCCGGCAGAGGTGCCGCAGGGTCAGCAGCGCCTCGGCCTGGCCGCTCAGAGCACCGGTGCCTGATCCGCTCCCGGGTCCCACCCTTCGGGCCCATCGACGGAGTTCTTCGGCAAAGGGGGCGACACCCGGGAGGTGGCCGAGGTGTATGCCTCGCGCATGGCGCCGATCATGACGTCGTCACAGGCGGCGAGCAGTCCGTCGACACCGACCGGCACCGGGTTGCCGTCGTCGTCGGCCAGGTTCCAGGACAGCACGAGGGAGGCCAGCGCACCCGCGTTCTCCCGCGTGCGCGCGATGCGCTCCTTTGGATCAAGCTCGTCCCACGGTCGCGGGTCTTCCTCGATCCACTCATCGAGTACCTCGCCGAACGGCCGGCGGCGCATGACCACCTGCAGCCCATGCAGCTCGTGCCCCTCGGGCCAGACCAGCGTGACGCGCCCGCGCTGCCAGAGCGCGGGCGCGGTGTCGTCGCCGCTCATGCCCACGTCGGCGCGGTGCCGTTGCTCAGCACGCCGGGCACCGTGGCACCCAGCGAGCCGTCCTGCCCACGGGTGACATTGAAGTCGGTGTACAGCACTTCGGGGGCGAGGGTCTTGCTGGCGAACACCAGTGTCGTGGTGCGCGCGACCGAGGTCGTCGGCACGTCGTGGAAGCAGTCCCAGAACGAGGGTGCGGCATCGAAGTTGATCGCGGTCGTGGTCAGCGTGATCGAGAAGTCGGCCAGCAGCAACAGCCGCTCGATGGCGCTCTTGTCGACGCCGGTCACGTCGAGCACGCCGCGCGGCAGCGCGAACTGGAAAGACTGGATGTCGTTCTTGATAGCGCGGACCGTGCCGCCGCTGTCGTCGATGCTGAGCGTGGTCCACGCCAACCCGGTTGACTTGCCGGCCATTTCCTACCCCTGCTCTCGTCTGGTGTTCAGCTTGTCGAGATCGTTTTCCCAGGCATCGATGAACGTGTCTGCCCGATGCCTGATGCGCTGGCCGTCCGGGTTTCCCCGGAAGTCGCCCGCCCGGACCACGTAGAACGGCTCGCGCTCCAGCGGCACGCGGTGCGTCTTGAAGCACTGCTGACCGGCGGGGAACGTGAAGACGATCTTTGTGCCGCCCTCCAGCAGCTCATACGTGTACGAGCGGCCGGAGGTGTCCCGAATCCAGCGGGCCGCCGCCCGGCGCTCGGGATCGGTGAGGTCGTATCCCATCCGCCAGCCGGCGGCATGCGCCGGGCACGCGACCTCCGCGCAGCTCGCCTCCCGGTAGTGGGTCTGCAGCGGCTGCGCAATCTGGTACGTGCGCATCTGCTGCACCGGCGCCTTGATCATGCGCCGGATGTTCGCGTAAGGATCGCCGCCGAACATGGTCAGTACACCGTTGCGATCCGGTGCCGGTACACGGACACCGCGAAATCGGCGTTCGTGAATGTCCCCGTGGTCACGACCTTGAGGTACCGCTCGACCGCGATCGCGCCGGTCGCGATGCGCAGCGCCGTCGGCGCCGCCGCGAGGGCGCCGGTCGTCGCACCCACCACGTCGGCGTAGGCGTCGGCGCCGTTGTCGCTGGACTCCTGCAGCTTGATCGTCACCGAGCCCGAGCCCAGCGAGAACAGGTGTACCCACATCACCAGGCCGAACGCGCCGGGCGAGGCGGTGAGCTGGTCGAGGGCGGTCACCGAGGCGGCGCTCGTGGCCGCGGCGTCGACCCGGCGGCCGGCCGTGGCCTGGAACGCCCACTGCAGACCGTAGCCGTTGGCGAGCGCCTGCACGTTCAGCAGGAAGCCGCCGTCCTGCGTGCGGTTGCCGTCGTAGTTGATCTGCTTGCCGATCACGCTGGCGCTCGGTCCGCCGATCGCCTGCGTGTGCGCGTAGGTCGCTACCACGTCGGAGGTCGGCAGGGTCGAGTACGCCGCGTGCGAGCCACCCGCGTCGGGGTTCCAGTACGACACGATCTCCATGCCGCCGTCTCGCTCGCCTGCGAGGCGGGACACCGCGGACTGCGTGATGTCGGTCATGTCGATCGCCGCCGGCCCGCCGCCGATGCGCGACAGGCTGTTGGTGCTGGCGCCCACGTCGTACCCGGCGACCCACAGGGCGGCGCCCATTCCGCTCGACTTGCCGGCCATTACGGCAACCTCCACAGCGACAGCGATCCAACGACGCAGTTACGGGGGGTGTACGGGCGGGGTGAACACGCCTGCGAACCACGAGCCCTACGCACTCTGCACCCACGTATCATTGAAGACGATATATATCTGCAGTTCCGCGATGCGGTACATGGTGTTGTCGACGGTGATGTATCCGTACTTCCAGACCATCGGCTCACCCTGCTCGCCGAGCAGATCGACGTTGCGCGCCAGTCCGCCGAGCGTGAACGCCCCCGACAGGCGCCCGAGGTAGGCATCGGCAGCGTCCGTGATGCGCACCTCCACCAGCTCTTCCGGCTTGGTCAGCATCGGAATGTGCAGGCGGGCCGTCGCCTGCAGCACGGCGGCCGTGGTGCTCAGCCCGTGCCCCGACGTGGCCGGCCCGAGCTGCTGCGCCCAGACCGCGAACGTCAGGCCCTTGGGCGGCGCGCTCTTGAACTCCCCGAGGCGCGCCACCTCGATGCTGCCGATGGCCTTGGCGTGGTCGAGCAGCGCGACGAGCACCGAGCCGGCGCCGACGCCGGTCATCCGAGCCTCGCGATCGCTCGCGCGATGATCTTCTCGGTGGTCGACCGGGCGATCGTGTGCAGGTAGGTGATGAGCCGACGCCAGTGCGCATAGCCCTTGAACCTGGTCGTCGAGTTGCGCGACCCGGTACCGGCCAGCCACGGCCCATAGATCACACCCGAGTCCTGTACGACCCAGACCGCGCCGAGGCGCTTGGGGGTGATGTGCGAGCGGTACCAGCCCGTGGGATTCTTGAACGGCGGCACGCCGAGGTCGCCGCGCAGGTGCGTGGCGCCGAGGGTGGCGATCTCCTGCTCGGCCTCGTCGACCGCGTGTGCGACGGCGCCGGCCAGCCGGCCGTCGAACACGGGCCCGTACGCCCTGGCGCTGACGTTGATCATACGATCGCTCGCGTCCTGGCCACGCGGCCGTAGCGCGCCACCACGTCGCGCTCCAGCTTGGCGATCCCGCGGCCGGAGAACTCTACCGCGGTGTCCTGGCTGGTCTGCAGCGCGCGGTTCCAGCCCGAGCGCTCCTGCAGCAGCGTGTTGAGCGCGTAGGCACGGTTGAGGGTGGCCACCAGGCCGGGCGGAACCCAGCGGTATACGACCGCCGAGGCGCTGTGCGCGGCGATCGTCGTGCCCGCCTGGGCCCGAGCCAGCTCGACGCCGGTCAGCGCGTAGATGTCGGCGTTGATGCTGTGCGCGGCCGCCTGCGAGCCGTCCCACGCCCGCTTGACCGTCAGGCTGTTGCCCACGATGTCGACGATGCGCATGCGCTCCGAGCCGATCGAGATGATCTCCTCGACCGCGAAGCCGGTGCCGTCGCTCACGGCGATCGTGGTGTCGGCCTCGCTCGCGGTGATCGTCGCGCCGAGATTCTGCGTCGAGTCGACGAACGTCCGCTCCGTGATGATCACGGCCTCGGAGTCCACGAACAGCAGGTCGCCCACGCCGAAGCGTGCCGTCGTCCACGCGAGGCTGGCCGTGGCGCCGACCGTGCCGGCCAGGCTGCCGCTCAGGCTCCCGATGCTCGTGCGCTCGTTGCTGACGCCCCAGAGCCCCGTGGCGGCGATGGCGCGCTGGTGCGTGCTGCCCGCGCTGAACGAGCCCGAGCCGCCGAGGTTGATCTCGATGCGGTTGTACGGAGGACCAGAGTTGATCGGCTCCAACAGGTACTGCGCGGGGGTGATCGTCTGCGTACCGCCCCCGGCCGTGAGGGAGGTCAGCGAGAGCAGCGCATGATGACCCAACCAGAGGCGCCACGACGGGGGGCGGCCGGTCTGTGACGGGTAGTCGAAATACCTGGTGGCGAGCACCGGGGCGAAGCTCTCGCGGTGCGTCAAACCCTCGACGTCACGCGCACCCTGCTCGATGGCGTCGTCGATCTGCGCATTGCTGCGCGCTGTCTCAGCCTCGTCGAGGGCGCTCTTCACGCTCTCGCGAGTGCAGTACCAAATGCCCATCCCGCACCTTCGACTCGCTTTCTGTCCTAGCCCGGTGATGCTGGGCAGGTCAGGGGGCTATGCAGTTGTCTCGCCGGGGCTATCCAGGCTGGCCCACTCATCAGGTGATCGCCCCGGCGATGGTGCCAGTATGCACGGTCACCGCGCCGGCGGCGAGGGGCAACGGTCCGTGCGCCTCGCCGGTGAGCCTGGTACTGGCCGCGGCACCGCTCACCGCGGCCGTCAACCCGCCGAGCGTCGCCGTCGCGGTGCCGCGGGTCGTGCGCGTTCCCGCGGCGATTGCGGCCGCCCCCCCCAGCGGGGCGAACGCGGTGCCGGGCGTCGTACGGCGGCCGATCACGGTGGCGGTCAGGCCGCCAAGGGCGGCGGCCGCCGTGGCCGGCACGGTCAGCTTGCCCACCACTGTGGCTGCCAGGCCGCCGAGCGCCGCGTTTGCCGTACCGGTGACCGCGGCGGCGCCGACGACGGCCGCACCCGTGAGGCGGCCCAGCGGCGCCGCGGCGGTGCCGGTGACCGTCGGGGTGCCGACGATGGTCGAGCTCAGCCCGCCGAGGGTTGCCGCCGCCGTGCCCAGCACGGTCGGCGTACCGGCGATCGTGGCACCGAGCCCGCCGAGGGCGGCCACGGCGACGCCGGGCACGGTGGCCGCCGTGCGATCGGGGCGCAGTGTGGCGGCCTTGGCCGCGGCGAGCTGCAGCAGCAGCGGCAGGGGGATGGCCGGCCGGAACGGCGGCGCGGCATCGGCGTTCGCGATGACCGTCCCGGTGATGGTGCCGGTCAGCGCGCCGAGGGTGGCCACAGCCGTACCGGTCACTGTGGCCGGTGTCGTCTCGGTGCGCAGCGTGGCCGCCCTCGCCGCGACCACCTGCAGCAGCAGGGGTAGCGGGATGTTCGGCAGGGGCGGTGCCGACTGGTCGGCGGCCGGCGCGCCGGCGGCGCTCTTGATCAGGATGGTGAATGACGCGCCGCCGGAGTTCGCCGGCGTAATGCTCGTCCACTGCTGGGCGCCCGTGGCCGAGCCGCTGCTCAGCTGCTTGGTGGCTGCGGCGATGGCCTGGAAGGTCAGCAGCTGGCCGGAGCCCTGATCGACCGTGCCGGTCGGCGCCGTGCGCACCAGCGTGTTGCCCGAGCCGTAGATGCAGACCACCGACAGCATGAGGTCGTCGCTGCCGGTCGGCGTCGCGGTCGGCGAGGACATCGTTCCGCCGCTGGGGCCGGCGGCCGTGGTGACCGAGACGATGGTGGGAGTGGTGTCCTCGCCGGTGATCCGGAACAGCACGCCGGCGACATCACCGCCCGGATCGTAGGCGAAGTCCCACGACGCAGGGTCACCGCCGGTATAGACGTGCGACCATGCCTTGGCCTGGACCGTACCGGTGCCCGTGACGCTGGCAACGTCGGACCAGTCGGACGGCCGCGTGAGGTCGGTGACCGCCGCGCCATCCTGCCCCAGCACGAAGATCAGCATCTGTCCGCTGGCGAACCCCGCGGGCTTCAGGACGGTGATCGGGCTGGCTGCGTCCTCGGTGTAGAACACGACCTCGGCGACGTCTGCCGACATGGCGCCGCCTCTCTAGATCGTTAAACGACGGCGCCGCGCAGCTTCCGGAGGTCGACTAGGAAATTGCTTGCCGGGGTCTGCACGTCGAGGGCGTTGGCGATGTCCGACAGCTTGGATGCGGCGGCGAACGCCGCGCGCAGAGTGGTCACCTCACCGGCCGTGAACCCCATCGCCACCAGCGCCGCATCGTTGGCGATGATGTTCGTGTTGTCGAGCAACTCGGTCTTGAACCGCTTGCAGGCGGCGAGCGCGTTGATCAGGTCGATCGCCAGCGACGCAGCCTTGACATTGATGTCGGTCTGCGTCAGCGGGAGCCCCAGTGTCATCGACGTTCCCCGATCAGTTGAGCAGCATGGCGACGAGACTGTTCGTCTTGACGATGTTCGACGCGCTCGACGCCGACCAGGTACCGGACACACCGATCGCGCGGGCGATCGTGGTGTCCCACGTGACCGTGCGCAGTGCCTGCGTGATCGGGATCGGCGTCGATGTCCACGCGGTCAGCGAGGTACCGAGCTTCAGCTCACCCGAGCCGACGACCGTACCCGAGGTGCCGACCGCGGTGAACGTGCCGAGCCACTCCATTTCCCACGGCCAGGCGGCGGCGCCCGAGCCCGTGGTGATGACCGAGGACAGCGCGATGTCGGTCGTGATCGCCGCGGCGAGGGTGCCGATGTAGAGCCCGAGCGTCAGGTTCGGCGTGCCCGTGGTGCTGAACTCGCCGTTCGCCTTGATCCAGAGCTTGGACCCCAGGCGTGGCTGGTAGGCGGCCATGATCGGCAGCGGCTGGGGGCTGACGTCCTGCTTCGTGGTGAACGAGGCGAACGCCGAGCTGGCCGCCGTGGGAAACGGACCGATGGGGGTCGCGAAATAGAAATCCATGGATGCCCCTCAGCTGGCCAGGGTGTACGAGACGTCGAGATCGTCGATAGCGATGGTGAACGTGTCGCCCGCAGTGACGGGGTTCGCGGTGATGGTGCCGCTGAACCCGAACGTTCCGGCGCTCGACGCGGTCCATACCGTGAAGTGCGTGAAGTCCTCGCTACCGGCCACCGACGTCCACGTCAGCGCGTTGGACTGCGACGTTGCACCACTGGCCGACGCCCGCCAAGTCGCCTGCTTGCGCGTCGTCTCCACGGCAGCGTTGCTCGTGCCGGCGGCGCCGGGCGCGCCGACGTGGAGCTTGACCCAGGTATACGCCGCAACGAGCGCGTCGAGCGCGGTGTTGGCGCCGGCCGACCCCATGCCCTCAGCCACGGTCGCCATCCTCTGGACGGGTCACGGTGCCGCGGGCGTGCGCCTGCAGCTTGGCCGCGCCCGCAACGAGGGGTGAGGCGAGCACCGCGGGGCCCGCGTGTGGGTGGTCGAGCACGCAGCTGGGGTGCAGACACCCGGGCTCGGTGCTCACCGGTTCGTCGTTCATGCGGTGCCTCGCTTCCCCTCGGGTGTACCGTCCCAGCGCCAACCGTCCGCCGGGCAGAACAGCTCGCCGTCCGGTCCGGTCTTCAACGGCTCGCCGTCCCGCGGACAGGCCGAGGGCGGCGCGTCGATCCAGGCTCGCTGCTCGTCGGCGTTGAGGTCGATGATGCTGATGAGCTGATACCAGGAGATGGCTGCTCGCCTCCCGCCCCGTCCTCGTCTGCGGCGCCCGCGGCGGGCGCGGGCTGGAAGAATAGCCCCTCGCCCGGCCGCGGGATGGCCTCGCCTGGCTTGATCACTTGCGCTTGCGCCCCGACGTCGGCGCCGCCTCGGGGCCGTCCTCGCCGGCGATCAGCGGCTCGGCGTTGTCCGACTCCTCGGCGGCCGGCTGCGCGCCGGGAGGGTTGCCGGCGGCGAGCGCGTCATGCTCGGCCGGATCCTCGTCGCGCGCCTCGCGCTGCTGCCGCTCGTCGGCCTCACGCTGCTGCTGCTCGTCGGCCTCACGCTGCTGCTGCTCGACGCGCTCGGCATCGTAGTTCTCGTGGTCGGGCTTCGCCCAGCCGTCGCGCTGGCCGGCGTCGGACGGCTGGGGCAGCTTGACGTACTGCCCGCGCCCCTCGTCCCACTCCGTCAGCCCGTGGGCCTTGGCGACGGCCTCGTCGTCGGTGGCCACGATGCCCGGCTCGTTGGGGTTGAACACGCCACTCATGATCTCTCCTTCGTGCTGGTGACCGATGCGCACACCGTACCGCGCATCGATCACCGTCGCCCGATGATCAGGCCGCGACCAGCGTCGCGCCGTCCGTCAGCGGGACCCACGTGACGTACCACGTGATCACGCCGTCCGTGCCGGCCGAGACAGACTGGATCTTGCCAGTGGTCACCGGCACCGGGCCCAGCGCCACGCCGTAGCCGATGGACATCAGCTTGCGCGGCGCCGTGGTCGTGTCCAACCCGAAGGTGAGCAGCGTCCCGGCGATGGTGTCGGTCGTACCGATGTCGGTGGCCGCGCAGAGATCCTGCGAGGCGCCCGTCGTCGGCGTGGCGATGAGCTTGTAGGAGTTGGCCACGGTGACCGCGGTCGTGACCTTGCCCCACAGCGCCGTAACCATGACTTCGCCGCCGGCAATGACGAACAGGTCGACCGTCGTTGCCGCGAGGGTGCCGGTCGACTTGCTGACCGGCGCACCGCCGAAGATGGCGTTGCGGAACGCGGACGCGTTGTTGAGGACAGCCATTTGTCAGTCCCCCATCACGCGTTCGCTGCGCCGGGACGCAGCAGGTTCGGCCGGTTGACCGGCGCGCGCTGCACGGCGAGGTCGTACGGGATGTACAGCATGGCGAGCAGCTGCGACGTGGACGTGGTGCACGCGATGTTGGCGCTCAGGTGCGTGTACCCGTCGCCGAGCTGGTCGGCGCCGACCTGGATCACGACGAGCTTCTGCTGAGTGCCGTAGGTCGCGCCGACGATGACGACCTCGCTGGCAACCGACTGCGTGACCTTGACCCACGCCTCGTCGCCATCGAGGGCCGTCTCCGCCTTGATGTAGTAGTGATCGATGCCGCTCGACGTGGCGACGGCCGCGGCATCGAGGTCAGCCGACGTGCCGCCGGTGTACGCGGTGTGCTGCTGCACGTCGACCGTGATGTCGTCGGCGCCGCCGACCAGCGTGAACAACACGATCGCGATACCGGTGTGCCCGGACATCGCGATGCGGACACCGGTCGCAGCGTCCGAGGTGTTGATGTCGACCGGCGCGACAGCATTACTGATGTCGAACAGCCGGCCGAGCCCTTCCTGGAACATGGTGCCATCCTCCCAGCCCCGGGGGTTGATTGCCGGGCTGTAGGCCCTACTCCCGGGCGATCCGGGTACGGGCGAGAGCGTGCGCGGCGGCCGATCTGTGAGCGCACCGCCGCGTGTGCCCTGACATGCTTTCGTAGAGCGCCTATGGCCAATGTCAAGGACTTCGAGCCCCCCTACGCGCGAACTACCAGGGGGCCTATCTATCTCATCGCCTGCGCCAGCGTGCAGCGCCTCAAGATCAGCGAGTGGCGAGCGTGATGAACGGGCTGAGCGTCGCCGAGTTGTTGTGCGGAGTGAGGGGCGACTGCAGCCACGGCCGGCCGTCGTTGCGGGCGATGGCCCGGAACGTGGTCTTGTCCGAGGTGAACTTGACGTGCGGCGAGGAGTCCACCGTCATGTTCTGGTAGTCGCCGATCAGGTACATCGTCCAGTCGACGAGCGACAGGTCGCCCTGCGTGCCCAGCGCGGCCGGCGCCTTCTCGGTCATGATGACCGGCCGGCCGAGCAGGGTGAGCACCGGCGCGTCGCGGCCGTTGGTCAGCCAGATCGCCGAACCGCCGGTGCCGACCGACAGCGCCATCGTGGCCAGCTGCACGAACACGTCGGGGGAGGCCAGCCACACCGCGTTGGCCAGGCTGCTCGGGAGCATCCGGGCGTACATCGCGATGACGTTCTCCCACACGATCGTGGAGGCCGTCTGCCCGGACGCGCCGGAGATGACCAACAGCGCCGTGTTCGCCGGGGACAGCGCGCCCAGCGGCGCACCGACGCCCGAGCCGGAGATGTAGTCGAGATCCTCGTAGTACGCCATGGCCGGCGGGAGGGTGGCGTCCATGAACGCCGTGAAGCCGCCCCAGTCCCGGATCAGCTCGTTGGGCACGTGGCTCAACGCGGTCTGCTTGGTCACGTCGAGCTTGATCGAGGCGAACGACGCGCTCGACTCGGTCAGCTCGGCGCCCTCCTCGGTCCGGTAGACGACCACGCCACCGAAAATCGAGGAGACGCGCGAGGTCTCGTCGATCGTCGGGATGTGCACCCGCGGCGAGCCCATCGGGATGATGGTCGCCCGCGGCCGCACGATCGCGCTGTCCAGCGACAGGCGCATGATCTGCGAGCGGAACTCCTCGGGGACGAGGAAGCCGCCCTCGCTCGGCACCTTCTCGGAGTAGGTGTTGTAGATCGACATGCGCTCGCGCGCCTCGGCGCTCAGCGCGCCGTTGCCCTTGCTGTGCCAGATGTCCTGTAGGTACGTATAGAAGTCCGGCCACACCCCGTTGAGGGGCGCGCCCTTCGCCCGCGGGTTGTCGTACACCGGGGACGGCCGGGCGCCCGCCGAGCGCTTGCTCTCGTCGAGGTCCGGGATCTTGATCACGTTGCCCGGGAACGCGGACTGGTTCTCCTTGAGCCACTCCGTGAGCTGCGTCTCGGTCTGCTCGCGCAGCTGACCGAGCAGCTCCTCGCGCTCCTTGCCGCGGGCGTTGGCGTAGGAGTTCAGCGCCGCCTTGAACCGGCCCGACTGGAAGTCGGCCGCGAACGCCTCGGGCGTGTCGAGCCCGGTGAGGTAGTGCTCCCAGTCCGCGCCGTTCTCCGGCAGGGGGCCGAAGTTGTCGGCCGGCGCCGGGGCGGGCGGGGCCGGCGGCGGGAGGGCGCGGCCGGGCAGGCGGTTGTACACGCGACCGAGCTGCGACACGTCGATGCCGCGGCGGGCGAGCAACCGGCGCTCCCGCCGGTTCAGTGCGAACGGGTTCACGCCGACTCCTGTCTCTTGCGATTCGATGATCTGCATGCTACGGGGTCTTGAACATTTCGAGGAGTGCCCGGCCGTCCGGAATCTGGACAGGGACCGGCGGATCGTCCACCTCACGGACGGCGGCGAGGAACGCCCCGGCGTCCCAGCTCGCCGCGAACTCCTGCATCTCGGCCAGCTGGACGCTCTCTGGCGCCTCGGCCCGCGCGTCCGTGGTCTTGCCGTCCGCGCCGCGCACCTCGTCGGCCAGGCCGGCCTTCACGGCGGCCGCGGCGTCGTACCAGGTGCCATCGGGGCCGCCCTCGCCCGCCCGCATGGCCTCGCGCCACTCCGCGCGCGACTTGCCGGAGCGCTCGGCGTAGATGTCGGCGATGGTGTCGGACAGGTCGTCCAGGAGGGTGGCCATCTCGCGCATGTCGCGGGCGTTGCCCATGACGATGCCGTGCGCGTCGTGGATCATCATCCGGGCCCGCGGCGCCATGACGATCTTGTCGGCCGCCTGCACGAGGAAGCTCGCCGCCGAGGCGGCGATGCCGTCCACGTAGCCGGTGATGGTCGCGGGGTGCTGCACGAGAGACTCGTACATGGCGAGCCCGTCGAACACCTCGCCGCCCTCGCAGTTGACGTGCAGCGCGATGGCCGAGGCCTTGACCGAGCGCAGGTCGTTGACGAAGTCCTGCGCGGTCACGCCCCAATCGCCGATCATCTCATAGACGTAGATCGACGCCTCGGCCTCACCGGCCTTGTTCTCGATCTTGTACCACGACCGGCCGGTGCGCGACTGCTGCGCGCTCTGCGCCTTCGCGCGCGCCGCCTCGGCCAGGTTGTGCAGTCGCTGCAGGTCTACCTTCATCGCGCCATCCTCCTGCCGCTGGGGCTGTCCGAGTATGTCATCGCCCGGGCGAGGGCGGCGCCAAGCGGCGCGAGTACGTCGGCGTGGTCGCCGTACTCGGCGGCGTCGGGCTCTCGCTCCCAGATGCCGCGCACGGTGCCGCGGCAGCGCTCGCCGCCCTGGCAGAACAGGTACCCGCCGCCGCCGTAGGCCAGGGCGGCAGCGTCGGGCGAGGGCAGCTCGGTGTGATCGATCTTGGCGCACGGTCCGCACGTGCGCTCGTCGAGCGTCTCGTCGGCGATGAGCCGCACCGACCAGCGCGGCGGCTTCGGCCCGGCGTACACCTGCAGGCGGCCGAGGTTCTGCGCGCGGGTCAGCGCCCCGCCGATGACGTCGCGCAACGGCCGGTCGCTCAGCCCGCCGAGGTAAGCGCGCACCCCCTCGGTCACCGCGGCCGCCGTCGCTCCGGGCCGGAACTGTCGCAGGGCTTCGCGGGCGACGCCGAGCGACAAGCCGGCGGCGAGCAGGTCGGCCGCGGCCCGGGCCCACGTCGCCAGCGTCACGGCCGCGAGGGGCGGCGGCGCGCCAAGCTCCAGCCCGGCCGTGCGCGCCTCGGCGACCACGGCAGCGGCGCCGGCCGACGCCACGGTGCGCATGGCGTCCTCGATCAGGCGCTCGCTCTCGGCGAACACCGGCACCCCGAGCGCGGTGAGGTCGCCCGGCGCCTGCGCGTGCACCGCCGCTTCGACCTGCCGCTCGATGCTGGCCTGCTGCAGCGGGCTCACCTCCGCCTGCCAGCGGGCGATCGTGTCGTCGAGGGTGCGCGACCAGAGCGCGCCGAGCGTGGTCACCCCGCGATCCGGGCCGGCGGTCGCGGCCGCCGCGGGGACCACCCGGCCTAGCGACCAAACCAGCTCATCGGGCAGCGCTGTCATCGCCGCCCCCGCGGTCGGGGCCGGCGGGGGCGGGTTGGGGACGCGGGGCCGGCGCGCGGCGCATCGGGGGGAGGCCGGCCTGCTGCGCGGCGTCGTCGGGGTCGACGCCCGCGGCGATGAGGATCGAGTACGCCTGCGCCTTGCTCGTGCGCTCGGCGTTGTCGGCCTCGCGGTCCTCGGGGACGGGCGAGGTATAGGCGTACTCGTAGCCCTTGCCCATCGCGCCGAAGAGCTTGAGGTAGGGGCCGTTGAGCGCGTCCTTGATCCGCTCGCCGCGGGGCACGACGAGCCGCTTGGCCCAGCCGTACTCGCCCGCCTCGGCGTTGGCGCGGTTGACGTTCTCGCTCAGGCCCAGGACCTGGGAGTGCACGGCGAACGCCTCGCGGATCTCCTCGCGGGTCGCTCGGCGCAGCTCGGAGAACTCCATGTCCTTTTGGGTATACTTTGTGTCGATCCACTTGGCGCCGTGCTCCAGCGTGGCCACCGTGTGCGCGTTGCGAACACCGCGGTGCGACTCGGCCCAACGAGCCTGGAACTCGTCCCATTCGGGATCGCTCAGGTGCACCGGCATCTCGATCACGCCGCCCGGAATGGCCGAGTTCTCGAAGAACCGCCGGTTCCACTCGCTGGCGTACTTCGCCCCGTAGAGCTGCGAGATCAGCGTCTGCACGGCGCCGGCCCCGCGGTACGGGTCCCACGGCGCAGGGGTGCGCAGCATGACGACCTCGTCGAGACGCAGCGGGATCAGCTGGCCGTCCGGGGCGCGGTAGACATAGCCGGATATGAATTTCTTGGGGTCGCGCACCGGCGCCATGCGGTCGGGCCGCACCGGCCACAGCTCGATCGGGCGGTTGCCGAGGTAGGCCACCACCCACCACGCCTCGCCCACCAGGTCGAGATGCTGCTGGAACGTCTCGACGTAGAGCATCGAGGTGAAGAAGTCGTTGGGCTTGCTCCACACCGCGAGCGAGGGATGCTCGGCCACGTAGCGCACGCCGGGCTCTTCGCAGACCTCGCACACGACGGTCTGCGCCTTGCCCGTCTGGTGCATGTGCCAGTCGAGGGCGGCCACCGAGGTCGACAGCTGGTTGATGATCGCGAACAGGGTTCCGTTCGCCCCCGTGGCCTCCAGCGCCGCGGTCTGGTCGCCGGTCGCAGACGACACCGCGGTCCCGCCGTACCCGCCGCGGCCGACGTACGGCACCGCGGCGTCGTTGCGTGGGCGGGCCAGCACGCGGCTGGCGGCGCTCAGCAGCTCACCGACTGGACTACGCACGACGCGCCGTCCGACGCCGACGCCACCGGGCGAGGATGCCCTCGCGGCGCCAGCGAACGATGCTCGGCGCCCACCCGGCCGCGGGGTCGGGTCGATAGGCGACCCACGACCAACCACACTCGTCGCACTCGATGACCGTGCCGGACACCCCGTGCCCTATGCCGGGCATGCAACGGTGTGGCTGCGGCGGTGTGTACACGATGTCAGCACTCACCGCCGCTTCACGATCCACTCCAGCAGCAGCAGCGACGCGCCGGCCACGACGAGCCCGGCGGACATGTCCCAGCGCCACGCCGCCCAGACGAACGCGCCGAGGGCGGCCAGGACCATCACGAAGCGGATCGCCACGGCGAGGAACGCGCGCACCTCCCGGCCCCTGCGGCGCAACCAGCGCGCCAGGATGCCGAGCACGCTCTCACGCCCCGAGATCGACCACGCCACGCTCACCATGCGGCACAGCGTAGCCGATCACTGGCGTCTGACGTTAGTGGCTCAATCCACGAAGCAGCCGCAACCGCCCCAGTCATCGCGATCGACGGGAGACTCGTCGGCGCCCTGAATCCGGCGCCGGAGCACGCTCAACGGAAGCGGCTTCGTCACGCCACCCCGACGGTCACGCAAAATCGTTGCATCAGTCCCAAGATCGGCGCGTAGCTGGGATTCCGCTTGCTCGTTGTCGAGGAATCTGTCGGGAAAGACCTCAAGCAAGTGCGCCCACTGCGCCTGTCCACCCTTGACGCAGGCCCCGCCGCAATTGTTATGCAAAAAACCAAGATCATATAAACGGGGAGTGCGAATTCCCCGAGCGTTCGCACTGGCGATCCATGCATCCTTATCCCAATAAGGCGGATCGGTCAGCGGAAATTCGACGCCCCATGGTTTGTATCCAGCTTCGATTTTCGGGATACGATGCGTCTCTGTCCAGTCGATCCCCAAGTAAACGACATCAGCCGTGGGGTCGCTATTCGCCTCTAGCCACCTTCGAGCTGGAACCTGCTTGAGCAGTTCTGAGCAGTGAGCCGTACGCGTGTTGCCGATCCACTTTCGATCACGGAAAACCTCCCAGGGCTTCCGTCCATCCGCAACCCTCGTGACCGGCACCCTGATGTCGTCGCTGGCCTCGGCGAGAAATAGATACAAGTCGTCGTCCTCGACGAGAGTGTCAGCGAACAGCAGTACCATGCCATCAGTACCGTGTCGATCGGCCAGCAAGCGCGCAACCGCCCATGATGTCACGCCGCCGGAGAACATTACAATGCGTTGGCCCATGCAACTAGTCTACCATGCGTAGCGTACTTGTCAACGCCCCCGGACGCTGACAGGAAGGCGCCACGCTCGTTGTCTCCGCGGTGATCGTGGCCTGTCCCGCGTGCCTTTTGTTGGAGTGGCACTCTCGGCCTGAGTGTGTCAGCAGTCGGCCTCTGCCTGCCGGTTTTCGAGTGGCACTCTCGCTTGCAGCTCTTACTGTACACGACGCATGGTGTACGTGTCAACGCCTGCGCGCCGCCTCGCGCAACTCAGCATATGCCGACATCACCTGATCAACGTTGCTCGGCTTCTCGAACTCTCGCGCCAGCGTAAACAGCGCACTGAGTGCCGTGCGCAAAGTCGACAAGCGAACGGTGATCGTCACCAGTGGATCATTGTCGCTCATGCGAACATGATCACGTCGGCGTTGACACCAATGATCAGAGGGGCGCGCCCGACCTGGAACGGTCGGGGTCGGGCGGCGATCGCGGCCACGATCTCAGCGTCGACCATGGCCTGAGTGATCTTGAATCCGTCAGCGCAGACCTTGACCACGAGCAACTCCCGCGCCGTGGCCTCCATGTTGGCCAGCGCATGGCATGGTGTACTTGTCAACGCCGGAGCGGACGAATGCTGGGGCGACCGCTGAGATCGCGCTCGGCGATCATGTATCGCATGGCGTCCATGCCGTGATCATTCTCTTTGTCCGGTTCCTCCTTGGCGGGCCGGCCGTTGACGTCGGGCGCCCAGACGTAGCCGGTGACCTCCTCGCGCGTGCACGCCGGCTTGCCGGCCTCGGCGAGCGCCTTGTCGCGCTCGACGAGCGCATCGCGCACGATGAACAGGCGAGCCGGCAGGGCCTTGAGTCCCCTCGTCTCGTCGGCTTCCCTCCCCAGCCGGGACTGCACCGCCTCGATGCCGGGCGTGACCTGCTTCTGCGCGGCCACCGTGCGCATGCTGAGGTGACGCTCCAGCGTGGCGCGGTCTTCGGCGTCGTGGTCGCAGATGATCGCCCGCGGGCGTGGCTCACGCCACTGGCCGCCCGGCGCAACGATCTTGAGGATCTTCCGGGCGTGGTCCTCGACCAGGCGGCCGGTCATGTAGATCTCGCGGTACAGCCAGAGGCGGCCGTCGCCGTCCTCCGCCCAGCACTGCAGCACGAAGGGGTTGCGGTAGCCGAAGTCGACCGACCACCAGCGCACCCACGACTCGGCGCCGGCGGGCAGCGCGTCGACCAGGTGGACCGCCGGGTCCCACGCCTCGTAGATCACGCCCTCGGCGGCCACCCACCGGCCGTACCGCAGGCGCTGCAGGCGCACGCCGGTCAGCGCGTCGAGACGGGCGATGTACGCCGCGCCGGCCTCGGTCAGTAGGCCTTCTGGTCCGAAATACGCGGGATTGTGCTCGTGCTTGCTGTGCAGCAGCTCCAGCCCGCCGGACAGGTGGCGCTGGTAGAGGTAGTGGTGCTCGGCGTCGGGGTTGCACATGCCGATGAGCTGGGAATACGGCATGTTGCCGCCGCGGCCCCGGGAGAGGAGGGCCTCCCAGTCACCGACGAGCGTCTCCGTGGCCTCATCGACGACGATGAGATCGTAGGCCGATGACATGATCTTGCTCGGCTTGTCCAGCCCACCGACAACGATCTTGGACCCGTTGCGCAGGTAGCGGTACTGCGCCGGCTCCTCGCGCGAACCTCCATAGAAGTCGATCTCGCCGATGGCCAACGACGGCGCGGCCACGTGCTTGCGCCAGATCTCCAACGTCGAGGCGCCGAGCGAGGCGAGCGTCTTGCGCACGAGCAGATGCGTCGACCCCGGGTACTTCATGGCCGCCAGGTGCAGCTTGGTCAACCCGCCGACCGTCTTGCCGGTACCGGCGGGGCCGGCCAGCAGCACCTCGGGTCGACGACACGAGAGCAGCTGTCGCGACGCACCGCGCAGCTCGATCGCACGGGTCGCGACGACGGTCACGGCGAAGGGTGCGCCTGTCAGCCCTGCGGCGGGGGCTGCTGCCGCGGGTCGAGGCGCACACCGTTGAGCAGGGCGGATCGGTTCGCCTGCTGCTCGGCGTCGGTCAGCAGCTCGGCGAACTTGGTCTGCACGGCGTGCTCGTACACCAGGCGGTTAGGTTGATCCATGTCGCCGAACATCAGATCGACGAGGATCTGCAGACGCACGCTCAGAATGTCGATCTTCTGTACGGCCAGCCCGCGCCGCGCCATCCGCTGCAGCGTGGCGTCGTTGCGCGTCTGCAGCGCTTCGACCTGCAGACGCATCTCGGTCGGGGCCAGAGCCTCGGCGACCTGCTCACCGAGCTTGCCCAGTGCCTCGTTCCACTCCGATTCGGTGCCCTGGTTCACAGCTTGTCCAACTCCTCGGGGGTGACATTGATCACGTAGCTGATTGTGGTGTCGGTCTGCTGCTCGACCTTGGCCGGCGCGGCGAGGCCCGGAATCAACTTGAGCTGCGTTTCGACCAGCTGACGCACCCTGTCGACACCCTCGTAGATCGGCTTGTCGTCGAGCATCCGCGGGCAGCCGCAGATGGGCCGCGCTCGCTCGCCGATGTTCTCCAGATTGCAGTCCTGCGTGTGCTCAACGACAACCGCGCCCTTGTCGACGAGGTAGTGCTTGCGCGCCATGACGCGTCGTACCTCTGCCTCAAGACCGTCGAGCTTGGCGAGCATCGCCGCCCGGATCTCCTCGACCGTTTCGACCGGCTGCTCCGCCCAGAACTGCCGGACACCGGTAAACGCATTGCCGACGTTGCCGCGGTAGTACTCCTCTGCCACCTTCTTCCAAGTGGCACCCCGCGAACGGAGCAGCGCTGCAAGTCGGCGGCGCTCGGCGGCATCGACGCTCTTCAGTAGCCGACCATCGGCGCCGCGGACGTTGTGTGCCATCTTCAGCGCTTCCGTTATTTGATCGTACGGGTGCCGCGCGAGCGGATCGAAGTGAAGCCCTTGCCCTCGGCGATCAGCAGCCTGGCGTGCGTAAACCCGTACGACCAACCCCGCGTCTCGGCGATCACACGGATCGAATGTCCTCGATCGTAGGCACGCGCCAGCGCCTTCAGGTCGGCGTCACTGTCGCACACCGGGCGCGCTCGTCTCTCCGTCACGGCGATCACTCTACACGATCACTGGCCGGCGGCGAGACCTCGGCGGCGAGCGCGACACACTCGGCACGGTGCGCGGCCAGCTGCGCGTCGAGTTCAGCAACCCTGAGCTGCAACCCGTTGACCTTGGCGGCCAGGTAATCGACCTCGCTGCCCAGCCGGTTGACCTTCCAGAACAGCTCGGTGATCTTGTCGGAGTCCACTACGATCCGGCCTCCAGCGCCGCGCGATACTGCACGATCGCCTTGGCCGCGAGCCGGACCGCCTCTCGGTCGAACCCCGCGATGATCCACCGGCCACCGAGCGGCCCGGCGCCCTCCAGCAACACCCACCAGCATTCACTGGCCGCAGACCAGCCGGGCAGGAACCCGGGCGGCGCCGGTTCGCCGATCCACTGGTGACACTTGCCGAGGTACTGGCCGGTCTCCTTGAACCTGATCTCCACGTCCACTCCCGTCATCGTCGCACCCACGGCGGAAGCGCCGCATCGATGCGCGCCGAGGCATACGCCACGGTCAGTAGCTTGCGGATCTCTCCGGCCGAAGCTCCCTCCGGGACCGGCAGGCCGATGCGCCGCGCCTCGGCGCGCGGCGAGGCCGACCTCCACCCCGCGCTCGGGACGAACTCCGCCCGCCGGCCCGCGCCGCGCGCATCCATCGCCGCGCGCTCGTCGTCGGTGACGTCGCCCGTCGCGTGCGCCATGGCGTAGCTCAACTCCGAGCAGCGCTCCATCACCCACCTGGAATCGCCGCCACGCGTCCAGTGAAGGCTGACCACCCCGTACCCACCATCCACCCGCGGGAGGACCGCCACGTAGCGCTCAGGGGCCGCAATGAACCAAACCCCGGCGTGGGTACGCAGCCATCCGCCGTCCGATCCCTCGAAGAGATCAACGATCTCCGTAACGAGCTTCCCGTCGCGGTACACGGGCTCGTCGAGGCCGAACAGGTGATCAAGCTCCTGCTGCTCCAACGCATTGTCGTCATCCGTTGGAATGTCGTCCTCACGCTCCAACGCCACGTTGGAGTCGAGGTCGACACCCTCGTCGCCCCAGAGTTCGATGGGCGCGGCGAGCCGATGCCGACCGGTCGCCCCCACCACGTCGAGCACGATGCAGTCGCGCTTGTCCGGCCAGAGCCGCAGGCCCCGGCCCACCATCTGGATGAACAGCGCCGCACTCATCGTCGGCCGGGCCACCACGATGCACGACGTCATCGGCAGGTCGGTGCCCTCTGTGAAGATCATCGCGTTGCACAACACCTGCAGCTGCCCGTCGCGGTACGCCTGCAGCAGCCGGCGGCGCTCGTCGCGGGGCGTCTTGGCCGAGATGACCTCGGCCGCGAAGCCGCCCTCCCGCAGCTCATCGCGGATGACCTCGGCGGTGTGCACGAGCGGCGCGAACAGGATCGTCTGCCGGTCGGCGGCGTGCTCGCGCAGCGCCTCGACGATCTTCTTGGGCGCCAAGCTGTCCTCGATCGCGTCGCCGAGGCCTTTGCCCGAGAAGTCCCCGGCCACCTTGCGCACCCGCGACAGATCGAGATCCTCGACCCGCACCCTGATGCCGACCGGACGCACCAAGTAGGGCCCCTCGGGGTCGTTGATCAGGTCGGCGATGTCCCGCGTGAACACGACGTCCTGCCAGACGTCGCCGAGCGCCTTGTCGTCCCCGCGGCTCATCGTCGCGGTGACACCGAGCGCCCGGGCCCCACTGGCGCTGAAGCAGCCAAGATGCCGCAACACGGCGAGGTACGTATCTGCCGCGGCGTGATGGCACTCGTCGACCACGACGAGGCCAACGTCGCGGACCTGCGCCAATCGCAGCGGCGAGGCAAGAGTCTGCACCGACGCCGAGATGACGTGCCCCTGCGTCTCGTTGCGTCCGGCCATCACCACACCGACACGCAGATCGGGGGCAACATCACGGATACGCTGCGCGTTCTGCTCCACCAGCTCTTCGCGATGCGCCAGCACGACGGCCCGCCGGCCACCGGCGGTGGCATAGCGGGATGTCCGCACGATCTCACCGAGCGTCGGCGTCTTCCCCCCGCCCGTGGCCATGACAATCGCTGGCCGCTGTATACCTCGCTCGTGGGCGGTGTGCACTGCGACGACACACTCGCGCTGGTACGGCCGGAGTCGCAGCGTCACGCCGACCCCTTCCACGCCTCGGCGAGCACCGAACGCTTCCAGTTCACCGCTCGCCCCGTTCGAAGCGCTCGATCGCGGGGCGCATCGCCTCGGCGTCGGCGGCCATCTCGCGCCGGATCTGTGCAACATGCATCACGTGAAGGCCGACTCGGGCAATGATCGCCCCCGAGAGCACCCCGAACATGAAGCCACCGACCGTGCCCACCCACCCGTCGAACGGCACGACCACGTCGACCACGGGGGTGACGAGCACGACGATACTCCACGCCAAATACAGCGCCGCCGTGGCGATGATCCCCTGCCACCTGGGCGACGGCGCGGTGAACCGCGCCCCGATCTTCCGCAACCTCGTCATGTTCGCCACTCTACCATGCGTCTGATACTACGTCTAGCAGGATCACCAGTATCCGACCGTGAGTAACCGGTACGTCGCGACGACCACGACCACGAGTTGCAGCGTCACGACGAGGCCGGCCAGCACGAACAACGCCATCCACCAGCGGTCGGTCACGCGCCGCTCGTGTTCGATCTCGGCCCGTCGATCCTCCCAATAGCCCATCACGACCACCCACGCGACGCGCTGTACGCCGCCTGTGCCGCGGCGGCCACGGCGGGGGTCGCCCACCAGGCGCAGCACCCCGCCGGCCAGTTCCATACGTCGAGGCGGCCGGCGCACGGGCACCACGTCGGGTCGCACGCCCCCGCGGCCCCCCTCCCGCCCCGGCACCGACACGGATAGGGCGCGAACACCGACGTCCCGGCCACCAGCCAGACGTTGCGCGGCACCGTGGTCACCGGGGAGGCGTGAGCGAGAACACGGCGTCGCCGAGGGGCGTGGCCCTGTCCTTCGAAACCGCCGGCTCGAGCTGCACGCCGTAGGGCTTGAGCGCCCCACCCCTGCTGTTGTCGTCCTCCCAGCCGACCACGAGGTAGATCTTCCCCTCGGATCTCGCGAACAGCGGTGTTGCCTGCGGGATCATGCGCCCCCCTCCCCCGCGGCTTTCGGGGCCCCGGCCGCCACGATGGCCGCCTCGATCACGTCCTGCTGTGTGCACCGCAACTCGAACGCGTGATCCTTGATCCACTTCAGCTGCCCCCGGGTGAATCGCACCGTGGTTGCCTGACGCTCTTCTGTCATGACGTCATGGTAACACATATCGCTGCTCTACCCGTTGCCACAGGCGTTGCCCGTTGCCCCCCTAAGAGGGGGGGCGGCAACGGGCTCCGGCAACGCTGTCGTGTTGATCGAGACAACGCCCTCGGCAACGCCCCTTACACGTGCCCCCACCAGGAGGAATGCCCTAGGGCGTTGCCGCTAGTTGATCGAGGCAACGCCCTAGGCAACGCTTTGGGGGCGTGATTAGATAAACGTCTCACCACGCCCCCGGCAACGCTTCCGATGTCGCATATATCCGTCATTTCATACCACGCTCGGCCTCGCGCATGGCCTTGTCGCTCTCCGGCCAGTGCACCGACCACCCCTCCGGAGGAACATCGTTCGGTGACCCGTCGTTCACGGCGAGCAACCCGTCCACCGATCCGTCCGGCGGGCTGAACACCCGGAACCGATCGGTGTTGCCGAACCGCGCCACCCGGCCGCGGCTGATCAGCTCGCCCCAGGCGTCCGCCCACGCCGCCCGCCGCGTGGACCCGGCCTTCATCTCGGCGATCTCCGGCAACCCCATGAACAACGTTCTGATGTCCGCCCTGGTGCCGCCCTCGCCCCGGGCGTAATGCCGGTCGACCAGCTTGAACAGCGCGAGCGTCCGCCGCATGGTGATGCTCATGCCGTCCATCGGCTCGCCGAGCATCGGCACCTCGGTGTGGTCCAGCACCAGGGAGGACAGGTCTCGGCCGGTCTCGGGATCGACGCCGCCGGCGCTGCGCTTCAGCCGGATCGTCATATCCGGCAGGGCTGCCTGGTCCTTCTGCTTATCCATGATCAACTCTATGGACATCGCGTTGTCCTCGCGCTTGACCTTCAGCTCGGCATCCTGCGCACCGTCCAGTGACGACGCCCCCCGGGCGTCGTTACCGCCGCGGCCGATGTGGTGCACGGTGAGCACGCACGCTCCGCTGGACCGCTTGATCCGGTCGGCCTGCTCGGCGTAGTACGACATCTCACCGTTGTCGTTCTCGTTCAGCCCGATCGTCACCCGGGCCTGTGTGTCGATGATCACCAACACTGGTCGCAGTCGCCGGCACGCCTCGACCAGCACCGACCACGCGCCCTCCCCGGGGGTGCGTCGCTCGTCGGCCTGCACGGGCTCAGGCAGGAACAACACATCCTTCATCGACCCGTACTCACGCCGCCACGCCGCCTGGCGCAACTTCATGCCCTGATCACCCTCGGCGACGATGTAGATCACCAACCCCTGGTGCACGTCCCGGCCGCGCCACGGATCACCGCGACCGATATGTGCCGCGATATCCAGTGCTACGAAGCTCTTGCATGATCCACTTTTGCCGATCAACCACGCGGTCGTCGCGCAGTCCAGCACCCCGTTGATCAGCGGCACCGGGTTGGGGCGCTCGTCGAGCTGCTCCGGCGTGAGCATCCTTGCTATCAGCGCCGTGACGGGATCATCGACAACGCCCGTGACCTGCGAAGCAACGCCCGGCAACGCCTCGGCAACGCCCTTATCCACAGGCTCGTGCGCACCCTGTGGATAACCACTCACCCCGCCGGCCGCCCCGGGCCCGCCACCCAGCAGCGGCACACCCGGGGCACCGGTAGGGAGGATGGCATCGCCGCCCCACCAGCTTGACGGCCCGCCCACGGTGGAGAGGTCGGCCGGCCGGTCGCCCACGTGCCGCTCCGCGCTGGCCCAGACCCGCAGCAGCTCGATGTCGGGTACGTTCACCGACCGGTCGGGGTGTGCCGCCGCGGCCGCCCACCATGCCGCGTAAACCGCCTCGCCGCCGACCAGCCCGGTATTGATCATCTCGATGCACCGCGCGGCCGCCCTCCAGGCCCGCTGGTTGCGCTCCGTCCAGCACCCGCGCAGTTCGGCGAGTTCGCCGTCGATCGCCCGCTCGACATAGCGCCCGATCATGTCCGGGCTCGCCGTGATCGACGGCGAGACACCCATGGCGAGCCCCGTTGGCCGCGGCGGCGCCGGCCGTACGGCGTCGAGCACCAGGGCCGGCGGCGCGGTCGGCGGCCGGTCCGCGAGTACCTCGTACGCCCCCGTGCCCGACGTCGAGGGCGCGATGACGATCTGCCCGCCGCCGGCCTGCCCGCGGCGGGCCCCGCGCACGTCGAACCCGGGCGGCAACCCTCCCGCCCCGTTGTTGGGCACGAAGTCCTCGGGCAGCGTGAACAGGAAGTGCAGCCCGCCCGAGCCGGTGCGCTGTACCCATGTCGCGCTGGCCCAGCACGCTTCGAGCACAGCGGCCACCTCGTCGGCGCGCGCGGGGTCGACGTTCTTGGGGTCGTAGTCCAGCGCCCAGACCCCCGAGATGAGCCCCGTGGCCAGGCCCCAGTTGCACCCGGGCCAGCGCTGCAGCGCAGCCTGCAGGGTGGCCGCATCGCGCACGAGATGCTCCGGACGCTGCCACTCCGGCGCCCGCGGGTGCTTGCCGGCCGACCGGCACGCGGCGCCGAGCGTGCACGAGCACGGCCCGCCCGGCGCGCCGCCCACATCATGTAGTGGCACCAGCGCCCAGCCACGCCGGATGTAGTGTTCCAGCTGCGCAACCTGCGCTGCGATGCTATCGTGCATGTGATTCTCCAATCAGCACGTCAAACCCCCTGGCCTCCGGCGGCCGGGGGGTTCTGATTATGCGCGCGTCAGCGCCTAGCGGGCGATCTCTGCGGCGCTCTGCTGCTTGCGCGTCTGCAGTGTCTCGGCCATCCTCGTCTCGCCTGCGCGGGTGCGCTTGTCGTAGTCGAGCCGGCGCCGCACCTGCCGCTCGCCACGCTCCCGCGCCTGGTCGATGTGGTGCTGCAGGCGCTCACCGCCGAGCAGCCCGTGCGTCCTCTCCAGCTCGCGCCGGACCCGCGGCAGGCCCTTGTCGATGGCCTGCCGCGCGACCACGCTCATGCTGAGCCCGGACAGCTCGGCGAGGGCGGCCAACTCGCCACCGACCTCGGGGGTGACGGTGGGGCCGAGCTGCACGGTGTACTTGGCCGGTACCGGGTTCGGCATCGGTGCTCCCTTCCTGGTGTTCGATCTCCCTGAACTGTACTTGACGCATCGCATACTGTCCAGTACCGTCGAGATCGTGGACACCGATGAAGCGATGAAGATCCTCGGCGAGGCGATGGACCGGGCGCGCGAACGCCGTGACCCGCGCGCCGGCCGGCGGCGCTGCGACACCGAAGGCCACCCCTCGTACCAGGTAGTCGGGCGCAAGGCGCCGACACAGGTACGCTGCCCGCGCTGCCGCTGCACATGGGCGATCGGACCGAAGAGCGAGCCGACCTCATGAAGAGCCGCGCCGCCCTCCCCGGCGCCCCGGCGGCCGACCTCGCGCACCTCTGCGACGCCCGCCCGGGCCCCGGCGACGACACCGGCACCCCGGCCGCCGGCTGCCCGCGCTGGCCGGCCTGCGTCGCCGCTACCCTCCCGCCGTCGCGGCACTACCGCGCGCGGCACCTCGCGAACGCCGACCGGCATGGCTGAGTCCTTGCCGGAGCGGCGCCTCCGTAGATGCGTGGAGAACTGGCCCGGGGCAGAGACCGGCGCCTACGACCCCCGGTGCTGCCGCTTCCCGAAGTCGTGCAGCGCCACGGTGTACGACGAGGCGCACGTCGCGGAACGCGACCTAGAGCCGCCCGTCGCCGAACCGGAGCAGTCCGACGTGTCCGTGCTCGACCTCGTACGGCAGTACGCGAGCCAGCGGTACATGCACGGACTCGACATCGGCGCTGGACTCGCGCCTGATGAGTCGCGCCACGGCGCCGATGCCGGCGCGCTGTTCGCCCGCATCGCCGAGCTGCTGCTGCAGCAGCCCGTACAGGCGCGCGACGACCGCGGTTGGCCGCTCTGGCAGCACGACTGCCAGGCCATCACGGCCTTCTCTGCGCACGTACCGGAGAACGGCGCTGAGTGCTCGTTCTGCCCCCGGCTGGACGGCCCGTGGCGCCCGCTGCTCGTCGGCGGCACCCCCGCGCCGGAGCCGGCCGCCGAGACCTACGACGAGCAGACTCTCGTCAAGGTCTACGACGCCCTCAAGCGTGCCGGGCTGTCGCAGGGGCAGTCCATCAACGCGGTCGACGAGATGCAGAACCTCGGGCTGCTCTTTCGGGAGCGCGCGACCTGCCGCCCGCCGGCCGAACTCACGCCAGAGTTGCCGCACCCGTCGAGCAACCTCGCGCAGGTCATGGAAGCGCTCGGCGTGGACCGGCCCGAGCGTGTGCCGGACGCGCTGAACGAGCGCCTGCAGCTCTCGGAGCGCCTCGGGCAGATGGCCGCGCTTCGGGAGCGTGAGCGCGACGAGGCCCGTGCCGAGGTCGAGCGCCAGGCGCAACAGATCGCCCGGCGACTGGTGGACCTGGAGCGTGAGCGCGACGAGGCCCGTGCCGAGGTCGAGCGCCTCAACGTCGCCGTGTCGCAGGAGATCGAGGCACGCGACGAGAACGCCGAATGGGCCGACCGGCTGGCCAACGGCATCGCCGAGTACCTGCACGTCGACATCGGCGAGCACTCAAACATGAACCTGCCGTGGCAGGCGGCGTTGATCGCGTTGCCCACGCCCGCCGACCCTCTGGTGCTGTCTCTGCCGAAGGTTCCCAAGGGCACGGTGGCGCTCGCCGGTGCGGCCGAGCCGCACCGGCGATACGAGCCTTACGTCCTTCCGTACGAGGAGGATCCGGTCTGGCGGCATGTTGACGATGGCGCGTTGTTCCATGGCCTTGGCGGGGTGCTTGATGCTGAGCACCCCCACGGTGTGACCATCGAGATGGCCTCGCCGTCCGAACCCGCGCCCCGCACGGCCGCCGAGGTCTGGTCCGCGCTCCCCGGCAACGTCAAGCAGGCGATGTACAGCGCCGGGTATGCCGAGCTGGCCGAAGCACTACGTCGCGAGTCCGAGGCGCTGTGACCAGGGCCGAACGCCGCCGTCTGCGCCGCAACCGCCGCGAGATGCGACGCCTCACCGAGCACCCCGCGCCCGCCGTCCGCGGGCCGGCGCGCCGTTACCTCGACTTCGCTGACGAGATCGAGTTCGACGACCCCCGCCCGTCCCTACTGCTGCGTCTGCGGCTACGCCTACGAGGAGTCGACGCCGGATGAACCTCAGTCCCCCGATCCCGTGGCGCGATGTGCCGATCGGCGCCGTGGTGCTGCTGCACGGCATCCCGCGGCGCGTGCTGGTCAACTGCACGATGCTCGACGGTGCGGGTTCAGCTCTCCTGGAAGGCGTGCCCGAGATGATGATCTTCAGCCCCGCCGATACCGTCCAGCTCGTGCTGCTCGACGACGCCGACGCCGTGGCCACCCTCGCCGCCGCCGGCCTGCACCCCGAACCGATCGAGGAGGATCCCGAGTCATGATCTACGTCGTGATGGTCGACGATCGACACAAGTACGCAGAGGCACACCTGTTCACCGACCTCGGGAAAGCGCTGGCCCGAGCCAAGGATGAGGCGGAATACGCCGGTTGCTTCGTCGTAGACGACACGCCGGACGGCTGGCTGTTCTTCGCGGCGCACTCCACCGAGGGCGATGCGGTCTGGGTCGTCGAGAAGGAGATCATCGAATGAGCGTCTTCAACAACTGGACCACCGACCAGTGGAACGCGTTCGCGGGGTTCACTGTGGCCGGCCTGGCCGCCCTCGCCCTGCTCGCGCTCTCCCTCGCCGCGGTGCGCCGGCGGCGCGTCGAGCACCGCGAGGTCGCCGAGCTGATCGCGGCGTGGCGCGCCACCCCGAGTCACACCGTGGCGATCGTGGCCGGCCCGATGCCGCGCGAACTCCCGCTGCCCGTCGTCGACCCGACCGGCGCGGTGCTGGAACACCTCGCCCCCGGACCGGGTTCGCTGACCGACCTCGCCGTGGCCGAGGGCAGCCTCACGCGCGTCGAGCAGTCCGACCTCATCGATCCCGAGGTGAGTGCGTGGTTCGACGCGATGGCCGAGCGCTGGCAGCGCAGCGTCGACACCGCCCTCGCCCCGGCCATGCTCGTCGCGGTGACCTGGGCGATCGAAGGCGCCGCCGCGGGCGTGGCGGGGAGGGTGGCCGCCGATGCATGGCGCGCCGACTGCCCGACCGGTGAGTACCCTCTGGTGCCGGTGCGCGAAGCCTGGTAGTATCAGACGCATCGCAGACTGAAGCCCGAGGAGAATCACCCCCATGCCGGACAAAGACATCATGCTCCAGATCAAGAACCTGAGCGATCGGCTCGGATGGCGGACGCTCGACGCGCTGCGCAGCGACCCCTACGATCAGCCCCCGGGACCCGACGAACTCCGCGCGGCGCTGGAGCAGCTGTCCGGGGACTATCGCATGCTGGCCGACCTCTACGACAAGGCCAAGCTCAAGGGCGCCAAGACCGTCTACATCGAGCCCCTGCGCCACGCCGCCGGCCAGCTGGACAAGGTGATCGCGACGCTGGCCCAGCCCCGCCCCGTCGCCCCCGGCGAGTTGCGCCCGACCAGCGCCCCGCCGGCTGCTGACGCCGGGCTCGACGAGCCGCGGCACCGCTTCGAGGTCGGCCCCGGCGCCACGGGCTCAACGTGCACCGCGATGGTCGAGCGCAACGGCGCTGGCGACCAGTGCGGGCGCTATCCCAGCCACTCCGTGCACCGCCTCGACGGTCCCACCGAGCGCCCCGGGCTCGACGCGCTCATCGCCGAGGCGGCGGGGCGCGTGACCGTGGAGCTCGGCGGCGCCGAGGTGGACGTGACTGAGCACGTGGTCAACGACTCGCTGCCGAGTTTCCCTGGTCAGGCGTCCGGGGACGAGGTGACCGCGTACCTGCGCGGCGAAGTCGACGACATCCCCGGCGTCCCGCCGCACGCGCAGGTCGGCGCCCACGACATGACGATCGATCTGAGCGTCGGCCCCGACTACACCGGCGGTGTGTTCACCGAAACCGTACAGGCGTACCGCACCGCCGCCGAGATTCTGGAGTCCGCCTCGATGACGACCCCTGCTCAGCCCCCGGCCCCCGGCGTCCCGCCAGTCCCGCTGCTCGGCCAGCCCGGCGACATCGGCTCGGGGTACAGCCCCGCCTACGTCCCGCCTGGCGGCGTCCCGGCCACCTTCGCCGAACTGCTGACCCTCGTCCCGCCGGCCGACCTCCCGCCGCATCTCAGCCACTCGCAGATCGGCACGGTCGGCGAGTGCCCGACCAAGTACCGACTGACGCGCCTACCGCGTCAGGGCGTCGCGCAGTCCTTCTCGCTGTACGAGATCCCCCAGTGGGCCCGGATCGGCGGCGGCGCATTCCACGCGGCCGTAGAGGCATTCGAGCGGTTCATGGCCCCCGGCAACGTCGCCGCCGGCTTGGTCATCCACCGTGACCCCATCGGCGCCGGCCCGGACGTCGTGCCCGGCCCGTGGGACATGGACTGTGACGCCACGTGGCGCCACTTCTTCGAGGCCGAGATCCAGAAGATCGAGGCATC
>Ga0207675_100000304_pt1 | contig 47181 bp, 39 predicted proteins | sample KBSSwiS42_FD_184305 | JGI IMG/M metagenome (GOLD analysis project Ga0207675, IMG submission 184305) | Switchgrass rhizosphere microbial communities from Kellogg Biological Station, Michigan, USA - KBS Switchgrass S4-2 (SPAdes) (version 2) | ecosystem: Host-associated > Plants > Roots >...
CGATGAGAATGATTTCTGGAATATCATTGAGCAATTGAAAGCAGCGGGCGCGCAGGGTATACTTGTGGTGCCTATTGAGAAAATGATTGTTTGAGGTTTGATGTTTGAGGTTTGAAGTTGGATGTTGGAAGTTCGATGTTGGCTGTTGAAAGCCGCTCCGTAGGAGCGCTTCGTCTGTAATATGTTCGACGTTGTTTTGAATCACGCTCCGTAGGAGCGTTTAGTGAGTAGATATTGAATGATAAATGAGTTAATGAGAGTATGAAAGTTATAAAATCTCCAAAAAAGGAAGTTTGGCCGGAGTTGCTGCAGCGACCCGTCATGGATCAGCTTTCACTGGAAAAGAAGGTCAGGAAGGTGCTGCAAAAAGTGAAGGATGGGGGTGATAAAGCGCTGAAAAAATTTACAAAGGATTTTGACGGCGCCAGGATCAGGAAAATAATGGTTAGCGAAAAAGAAATAATTGATGCAACGGGAAAAGTGGCCGCAGAATTAAAAGAAGCCATTAAGCTTGCCGCTAACAATATAGCTGCGTTTCATTCTTCACAATTAGGAGAGGAACAGGTGATCGAAACCATGCCCGGCATTAAATGCTGGCGTCGATCGGTCCCAATTGAAAAAGTGGGGCTTTATATTCCGGGCGGAACAGCGCCTCTTTTTTCCACTGTGCTGATGCTGGGAATTCCCGCCAAGCTTGCGGGCTGTAAAGAAATAATTCTCTGCTCTCCGCCGCAAAAAGATGGTACGATTCACCCGGTGATTTTGTTTGCTGCACAGACAGTAGGTATTTCAAAAATATACAAGTCAGGCGGAGCACAAGCAATAGCAGCAATGGCTTTCGGTACGGAAACGGTTCCTAAAGTGTTCAAAATTTTTGGGCCTGGCAACCAATACGTGACCTGTGCCAAGCAGTTGGTTCAATCCGAAGGCGTTGCCATTGACATGCCCGCTGGCCCCAGTGAGGTTTGCGTGTTGGCCGATGAATTTGCAAATCCGATTTTCATTGCGGCCGATCTTTTATCGCAGGCAGAACATGGTGCCGACAGCCAGGTGCTATTGGTTACCACATCACAAAAGCTGGCGAGTGAGGTCAAGACAGAAATTGAAAATCAACTCAGGGATTTGCCGCGACAAAGTATTGCATCAAAGGCTTTGGAAAACAGCAGATCAATTATCGTTAAAACCAAAGAAGACGCAATCGATTTAGTAAATGAATATGCTGCAGAGCACCTGATCATCGCGTGTGAGGACGACGAAGCAATCGCTGAAAAAATAGTTAATGCAGGGTCCGTATTTCTTGGAAATTATTCGCCGGAAAGCGCAGGGGATTACGCCAGCGGAACAAATCATGCATTGCCGACAAACGCATTTGCTAAATCATACAGCGGGGTGAGCGTCGATAGTTTTGTAAAAAAGATCACATGGCAAAAACTTACAAAAGAAGGTTTGATTCAAATTGCAGATGCTGTTCAAACGATGGCAAAAGCTGAAGGATTGGATGCTCATGCGAACGCTGTAGCCATACGTCTTTAAAATAAGTTTCAGGTTGCCGGTTCCTGTTGCCGGCAACCTGAAACTGGGAACCGGTAACAATGCCGCATCATGAGTTTTGAAATAAATAAATTAATAAGAGAGAACATCAAAAAACTTATCCCGTATTCATCGGCAAGAGATGAATTTACGGGTAGGGCGGATATTTTTCTGGATGCCAATGAAAATTCACTCGGCTCGCCGTTGCCAAATAAATACAACCGTTATCCGGATCCACACCAGTGGAAAATAAAACAGAAAATTGCGGAAATAAAAGGTGTACCGCCGCAAAACATTTTTATCGGAAATGGCAGCGATGAGTGTATTGATATACTTTATCGCGGTTTTTGTAATCCCGGGAAAGACAATGTGATCATTTGTCCACCCACCTACGGGATGTATGAGGTAAGCGCCGCGATCAATGACGTTGAAATCAGGAGGGCCCGGCTGCTCGATGACTTTCAACTGGATTTGAGTTACCTGGAAAAGCTGGTTGATGAGAATACAAAACTGATCTGGATATGTTCGCCCAATAATCCAACGGCAAATTCAATTAATCGCCACGACATCGAGACCGTGCTGAACAATTTCGACGGCATCGTGGTAATTGATGAAGCCTATATTAATTTCAGCCGTCAAAAATCTTTCATCAGCGAATTGACAGAGTATCCAAACCTGGTAGTTATGCACACGCTTAGCAAGGCGTGGGGCCTGGCTGCACTTCGTTTGGGAATGGCTTTTGCAAGTGAAGATATAATTGCTGTTTTTAACAAGATAAAGCCGCCTTACAATATTGGGCAGGCAACCCAGGAGCTGGTTTTGCAGGCATTGGAAAATGTGGCGGAGGTGAACGAGTTTATCAGGGAGCTTGTCCAGAGTAGGGAAGAAATGGTGACATCATTGAAGAAAGTTTCGGTAGTGGAAAAAATATTTCCTTCCGACGCCAATTTCTTGCTGGTGAAAGTGAACGATGCCAGGGCACTCTACAATTACCTGCTAACAAAAGCCATCGTAGTGCGTGACCGGAGCAGGGTTGAATTATGTGAGGGTTGCCTGAGAATAACAGTGGGAACAAAACGGGAAAACGAACAACTAATTGAGGCATTAAATAGCTTTTAACCCATTAAACTACCATAATAGTCTATTAATTAAAAATTGTTTTTATGAAGAATCTTTGTTTTTTGCTGGCATTCTGTTTCGTTGTTGTCATTTATTCATGTAAAAGTAAAGATCAGTCAAAGGAGCAGCCGGGGCAGGCAAAAAAAAGTATCACATTAACGTTGCCGGCAGGCTTTTCTTCCACGGTGGTGGCCGATAGTGTCGGGAATGCACGCCATCTTGTTGTCAATAGTAACGGAGATATTTATGTAAAGTTGGAAAAACTGAAGGACAATCGCGGCATAATCCGGTTGCGCGATACCAACAATGATGGTGTGGCCGACAGTGTTACAGGATTTGGAAATTATGGAGGAACGGGGATTGCTATAAAAAATGGTTACTTGTATGCATCCTCAGATGACAATATTTACAGGTATAAAATGGAAGATAACAATGCCGCTTCTTCGTCAGAGGAAATGATTGTTGAAGGATTGCTTAATAAACGAGAACATTCGGCAAAGGCAATAGCGCTCGATAACAACGGATTCATTTATGTGAACATTGGTGCACCTTCAAATGCATGCCAGGAAAAAAACAGGGAAAAAGGTTCTATGGGAATGAATCCCTGTCCCATACTCGACTCTGCAGGCGGCATCTGGCAATTCAGGGGTGACAAGATGAACCAGAAATATAGCGATGGATTACGATACGTAACCGGCATCAGAAATATTGTTGGACTTGATTGGAATAGTAGCGCAAATGACCTTTATGCTGTTCAGCATGGACGTGATGACCTGGACAGGATGTTCCCGGAACTGTACAATGAAGAGCAAAGAACAGAGCTTCCGGCTGAAGAAATGTTTCGCCTGAAAAAAGGTGCGGATTGCGGATGGCCTTATTGCTATTACGACCCGGTGCAAAAGAAAAAAGTCCAGGGTCCCGAATACGGTGGAGATGGAAAGAAAACGACTGGGTGCGAAAACAAGCAACAGCCCATCTATGCGTTTCCCGCTCACTGGGCTCCCAATGCTTTATTGTTTTATACCGGCACGCAATTCCCGGAAAAATACAGGAACGGAGCATTCATTGCATTTCATGGATCCTGGAACCGTGCGCCGAAACCACAGGCAGGATACAATGTAGTGTTCCTTCCATTTAAAGATGGAATGCCAAGCGGCGATTACGAAGTGTTTGCTGATGGATTTGCCGGTGATACAAAATCTCCTGATGGTGCAGCACATCGTCCATGCGGACTTGCCCAGGGGCCAGACGGCTCACTTTACATTTCCGACGACCAGGGCGGCACGATCTGGAAAATAACGTACAAAGAAAATAAATGAAAAAAGCGGTAGGCGCATTCTTAGTCATCTTAGTGTTATTTTCCAACGCGTGTAAGAACTCTGTGTCGTCAGCAAAAATGGAAGCCGGTAAAAAAGTTTACGATAACAATTGCATGGGATGTCATATGGCTAATGGCAAGGGCGTGCCGCGTATGAACCCGGCGTTGGTAAACTCGCCGTATGTCATGGGTCATGCCCCGAGTCTTATTGAGTTGGTTTTAAAGGGATCTGAATTTTTTGGCAAGGCAGACCGGGGTTTCAATAACCTGATGGCTCCTTTCAGCGCTTTGACCGATGAACAAATAGCCAATGTGACAACCTATATCCGCAATACCTATGCAAAAACCGGGGATGAAATAAATGCAGAGGATGTGAAAGAAGTCAGGGAAAAAATAAAGTGACGATAATGAAAAGAGTCCTGTTTATAGACCGGGACGGCACATTGATCAATGAAGCGCCGCCAACCTACCAGCTTGATTCATTTTCAAAGCTGGGCTTTTATCCGCATGTGTTTGAATACATGCGCAGAATCGCCACTGAATTGGATTATGAGTTGGTGATGCCTACCAACCAGGACGGCCTCGGTACAGCCGCATTTCCGGAAGATACATTCTGGCCACTGCACAATTTTGTATTAAAGAGTTTCGAAAGTGAAGGCGTTCATTTCAGCAAGGTCCTTATCGACAGAACGTATCCCTATGAAAATGCCCCAACGCGTAAACCGGGAGTTGGAATGTTCAGGGAATACATTAACAATGCAGATTATGATTTACAAAACTCTTTTGTCATCGGTGACCGCATCACAGATATGCAGCTTGCAAAAAACCTTGGCTGCAAAGGAATATGGATCAACAATGACGCCGGCTTGGGCGCTGAAGAAATCAGCGATAAGATTGACGAATTAAGAAAGTCTACGATCGTTTTGGAAACAACGGAATGGAGCCGGATATATGAATTTTTGAAACGTGGTCTTCGCGTTGTCCGGCATCAACGAAATACCAGCGAAACAAAGATTGTCATTGATCTCAATATGGATGGAACCGGAAAGGCAGAGATATCTACCGGCCTGGGATTTTTTGATCACATGCTGGAACAAATTGCAAGGCATGGAAAAATCGATTTGAACATACGCGTCGGGGGTGACCTGCACATTGACGAACACCATTCGATTGAAGATACAGGTATCGCACTGGGCGAAGCTTTTGCCAAGGCATTAGCCGATAAAACAGGGATGGAGCGGTATGGCTTTGCTTTGCCGATGGATGAATCAGAAGCAAAAGTGCTGATCGATTTCGGCGGACGCAGCTGGATTGTCTGGAATGCCGAATTCAAAAGGGAGAAAATTGGAGAAATGCCAACAGAGATGTTCTTCCACTTCTTCAAGTCATTTAGTGACGCGGCAAAATGTAATATCAATATTGAGTGTAAAGGTTACAATGAACATCATAAGATTGAAGCGATCTTCAAAGCATTTGCAAAAGCCATTCGCATGGCAATAAAGAAAGACCCCTTCAGCAACTATTTGCCTACTACAAAAGGCATGTTGTAGCTAATTCCGGGATTATGAGCATCGCGATTATAAAATACAATGCGGGTAATATCAGGTCTGTGCTCTTCGCGCTGGAAAGGATTGGCGTGGAAGGTAATGTTACCGATGACGAAGAGCAGATACGAAAATCTGATAAGGTGATCTTTCCGGGAGTCGGGGAGGCGGCGAGCGCCATGGCCTATTTGAAGGAGAGAAACCTGGATAAGATAATAAAGGATCTTAAACAGCCGGTGCTTGGAATATGTTTGGGCATGCAGCTGATGTGTACTCATACCGAAGAAAATGATACGGATTGCCTTGGAATTGTGCCGATAGCCGTCAAAAAGTTTGAGACGCGGGGGTCATCAAAGTTCTCAAATGGCCGTCAAAGTCTGAAAGTGCCACAAATAGGATGGAATAATCTATACGATTTGAAATCGCCATTGTTCAATGAAGTTGCCGAAGACAGTTATGTGTACCATGTGCACAGTTTTTATGCAGCAGACAGCCAGTATACCATTGCAAAATGCACTTATGGCGTTGAATATGCTGCGGCTGTTTCGAGGGATAATTTTTACGGCGTGCAATTTCACACAGAAAAATCCGCTTTAGTTGGCGAACAGATTTTGAAAAACTTTCTATCCCTATGACCATCATTCCGGCCATAGATATTATTGATGGTAAGTGCGTGCGACTGACACAGGGCGATTACAATCAAAAAAAGGAATATAATGAGCATCCTTTGGAAGTGGCAAAACGATTTGAGGATGCAGGTCTGAAACGCCTGCACCTGGTTGACCTGGATGGTGCGCGGGAAAAGAAAGTGAAGAATTGGACAGTGCTGGAAGCAATTGCTTCAAAAACATCCCTCGTAATTGATTTTGGAGGAGGTGTGGCTGATGAAAGAGATGTTCAAATGGTTTTTGATTCAGGGGCGACCTTTGCAACAGTAGGAAGTATTGCTGTGAAAAACGAGTTCGAATTCACAAAATGGTTGTTAACCTTTGGCGCCGGTAAATTTTTGTTGGGTGCTGATGTGAAGGACAAAATGATCGTCATTCACGGATGGATGGAAGCCACCGAAAAACCAGTCTTTGATTTAATCGGTAATTATTCGAGGAAAGGTGTACAACAAATATTTTGTACCGATGTCAGTAAAGATGGAAAGTTGCAAGGGCCGTCAATTGATTTGTACAGCGAGATCATTAGGCAATTTCCGGATCTGTACTTTATTGCAAGCGGTGGCGTTTCATCCTTAGAGGATCTGCGTGCATTAGATCAGATAGGGTGTAAAGGCGCCATTGTTGGGAAGGCTATCTATGAGAACCGGGTTACACTTTCGGAGTTGAAAGAATTTTTATAATGGGAGCAGTAAAAACAAGCCGGAACAGGATATAGTTATGGGCACGCGAGGACTTACAAAGAGAATTATTCCATGCCTTGACATTAAAGATGGCAGGACAGTAAAGGGAACCAATTTTATTGATCTCCGTGACGCCGGTGACCCGGTTGAGCTGGGAGCGCGGTATGCACGGGAAGGTGCGGATGAACTGGTGTTTCTTGATATCACGGCAACGGTGGAAAAAAGAAAAACACTTGTCGAACTGGTGAGAAGAATTGCCCGGAACGTCAACATTCCTTTTACGGTAGGAGGAGGTATCAGCAGCGTGGCAGACGTCCAGGCGTTGTTGGAGAATGGGGCCGATAAAATATCGGTGAACACTGCCGCTTTTAAAAATCCGCCCCTCATTGCCGGGCTGGCTGACGAATTTGGCAGTCAGTGTGTCGTGCTGGCGATTGATACGCGACAGGAAGACGATGGTGAGTGGTATGTTTACCTCAATGGTGGAAGAACAAGGACAGAAACGAAATGCTTTGAGTGGGCACGCGATGGTGTAAAAGCGGGAGCGGGAGAAATACTTTTGACGTCGATGAATCACGATGGCACAAAATCGGGTTTTGCAAAAAGTATTACAAAAACACTGGCGGAAAATCTTCCGGTTCCCGTTATCGCAAGTGGTGGTGGCGGAACTCTGCAACATTTTAAAGAAGTTTTTACAGAAGCGAATGCTGATGCCGCGTTGGCGGCAAGTATTTTTCATTTTGAAGAGATCAGTATTCCGCGCCTGAAGGATTATTTGTCAAAAAATAATATCGCGATCAGAAAGTAAAACAAGACATTTAGCAAGGATGCTGTTAATAGAGGTTTGACATGAAAATAGACTTTGAAAAATATAGCGACGGGCTGGTGCCTGCGATTGTCCAGGATCATAAAACCCATAAAGTATTAATGCTGGGATTTATGAACGATGAGGCATTACAAAAAACTCAGTCGCTGGGTAAGGTTACATTTTACAGCCGAAGCAAGCAACGCTTATGGACAAAAGGCGAAGAGAGCGGCAATTTTCTTTTTTTAAAAGAGGTTATAGCCGATTGTGACAATGACACATTGCTTGTGAAAGCTGAGCCAGCCGGCCCTGTTTGCCACACTGGTGCCGATACGTGTTTCGGAGAAACAAATAGCAGCGATTTTTTACAAATATTGAGCGACCAGATCCATCAGCGTTTTCACGAGAGGTCCCGGAATTCTTACACATCGAATTTGTTCGACAAAGGAATTAATAAGGTGGCACAAAAAGTCGGCGAGGAGGCAATTGAATTAGTTATTGAAGCAAAAGATGACAATCCCGACCTGTTTCTGAATGAAGCCGCCGACCTGATGTATCATTATATGGTGTTACTTCAGGCCAAAGGGTTTTCACTTGAAGATGTAAAAAAAGTGCTGGCAGGGCGACATAAAAAATAGATTTTTTTGAATTTAATCTATTGTCCTATAAGAATAATTCACTTTTTGATGCTGCGTAAATGCAAACTTAGATGTCAACATACGATGCAAATTGAAAAACATGATAATCGCTAAGAGTATTCCCTTATTTTAAAGCGATAAGAAACTAAATTGCTTTTTTACTGTCAGAATTATTAACTTTTTTTGCATGGTTGTAGGAATTTTATCTGAATAAACAAGTACAAGCCGATATCCACGATGCAGAAAATTACGATTCTTCTTGTCGACGATCATAAGTTAATCAGGGATTCCTGGTCATTTATCCTCAATAGCGATCCGCGGTTTGTTGTTGTTGGTGAAACTAGTTCAGGAGAGGAAGCCATTGGAATAGCCGGAACAAAGAAACCTGCAATTGTTTTAATGGATGTAAATATGACCCCGGTGAACGGGTTTGATGCCACGCGGCAAATTCATAAAATTTCACCGGAATCAAGGGTGATTGCGGTATCCATGCATACGATGCCGGCCTATGCAAAACGGATGTTGCAATTGGGTGCACGGGGTTACGTGACAAAAAATTCTTCAAAAGAAGAAATGATAAATGCAATCGTCGAGGTGAATAGCGGGAAAAAATATATCTGTGAAGAAGTGAAAAACATTCTTGCAGAACAAGAATTGGAAGAGAACCCGGTGAACGCGAACATGAACAATTTGTCGCGGCGTGAACTTGATATTATCAAACTGATCAAAGAGGGACTTTCGTCGAGGGAGATAGGGCTTGAATTAGAACTTTCTTTGAAAACTGTGGAAGTACACCGGTATAATATCCTTAAGAAACTGAAATTGAAAAATACTGCGGCATTGGTAAATTTCATCAATGCAAAAGGCTTGTAATAGCTGCCTTTTGAAGATTACATTAACCCCTGAATCTATAATTTGACTGCGGGTTGCCCGGGCAGCCATATTTCCTTGAAGAAGAGCACGAAGCTGCCATGATAGCTAATGCTATCAGGAAAATGCCAATAACAGGGACCTTTTTCATCTTTGAGATTCGTTTAATTTGGTTAACAATTAACGGGAAACCCCTTGGGTTTATTTTACAAAACTAATATATCTGATCTATTTTTTCGGGTACTCTGCCGTTTACAACCTGTTAATTGTCAAAAGGGAGCAATTTGAATTTTTATAGAAAAGGTAAAAAGCTACCTTTGCGACCAAACATTTTAGAGAAACCACTTATCTGATGCTAAAACTAACGAAACCAATTGCTTCTATTGATCTGGAAACCACAGGAGTTAATCCCGGAACCGACAGAATCGTGGAAATCGGTATTTTAAAAGTACTTCCCGATGGAACCCGGAATGTGAAGCGGAAACTGATAAATCCTGAAATTCCAATTCCCAAAACGGCGAGCGACGTGCATGGCATCACTGATGAAATGGTTCAAACCGCTCCCAAATTTAAGCAGGTAGCTCACGAACTCAAGCAAATGCTGGATGGCTGCGACATTGCCGGATACAACAGTAATCGCTTTGATATCCCGCTATTAATGGAAGAATTTCTCAGGGCACAGGTAGAGTTTGATATGAAAGGGAGAAAGCTCATTGACGTGCAGAAGATTTTTCACCAAATGGAGCAACGCACTTTAAGTGCTGCGTACAAATTTTATTGCAATAAGAACCTTGAAGGCGCACACAGCGCAGAAATAGACGCAGTAGCTACCTATGAAATCCTGGAAGCACAAACTGCGAGATATCCGGCTCTTGGTAATTCAGTTGATTCGATTCTCAAAGTAATCGGAGAAGAAATAATTGTGGATTTCGCCCGCCGGTTCGTGATGGAAAATGGGGTAGAAGTTTTTAATTTCGGGAAGTTCAAGGGACGCCCGGTCGCTGACGTGTTAAGAGCTGAACCTCAGTATTATGACTGGATGATGAAAGGCGATTTTCCACAACACACCAAGCAAAAGCTTACTGAAATGTATACCCGTACCATGTTGAAAAAGGTCTGATTTTTGACACTTACCGTGTGAACAATTTAACAAGTTAGTCTTTTTTGATTGTCGTAAATTCGTTATTCACCGCTAATTCTGTGGAGAAGCTAGTCGTCATACCTACTTACAACGAAAAAGAGAACATAAGCAATATCCTTCATGCCATTTTCAACCTGGGGGAAGGCTTTCATGTGCTCGTAATTGACGACGGTTCACCGGATGGCACTGCAGAAGTTGTCAAAGAATTACAGAACAAATTTTCAGGAGAATTATTTATTGAAGAACGGCGCGGCAAACAGGGTTTGGGTACCGCCTATATTTATGGATTTAAGTGGGCGATAGCAAATGGCTACCGCTACATTTTTGAAATGGATGCGGACTTTTCTCATAATCCCAATGACCTGATCCGTCTTTACAATGCATGTAAATACCAGGGTGCAGACGTGGCCGTTGGTTCGCGATATGTTAAAGGAGGAGGTGTAGTAAACTGGCCCGCCAATCGTATTGCCTTATCAAAAGGAGCTTCTGCATATACGAGATTAATTACCTGGATGCCGGTAATGGATCCTACTGCTGGTTTTGTATGCTATAAGAAGGAAGTGTTAGAAACTATTAACCTCGATGAAATTCGTTTTACGGGTTATGCATTCCAGATTGAAATGAAGTTTGCTGCCTGGAAATTGCGTTTTAGTATCAAAGAGATACCGATTATTTTCCAGGATAGGACATTTGGTGTATCAAAAATGAATAAGGGCATCGTAAAAGAAGGCATTTGGGGTGTGCTCAAACTCAGGTGGCACAGTTGGTTTACCAACTATCGGAAAAGAGTAAAAAAAGAAGAAATAACAATGGCGCCGTTGCACAAGAACGAAATGGTGGCAGAAGGAGAATAATTGTATTTGCCTTACAATTCGCGCTTGCTTTCTAAATTCAGTTATAAAAAAATTCCCCTTACCTGATCTTGTGTTTTACTTAGCTTCGGCTAAATGAAAAAAGCTTTCATTCAACTTCACATTGCTGTTTTCTTAGCCGGCTTTACCGGTATTCTCGGTCGCCTTATATCACTTAACGAAGGTATGATTGTGTGGTACAGGTTATTGATCACTACTCTGACGATGTGGATCTTGTTCGGCTTTGCAAAAAAAATACATAGAATTCCGCTAACGGTCATTTTCAAAATCGCTGCCACCGGGTTTATAGCAGCCATGCACTGGATCACATTCTATGGTTCTATAAAGTATTCAAATGTGTCAGTCGCTCTGATTTGTTTTTCAGCAACGGGTTTTTTTACGTCTATATTTGAACCGCTTATATTTCGGAAGAAATTTGACGTTGCAGAGCTTTTTTTGGGAATCATGACGCTTGCAGGCATTTACATCATTTTTCATTTTGATTCCCGCTACAAAACGGGTATAATCGTTGGCTTAATTTCCGCACTGTTGGGTGCGTTGTTTCCGGTTTTAAACCGCCAGTTTCTACAACGCATTAACGTGGAGACGATGCTTGCCTGGCAACAAACGGGCGGCCTTATTTGGATTTCTTGTTTGCTCCCTTTTTACCTGCTATGGTTTCCTGTTGAACATTTCCTGCCAGGGCTCAAAGACACAATGTGGCTGCTGGTGCTTTCCTGGTTATGTTCTGTCGTCGCTTTCCGTTTTTCCTCTTACGCCCTAAAACGATTATCCGCATTTACCGTCAATTTATCATTTACGCTAGAGCCGGTGTACGGGATCGTGCTTGCTTTTATCGTCTTTAACGAAAACAAGCTGTTGAGTAAATGGTTTTATATTGGATTTGCAATTATAGCAGCTGCGATCATTTTACACGCTATGCTGTTGCTTAAGCAGGAACAAAAATCACTGACAAAGACTGCCCATGTATAAATCCGTAATTCAATCACATGTTTCGGCGATGAAAACTATCTTTAGCCCCGTAATTAACTTATGATGGTCCGGACTATCGGTTTCATTTTCTTATTTTTCTCTGTTCAAATTGTATCAGCGCAAAAAAGGCCACTCGATCATTCGGTGTATGACGAGTGGCAAAGTATTGGTCAGAAACTTATCAGCAACGATGGGAAATGGGTGGTTTATACTATCGATCCCCAGGAGGGCGACAATGAACTGGTGATACAAAGTTCTGACGCCGTATATAAGAAAACCATCGCGAGTGGGTTCAACGCAGTAATTACTGAAGATAATCGCTTCGCGATATTTCGTATAAGGCCATTTTTTAAAGAAACGAGAGAAGCAAAAATAAAAAAGAAGAAGGCGGACGAAATGCCGAAAGATTCGATCGCTATTGTTGAGCTGGGAAAAGACAGCGTTTGGAAAAGGTCCGGTTTAAAAGGCTTTAAAACTCCTGAAAATGCCTTTGGATGGCTGGCATACCAGTTTGAAAAAATTCCCGGCGCAAAAGCGAGGCAAACCGACGACAAGAAAATTATTGACAGCCTTGGAAGGATTATCGATTCATTGAAAACGGTTATTGCAGGATCTTCTAAGGGAAAAGCAAAAACAAAGGATGATAATTCAAATCGACTTCTTAACGAAACTGAAGTAACGAATGCGCTACGAATTATGGATGCGGGTGCCGAAGACTCCTTATCAGCAACTGCTAATGCTGCGTCCGACCTTTGGCTCCGCAATCTGCAAACGGGGGAAGAGAAATTGTTTAAAAATGTTGCGGAATATTACTTCAGTAAAAATGGAAGCAAGTTATTATTGGAGCAGTCCTTAGAAAAGGATTCGTTGAAAAATCTTCTTGTGTTGTTGTATGATCTCCACAAGGGGTTTTCTGATACCTTGAGCAGGGGAGGCAATGACTTTAAAAATTTCGCGTTCAGTGAAGACGGATCACAGGTGGCTTATGTCGCCGAGCGTGATGCCGGACCAAAAGAACTTGAGAAATTTTATAAAATTTGGTATTTCAAGGATGGAATGGACAGCGCCATTGCATTGGTGGCGAAAACATCGGTCGGGATGGAGATTGGAATGACCGTGAGTGAATTTGCAAATCCTGAATTTAGTAAATCAGGAAAACGATTATTTTTTGGTGTAAAGCCGATCGCGGCGCCAAAGGATACTTCTTTGGTAGAAATTGACCTGGTAAATCTCGACGTTTGGCACTACAACGACGATTACCTGCAAACTGTACAACTGAACCGCCTGCAAACGGATCTTAAACAAAGCTATCTCACAGTTATTGATCTTGGGAATGACAGTATCGTTCAATTGGCGTCGCCGGAAATTCCAATCGTTTATCGAACCAACGAAGGTGACGGCGATATCGTTGTTGGAGTAACTGATAACGGGAACCGGATAGAAAGCCAGTGGACCAGCACAACGAAGAAAGATATTTATTCAATAAACGTCAAAAATGGAGCGCTTAAACTAATAAAAAAAGAACTGCTTGGAATTATTTCTCCATCCTGGCTTTCTCCTACGGGTAAATATATAACCTGGTACGACAGCAAAGCAAAAAATTACTTTGTTTTTGATGGTGACTCGGTAAGAAATATCACGGCCAAAATCAGGGTGCCACTATATGAAGAGGAGTATGATTCGCCCGGTGAGCCACCGCCGTATGGAATCATGGGTTGGAGCGAACATGATTCAACAATTTATATCTATGACAGGTACGATATCTGGAAGATAGATCCGTCACTGATTAGCAAACCAGAGAATGTGATTGAAGAAAATGGCAGAAAACAGAAAATCACGAATCGCTATATTAAAACTGATTTGGAAGAAAGATTCCTCTCGTCCGGCAAAGAGCTTTTATTGAGAACATTTAATAACCAAACAAAAAAAAGTGGTCTGTCGTTCCTCGTTTTGGGTGATCCAGATATCAAGACAGGTCACGAACAGGCAAATTATTGGTACGGGTCTCCCTTGAAGGCAAAGGACACGCTTTCCTTTCTTTACACAAAGGAGAATTTTAACGAATCGCCCGATATCTATATTAATGCGGGCTTGAAAAAGGAAAGGAAACTGTCAGGTATTAACAACCAGCAAAAAGAATATAACTGGGGAACTGCAGAACTTTACAAATGGAAGACCTTCCGGGGAAAGCAATCGGAAGGTATTTTGTACAAACCGGAGGACTTTAATGCTGCTAAAAAATACCCGCTGATTCTTTATTTCTATGAAAAATTATCGGACGGACTTTATACTTATCATCCTCCGGCTCCTACTGCAAGCAGGTTAAACATTTCGTTCTTCGTGAGCAGGGGATACCTTGTGTTTGTTCCTGACATTACGTATACCATTGGCCATCCCGCAAAAAGCGCCTATGATTATATCGTTAGCGCGGCAAAGGATCTTTCAAAACACAAATGGGTGGACACTGATAATATCGGTATCCAGGGGCAAAGCTGGGGCGGAATCCAGGTGGCACAGCTGGTTACGATGACCGATATGTTTAAGGCAGCATGGGCCGGTGCGCCCGTGGCAAACATGACCAGTGCTTATGGCGGTATTCGCTGGGAGAGCGGGCTTAACCGCCAGTTCCAATATGAAAAAACACAAAGCCGCATAGGGGCCACCTTATGGGAAAAACCAAATCTTTATATTGAGAATTCGCCCCTGTTTCATTTGCCTAAAGTAAAAACACCGCTTGTAATAATGGCCAACGATGCTGATGGGGCCGTGCCATGGTACCAGGGAATAGAATTATTTACAGCGATGAGAAGATTGAACAAGAAAGTTTGGATGCTGAATTATAACGGCGAAGGTCACAATCTTGTTCAAAGGAAGAACCGGAAAGATCTTCAAGTAAGGCAGCAACAATATTTTGACTGGCTGTTAAAAGGTGAAAAACCCGCTAAGTGGATCACCGAAGGTATACCAGCGGTAAAAAAAGGAAAAGACTGGGGGTTGGAAATAGTTTATTGATGTACGATGTGCGGTGTACGATGTACGAGGTCGTTCAATGACGGACTAAATGTTCTGAAAGATATTTTAAGACACTTTTCGGTTCAGACCTGATAAAGGAAAATATGAACCTGGGAAATTGCGTACATCGTACATCTAACACCCGACATCGGAATTCGTACCTATCATGCTGCTTGCGCCGTAATGAATTTCACCAAACTTCTTTTTGCTATTGGCAACAAAGTTTCATCTACCGGGAATGTTAGTCCTGTTTCTATGGAATATACTGCGGGGTTGGGCAATTGGCCATTGTTGCGGATAAGCTCAGCCTTCACATGTTCGTAGGTGCTGCCGATACTCCGCTGCCATTTATCAATAAACACGGTCTTAATGCTCCTGTATTTTTCATCGTGCTTTTCAAATATGGACAGGCGGTATTGGTAGGTCCGGACTGTTTTGGTATCACCGCTTATTAAAAAGAAGTACCCCTCCTTGAGATCGAGCGGTGTAATTCCCACAGGAGCAATGTTGATCTTCTCCTCCACGAACTCGTAAATATCGGCGCCGGTTTGAAGAGTGGCTTTGAGGTTATCGGCGGCATACACGATAATTTCTTCCAGTTCTGCCATCAACTCATCATCATCGATCATTTGCTCGTACAGAAGTTGCAATCTTTCCATTTGAACGCCAGTCATCTTTTTGGGAAAATGCTCCTGGAGAAACTTTTTATTTTCGCGGAATGCTACCAGGTTTGAATAATGAAAAACAACATCCGCCAGTTGGGGATAAAGCTTGTTTTGGCCAAAGTATTTATTTACTTCCTGCAAATATGCAAGCAGAACATATTTTTTAAGCTCGAAATCGATATAGCCTTCGGCGAACCAGGTTTCGGATAATTGCTTCATGATAGGTCGGTTTAGCAATACCTAATTTACAAAAAAGCAGGCAGATCTCATAACGTTTGGGCGGCGGATACAGTTAAAAGATACCTCCCATTAAGATTTTAGCAATCTTGATGCCGTATAAAAATCCGTTTTTGTGAGATTGTTAAAACAAGGAATAACCAGTTGTAACCGCTAGTCATGGTTGCCCGGCATCTTTTCTTTTGGGTTCTTGTGCGCGTCAATTTCAAATGCAATGGTCAGTTGGAAAAAATGCTTTCCAACTGAATTATTATTAGGCCTATAATCATACTGATACAAATAGCCCGGTTGTATGGTTACCCATTTTGCCGCCATGTAGCCGGCGCCGGCAAAGACGCGGTTGCGTTCGAAATGAGATTCTTTGTTGGTAAGGAATATTTCATCAAATGCAGTTAGATAGAAAGTCTTTGGAGTAATTTTATTATGGTTGAGAGGGACGGCAACGTTCAGCCGGTAACGATACCTGTTACGGTATCTTCCATCGCTAAACCAACGCTGCTCTACCCTGTATCGGTGCTCAAACTTCAAACGTTCGAGAAAGTTATTCATAATAAGTTGTTGCCAGAACCGGGTTTCATTTGTGGCAACTGGTTTTGTAAAATCGCCGGGATCTGAATAGGTAACATATTTTCCGGTCCCGAGAAGAAAAGCAAAATTCTTGTTCACCGCATAGGCAATTCCGCCCTTTACCTCATAATAATAGAAATTGTCGTAAAATGATTGCGATCGCAGTTGCAATTCATTAAATACGCTCCAATGCTCCGTTATATTAAGTTTTGTGTTGATTACATTCCACGCGCCAACATCCGATATTTGGCAGTAAGCTGCCCGTGTCAAGAGCAACATGGCAACAACATATGATCGCTTTATCATTCTAAGATTAAATGCTGGAGGATAAATTCGATTGGCGGAACCTGTTCTTTCAAATTTCCCTGTCGGCGTTAAAGTTTTCCAATTCTTTTGCAATAGAGGTTAAAAAAGTGGCACCAAGGCTTCCATCTACAATGCGGTGATCATAGCTTAGGGACAGGTACATCATATGACGGATCGCAATGCTGTCGCCCTGTGCAGTTTCAATTACAACGGGTCGTTTTTTAATAGCACCTACAGCAAGTATCGCTACCTGCGGCTGGTTAATAATTGGAGTACCCATGAGGCTACCAAACGTTCCCACGTTAGTCAACGTAAAGGTTCCACCATGGGTGTCATCGGCTCTTAGCTTACCGCTGCGCGCATTATCAGCAAGACTATTTACCTGTTTTGATAAACCCACCAGGTTTAACTGGTCCGCATTTTTTATAACTGGCACAATCAGGTTTCCGGTAGGTAACGCAGTTGCCATCCCGATATTGATATCTTTTTTCACAATGATCTTATCTCCCTCTAAGGAGCAGTTCACCAGTGGGAATTTCTTAATGCATTTTATGATAGCCTCCATAAAAAGGGGCGTGAACGTGATTTTCGTTCCCTCCCGTTTTTCAAAATCATTTTTCACCCGGTCTCGCCACATTACCAGGTTGGTAACGTCGGCTTCGGTAAAACTCGTTACGTGCGGACTGGTATGCTTGCTACGCACCATATGCTCAGCTGTCAGCTTCCTCATGCGATCCATCTCAATGATCTCAACGTTTCCGGAATAAGCCGTCAGGGCAGACTCTTCTCTATCAGTAGCCGCGGGCTCCTTTATTACCGCTACTTCATGTTGTGTAAAGTTTCTTTGTTCTTCCCTTCTTTGTTCCGGTTTTTGTCCCCGCATTCCGGATTTGCGGTCGCTCACATACTGTAGTATGTCTTTTTTTGTCACGCGACCCTCGTTTCCTGTTCCTGGAATGGCTTCCAATTCGGTCATACTCACACCTTCATTGGCGGCAATGTTCAGCACAAGCGGCGAATAAAAACGGTTGGATAAACCATTTGAAGATTGGTTTTTTGAAGGAGGGGAACTGGTTGTTTCCACTACGACCGCTTCCTGTGTATGCTGATTTGCGATATTGCGGAGAACGGGCTGTGCTTTTGGAGCTTCATGTAAAACAGGTTCTTCGGCATTGGTCTTTATCCGTGCAATAACAGAACCCACAGGAACCACATCGTTAATCTTAAAGAGGATACTTTCTACGACGCCGTCTGCAGTGCTTGGCACTTCACTATCCACCTTGTCAGTCGCGATGTCAAGGACGGTCTCGTCCATTTTTACCTGGTCGCCCGGGTTTTTGTGCCACTTTAAAATGGTGGCTTCTGTGATACTTTCACCCAGTTTGGGCATTATTAGATCAACTGTTGCCATAATTTATTTTTACAAGCTATTGGATTTTTTGACATTCGCACCATTTAGCCCTTTATCAAACCTTCAAATACTCCCGGCCTTTTGCTGTAATACTTTCTAACTTTTTAAAAGGCCAAAGTTAACGAATTGAATTTTATCGGGAAATCAACCATTTGACAGAATGAACCTGCGAAGAAAATTCAAAGCATTCATGGCCGTCATCGCGATATTCCGCTGCCTGTCAAACCGAAGGTTTAGCTTCAACGTTTCAGTTTTTTCAATATTGCCGACGGCTATCCACACGGTTCCAACGGGTTTTTCAACGCTACCGCCGTCAGGTCCCATAATACCCGACACAGCCAAGGCATAATCAATATTCAGTTCTTCGATCGCGCCTTTCACCATTTCAATCACAGTTTCCTGGCTTACGGCTCCATGCTTACCGAGCGTATCATGCTTTACATGCAATATATTTTCCTTTACGTCATTCGCATAGCTAATAACGCTGCCTTTATAATAGGCCGAGGATCCCGCAATACTAGTGATAAGATGAGCGATATAGCCTCCTGTACAGCTTTCTGCCGTTCCCATGGTTTTCCGTCTTTCTTTCAAAATTCTTCCGACAACTATTTCCAGGCCTTCATCTGAATCAGTGACCAGCCATTCGTTCACCAGCAATTGTAATTGTTCGAAGTATGGTTGCAGTTCGCTTTCAAGCGCATCTTTGTCCCTGCCTTTTGACGTGAGTCTCAATTTTACCATTCCATAGTTCGGGAGATAAGCAAGCTTTATATGGGGTGGGAGGGAAGCTTCAAAATTGATCAGCCGTTCGGCGATAAATGATTCACCCTGGCCTGCTGTAAATGCCGTTTTATGTATGATTGCCGGCAATACGAATGTGTTCAATAATCGTGGGATTACTTCATCGGTCATCAAGCCTTTCATTTCATGGGGCACTCCGGGCAGAGCGATGAATATGATGTTATCACCACCACGGTCCTTTAACGGAACGGGCAGTGGTTTTTCGAACCACATCCCTGGCGCAGAACCCCGTGCATTATGCAGTACGGTACAAACATCCGGAACTTCAGCCTGCTTCAGATTTCTTTCGAGTATCGGTCCGGGACGGCGGTATACTTTTTCAAAAAGGTATTTTATATGATCCAGGACTTTTTCATTTGTGATCATCCGGCCACCAAAGTATTTACATAGTAGTGGTTTGGTAATGTCATCCGCGGTGGGTCCGAGCCCGCCGGTAATGATTATGATTTGGGAATGGCTTCCTTCAGTGTCAAGCGCCTGCCAGATATCATCCCATGAATCTCCAACGGCAACTCTCCTGTGCACCCAAACTCCAATTTTATTCAATTCCTGTGCAATAAAGGCGCTATTCGTATCAATTGTTTGACCAATCAGTAATTCATCACCGATCGTGATTATAGAAGCATTAACATCAAACGACATAATAAAATTTGAGCAACAAATATCAGTTATTCATTCAAACAGTTGGATTCATCATTTTCTTTAAGAAATGTTGTCACCTTCATGCCGGAGTTAGTTCTTTAACTTCATTATTTACTTTTAAAAATAAATTCTTTTTAGTTTTAGCAAATAAAAGGTACTCATGAAGAAATTTGGACTGGGTATTACTTGTTGTCTTGTAGTTACTATTTCATTTCCGCAAGCAATAAATCAAAAATTACAAAAAGCATTTCAACGGTTTGAAAAAGATCCGCAATTAAAGTACGCTACCAGTTCTCTTTATGTGATCAATGCGAAAACCGGCAAAGTCGTATTTGATAAAAATGCAAGAACAGGCCTGGCCCCGGCTTCAACCCTGAAAGTGATTACCAGTGTGACAGCGTTTGAGCTTTTAGGATGGGATTACCGGTATAAAACGGATTTCGGGTATCTTGGAAAAAAAGAGGATAGTTCGATAAATGGAAGCCTGGTCATGATTGGGCGGGGTGACCCGACGTTCGGCAGTTGGAGATGGGGAACAACAAAGCCCGAAATCATTTTGAATGAAGTTGCCACTGCGTTATATAAGCAGGGGGTAAGATATTTCAGCGGTTCTTGCGATATGGTTACCGGGCATTTTGAAACGCAAAGCATTCCCGATGGTTGGATCTGGCAGGATCTCGGCAATTATTATGGCGCCGGGCCATCCGCATTGAACTGGAGAGAAAATCAATTTGACATTATCCTTACTTCGGGAAGCAAAATCGGAGACTCGGTCCGCGTAATCCAAACCACGCTACCAATCAATGGTTACCGGGTGGTGTCTGAAGCAAAATCAGCGGGAAACGGAACGGGCGATAATTCGTTTGTTTACCTGCCTATTGGCGACAACCGGATTATAGTCAGGGGCACAATCCCTTTAAATGAAAAAAAATTCGCTATTTCGGCATCTATTCCGGAGCCCGGAGAACAGTTTATGGCCGAGTTACTCGATACTCTTTCGCGCAAACGAATTTCATTCCGAACAAAAACCGGCAACAGCAGCAGCCTACAAAACGAGGCAGGCATTATAGGCAACCCACTTTATAAGATCATTTATCAGCACTATTCACCCTCTCTCGATTCCATAATTTACTGGTTCAATAAAAAAAGCATCAATCTTTATGGCGAGTCGCTCATCAGGACATTTGCTTACGAAAAAGATGGATTTGCCTCAACAGGCAATGGCGTTAGCATTCTGAAAAACTTTTGGAAGTCGAAGGGTCTCGATGACGACGAGTTAAATATAAGCGATGGTTCCGGGCTCTCGCCCCAGGATCGTGTCACAACCCATGCCGAGGTTGAAGTTTTGAAGTATGCGCGGCTCCGTAGTTGGTTTCCATACTTGTTAACATCCTTACCTGAGTACAACGGGATGGCAATGAAGAGCGGTACCATAAAAGACGTGAAAGGCTTTTGTGGTTACCATAAATCAAAAGATGGCACTGAATACATTTTTTCTTTTCTTGTAAATAATTACAATGGATCAACCGCGCAGCTGGTGAATAAGATGTACAAAGTACTTGATGTATTAAAGTAAGCGTTTGAATGGTGGAGGAGTAGGCAATTAATCTTTCAATTCGATTACATGGCCCGTCAATTTTCAGTTATGAAGTCACTTTACATTTTTTGGCTGACAGCCTTTGTAATTATTGGGTGTAAAGAAACTGAAAAAATTTTGCCAAAGGCGGGAACAAGCGAACAGCTCAATGACTTATTTGACAGGTATTATGAAGACAAACTGAAGCTTTTTCCATTGGAGGCAACTTCAATCGGCGACAAACGATATAATGATTTACTCCCGGTTGACTTTACAGATAGCTACCGAATCAAGCTGAGTGAGTTTTATGAACGATATCTTACCGACTTAAGCAATTTCAACCGCGACAGCCTGTCGGGGAAGGACCAATTGAATTACGATGTATTTGAATACGAAACAAAATTGCATAAAAGGTCCCTCAGTTTTACTGATAATTACACACCCTTTAATCAATTTTATGCGTTGCCGATTTCAATGGGGCAGATGGGTAGCGGAGGCGGCGATCAGCCTTTCAAAACAATAAAGGATTATGACGATTGGCGAAAAAGAGCATTTGCTTTTAAAGCATGGACAGACAGCGCCATAGTGTATTTCGGGAAGGGGTTTAACGCTCAGTATGTCTTGCCCAAATCCCTGGTGATAAAAATGATTCCCCAGATGAAGGATTTGGTCCCGGCAGAAATTACTAAAAGTATTTTTTACAGGCCGGTGTTGAATATGCCAGCTGCGTTCAGCGATAGCACTAAAAAACGGATTGCGGCAGAGTACATTAAAATGATCCGGGAAACCCTGGAACCGTGTTATAAAAAACTGGCAAACTTCCTGGAGCAAACCTATTTACCAAAAGCCAGGACAACGTCAGGTGTCGGTTCATTACCCGGGGGGAACGATTACTATATCTTCCGTGTCGAAAATGAAACAACAACAACTAAAACTCCTGCCGGGATCTATAAAACAGGTCTTGAAGAAGTGGCACGGATAAGAAGGCTTATGGATAGTGTAAAGACTTTGACCGGGTTTGCGGGAAATCTCAACTCCTTTTTTGAATACATGCGTACAGACAAGAAATTTATGCCTTTTAAAACATCCAGGGAAGTCCTTGATGCCTTTGAAAAAATTTACCAAACATTAAAGCCTCACGTGGAGACAATGTTTAAGAGGATACCACGAGCATCCTTTGAAATTCGACAAACGGAAGCGTTTCGCGAAGCCAGTGCGAGCGCTGAATATTTTGCAGGTTCAGCGGATGGATCGAGGCCCGGCATTTTTTATATACCGATAATCGATCCAACTACTTACAATATTACGGGTGGCATGGAATCGCTTTTTCTGCATGAAGCTATCCCGGGACACCATTACCAGATTTCATTGCAGCAGGAGGATACTACTTTACCAAAGTTTCGTCGCTATGATGGCAACAACGCCTACGTAGAAGGGTGGGCACTGTATTGTGAGTCCTTAGGGAAAGAGCTTGGCCTGTATACCGATCCTTACCAATATATGGGAGCATTGGGTGATGAAATGCACCGGGCAGTTCGGCTTGTTGTGGACGTAGCAATTCATACAAAAGGAATGAGCCGGGAGGACGCTATAAAATATATGATGAACAATGAAGCCATTGGCGAGCAGGCAGCCACGGCTGAAATAGAAAGATACATGGCAATTCCGGGCCAGGCATTGAGCTATAAGATCGGTGCTATAAAAATCCACGAGCTTCGGGATCGCTATGAAAAGCAATTGGGAAGCAGATCTAAACTTGCAGACTTTCATGATGAAATACTCAGGATGGGAGCAGTGCCTTTAACCATTTTGGAGGCAAAGATGGATGCTTGGGCCGCCAGGCAATGAAGGATTACATTCGATCGGATTAAAAACCAAAATGGCTGAAAAAAGACATGTCCATTTTCAATAACCATGGTGCAGCCAGCGCAGCCATCCATATTAGGAATATTGCTATCTTACCCACTAATGAAATATCCTGTATGATATGCCTGTGCAGCAAGCTTTGAATGGTTGCCATGATCTTTTCTTCCCGCGGGCTGTAATCATAAGGTGGGGCCGGTGGAATTTCACTGAAAGATCCATGCTCCTCGATCAGAATATTCCGAATTTTCCAATAGTCCTCGTCTGGCAGGTCTTCGTACGAGGTATCTGCATTGATTCCCTCTTTTTCAATCCTTTTTTCTGTCTTATCCATGTTTCGGTCGGGACGAAGACGAAGTAGAATTAAAGCCGGGAAAATAAACAATACATAAAAATTAAGTTTCCATGCTATCCAGCACATCAGCGCGGCGGACAGAAAGATAAACACCTTGCTGAGAATGCTGTCTTCATCCAGGAAAACGCGGTTGAGCAACTGCCCGCCATCAAGTGGATATATAGGCAACAGGTTGATAAGGTTCAGGAGAATCAGCAGCAACGCAATTCGTGAAAGTGATAAATCAAAAAAATAGTAGCCATCGACGTTGTTTTGATCAACGAGATGAAAAATGATACCGAGGAGGATGCCGGGCAATGGTCCAGCCAAAATGATAATAGCTGATTGTTTTTGCGAAACTTCCCTTTTTGAGCCGGATACGTATGCTCCGAGCAGCGGGATAAAAAATATACCCAGGTCATTATAGCGGTAATATTTCATTGCAAAAAAATGTCCCAGCTCATGGAAGATGACGATGGCTGTGATCAATAGCAACATGATATAACTCGGGAAAATATAATAGCCCAGGATTAGATACAGTGCCAGGCTGGTGAGCGAACGCAGCCAGATATTTGCGGGCTGGTCTGCCTTCTGGTATTTGGGTGGATATATGAATGCCTCCGCCAAGGCAGGTCTATCTTCATTGGCTTGAGCCTCAGGTGACGGAAAATTAGTCATGATTCTTAATTAGCTAAAAAAGGGCTGTAATTTCGACAACAATTGTTCGGGCATTGTTGTTCGTTTCATTGTTTTTGACTCCAAAAAATACAAAATAATTTTTCCCGCAGCAAGCAATTCATTCTTTTCATTGAAAACCTCGTGATGGAACTCAATTTTATGATGTACAGGGAGTTCTTTTAAGATTACTTTGATGCGAAGCAGGTCATCGTACACCGCTGGCCGGACATACCTGCATTGAACTTCAACGACAGGCATAATGATACCCATTTTTTCCATGTCAGCATAACTAAACCCCAATTGTCTTATGGATTCTGCCCTTGCCGTTTCAAACCATGGAAAATAGTTGCTGTGATAAACCACGCCCATCTGGTCAGTTTCCGCATATCGCACCCGCAATTGTGTTTCGGTAACGAACATTTTTGGAAGTTATGACTATTTACCTGCGAATTTGTCGGCGCTTACCTTTCCCGGGCCGATAAACAATAAGGCAATGGAAGAAAGTAAGAAAAGGGTAGCTTTCTCGCCTGTATTAAAAAAATCGCCTTTATGCGCGTAAAAAACAGCGAATGCCATAGTTATGATTATAGGGATACACGCCAGGCGGGTAAACAGTCCCAGCAAAACGAAGATGGCGCAAAAAAATTCTGCAAAGATCGCCAGCCCAAGAGTCAGGGCACTGCCTATGTGCAGCGGGTCAGCAAATTTTGAAGAGAGGCTTGCAAAGTTTACCAGTTTATGATATCCGTGAGTCATGAGCAGAGCGCCAATCGCCAAACGTAATAACAAGGCGCCAAGAGAGATGCTGTTGTCGGAATATTTAATGCTGAGTAGCCTTTTCATTGGTTGGAATTTTAGGTTGCAATGATACTGAAAGAAATTCTATTTCTTTTAACAGGGTAAACCAATAGTTAATTGTTAAATAGAATGTAAGAATGGAGTTATCCACACCTGTTTGGAATGATTGTTGGCCACAGATCGAAATAATTGGGAATATTGCATCGTTAATCCAGGACGGTTTAAAGGACATCCCGCATGAAGCACCTAATGTTATTGGCAGGCCCTATGCTATTCGGCACACTCGCTTTTTCCCAAGAGACCAGTTATTATTCAGATCCCTTTACAAAGTTCAAAGAAGCCAAAGAATATTTTCAGAAAGAGCAATATGCTCTTGCTTATCCTTTGTTTAAAGAGATGGACCAATCCGTTCGGGAAACGGATATCGCAAATAATCCTGTGACGGTCCAGGAAATCAACTATTATACTATTGCATGTGCTTTGAAACAGGGTGATGAAAAGGCGGAAGAAGAGGCAATCCGCTTTATTGAGGTGGAGAAGAATAACGCGAGGGTTGAAATGATGAATTTTCAATTGGCAGAATATTATTTCCGGCAGCAACATTTTAGCGAAGCCGCAGACCGTTATGAGCAGGCCAATATTGCCAACCTCAGCAACAGGGAAATAGCCGAAATGAAATTTCACCAGGGTTATGCATACTTCACACAACAAAGGTTTGCTGAAGCGAAACCATTGTTTAATACGATACGTTCGATGAAGGATGACCCAAATTACGTGGACGCGAATTATTATTATGGCTTCCTGGCATTTCGCGATAAGCAGTATGCCGAGGCATTGCAGAGTTTCAAGATCGTAGAAAATGAAAAAGATTACGCTTCCGTAGTGCCCTATTACATTGCCCAGATTTATTATATACAGGGCAAAAAGGATGAAGCGTTGAAATATGCCGAAACAAAGATTAAGGCGGGCAAATCGCAGTACTATGACGTTGAAATGAAGCAGATGATCGGTCATGCTTATTTTGAGAGGAAGGAGTATGACAAGGGACTGCCTTATCTCGAAGACTATGCAAAGCGGGCTCCGAAAACGACCCGTGAAGATCTTTACGAGCTTTCTTATGCCTATTATAAAAATAACCAGTTGACAAAGGCAATCGACGGTTTCAAACAGTTGAGCGGAAAAGAAGACTCGCTTAGCCAGAGTGCGATGTACCTTTTAGGCGATGCGTATCTTAAGACTGGTCAGAAAAGCAATGCGCGCAACGCGTTTCTATTTTGTGCGTCCAATAGTAGTGATAAAAAACAGCAGGAAGTTTCAAGGTTTCAATATGCACGCCTTTCCTATGAACTCGATTACCAGGATGAAGCACTGAGCAGTCTCCGTACGTTTTTGACCGATTACCCGAATTCTGCATACGATGTCCAGGCCAAGGACCTATTGGTTGCGGTTTTGACGAATACCAACAATTACAGGGAAGCATTGGAGCTGCTTGATGGGATGAGTAACGCCACACCCAATGCAAAAAGACTTTATCCCAGGATATTATACGGTCGCGCCACCGAGCTGGTTAATGACGGTCGCCTTGGCGATGCTGACGCACTATTAGATAAGGCTTTGAAAGATCCAAACAATGGATCTGTTTTGCCACTTGTAAATTTCTGGAAAGGCGAAATTGCTTACCGGAATAATAAGCTCGACGATGCCATCAAATATTATAATGTCTACTTAAATGCAGGATCTCCTTCGGGTGGCGAAGCGAATTCGGTGAACGTGCGATATAATCTCGGATATTGTTATCTCCGAAAAGAAAATTATCCTGTATCCCTTTCTTTTTTTGAGCCGCTCGCAAAAAATCCTTCCTTGAGTTCAGACGAATTGACCAAGGATGCATACCTCAGGGCGGCAGATTGTTATTACATGGAGCGCAATTACGGAAAGGCAAAATCAATGTATGACAATGTGATCAGGTTTTCATGGCCCCAGGAAGATTATGCCACGTTTCAAAATGCAATGATAGGGGGCATCCGCAGCTCGAAAGATAAGATCAGCCTTCTGAATACGATGAACAGGAAATTTCCGACATCGTCGCTTGTTACAGATGCGAACATGGAAATAGCGAACACGTACATGTCGGACGAAAAGTTTAGTGAGGCCATTCCTTATTTAAATAATGTTCTAAAAAACACAGGCAACGCCAGTTTGAAACCCCAGGCGCTTCTCCAACTGGGAACAGCTTATTATAATTTGAACAACAATGCCGAGGCGCTGAAGCAATACCAATCGCTGATTTCACAATATCCCAGCTCACAGGAAGCCAATGATGCCCTGGATAATGTAAAAGTAATTTATGTGGAGCAGGGAAAAACCGACGAATACGCGGCATTTATGCGCCAGGCAGGAAAGCCGATAAGCATGGACACCGAAGATTCATTAACTTATTCGGCTGCGGAAAATCAGTTTATAAATGGAAATACGTCAGCAGCTTTAAATTCATTTGGCAACTACCTTCAAAAGTTTCCTGATGGCGTTTATGCCATTGATGCGAGTTATTATCGCGGCGAAATTTATAATGGCAAAAAAGATTGGAAAAATGCAGTGACAGCTTATGAGCCTGTTGCAGCAAATGCTCCGAATAAATATGCTGAACGAGCCATACTTGCTTTAGCCCGCATTTGTTTTTTTGAACTTAAAGATTACAATAAAGCAGAAACGTATTTTGAGCAATTAGGCAAGGAAGCTTCGACACAGGAAAATAAGCTGGAGGCTATGCGCGGACTATTACGTAGCCAGTACCAGTTGCAAAAATGGACCGAAGCTGTTGCCAATGCCAAAGAGCTGGCTGTTGCCAAGAGTAGCAGTTCGGATGACAAGGCACTTGCCAACATGGCGATAGCCAAAGCTTTTGAAGTTGAAGGGCAGTATGACCAGGCAATCGCGAATTTCAAATCGGTGGTGCAGTTAAATAAAGCTGCGCTTGCAGCAGAAGCCAGGTATGAAATAGCGAATTGTTGGTTTCAGCTTAACAAGTTGAGTGATGCCGAAAAAGCGGCGTTTGAAGTGATCAATAAATCTGGCTCTTATGACTTCTGGATCACCAAAGCTTATATATTGTTAGGTGATGTATACTATAAACAGAAGGATTATTTCAATGCAAAAGCTACTTTTCAAAGTGTAGTAGACAACACCATTGATCCTACCCTTAAGAGTGAGGCGCAGACGAAATTGAGCCGGGTGACTGACGAAGACGCAAAAAGCAGTAAGGTTGATCGATAGGCAGCAACAATAAAGCATGATGTTCCAACGAATTGATAATAAGCTGATGGGTAAAATGAATACTTTGAAAAATAGCAAAGCGCGAGTCAAGTTCAACATGGTACCACTGGGAATGCGGTGTACAATTTCCGCGGCCAGGTTGCTGCTTATGCTTGTATTGGGAATGCTTTCCTTTCAAATGACCTATTCACAGAGGCCGGACTCTTCAAAGATCAAGGCCGTGGACATTACTTCCAATTTCAAGCCCGTTTTACGGGAGGCAGCGAAAATTAATTTTAATGCGACTCCTCCTTCTGCGGATACTGTTAAGCCTAAGTTGCAATACGAAGTACCCGATCCCAATTTATTATTTGCTTATCAGCCGGGGACACTTAAACCTTTGGCATTGCAGGTTGATTCAACTGCGAAGTTTGATAACAGCAGTTATATTAAGGTTGGATTTGGAAGTTTGAAGACGCCTTTTCTCCAGGCAGGCATTTCTTTCGGCGACGGCAACACGGCCGGAGCGAATATTTATGCAAGACATGTTTCCTCACAAGGTAAGCGCGATTACCAGGATTTTACCAGCACCTACTTTAAGTTGAGTGGATTTTATAAAACTGCCAAAAATATCGAGTGGAATGCCAGCCTTGGAATGGGCCAGGATAAAACATATAAATATGGCTTCCTGCCCGAGAGCCTTTCATTTAATAATGATTCACTGAGGCAAAGATTTCAGACGATTTCGGCCAGGGCGGGTTTGCGTAATATTTATAAAACCGAATACGGGCTTTCCTACTCACCTGAATTAAAAATTGACATATTTAACGACCACCTGAAAAACAATGAAAGTAACACGGTCCTGAATGCGCCGCTGCGAAAGACACTCGGAAAGGAATTTGCTGTAGACCTTGGTGTTACTTTCGATCTTACCAGGCTTTCTCCTAACAGCAAATCCGCCATCAATAATACTATCTGGTATATCTCGCCTTCTGTTTTGTATAAGAAGAATAATGTCAGGCTGCAGGGTGGTATAAGGCCTTCATGGGACAATTCTGAATTTAAGATGTTCCCAAATATCCTTGCGGAAGTGGGGACCGATGATAACCGGTTTACTTTCCATGCCGGATGGACGGGATATATCCGGAAAACAACTTTTCAATACCTCGCTTCAGAGAATCCCTGGCTTTGGGCACCCACGTCCCTGTCTAATACCTGGATAGAAGAAAGATATGTCGGGTTTAAGGGCTCCATAGGAGACCATTTTACTTATAGTGGAAAGGTAGCATCGAATACATTGACCAACCAGCCATTATTTATCAATGATACCAGCCTCGCCGGCGACGGAAAATCCTTCCAGGTTGTATACGCCAATCTCAAAGTGCTGAACCTCGGAGGTGAAATTGCATATAATGTTGAAGAAAAATTATCGGTTATTACAAGCCTCAACTTTAACCAGTTTACCGGGCTTGAAGGACAGAAAAAAGCATGGGGAATGCTTCCGCTGGAGTTTAACACCGCAGTGCGTTACCAGGTGATTAAAGATTTATGGTTAAAGGGTGATTTGTTTGCCTGGGATGGTCCCCGCTATCTCAGGAAGGACGGAAATGATGGTAAATTGAAAGGCGCCTTTGACCTCAATGCGGGGTTGGAATTCAAGGTTAAGAAAAATATCAGTGTTTGGACGCAATTCAACAATATCTTTAACCAGGAATACCAGCGTTGGAACCAGTATCCCGTATACGGCTTCAATTTTGTCGGCGGAGTCATATTTTCGTTTGACCAAAAGAATTAATCATGTACGGAGAATTGCACCAGTACCTCATCTTGCATAAGCAACTGAATGTTCCCGGCATTGGAACGTTCCAGGTTGAACGAAAACCGGCTGATGTGGATGTGGCCGGAAAAATGATTTATCCCCCTGCATATACAATAGCTCTCCATCACAGCAATGCCACACCTTCCAAAAAAATCTTTAGCTGGCTGGCTTCAGAGTTGAATATTTCTGAATACGATGCACTCGCAAGATTTAATGACTTTGCATTTGACTTGAAAAATAAGATAATGGCGGGTGAAAAACTGCTTTGGAATGGAATTGGAATACTGAGCAGGGGCATGGCGGGTGAGATAAGGTTTGAAGCTTCATTGAAAGGCATGACCATCGGCGAACCCGTTGCCGCCAATAAAGTGATCAGGGATGATGCCGAGCACACGATCATGGTGGGCGAGCAGGAAAAGACATCCACAGAAATGCTTGAGTGGCTAAACCCGGTGCGAAAGAAAAAATCTTATTGGTGGGTGCTTTCGCTGTTGATTGGTTTACTGGCTATCGCATTTATAACCTGGCATTTTTATTCAAAAGGACTTATCACTTCTGCTGCTGCAAACCAGCAAAAATTGAATCCTCAAAAGGAATCTTCCACGTATAGAATTGCTCCGTAGGCATTTCCTGCTTTAGTCTTTTGCATTTTTATATTTTTGTCATGCAATTCAGTTTACTTTGCTGCGCCTTCATGAGCAGGTATCAGCATGAGCAAAAATCTCTTTTCTAAATGTCCTGTTTGCCACACTGCAGCGATTGATGAGGTAATGCAGGTTAAGGACTACACCGTAAGCGGAGAATCGTTTACGATTGCTGAGTGTAATTCCTGCAGATTAAGAATTACAAAGGATGCCCCCGGTGCGGCAACAATTGCCGCCTACTATAAATCTGAAAATTATATCTCACATACGGACACTGTACAAGGAGTGATCAATCGCCTATACCATTATGTGAGGAAAACAACTGTTGTGCAAAAGAGAAGGTTGATTGAAAAGACGACGCAGATAAAGGCGGGAATAATTCTCGATGTGGGAAGCGGAACCGGGGCTTTTCCAAACGAGATGAAAAAAAATGGTTGGACAACAACCGGGCTTGAACCGGATCCCGATGCGAGGAAATTGGCCTCAGTTCTTTATAATCTGGAATTGGATGATTCGAGCCAGTTATATGAATTACCAGCCGGTCATTTTGACGCTATTACGCTTTGGCATGTATTGGAACACGTCCATGACCTCGAGGCATATGTGCAGCAGGTAAAAAGATTGCTAAAGGCAACTGGAAAAATTTTCATTGCAGTTCCCAATTACACGTCGATTGATGCCGCAATTTATCAACAGTATTGGGCCGCATATGACGTACCGAGACATTTGTATCACTTTTCGCCGTTATCGATGCAGGTGCTGGCGGAAAAACATGGGCTGAAAATTGTGCAATACAAACCCATGTGGTTCGATAGCTTTTACATTTCGCTTTTAAGCAGCAAATACAAGAATGGCAAGGCAAGATGGCTGTCCGCGGTTTGGAATGGTTTTCGTTCAAACCTGGCAGCTCTCGGCGATCGTAAGAAGTGTAGCTCGGTCATTTATGTAATCGCCAGGCAATAGCAGGTATGTAAAATAAAATAAGCTGACTTACGACTCCTAATCGTTCCGGAGATTGCTGTGTAAATGGTGTAATTATTTTACTTCCGCCATATGAGGAATCGATTCCGCCTTATATTCACCCGCATCCAGCTTCTTCTTTGTTGCGGAAAATGCTTCTAATGTTTCCTGTATGTCTTCATCTGTATGTGCCGCAGTGGGAATAAGCCGGTAAATGATATGGCCTCTTGGTATCACGGGATAAACAACAATGGAGCAGAAGATTTTATAATTTTCTCGTAGATCCATGACCATCGCAGTTGCTTCCTCAACTCCGCCTGACATATAGACCGGTGTTACAACCGAATCAGTTTTGCCAATATCAAATCCTCTTGCCTTCAAACCATTTTGCAGGTTACGTGCATTATTCCACAGCTTTTCCTTCAATTGCGGTTGTGTGCGCAGTAATTCAAGCCTTTTGAGATTGCCTATAACCAAAGGCATTGGCAGGCTTTTGGCGAAAATTTGTGAACGGATATTATAGCGGATATAATCAATAATTTTCTTGTCGCCTGCTATAAATGCACCAATGGACGCCATCGATTTTGCAAACGTAGAAAAATAAAGATCGATCTTATCCTGTACACCTTGTTCTTCACCAGCACCAGCGCCGGTTTTACCCAATGTACCAAAGCCATGGGCGTCATCAACCAGCAGGCGGAATTCATATTTATCTTTCAGCGCGGCAATTTCTTTTAACTTTCCCTGGTCACCTGCCATTCCGAATACTCCTTCTGTAATTACCAGGATACCACCGGCGTTTTGTCTTTCTATCAAAGAAGTCGCCCGTTGCAATTGTTTTTCGCAATCCTCAACATCGTTATGTTTAAAAACATAACGGTGACCGGGGTGTAAACGCAAGCCGTCGATAATGCAGGCATGGCTTTCACCGTCATAAACAATTACGTCGTGCCGGCTGCAAAGCACGTCAATCAGGCTTACCATTCCCTGGTATCCAAAGTTCACGAGGATGGCGTCTTCTTTCATTTCAAACTCTGCCAACTCTGCTTCCAGTTGTTCATGATAATTACTGTTGCCACTCATCATGCGGGCGCCCATTGGAAGGGCCAGTCCAAACTTTTTGGTTGCTTCCGCATCTGCTTTGCGAACTTCAGGATGATTGGCCAGGCCCAGATAATTATTCAGGCTCCAAACGATCATTTCTTTGCCGCGAAATTTCATCCGGCTGCCAATTTCGCCTTCAAGCTTTGGGAATGCAAAATATCCATGGGCTCTTTCACGGTGTTGCCCAATTGGCCCGTAGTTTTTTAGTAAACGTTCAAATATGTCAGCCATATTAATTAGTTGGTTTGCGGTGGAAAGGTATATCTGAAAAATCTATAAAAATAGAAGCCGGTCAAACTGCGCAAAGATAGGGGATTGAAGGAGACACTCAAAGGGGAGTCAATGCAGTGTTAGTATATTGTACGTGAAGGCCTCTTGCCGTTTTGTTGATAAAGAGATTGTAGAATGGCGATCAATGATGCAGAAGACTTAAAAGATTGATCATTGAGAAGGAAAACAAAGAAGAAAGCACACACCACCGAAAAGATTTTCTGTTGTCAAGCGACCCAATATCTTCATAATCCCCAAAATCCAGTTCTGACTATATTATCAACAATGCATCTCCATAGCTAAAGAACCTGTACTTGTCCTTAATTGCTTTTTTATAAGCTTCCATGGTTAACTCATAACCGGCAAAAGCACACGTCATGATCAGTAAGCTGGTTTTTGGCAAATGAAAATTGGTTACGAGTGAGTCAGCAATATTAAAATCGTAAGGCGGGTGAATAAACATGTTGGTCCAGCCTTCTGAAGGTTTTAAAAGTTTCTGGGCAGTAAAAGACGATTCCAATGCCCTCATGGTGGTAGTACCAATTGAACATATGCGGTGGCCGTACTCTTTTGCACGGTTTACAATCTTGCATGCAGTTTCATCAATGTGGTAATATTCTGCATCCATTTTGTGTTTGCTGAGATCTTCCACTTCAATAGGCCGAAATGTGCCGAGCCCGGTATGGAGTGTTACCTCTGCAAAGCGAATGCCTTTTATTTCCAGGCGTTTTATCAGTTCACGGCTAAAGTGCAGACCCGCCGTAGGCGCAGCCACCGCACCTTCATGTTTGGCATAAACGGTTTGATAACGTTCTTTATCTTCTTCGTCAGGTTTACGCTTGATGTATTTAGGTAATGGGGTTTCGCCCAGCTTTTCCAGTTGTGCGCGAAATCCTTCTTCATTCCCGTCCCACAAAAACCTGATCGTTCGTCCACGGCTGGTCGTGTTATCAATTACTTCAGCCACGAGGTCCTCCTGCTCGCCAAAATAGAGTTTGTTGCCCACGCGAATTTTACGTGCGGGATCTACGATTACATCCCAGAGGCGGTTGGGCCTGTTCAGTTCGCGAAGAAGAAATACTTCAATCTTGGCGCCTGTTTTTTCTTTACGGCCATACATCCGGGCCGGAAATACCTTAGTGTTGTTGACAGTGAAAACATCCTTGTCGTCAAAATAATCCAGGATGTCCCTGAAATGCTTGTTTTCGATTTGACCCGTGTGGCGATGAACAACCATCATGCGGGCGTCTTCACGTTTTTTGGCGGGGTTTTGGGCGATAAGATTAAGAGGCAGGTCGAAACGAAATTGCGAAAGCTTCATGTTTATAAAAGTGGTTTATAGAGGGTCGCAGGACAATCAAACCAGGAGTGAAGTGAGGGGTGAACGATTCCACTTTGATAAGTCTCAGGTACTTACCGACTCCCAAAGCGAATATTGCAAACCCCGGTCTTACGGCACCGGGCTCTGTCGATGCGGACAGCTTTAAAAGCGGGCAAAGGTAATGATATTTGTTTCTAAAAACCCCCATTTTGCCCGTAATTTTTTTAGAAACAGCTATTTGCAAGGTGCAGCCCGACAATTTAAGCCTTTAACACTGTGAATGCATCATAGGCCTGGCTATAAGTTGTCCCTAAAGAAACATTGGATCATTAAAAAATTAATTTCCAATGTCATCGTTATAAGATCAGGCCCGGCTTTATTTGATTAGTTCGCTTAGAATTGGCATTAGTTTAATAAATATTTAGCCACCAGAATCATGATGCTTTATGAAACGAACACCGATTTTCATTCTCCTGTTGCTGCCTTTCCTTGTCCAGGGGCAGCCTAAGTCCAAAACTAAAAGATACCCCAGTCTTTTGTGGGAGATTTCCGGCAATGGCTTGGCCAGGCCCTCTTATCTTTTTGGAACCATGCACGTTAGCAGCAAGCTTGCCTTCCACCTTGCAGATTCATTTTACCTGGGTATCCGGAATGCAGATGTTGTGGCATTGGAAACCAATCCTGAGTCATGGCAGGAAGATATGAGCAGGTATGACGTTAATGACGGCTACGATGGTTACAACAGTTCTTACCGCGCCGCGGGCTTTACGCCGGTGCCGGAAGATTATTTAAGCATCAACACCCTGAAGTTCTACAAATACGACAAGAAGATTGAAAGAGCATTATATAGCAACCCTTCGGCCATTAATAATCTTCTCTATCGTTCATATGGAAATGAAACGAGCGATTTTGAAGAGGATACCTATCTTGACATGTACATCTACCAGTGCGGTAAGAAATGGGGCAAAAAGGTCGCCGGGGTTGAACGATACGAAGAGAGCATGAAACTAATGATGGAAGCTTATAAGGACGCTGCGAAAGACAGGAACACTAAGGACCGTAGCTATGACAACGAGGAAGGATATTCCTATAATAAGCTGCAGGAGGCGTACAGGAGCGGCAATCTCGATTGGCTGGATTCCATAAACAAATACAATAGTTTTTCTGCTGCCTTTGATGAGAAATTCCTTTATCGCAGGAATGAAATACAGGCGACATCAATCGATTCGATATTGAGGTCAGGTCAATCGCTTTTCGTTGGCGTTGGTGCTGCACATTTACCAGGAAACCGTGGTGTAATAGAAATGCTCCGTCAGCAGGGATATACGCTGAGACCTGTAAGAATGGGCGCGAGGGACAGTCACCATAAGGAGCAGGTTGAAAAGGTAAGGGTGGCGGTAAGCTTTTCGACCCAGTCAGCAGATGATGGTTTATTTAAAGTTGATATACCTGGAAAATTCTACAAGTTCGGAGACGACATAAACCTCGATCAGCGACAGTATGCTGATATGGCAAACGGGAGTTATTATATGGTTACCCGTATTATGACCAATGCATGGATGTGGGGACATTCGACCGAAAAAGTCAATAAGGTCATCGACAGCCTTCTTTATGAAAATGTACCCGGGAAGATAATCAGCAAGACAAGTATCACACGTAATGGTTACAGTGGCCTTGACATAATTAACAAGACCCGAAGGGGTGATATTCAGCGCTACAATATTTTTGTTACGCCGTTTGAAGTAATCATTTTTAAAATGAGCGGAACAGGGGAATATGTTAAGAACGGCGACGAAGCCAAAAAGTTTTTTGGAAGCATACAGTTTAAAGAGTATAAACCAACTGCGGAACTATCCTCTGCGGGTTGGCTAAATTATTCTCCTTCCTATGGTGGATTCAATGTCAAACTGCCCCACCAGCCGCATATTGGAAATGACGGCAGTTGGCTCTACGATGCGGAAGACAAAGCCAACAATACACAATACCGCATCATCCGAACCGACATTCATAATTATCATTTTGCGGAAGAGGATACATTTGACCTGGCCCTGATGTCAGAAAGCTTTGCGGCTTCTGAATTTATTGATAAGCAAGTTAGCCGGAAACAAACAACATTTAAGGGCTATCCTGCGTTGGATTGTCAATACCGGGATAAGTCCGGCGGGATTTACCTGGCAAAGTTTATTATCAGGGGTCCTCACTATTATACATTAGTGGCGCATGGAGCTAAGGAAACGAATGAAATGAAGGAGTTTCTGAATTCATTTGAGATTAAACCCTTTGTTTACGCCTCAGCGACGGAGCGTGTGGATTCGAATCTTTATTATTGCGTTAAAAGCCCCGTGTTTCCTGAAGCTCAAAAAGAAAAGCTAAACGTACCCAGGTATGCTTACAATGGAGCGGCAGATGATGACGACCTGACAGAAAAAGAAAAGCTTGAAGAAGGAGTGTTCCGTAGTAAAGTCATATCAAATGATTCAACGGGTGAAAAGATATTTGTGACCTTTTTTAAACTTCAGCCTTATTACCAAATAAAAGACTCCACCGTGATGGATAAGGAGAACCAGGGAACTTTTTTTGGTGATTCTACGGTGATTGTTAAATGGAAAAAGGAATATCAATTACCCGATAAAATGAAAGTTTGGGAAAGTGTGATCACGGACACGGGAAGCAGTCGTACGCTTTGGACTAAGACATTTTTTAAAGATGGGATTGGCTTTGCTTTATTAACCCAGTCCGATACGCTCAGCAAGCCAAGCAGCTTTGTGCAATCCTTTTATGACAGCTTTGCGCCTTGTGATACATTGGCGGGCCACAATCCCTTCGAGAAGAAAGCGAACTTGTTTTTTTCAGATTTCGCAAGCACGGATAGTGTTGCTCACAATCGGGCGATTAAGGAAATATATAACATAAAACTCGATTCAGGCGATCTCAAAGATTTACAAGCGGCGGTCTCTTATTTAAGTTGGAAAGAGAAAAAGTATTTGGATACTAAAAAAGCGCTCATCGGAAAGCTTGAGGACATAAAGACCCGCCACGCTTCTGATTATTTGAAAGAGCTGTTTTATGGAGCCGGTGACACCCTTGAACTACAGTACAAGATACTCGAAACGTTATTGCAGCAGGAAACGCAATACGCATACAATACCTTTAAGGAAATCATGATCAATGAACCCCCGGTGCTTGATATCGATGAGCCCGCAAGCAGTCCAGGTTATTCATCATCCACTAACTCACGCAGGAGATATGATTATGAGAACGACGGATTCATGGATGATTTGTATGACTCATTAAAATTGACCAAAACAATATTGCCGGACATTCTCCCGCTTATTAACATTGACGATTACAGGAACGGCGTTATGCAGTTGCTCGCTGTGATGGTGGATAGCAATTTACTCGACAAAAAGACCTATGAAATTTATTTAAGTAAGTTCCTTATTGAAGCAAAACAGGAATTGAAAAAGCAGGCAATTACTGAAAAGCAAAAGGCAATTGTAAAAGCTGAGATGAAAAAGGAAGACAATAAAGGGAGTGCCACAGTGTCCGGAACCGACGAGGACAGGGGATCCGGTAATGAAAAGCTCAGGCTATACGCTACGCTGATGCTTCCGTTTTGGGATGCCAACACTAACGTGCAACCGCTGTTCCGGCAAATGCTTTCCTCATCAGACAAGCGGTTAAAGTATAACATACTGCTGTTGTTGATAAGGAACACCAAGACGTATCCGGATAGCTTATTAAATTATTTTGCGCGCCTCGATGAATACCGGTATGAGCTCTACAGTGATTTGAAAGGTTTGAATAAGCTGTCGATCTTTCCCCGCCAGTATAATAATCACCTGGACCTTGCCAAAAGCAAAATCTTTGCAGAAAGAACCTATGATAAACCTGATTCGCTGGTGTTTGCCGATAAGGTGCCAGCTGATGTGAACGGCAAGAAAGGGCTCATTTATTTTTTCAAATATAAAACGAAAAAAGATGATGCTACCTGGAAACTGGCTTCAGTAGGCTTAGTGCCGGATGACCCAAAGGAGTTCGAATTCGATGATATAAAAAAAGAGCAAAACAATCGGTACTTCGATTATAACAACTATTCCAATAGCTCCCGGTATGATTTTACATCTTATAGCAATACGAAAATTAAAGTCAATGAACCGTTGGGTATGCAATTGAATAAAGAGCTTAAACGAATGCTCTACTCCAAACGAAGAAGCGCCAAAGAATTTTATGACAAGGCCAGGTCCGAAAGCTTTGAGCCTGTGGGTGACGAAAGCTATGAGGAAGATTCGACTGTATCTACGAACTGATTGAAGGAATTCCTCCTGGAATCGCGGCAATGAGTTTTTGGGTATACGACGACTTTGGATTGCGATAAATTTCATCAGCAAATCCTGTTTCTACAATTTTGCCTTTGTTCATAACCATGATCCGGTCGCTGATGTAACGCACAACCGAAAGATCATGTGAAATAAAAATGATCGTAAATCCAAACTCTCTTTTGAGTTCATTTAACAGGTTGAGCACCTGCGCCTGAACACTGACGTCGAGTGCAGACACACATTCATCGCACACAATAAACGAGGGATTCAAAGCCAGTGCCCGGGCAATGACGATACGCTGACGCTGGCCACCGGAAAACTCATGAGGGTAACGGTTAAAATGTTCCGGCCTCAGGTCGACTTTTTCCAGCAGTTCCACCACCTTTTGCTTACGTGTTTTGTCGTTTTCAAACAAGCCGTGCACCTTCAACGGTTCGGCAATTGCGGAACCAATCGTCAAACGCGGATTGAGCGATGAATACGGATCCTGGAAAACAATCTGGATTTCTTTGCGCAGAAGTCCCAGGTCTTCCTTTTTCGTGGCCGCCAGGTCGGTTCCATTAAAAAGAATTTTGCCCGCCGTGGGTTCGATGAGCCGCAACAAAGTTCTTCCAAGGGTTGTTTTACCACAACCGCTTTCGCCTACTAATCCCATAGTTTCACCTTCAATGATTTCGAAGCTAACGTCGTCAACCGCCTTTATATAGGATCGTGGACTTCCGAAAAATGTTTTTTTGGAGGGAAACCATACTGAAAGGTTTTGAACTTGCAAATAAGGTTCTGTTCGAGTTTTAATGTTTGAGGTCGTCACTGCGATCCCGCGAGAGGCAGGAGAAGCAGGAGGTTGTTGAAAGTTGGATGTTGGATGTTGGATTTTGGAGGTTGGAGGTTCGAAGTTTTGCGGGGTTGTTTTTTTTTGTTGGGTTGCAATTAAGGATTCCGGTTGTAAAAAGTCGCTTACAATTGGCAGGCGTTTTCCTTTTTCATGTATTACGGGCCGGCAAGCCAGCAAAGCTTTAGTATAAGGATGCTGCGGATGGGTGAAAATATTTTTTACGGTGTTTTCCTCTACAATTTCTCCCTTGTACATAACGATTGTCCGGTCAGCAATTTCTGCCACTACACCAAGGTCATGTGTGATAAATATTACGCCAATCGGCAACTGTTGCTGTAAATCCTTAATAAGTTGAAGAATGCTTTTTTGAACAGATACGTCCAGGGCGGTGGTGGGTTCATCACAAATCAACAGGCGTGGTTCACAACACATCGCCATTGCAATCATCACTCTTTGCTTTTGGCCGCCACTCAGCTGGTGTGGATAGCTATTGAAAACAAAATCAGGGTCAGGAAGTTTTGTCATTTCAAACCATTCAATCGTTTTTTGTTTTGCAGCAGCTTTTGAAATTTTTTTGTGGATTTGTAATGCCTCCATTACCTGTGTTCCGCAAGTGAGCACGGGGTTGAGGGAGCTCATTGGCTCCTGGAATATCATAGCTATTTTATTACCGCGAATTTTCAGAAGTGAACGAATATTACTTTTCAGCAGGTTTGTTTGTTCTGTTCCGGTCGCGGAAAAAAGTATTTGACCCGATAAATACTTAGCCGGCGGGGAGGGCAATAGCCGCAGTATTGAAAGTGCGGTAACCGATTTGCCGGAACCCGATTCACCAACAATAGCCAGAATCTCGCCGTTGTTAATCGAAAAGGAGATATTATTCAGCGCTGTGACATTTCCGGCTTCTGACACAAAGTCAACGGAAAGATTTTGTATGCTGAGAAGCGGATACATTATTTATCCACGACTTTTATTGACAATTTGCGTGGCGGTGAAGGATAATATGCGAGGCAAACCGCACATTGTTGTTTTTGGCTGGTATCAATAAGAAAATAAAAATCGTCACCCTGTTCAATATTTTTAGGAAATGAGCATGGGCTTCCGAGGCCAAAAACGTTGTTGTATAATTTACCCGTGGATTCGTCGGTCCAACTGGCATTAATCATTGACGTGTCGATTTCACCTTCCAGCAAACGCAGCGTATAATTCATACAAATGCCTTTTGTTTCAAGCTTTGCCTTGAATGCACTGCCCGATTGACTCTTTTTTTTACCGCACTTATCAGCCGAAATAGTAAGTGCCGAAATACAGGATAAAAGCATTAAGAGTTTCATAATATCAGGTTAATGAAAAAGCAGGGGTCGTTGGTTTGCAAGAATCCCCGGAGCAGCATCAGAACTTTAAATGCCGTACAGTCATCCCGTCATTGATGAGTTGTTTAAGTGAATCGATCCCGATTTTGATATGATTATCCACAAATTTTGCTGTGACTACATCGTCGCTTTCCGCAGTTTTAACACCGTCTGGAATCATGGGCTGATCACTTACCAGCAACAGTGCTCCCGTTGGTATTTTGTTGTAAAACCCAACCGTAAAAATGGTTGCTGTTTCCATATCAATTGCATAAGCACGGATATCCTGCAGGTAGTTTTTAAACTTTTCATCGTGTTCCCATACCCGTCTATTGGTAGTATAGACAGTACCTGTCCAGTAATCAACACCATAATCCCTTATTGTAGTGGAAACGGCCTTTTGCAATGCAAACGCAGGCAAAGCGGGTACTTCAGGAGGAAAATAGTCGTTCGATGCTCCTTCTCCGCGAATGGCTGCAATAGGTAGAATGAGATCACCGATCTTATTGCGTTTCTTAAGACCGCCGCATTTACCCAGGAACAGGGCTGCCCTGGGTTCTATGGCACTAAGCAGGTCCATGACGGTCGCTGCAGTGGGACTGCCCATTCCAAAATTGATGATCGTAATATCTTCCGCCGTGGCGCATTGCATTGGCTTGCCTTCACCAATCACCGGAACTTTGTTCCATTTGGAAAACTTGTAAACGTAATTGCTGAAATTGGTAAGCAAAATGTATTTGCCAAAATTCTCGAGTTTTTCTCCTGTGTACCTGGGAAGCCAATTCTTTACTATCTCATCCTTGGATTTCATCGGTATTTAAACTATTCAGCGAATTTAATCATTTACTTTTGTCCAAAGGACTACTTTGTAGAAGCATGCTGGTAATAAACTACCCTAAACCGGAATTCTTGATCAAGCAGGAGGGAGGAAAGGAAATTATTTTTGATCCACTAAGGAAACGTTGGTTGATGCTTACACCAGAAGAATGGGTAAGGCAAAATTTTGTACAGTATCTTGTCAGGGAAAAAAAATATCCTGCTGCCCTGATTGCCATGGAGAAAATGATAAAACTCGGAGAATTAAGAAAGCGGTTTGATATTTTGGTGTTTGACAGGAATCATCGGCCATGGATGATGATAGAGTGCAAATCGCCCGCGATAAAAATGGATGAAGCCGTGCTGCACCAATTGTTGCGATACCACATCAGTGTGCAAACAGGCTATCTTGTTATTACCAATGGCGAATATTCCTACGGCTGGGAAAAAAAAGAAAATAGCCTTTTCATGCTGCGGGAGCTACCCCTATCCAACGATACGATTTAGGCCCGTAATACTGGATTCGCAGAATCAAAAACAATTCGCCAGTTTTATCCAAACAAGTTGCTGCTCAGGTAACGGTCACCCCTGTCACAGACGATGAACACAATCACACCAGAACTAATTTCGCCCGACAGGCGAATAGCCGCCGCCGCTGCGCCGCCGCTGCTCATGCCCGCAAATACGCCTTCCATTTTTGCAAGCTGTCGTGACATCTCCGTTGCTTCCTGTTGCGACACATCCATGACCCGGTCCACCCGTTCGGGTTCAAATATTTTTGGCAGGTATTCTTTAGGCCAGCGCCTGATACCAGGGATTGAAGATTCTTCAGTGGGCTGGCAGCCGATGATCTGTATAGAAGGATTTTTTTCTTTAAAAAATCTTGAACAACCCATGATAGTTCCTGTAGTACCCATAGAACTAACAAAGTGCGTAATACCCTGGTTGGTGTCTCTCCATATTTCAGGTCCCGTTGTGTTGTAATGAGCTTTATAATTGTCCGGATTTGAAAATTGGTTTAAGATAAAATACTCACCCTTTGCAGCTTTTTCTTCTGCATAGTCCCTGCATATTTCAATGCTGTCGAGCAATGTCACTTTAGCACCGTATGCTTCCATAGTCAAAGTACGTTCCCGGGTAGATGTCGATGGCATCACCAGCTCTATTTCGAGGTCAAACAACCGTGCAATCATTGCCAGTGCAATTCCTGTATTCCCGCTGGTAGCTTCAATTAATTTAGTGCCGCGTTTAATTTCTCCTCTTTCCAGTGCCGACCTGATCATATTCAATGCCGGTCGATCCTTTACGCTGCCGCCGGGGTTATCGCCTTCAAGCTTGGCATACATGGTCACTTTCGGGTTGGGATTTAGCTTCTTGATTTCTACCATCGGTGTATTGCCAACCAGGTCAATAATGCTCGCCATGTTCAGATATTAGTTTGCTGATCTACCACTTCAATTTCTGATTTGTGATAAACGGTGGTGTAGGGAGGGATACTTTTCGTAAGCCACACATTTCCTCCAATGATGCTGTGATGGCCAATTACTGTATTGCCGCCGAGTATTGTGGCGCCGGAATAAATAATTACATGATCTTCCACAGTGGGGTGCCGCTTTATAAACGACATGCTTTTATCTACACTTAATGCCCCTAACGTGACGCCCTGGTACAGTTTTACATGATCACCAATTATAGATGTCTCGCCAACTACAATTCCCGTCCCGTGATCAATAAAAAAATGTTTACCGATAACGGCACCGGGGTGAATATCTATTCCGGTCCTGGAATGGGCGTGTTCGGTAAGGATCCTCGGTATCAGGGGAATTTCCAACTGCACCAAAGCATGAGCAATGCGATAAAAAGCGATGGCATAGAATCCAGGGTAAGCTCTAATCACTTCAAACCTGTTTTTTGCCGCGGGGTCGCCTTCCAGTATTGCTTCAATATCGGTGTTTAAAATTTTATAAACGTCGGTAACCCGGTCAAAAAATTCTGAAGCCTTTTCATAATAATTCCAGCTGCTGCATGCCTTCGTAGCTTCAAGAAGGATCATCAATTCCGTCGTAAGTTTGGAAAACTTCTCCTGTACTACTTCGGGAGACGCCGGAAGAAATTCGGATCGTTCGGGATAAAGCAGTGCAATCAGGTCAAGCGCCCACAAAGCAATTCTTTCATTGGGGGGCACCATTTCGATCCCTTTTTGCTTATTGAAAATATACTGGTAGAATTCAGGATTCATACACCGACAGCTGGTTAAAATTGGTAGTCGACAAAATTACCATAATTATCGACATGGTTTTTGCGGGTGTTCCGGCGATTTATAATAATGAAATGATAAATTAATTTCCCAGGCGGCACAAATTTGAAAAACTGTTGCCCTGCTTACAATGACCCATGACCTAAATTGATTTTAAGACGCTCAGGGTGCGACCTATACCAGGGCTTCCGGAACTGAGGTCATCTTTTCATTACCCACCATATTATACCTCCAATCATAAATAATACAAGTAAGCTGGCATAAAGACCGTTTCTCGTGCTATGATTAGGCTTTTTTGCTGTCAGAATTTTCGTCTGGTCATTTACAGAATAGGTAAGAACATAGTTAAATTCTTTATCTCTTTTGTCGATGGCCTCGGTGTATTCTTTTATATCATCAGCATTTACATAATCCTTCAGGTTTTCGTAGGTGTATTCGAGAAAGATAGTTTTCTTTCCGTCATGCAGCAGTTTCGCTGTCATTGAGAAGGACGATGATTTTATGGTCTCTGAATTTTGTTCGGCCGTCCAATCCTCGGGAAGGTTTATCTCTATTTCTTCACTGTATTTTACAGGCCACATAAGTGAAAATGGCATTTCCCTGTCTAAATCTTTTGGTCTTTTGATAAGACCGTTGATAACAAACGGAGCAAAGGACGCTTTCTTTTTGCCATCTTCAAGGTCCCATATTCCGTCAATTGAATATATTTCGGTGGTAACAAATAATCCGGTGTTTTCATCATCCTGGTAACTGATACTGTCGGCTGTTATCTTCTTATAATACGAGGAATAATAGTCCCGGAATGTTTTTTGCATTTCATAACTACTGTTATTATTAAATGAGCTTCGGATCTCATCAGCAAAAGTCCCCGTGTAATAGCTTGTGACCTTTAGCCTGGCCTTGCCGTTCATATCCGGAATACTAAAGACTTCCTTTACCCTGACCTTACCGGGCTCTCTCGTGTTTATCTTCTCAAGACTTTCCGTTGAAGGGCTGACAACCAGGCCGTATTGATAGTCCGGATACGAAATGACATTAATCCTGCCACGTTGATAACTGATGGTCGGGTCGAACCAATATTTCGTATTGTTGAGTTGTACCTGCACAGTTGCATGATCAAACGCGGTGGATGATGGTAACCATTCATTGATGGTTTTCTTGCAGGAGGTATTAATCAACACCGGGAACGCCTGGATATTCATCGAGCGAAGCATAGTGCAGAGTAAATATGACTTGTCTTTGCAATCACCAAATCGCTGGGAGAATATCTTGTTCGGATCGCCTGGTTTATGCGAACTTTCTCCCATCTCGATACCCATGTAGCGGATGTCATCCTGGACGAAGCGAAGCGCTGCAAGCGTCCGTTGTTCTTCAGTGGCATTTTGCGCAATGATCTCAGCAATTTTGGTTCGTAGCTCCTCCGAAATATGAGTTGTTAAAGGAAAAAGATTCAATGCCCAGTCGCTAACTTCTTTCCAGTTCCGGTATTCACTGACCATTATTGTGGAATACGGGTCATACCAGGATGGAAGATTATCCTGTATTCGTCTGGGCTTCACCCACTGGAGACTCCATTCATAAATTCTTTCATTTGTGCCCTCGTGTATGACAGGTTTAATATCAGTATTCCTGCCTTTTACAGTGACTTGCCGGCCATTTGGAACGATAAGTTTATAATACAGGCTGCCTACCGGAACCTCGAAGTCCACGTCAAAAACTGTTGAATACTTTCCCTGGAAAATTGGATTGAATCCTTTAATGGTATAACTGTATTCAATGATGTCCCCTTTTCTTACATCTTCAAGAAATAGTACTGACGATAACGATCCATCGTAGATATGCCTGTTCAAATCGGATTCTTGTTGGATTGTCTTGAATTTCGAGAGGTTCAATTGATCAATCGTTATATTATTCCTCAAAATCTTCACTGAGTGAAAAGTCAGATTTTGATAGGAGGGATCAAACGCCACGGAAATCTCTGAACTATTTTGAACTCCTGATTCGGTAAGAACTTTAATTACCTTTCTCACGTACACGGATTGTTGTTCCAGCGAAACTTGTTTTTCAAATGCGAGATCAAGGTATCCTCCTTCAGCTTCACGCTCAAGGGAATTGTTATTATAACTATACTTTGCTACTGATGCCCAAAGGGGGAGCGCCCCGGTTCTCGGCTTTTTAAGTTGCGCAAAGCCGGTATCGAACAGCAGGAAAAATACAATAACTATAGCGGGATAAGATGACGGTTTCATTGAGTAACAAAATATAAAAATTCTTTCAATAGTTTTAATTTCCAGGGCTCAAGTATCACTCTTGTTCAGCTCCGGCCAGCCAAATTGCAATCCTGTGAACCACGGGGAAAAACAAATAATAAATTTTCCCATGACCGCTTAAATTGTATCATTTCTTTTGAAGCAGGGCCAGTTTAAGGCCCAGGCCGATCAAGACAAGCCCGCAAGTTTTATTGACGTAGTAGGAAATTTTGTAATTGCTCTTTAATTTATTCGCCGTGAGAGAGGCGAAATTAGCAAGCGCCAGGCACCAGATTGTACCGGTCATGGTAAAGCTAATACCGAGCAACATAAACGGTAGTAAAGTATTCCTAAAAGCCGGATCGATGAATTGAGGAAGAAAGGCAATAAAGAATAGGGCCACTTTGGGATTGAAGAGATTTGTGAACATCGCGTCCCTGTATACCTGCTTTAAATTAACGACCCGTCTCTTGTTTTGAATCTTTAATTCAATGTGTGAAGGATCAACCAGCATTTTATAACCAATAAATACGAGGTACGCGGCGCCTGCGTATTTCAAAATACTGAAAGCCACGATCGATTCAGAAATGACAACGGACAACCCAAATGCTGCGAAGGTTGTATGAATAATCGAACCGGTAGCGATTCCGAACACGGACATAATACCCGCCTGTTTCCCCTGTGCAATGCTGCGGGTAAGAATAAAAATCGTGTCGTTTCCAGGCGTAATGTTAAGTAGTATACCGGCAAGCAGAAATGTTTCGAAGTGGATGATACCTGTCATTAAGGGAACGGATTATTACTGAAGTTGACGTTTATACAATTGAACTACATTTTCCAGCCCAAGATAAAGCGCATCGCAGATCAATGCGTGGCCAATACTTACCTCATCCAACCATGGAATATTTCCTTTGAAGAATTTTAAATTATTAA